>Ga0209792_1001225_pt1 | contig 13069 bp, 9 predicted proteins | sample EBPBio142005_DNA_FD_185860 | JGI IMG/M metagenome (GOLD analysis project Ga0209792, IMG submission 185860) | Wastewater treatment Type I Accumulibacter community from EBPR Bioreactor in Madison, WI, USA - Reactor 1_6/14/2005_ DNA (SPAdes)... | ecosystem: Engineered > Bioreactor > EBPR >... | reverse complement strand
TTCTCCATTAATGCCACGATCTGGCCAAACCGGGTCTGCTCGCCCAGTGCCTCAACGACCACCTTGGCCGCCGCCCGCAGGTTGTAGCTGCCTGCGGTGACGGTATCGCCGATGCCCTTGGGCACGGGCGTGGACTCGCCCGTCAGCAGGGCTTCGTCGGCCTGGGTACGGCCTTCCAGAATGCGTCCATCGGAGGGAAAGGCCTCACCCGGCAACACCCGCACCACGTCCCCGACCTGCAGCCGCCGCGTGGCGACGCGTGCGAAATCACCGGCTGGTGTCAGACGCTCCACGCTGTCAGGCAGGCGGTTCATGACTGCCTCCAGCGCGCCCGCGGTGCGGTCGCGCAGGCGCAGCTCCAGCCAGCGCCCGGTAAGCAGGAAAAAGACAAACATGGTCAGCGAGTCGTAGTACACCTCGCGCCCGAACGGCCCGGTGGGATCGAACGTGCCGAGCATGCTCACCACAAAGGTGATCAGCATGCCCAGAGCCACCGGCAGATCCATGCTCACGCGGCGCTGGCGTATGTCGCGCAGCGCACTGGAGAAGAATGGCCCGCAGGCAAACAGCACCACCGGCAGGCTGATGACCCAGGAAGCCCAGCGCAGCAACTGCTCCATTTCGGTGGTCAAGTCACCGGGCATGGCCTGGTAGGCGGGCCACGCGTACATCATGACCTGCATCATGCAGAAACCGGCGACCAGCCAGCGCCACAAGGCGCGGCGGTTTTCACGCTGGCGCTGGTCGCGCACCAATGCGTCCATGGCGGGCATGGGCTGGTAGCCCGCCTTGCGCACGGCCTGCATCCACTGCGACGGCAGCACCTGCGCGGGGTTCCACACCACGCGAGCGCGCCGCGTGGCGGCACTCACATCCACATCACTCACGCCGGGCACCCGGCGCAAGGCATCTTCAATGGTCAGGGCGCAGGCCGCGCAATGCATGCCTTCGAGCACCACATGGGACTCCCATTGCGCATCGGCAGGCGATGCAGCCGGGACGCCACATGGCCTGCCGAAGGCCGACCACTCCTGCGGATCGTCCAGCAATATGGCGGGGTCAGGCGCCGCCCCAGGCTCAGCGGTCGGCAGCACGCCGACGGGTTCGTTTGACATAGATTCAGGATTATCCGTATTGCGCACGCGGCCAACGTGACTTGCATCAAGACCGCAGACGTGGACTATCCTATGCTGGTTCGCCGTTTCAACCAAATATTAGGAGCAGCTCATGTACAAACGCATACTGATCGCCACTGACGGATCCCCCCTGTCGGCAATGGCTGTGGAGAGCGGCCTTTCCCTTGCAGGCCTGACGGGCGCATCGGTCATCGCCCTCAAGGTGGTGCCGCGTTACCCACGCAGCTATTTCGACGGCGGCCTGCCCGTCGACGCGGCCGACATCAAGCGCATAGAGAAGCAATGGAGTGATGCTGCGCAGGAACTGGTGAACAAGGTCAAGGCGCGCGGCACCGACGAAGGCGTGAACGTCAAGGCCGTGGTGGTCAAGTCGGATCTGATCGCCGAGGCCGTGATCGCAGCCGCCAAGAAACACAACTGCGACCTGATCGTCATGTCCTCGCATGGCCGCAAGGGGCTCAAGCGCCTGCTGCTGGGCAGTGAGACACAGCATGTGCTGACGCATTCGCATATCCCGGTGCTGGTGCTGCGTTAAGCAAAAAAGGCCATTGACGCTTTACTGACAAGCGCCAACAGCTATCAAATAAATAGCAAATGCAAAAGGCGGCAATTGCCGCCTTTTGTTTGTCTGCAGACGCGACCGAGCTCAGGCAAACAAGCCCTTGTGCTGCTCGCGCAGCAGGTTCTTCTGCACCTTGCCCATGGTGTTGCGCGGCAGCTCGGTGGCGACGAAGCAGCGCTTGGGGATCTTGAAGTTGGCCAGCTGCCCCTTGAGCTGGCCGATGATGGCCTCGCCATCGAGCCTGGCGCCGGGCTTTGCTATGACCACAGCCACGCCCACCTCGCCGAAGTCCGGGTGCGGCACGCCGACGAGGGCGCTCTCGGCCACGCCGGGCAACTCGTTGATGTAGCCCTCGATCTCGGCCGGGTAGACGTTGTAGCCGCCGCTGATGATCAGATCCTTGCTGCGGCCCACGATGCTCACGTAGCCGCGCTCGTCCTGCTTGCCCACGTCGCCGGTCTTGAACCAGCCGTCCTGGGTGAACTCCTCAGCCGTCTTCTCGGGCATGCGCCAGTAGCCCTTAAACACATTGGGCCCACGCACCTGGATGTTGCCAATATCGCCCACGGCCAGCGGTACGCCCGCATCGTCGATGATGCGCAGGCCCACACCCGGCAGCGCAAAGCCCACGGTGGCGCCGCGGCGCTCTGCCTGCCCGGTGTGGCGCGCGTCGGGCGCGTAGGGGTTGGAGGTGAGCATGATGGTCTCGCTCATGCCGTAGCGCTCCAGGATGGTGTGGCCGGTGCGCTCCTGCCATTCCTTGAAGGTCTCGATGAGCAGCGGCGCCGAGCCCGAGATAAACAAACGCATATGGCTGGCCGCCTCGCGGGTCAGGCTCTTCTCTGCCAGCATGCGCACGTACAGCGTAGGCACGCCCATGAATACGGTGGCACGCGCCATGGCGGCGATGGCGGCCTTGGGCTCGAACTTCGCCATCCAGATCATCTTGCTGCCATTGAGCAACGCCGCGTGGATGGCCACGAACAGGCCGTGCACGTGGAAGATGGGTAGCGCGTGAATCAGCACATCCCCAAGTTTCCAGCCCCAGTAGTCCTTGAGCACCAAGGCGTTGGACAGCAGGTTGCCATGCGTGAGCATTGCCCCCTTGCTGCGCCCCGTGGTGCCGCTGGTGTAGAGGATGGCGGCCAGGTCATCGGCCTGGCGCGCCACGCACTGATGCGCGTCGCCACAATGCGCGGCGCGCTCCAGCAGGCTGCCCGTGCGCTCGTCGCCCAGCGTGAACACATGCTGCGTGCCGGCGCTGAAGGCGATCTTCGACACCCAGCCGAAGTTGCCCGGCGTGCAGACCACGACGGCCGGCTCGGCGTTGCCTATGAAATATTCGATCTCGGCGCTCTGGTAGGCGGTGTTGAGCGGCAGGAAGACATAGCCCGCGCGCAGCGTGGCCAGGTACAGGATCATGGCCTCGACGGACTTTTCCACCTGCACGGCGATGCGGCTGCCCGCCGGAATCTGCAGCGAGGCCAGCAGGTTGGCGATGCGGCTGCTCGCGCGCTCCAGGTCGCGCCAGGAGTAGAGCAGCGGCTCGCCGTCGGCGGTACTGGCCTCCACGGCGATCTGGTCGAGGTCGGCGGGAAAGGCGGCGCGCAGGGCGGCATAGAGGTTCTGGTCGGTGGTGCTCATGGTGTTCAAACCCAGGTAATCAGAAAACAGGAGGACGCTTGGCCAGGAAGGCGGTGATGCCCTCGCGGTGCTCGGCGCTGTCGGCATAGGCATAGGGATCCGCTACGCTATCAATAGCTGCTTGCGCTTGCTGCATGGGCGCTAGCGCCATTTTTTCCATTTGCAGGGTGCGCAGGGTCTGCTTGTTCATGCGCGCGGCGGCCGGCGCCAGCGCGGCGATGCGCAGCGCGCTGGCCATGGCCTCGGCCTCCAGCCGGTCGGCAGGCACGACGCGGCTCAAGAAGCCGCGCTGGGCCATCTCCGCGGCGCCGAAGGTGGCAGCCTCCAGCAGCATCTGGCGGGCCGTGGCGTCGCCCACGGCGGTGGCCACCAGGGCCGCCTCGCGCGGCGCCATGGGAAAGCCCAGCTTGGCGATGGGCGCGCCGAAACGCGCGCCAGCCTCGGCGATGCGGATGTCGCAGCAGCTGGCGATCTCCACGCCCGCGCCCATGCAGGCGCCTGCGATGCGCGCGACGATGGGGATGTCGCAGGCCAGCATGGCGGCCAGGCCGCCCCAGACCTCGTCCTCATGAAAGCCGCGCAGCTGCGCCGCGTCGAAGCGGAACGACGGGTACTCGGAGATGTCGCCGCCCGCGCAGAACGCCTCCTCTACCCCTTCGATCAGCACGCAGCGCACGTCAACACTGCGCTGCAAGCTCTCAAAAACAGAGCGCAGCTGGCGCCACATGGCGCGCGACATGGCATTGAGGCGCCCGTCGTGGCGCAGTGTCACGCGCACCACGCCGCGGCCCGCGGCATCGCCCCCGGCCGGTGCGGCAATGACTTCGGCAACCACGGCCCGCATCACTCCAGCCTGGCGCCCGAGGCCTTGACCACCTGGGCCCAGCGCTTGACCTCGCTGCCAATCATCTTGCCGAAGTCGGCCTGCGACAGCTGGCCGAACTCGGCGCCGTTGCCGGCCCAGATGGCCTTGATCTCCTCGGTCTGGCCGAGCTTGCGCATCTCCTCTGCGATGCGCGCCTGCACATCGGCCGGTGTCCCCTTGGGCGCCCACAGGCCATACCAGGTGGAGACGGTGTAGTCCGGCAGACCGACCTCGGCCGCGCAGGGCACGTCGGGGAAGGCCGGGTTGCGCTTAGGCCCCGAAACCATCAACGCCTTGATGCGCCCGCCCTTGATGTGCGTGGCGGACGAGCCCAGGCCGTCGAACATCATGTCCACGTTGCCCGCTATCAGGTCCTGCAGCGCCGGGCCCGCGCCGCGGTACGGGATGTGGGTGATGAAGCTGCCCGTCTGCATCTTGAACAGCTCGCCCGCCAGGTGGTGCGAGCTGCCCGCGCCGGCCGAGCCGTAGTTGAACTTACCGGGGTTGGCCTTCACCAGCGCCAGGAACTCGCGAATGTCCGCCACCTTGATGTTGCGCGGGTTCACCACCACCACCTGGGGCACGCTGGCCAGCAGCGCCAGGGGGACGAAGTCCTTCTCGATGTCGTAATCGAGCCTGGGGTACATCGACGGCGCGATCACATGGTGCACGCCACCCATGAACAGGTTGTAGCCGTCGGCCTGCGCCTTGGCCGCGGCGCTGGCGCCCACGGTGCCGCCGGCGCCGCCGCGGTTGTCTATCACCAGCGTCTTGCCCGTGGACTTGGAGAACTGCGCCGCCAGCGGGCGCGCAAACGCATCGGTGCCGCCGCCCGCGGGGAAGGGCACGATCAGGTTTACGGGCTTGGTGGGCCAGGCGGCGCCCCCCTGCGCCCAGGCCCCACCCGCGGTGAGCGCCAGGCCCGCCGCGCCAGCGGCGCGCAGCATGTCGCGCCTGCGCAGTTCGGTCGTGATGTCGGGTGTGTCTACGGGTTCATGCATTGCCTTGTCTCCTTTGGTTTTAGCAGTAGTGATGGCCGTCAGTCGCGGCACAGGCTGTCGATATCGCCCGACACCGGCACGCTACCCTGGGCCAGCATGTCGCGGTGCTTGTCGATGCGCTTCAGGTCGTACAGGTAGTTGACCATGAGGCCGAAGGACTGCTTCATGCCTTTAGCCGACGGGTCGCCGGCCCAGTTCAGGCGCTCCACGCGCGCGCCGTTGCCCAGGTGGAAGCGCGCCACGGCATCGAGCGGCTTGCCGTCCTGCAGCTCGCGGCCCAGGTAACGCGCGGCGCAGTGCATGAGCAGTTGGCGCACGGGCGATCTGGCGGGCAGCTCCAGCGCCTTGTCGGCCGCGGCCAGCACATGGGTGATCTGCGGCGGCTCGAAACCCACGGCGCGGCCCAGCTCGGCGCGCTGCTTGTCGTCCAGCCGCTCCAGCTGCGCCGCGCCATGCCTGGCCAGCCAGGACCGAAAGCCCGGTATGGGCGACAGCGTGGCAAAGGTGCGCAGGCGCGGGAACTCCGCCGTCAGCGTCTCGGCCACATGCTTGATGAGCGAGTCGCCAAAACTCACGCCACGCAGCCCCGTCTGGGTGTTGCTGATGGAATAGAAGATGGCGGTGGTGGCGCGCTGGATGTCGGCGGCCTCGGCCGTTTCATCCAAGAGCGGCGTGATACTGGCGGAAGTCTCATTGACCAGCGCCACCTCCACGAAGATCAGCGGCTCATTGGGCAGGCGCGGATGAAAGAAGCCATAGCAGCGCCGGTCGCTGTCCAGGCGGTTCTTCAGGTCGGCCCAGCTGCGGATGTCGTGCACCGCCTCGTACTTGATGAGCTTTTCGATCAGCGAGGCGGGCGAGTCCCAGGACAGGCGCTTCAACTCCAGAAAAGCCACGTCGAACCAGGTGGAAAACAGCTGCTCCAACTCGGCCTCCAGCGGTAACAGGCGCTTGTCGCCCCTGAGGTGGGGCAGAAACTCGGCACGCAGATCGACCAGAAAGCGCATGCCCTCGGGGAAGGCCGCAAAGCGCTGCAGCAAGCGCATGCGCGGTGCCCCCAGGGCGCGGCGCAGATGGGCCTCGGCCTGGGGTTCGTCAGCCGTGCCCATGGCGGCCTCATAGCGCTCATGGGCGCTTTTCATGTGCGCGAGGTCGGGCGCGAACTGCTCGCTCATCAGCAGCCACAAGTCGCGCCGCTCTTCAGGGCTGGCGCCGGCATACCAGGCGGCAACCGCCTGGGCGCGGCGCCCACCCTCGATCTCGCTCACGCGCGGTGCCACCACCTCCTGCAGTTGCACAAGCAACTGGCGCAGGGCGCGCGGCGACAGCGCCTCGTCGCCCTTGCGCAGCGTCGCCTGCAGGCGCTCGTGCGTGCTGCGTGCTGCCTGGGGTTTTGGCACCTCGCCCTCCTCCTGCTTGTCCTTGCCGGCAGAGCGCAGTCGGTTCACGTTGCGTGATATCCAGGTCGTTGTGGCATTCATGGTGCGATCCGGGAGGGTGGGTTGCGGGCCAGTTCGCGCAGCGCCTCGCGCTGTGCCAGAAGATGCTGGCGCATGGCCTGCTCGGCGCCTGCGGCATCGCGCCGCCCGAGCGCATCGAAGACCTGCAGATGCTCGGCCAAGCTTTGCTGCAGCCGGCCCGGCACATGCAGCGTCTGGTGCCGCGCCAGGCGGAGAATCTTGCGCAGATCGCCTATCACCTGGGCCAGCCAGCGGTTGTCGGCCAGGGTGATGAAGGCCTCGTGGATGGCGTAGTTGGCCTCGTAGTAGGCGGTGATGCGACCCGCCGCGGCATGCTCGCGCAGGCGCTGGTGCAGCACCTCCAGCGCCGCCATGTCGGCCGGGCCGGCGCGGTCGGTGGCCTCGTAGACGGCGCGCCCTTCGAGCAGTGCGATGACTGGGAAGATCTGGTCCACATCACGCTCGGTAATCTCGGCCACGAAGCAGCCACGGCGCGGCTCGTGGCGCAGCAGCCCCTCGGCCACCAGCACCTTCAGCGCCTCGCGCAGGGGCGTGCGCGACACCGCCAGCTGCTCGCACAGCGCGGCCTCGTCCACGAAGCTGCCCGGCGCCAGCTCGCCGGCAAAGATCAGCTGGCGCAGCTTCTCGGCGGCTTGGTGATGCAGTGAATCGGCAACGCTGCGCATGGCGGTCATCGGCAGTGAGTCAGAGGGAAATCGACGGCAGGTGAGCGAGGCGCATGCTTCATGATTACGCAAAATTTCCGGTAATTATGAAGACTATGCCCTCCTGCATCGTTCAGGACTACTACCTATGGATGCGGCCCTGTGCAACTTGCGCCTCTTGCGCGCCGGGTCTTGCGCATGTGCATGTCTTTTTTGATAGCGTGTAACGCCCGTTGGGCAATGGTTTCTTCCCAATTCCGGCTCAAGTAGCGATTCCTGTGGAAGAGTCAATCACCGTCATCCCCGCGAAAGCGGGGACCCACAGCAGCACCAAATCAACCGCTTGCGTGGCACCTGGATCTCCGCTTTCGCGGGGATGACGGGTTTTGCAGACCGTGCCAGGCGAATCCACAGGAGTCGCTACTTGAGCCCAATTTCCCTCTTGTCCCACGCATGCGCACAATTTTTTCGATAGTGCGTGGCGACTATCTGGCGCGGCGCCGCAGGGCAAGATAGCAGCGGTGGCTCCCAGGCCAGCATCACATCCACCCAAACCGCAACTGCAGGGCCTGCCAGTGTCATAGGTGACAGCCAGCGGCGCGGCAGACCCTTAGCATGGCCGTTCAAGGTTTCTGCGCCGCAGAACCATTGCCTTCCCAACCCTAGCCACGGCAACCGTTCATGAGCACTACACCCTCTCCGATCACTTACGAAGCACGCGGCCCCGTGGCCGTGGTGACGCTGGACAACCCGCCCGTCAACGGCCTGGGCTACGCGCTGCGCAGCGGCATCGTGGCCGCGCTCGATCGCGCCCTGGCCGACCCGCAGGTGCAGGCCATCGTGCTCACGGGCAGCGCGCGCGCCTTCAGCGGTGGTGCCGACGTGCGCGAGTTCGGCACCCCGAAGGCGACGCAGGAGCCCACCCTGCCAAGCGTGATCCGCGCGCTGGACGACAGCACCAAGCCGGTGATCGCAGCCATCGCCGGCGTGTGCCTGGGCGGCGGGCTGGAGCTGGCCCTGGGTTGCCACTACCGCGTGGCCCAGGCCGACGCGACGCTGGGACTGCCCGAGGTCAAGCTCGGCCTGCTGCCCGGCGCCGGTGGCACGCAGCGCCTGCCGCGCCTGATCGGGCTGGAGGCGGCGCTGAACATGATCGTCTCGGGTCAGAGCGCCCCCGCCAAGGCCTTTGCCGGCACGCCGCTGGTGCAGCGCCTGATCGAGGACGATCTGGTCGAGGGCGCGGTGGCCTTTGCCACGGAGGTGCTGGCGCGTGGCGAGCCCCTGCCGCGTGCGCGCGACCGCAAGGTCGAGCAGCCCGATGCCGAGGCCTTCCTGCAGTTTGCGCGCAACACCGTGGCTGCCGTGAGCAAGCCCTTCCCTGCGCCGCTGCAGTGCCTGGAGGCGGTAGCGGCCTCGCTCAAGCCCTTTGACGAAGGCCTGCAGACCGAGCGCAAGCTGTTCCAGGCGCTGATGCTTACGCCCGAGTCACGCGCGCTGCGCCATGTGTTCCAGGCCGAGCGCGCTGCCGCCAAGGTGCCGGGCCTGCCCGAGGGCACGCCACTGCGCCCCATCGCCCGCGTGGGCGTGATTGGCGCCGGAACCATGGGCGGCGGCATCACCATGAACTTCCTGAACGCCGGCATCCCTGTGGCGCTGCTGGAGACGAAGCAGGAGGCGCTTGACCGCGGCCTGGCCACGATCCGCAAGAACTACGAGAACTCCATGAAGAAGGGCAAGCTCACCAGCGCCCAGGTGGAGCAGCGCATGGGCCTGATCACGCCCACGCTGGACTACGCGGCGCTCGCCGATGCCGACCTGGTGATAGAGGCCGTGTTCGAGGAAATGGGCGTCAAGGAGGCGGTGTTCCGCCAGCTCGACGGCGTGGTCAAGGCCAGCGCCATCCTGGCGTCCAACACCTCGTACCTGGACATCGACCGCATCGCCACCTTCACGCGGCGCCCGCAGGACGTGATCGGCCTGCATTTCTTCAGCCCCGCCAACGTGATGCGCCTGCTGGAGGTGGTGCGCGGCGCGCAGACCGCACCCGACGTTCTGGCCACCTGCCTGGCGCTGGCCAAGAAGATCCGGAAGGTGGCCGTGGTCTCGGGCGTGTGCGACGGCTTCATCGGCAACCGCATGCTGGCGCGCTATGGCTCGGCGGCCCATGCGTTGATCAACGCCGGCGCCCTGCCCCAGCAGATCGACGGCGCGCTGCAGAAGTTCGGCCTGGCCATGGGGCCGTTTCGCATGAGCGACCTGGCGGGCCTCGATATCGGCTGGGCCACGCGCAAGCGCAAGGCAGCCGAGGCCGGCGTGGTGCTGGAGCCCAGCGTGGCCGACAAACTCTGCGAGGCCGGGCGCTTCGGCCAGAAAACGGGCGCCGGCTGGTACCGCTACGAGGCTGGCAACCGCAACCCCATCCCCGACAGCGTGACCGAGCAGCTGATCGCCGAATACCGCGCCGCGCATGGCATCACGGCACGCAGGATCAGCGACGAGGAGGTCGTCGAGCGCTGCATCTTCGCGCTGGTGAACGAGGGCGCCCGCATCCTGGAAGAAGGCATTGCTGCGCGCGCCTCGGACATCGACCTCGTCTACCTCAACGGCTACGGCTTCCCGCTGCAGCGTGGCGGCCCCATGCTGTACGCCGACAGCGTGGGCCTGCCCCAGGTGGTGCGCAGCCTGCGCCGCTTCGCCGCCGAGCCGGGCGCGGACGCATCCTGGCAGCCCGCGCCGCTGCTCGTGCGCCTGGCTGAAGAAGGCAAGAGCTTCAACTAATACCCGACAGGACAAACACCATGACAGAAGCAGTGATCGTCTCCACCGCCCGCACCGGCCTGGCCAAGAGCTGGAAGGGCGCCTTCAACATGACCTATGGCCCCACGCTGGGCGCCCATGCGGTGCAGCACGCCGTGGCGCGCGCCGGCATAGACCCGGCCGAGGTCGAGGACGTCCTCATGGGCGTGACCTTCGGCGAGGGCACGACCGGCGGCAACGTCGCGCGCCAGATCGCCCTGCGCGCGGGCCTGCCCGTGACGACGGCGGGCATGACCATCAACCGGTTCTGCTCCTCGGGCCTGCAGACCATCGCCCTGGCGGCGCAGCGCATCATCGCCGGCGAAGGCCAGATCTACGTGGCCGGCGGCGTGGAGAGCATTTCCTGCGTGCAAAACGAGGTCAACCGCCACATGCGCATGGATCCCTGGCTGGTGCAGAACAAGCCCGCGGTCTACTGGAACATGCTGCAGACCGCCGAGCAGGTCGCGCAGCGCTACGGCATCAGCAAGGATGCCCAGGACGAGTACGGCGTTCGCAGCCAGCAGCGCGCCGCCGCCGCCCAGGCCGCAGACCTGTTCAACGACGAGATCGTGCCCATGACGACCACCATGGGCGTGGCCGACAAGGCCACAGGCCGCATCACCACGCGCGAGGTGACGATTGCCGCCGACGAGGGAATACGCCACGACACCACGCTGGAGGCCGTGCAGAAAATCCGAGCCGCCCTGCCCGGCGGCGTAGTCACTGCGGGCAACGCGAGCCAGTTCTCGGACGGCTCCTCGGCCTGCGTGCTGATGGATAGACGCCTGGCCGAAGCGCGCGGTCTGCAGCCCCTGGGCATCTTCCGCGGCTTTGCCGTGGCCGGCTGCGAGCCCGACGAGATGGGCATAGGCCCAGTGTTCGCTGTGCCCAAGCTGCTGGCACGCACCGGCCTCAAGGTCAAGGACATCGGCCTGTGGGAACTCAACGAGGCCTTTGCCGTACAGGTGCTGTACTGCCGCGACAAGCTGGGCATACCGGACGAGCGCCTGAACGTCAACGGCGGCGCCATCGCCGTGGGCCACCCCTACGGTGTGTCGGGCTCGCGCCTGACGGGCCACGCGCTGATCGAGGGCAAACGCCGCGGCGTGAAGTACGTGGTGGTCACCATGTGCATAGGCGGCGGCCAGGGCGCAGCCGGCCTGTTCGAGGTGTGCTGATTCGCAACCCAATTGTTCTGACTCAAGGATTCATTGCCATGGATTTCGCCTATTCCCCCAAAGTCATCGACCTGCAGAAGCGCCTGACGGCCTTCATGGACGAGCACATCTATCCGGCCGAGCACGTCTACCACGACGAGGTCGAGGCCAACCGTCAAGCCGGCAACGCCTGGGTGCCCACGCGCGTGATGGAGGAGCTCAAGACCAAGGCCCGCGCCGCCGGCCTGTGGAACCTGTTCCTGCCCGAATCCAAATACGGCGCGGGCCTCACCAACCTCGAGTACGCGCCGCTGTGCGAGATCATGGGCCGCTCGCACGTCGCGCCCGAGGCCTTCAACTGCTCGGCTCCCGACACCGGCAACATGGAGACCCTGGTGCGCTACGCCACCGAGGAGCAGCAGCAGCGCTGGCTGCTGCCCCTGCTCAACGGCAGCATCCGCTCTGCCTTCGCCATGACGGAGCCGGCCGTGGCCTCGTCGGACGCGACCAACATCGAGGCGCGCATCGAGCGCGTGGGCGATGAATATGTCATCAACGGCCGCAAGTGGTGGACCTCCGGTGCGCCCGACCCGCGCTGCGAGATCCTGATCTTCATGGGCAAGACCGACCCCGGCCACGCCAGCCGCCATCGCCAGCAGTCCATGATCCTGGTGCCCATGAACACGCCAGGCGTCAAGCGCGAGCGCGCCCTGCCCGTGTTCGGCTACGACCATGCACCCCATGGCCATGGTGAGGTGAGCTTCGACAACGTGCGTGTGCCCGTAGCCAACGTGCTGCTGGGCGAGGGCCGGGGCTTCGAGATCGCCCAGGGGCGCCTGGGCCCCGGGCGCATCCACCACTGCATGCGCCTGATCGGCGTGGCCGAGCGCGCCCTTGAGCTCATGTGCCGGCGCGCGCTGCAGCGCGTGGCCTTCCACCGCCCGCTGGCCGACCAGGGCGTGACGCGCGAGCGCATCGCCAATGCGCGCATCCTCATCGACCAGGCGCGCTTCCTGGTGCTCAACGCCGCTTTCATGATGGACACCGTGGGCAACAAGGTGGCGCAGAAGGAGATCGCCATGATCAAGGTGGCCGCGCCCGGCATGGCCTGCCAGGTCATCGACTGGGCCATGCAGGTGCATGGCGGCGCGGGCGTCTCCGACGACTTCCCGCTGGCCGCGGCCTACGCCCAGGCGCGCACGCTGCGCTTTGCCGACGGCCCCGACGAAGTGCACCGCAACCAGATCGGCAAGATGGAGCTGGCCCGCTACATGAGCGCACGCAAGGGCTGAGGGCCGAGCCATGAACGAGCGCCACTTTGCCCACTGGCCGCGTCTGCTGCCCCACCACATGGCGGTACCGGCCACGCACCTGTACCGCAATATCGAGGTCTCGTCCATGCGCTACCCGGACAAGGCGGCGCTGGTGTTCTACGACTCAATCGTCAGCTACGCGCGCCTGCAGGACGAGACCGAGCGCCTGGCCGGCTACCTGCAGCAGGTCTGCGGCGTGCGCCGGGGCGACCGCGTGCTGCTGTACCTGCAGAACAGCCCGCAGTTCGTGATTGGCTACTACGCCATCCTGCGCGCCGACGCGGTAGTCGTTCCCGTCAACCCGATGAACCTGAGCGAGGAACTGCGCCACTACGTGACGGATGCGGGTGCGCGCACCATCCTCGCGCCACAGGATCTGCTTGCCCAGGTGCGTCCGCTGCTGCGCGAAGGCCTGGCCGCCGCCAGCGCCGATGGCGCGGCACCGGGCCTGCGCCATGCCGTCGTCA
>Ga0209792_1001224_pt1 | contig 13070 bp, 12 predicted proteins | sample EBPBio142005_DNA_FD_185860 | JGI IMG/M metagenome (GOLD analysis project Ga0209792, IMG submission 185860) | Wastewater treatment Type I Accumulibacter community from EBPR Bioreactor in Madison, WI, USA - Reactor 1_6/14/2005_ DNA (SPAdes)... | ecosystem: Engineered > Bioreactor > EBPR >... | reverse complement strand
CGATCGCTCGCTCAATCATATGAGCCAGCGTTTCCAGCAGGCGATGCGGGAAATCCATGCCGGCCTGTGCGAGGTCTATGGGGCGTCGCGCGCCGTGGTGGTGCCAGGCGGCGGCTCTTATGCGATGGAAAGCGTGGCACGCCAGTTTGCCGTGGGCAAGCGGGTGCTGGTGATCCGCAACGGGTTCTTCTCCTACCGCTGGAGCCAGATTTTCGAAGCCGGAGCGATCCCCGCGCACGAGACGGTGCTCAAGGCGCGGCGGGTCGGCAACGCCGGGCCGACCGATCCCTTCGCGCCGCCGCCGCTTGACGAAGTGGTCGCCGCGATCCACGCCGAGCGTCCCGAAGTGGTCTTCGCCCCGCACGTTGAAACCGCCAGTGGGATCATTCTGCCCGATGACTATGTCAGGGCGGTGGCAGACGCGGTCCATGCGGTTGGCGGGCTGTTCGTACTGGATTGCGTGGCATCGGGGTGCGTCTGGATAAACATGCGCGAAATGGGCGTGGACGTGCTGATTTCCGCCCCGCAAAAGGGCTGGTCGGCCTCACCCTGCGCCGGGCTGGTAATGCTGGGCGATGCGGCGCTGGAGGCCTGCCGTTCCGCGCGATCGAACAGCTTCGCAATGGATCTCGGCAAGTGGCTGACGATCATGGAGGCATACCTCAGCGGCGGCCATGCCTATCACGCCACCATGCCGACTGATGCGCTGATCGCGTTCCGTGATGCCATGCAGGAAACCAGCGCGGCAGGATACGAAACGCTGCGTGCGGCGCAATGGGAACAGGGTAATGCGGTGCGGGCGATGCTGGCGGAACGCGGCATTCGTTCAGTCGCGGCCGACGGCTTTGCCGCGCCGGGGGTGGTGGTCAGCTACACCGACGACGCCGAGGTGCAGAGCGGGCGCAAGTTTGCCGCGCTGGGCTATCAGATCGCGGCCGGGGTGCCACTGATGGTGGACGAAGGAGCGGACTACAAAAGCTTTCGCCTCGGTCTGTTCGGCCTGGACAAGCTCAAGGACGTGCCGGCCAGTCTCGCCCGGCTGGAAACGGCGTTCGACGCGGTATTCTAGAAGTCCACCGCGATGCCCTTTTTCACCCAGTCACCATAGCGGGTGGGAGAAAGGCCATCGGGATCGGGACCGGGCCTGATTGGCTCGGGTTGGGGGGCCGGTTCGTTGGTCCAGTTCGCCGGCTTCACGAAACCGGCCGGACGCTGCGTGGCACGCTTTATCATCAGCCTGACTTAAGCCTTTCCGGCGCAGAGGCCAAGGGTTAGAGGCAGCCGATGGATATTCCCGGTCTTCCGGCGCGCAAGGGCGCGCTCAAGCTACTCGACGCCGTGCTGAACCGGGGCGAAACGCTCGATCTGGCGGCGAACGGCGCGCTGCAAGGCATCCGTAGCGGGCCGGACAAGGCGCTGGCCCGCGCGCTGGCAGGGGAAACGCTACGCTGGCTGGCCGATCTCGACGCGTTGATCGACAGCGCTACCCGTCAGCCGCTGCCACCCGATGCCAAGCCCCGCAACGTGCTGCGGCTGATGCTGGCGGGCTGGCTGCGCCTGGAAACCCCGCCGCATGCCGTGATCGCGACCGGGCTTGAACTGCTCGCCGGTGGGCCGCGGCGGCTGGCACACGGGGTGTTTTCGGCGCTGGTCCGGCGCGAGGCACAGTTGCCGGACGCCCCGACCTTGCCCGAAGCGGTGCGGCTGCGCTGGGGAGACCGGACGACCGAAATCGCCGCTGGGCTCGCCGTACCGCCGCCGCTCGATCTTTCGCTGCGCGATCCGGCGCAAACCGCGCATTGGGCTGAACGCCTGGGCGGCACCTCGATGCTGCCGGGTCACGTCCGGCTGGCGCGGGGCACCGCGGTGGAAAACCTTGAAGGGTTTGATGAAGGGGCGTGGTGGGTGCAGGATCTGGCGGCAAGTCTGCCGGCCCGGCTGCTGGGTGCCGGCGCTGGGCGGCGCGTGCTTGATCTGTGCGCGGCGCCCGGTGGCAAGACCATGCAGCTGGCCGCCGCCGGATGGCGGGTCACCGCGCTGGATGTCCATGCCAAGCGGGCTGGGCGGATCGGCGAAAACCTCGCCCGCACCGGATTGTCGGCTCACGTGGTGGTGGCGGACGCACTTGGCTGGGCACCGGACGAGCCGTTTGACGCGATCCTGCTCGATGCACCGTGCACCGCAACCGGCACCTGCCGCCGCCATCCCGATGTGTTGCACCGGATCGGCGAGCGGCAGATTGCGGAGATGACCGGATTGCAAGCCGCGCTGCTCGAACGGGCTGCAAGCTGGCTCAACCCCGGGGGGCGGCTGGTTTATGCCGTGTGCTCAATGGAACGCGATGAAGGGGAGGGGCAGGTGGCGTCGCTCCGCCTCCAGCCCGATCCGATCATCCCCGCCGACCTGCCCACCGGAATAGCGCCAACCGGCGACGGCTGGCTGCGGACCGATCCCGGTATGCTGGCGGCGGCTGGCGGGCTGGACGGCTTCTTTATCGCCCGGTTTGCCGCCTAACCCTTGAGTTTCTCGGCAAAGCCACTTTGCAGCTTGGCCAGCTTGGGCGGAATGACGGCCAGGCAATAGGGGTTGCGCTGCCCTTCGCCCTGCCAATATTCCTGATGATAATCCTCTGCCGGATACCACGTCGCCGGGCCTTCGATGGTGGTCACGGCCGCCTGGCCCGGATGCGCCTGGTTCCAGCGCATGACGCCCGCAGCCGCTTCGGCGCGCTGATCGCCATCCAGCGGGAACAGCGCTGAGCGGTATTGCGTGCCAACGTCATTGCCCTGCCGGTTGAGCTGCGTCGGATCGTGAGTGCCCATGTGAATGTCGAGCAGATCGGCATAGCTGACCACCGCAGGATCGAATGCGATCCGGATCGCTTCGGCATGGCCGGTGTCCCCGCCGCACACCTGCTTGTATGTCGGGTTTTCCACTGCGCCGCCGATATAGCCGCTTTCCACTGCGCTAACGCCGGTGATCGATCGAAACACTGCTTCGGTGCACCAGAAGCAGCCGCCTGCGAAAATTGCCTGTGCCATGTCTGATCCTTCCTGTTCGACCCCGGACATAGGGATCGTGCAGCGGCTTGTCATCGGGCCAAGTCAGGCTAGGTTGGCGTCCAGCAAAACCCCCGGGAGAATTTACATGCGCCGTTTCATCCTGCCGATCCTTGCGCTGTCCGTGGCGGTCCCGGCGCTTGTCGCCGATCCTGCCCCGGCCAAGCCTGCCACTGGCCGCATCAATGCCGAACTGGCTGCTGCGGTTGCCAACCCGCTGCGCGACAAGGACCGCGCGCGCGACGTCTACCGCCGCCCGGGTGATACCCTGACGTTCTTTCAGGTTACGCCTGAGATGAAAGTGGGCGAATATGCCCCTGGCGGGGAGTGGTATTCGCGCTTGCTCGGCCTTTATCTGGGGCCGAAGGGCAAACTGGTGGGGCTTTATTTCGACCCGACCTCCGGCCCTTTCAATGACACCCAGCAAAAGGGCATCCGTGAAGGGGCGGCCAAGTATCCAGCTGACATCGCGGGCTGGTCAGGCCTTCCGGCTGACCGTTTTGCGGCTTACACCCTCGATGCGGTTCCGGCGGCTGAAAAGGGCACGTTCGATCGCATCGTGATCATGCGGATGATGCACAACCTGCTGCGCTGGAACATTGCCGACCGGGAAATCAAGGCGATGCGCGATCTGCTCAAGCCGGACGGGATGATCGGGATCGAACAGCACCGCGCCAGGCCCAATGCGCCATTCAGCTATACCGATGGATCGATGGGTTATCTTCGCGAGAAGGATGTGATCGCGTTCATGGAACTGCATGGCTTCACCTTCGTCGGCCGCAGCCAGGCCAACGCCAATCCCAAGGATCCCGCAAATTGGCCCAATGGCGTGTGGACGCTTCCGCCAGCGCTGCGTGATGCCAAGGAGGCAGACAAGGCCCGGTTGCAGGCGATAGGTGAAAGTGACCGGATGACGCTGTTGTTCCGGAAGCGCGCATGATTCGCGGCTATATCCATACCCGCGTCGTTCTGGCCTGTCTGTTGCTGGCCGGATGCGGCGGGGGTGGCGGCGGCAAGCCCGCCGATCCGCGCGGTGTCGATCATGACGAAACGCTGCTGTCGCTGTCCGCCAGCGGCGAGGCAGAGGCGGTGCCCGATCTGGCGACGATCGTGATCGGGGTCGAAACATTCGGTGCCGATGCCAGGGCCGCGAACGAGGCGACCAGCCGCAAATCGGCAGAAATCGTCAAGGCACTGGCCAGGTTCGGGGTGGAAGAGCGCGATATCCAGACTGCCAACCTCTCGCTTGGGCGGATCGATTATGGCCCGCGCAAGGGGCAGTTCCAGGCCAGCAACACCCTGACCGTGCGGTTGCGCAACGTCCCCAAGGCCGGCGAAGCGCTGGCCGCGACGACCGCTGCCGGCGCCAATGTGATTCAGGGACCGGCGCTCTCGATCGACGACCCGGAAAAGGCCAATCGCGGCGCTTACACTGCCGCTTACCGTGCCGCCCGGACCCGGGCCGAGGCCTATGCCGATGCCGCCGGAATGGAGATATCCCGGGTTCTGGCCATCCGTGACGGCGGGCAGGGCGGTGGCGGATATCCGGCGCCGATGGATGCTTTGGCAGAAGCGGCCGATGCGGCGGCACCGCAGGGTGCACCGCAACCACCGTCGATCCGGCCCGGGACTACCCGCACCCGAGTGTCGGTTCAGGTGGACTTCGCCCTGAAGGAGAAATAAGCGAGGCCCCATGGCTCAATCGCTATCTGTCGCCGCCCTCCAGCTGCCACTTGGCTCGTCCGACGAGGCAGAGAACATCGTCGCCGTCTCGATGCTGATCGAGGAGGCCGCGGCCCGCGGAGCGCAGCTGATCCTGCCGCCCGAGCTGTTCTCCGGTCCCTATTTCTGCCGCGAGGAAGACGAGGCGTTGTTTGCTCTTGCCCGGCCGACCGCCGATCACCCCTCGGTCAGGGCGATGCAGGCGCTGGCGGCCCGCCTGAAAGTGGCGATTCCGACCAGCTTCTTCGAACGTGACGGACATCATTACTATAATACCCTGGCGATGATCGGGCCCGATGGGGAAATCATGGGGACCTACCGCAAAAGCCACATTCCTGACGGGCCTGGTTATGAGGAAAAGTACTATTTCCGGCCCGGAAACGACGGCTTCAAGGTGTGGGACGTATTCGGTGCCAGGATCGGCGTCGGCATCTGCTGGGACCAGTGGTATCCCGAAGCGGCACGCGTCATGGCGCTGCTGGGAGCAGAGGTGCTGCTTTATCCCACCGCAATCGGCAGCGAGCCGTACGACGCCGATCTCGATACCAGCCGGATGTGGCGACGGGCGATGATCGGTCACGCCGTATCGAACTGCATGCCGGTGGTCGCCGCGAACCGCATCGGGACGGAAGGCGGCCAGCGGTTTTACGGCCACTCGTTCATCGCCGACGAATGGGGTGATCTCATCGCCCAATTCGGCGCGGAGGAAGCCGGTATCCTTACCGCCACGCTCGATCTGACGCGTGCTGCCGCGCACCGCGCGGGGATGGGCTTCTTCCGGGATCGCCGTCCGCAGCTTTACGGCCGGATCGCGCAGGATATCTGACCGGTGCGTCAGCGCTATCTGATTGCGCTTGGCTCCAACGTTCGCCATGCCCGGCACGGGCCGCCGGCAAAGGTGGTGCGCGCCGCGCTGATTGCGCTGGCCGGGGTGGGGGTCAAGGTATTGCGCCAGTCCCGGCTGATGCAGACGGTTCCGCTGGGGCCATCGCGCCGTCGCTACGCGAATAGCGCCGCCGTGATCGAGACGGCATTGGGACCGGACGATCTCCTCGATCTGCTCAAGACCATCGAACAGCGATTCGGCCGCCGGGTCGGGGGGCAGCGGTGGCTGGCGCGGGTGCTTGACCTCGACATAATCCTGTGGGGCCCAGGTGCCTGGGTCAGTAACGGTCTGACGATTCCCCATCCTCAGTTCCGCAACCGCGCCTTCGTGCTTGGCCCCGCGCACCTGATTGCGCCTGATTGGCGCGATCCACTGTCAGCCCTTTCGCTGCGCCAGCTACACGCACGCTTGACCAGACCTCGCCCCGCCCCTAGGTGAGCGCGCGGTGACATCATCCCAATCGGGGCCCTTAGCTCAGTCGGTAGAGCAACTGACTTTTAATCAGTAGGTCGCTGGTTCGAACCCAGCAGGGCTCACCACCTTTTCCGGGCTTTGCAACGCGCCTGTGGCACGTGCTGGATCCATAGGTAGCCAATCGGCATCGCGGCGCCGAGCTGGGCTGATGGCAGCTGGCCCTTAAGGCCAGATTTGAACAACTCACAGACGAGCCATTTGCTGCTTCGGACAGAGATTTTGGCTCTGTTCGGTGCGCCGCTGACGGTTTGATGGCCTGACAGGGTTGAACGGTTCGGGCCATGATCGATCATGAGGCGAGCCTTCAGTCGAAGTTTCGCTCTCTCCATTGCCTGATCCGCTCGGCCTTGACCAAGTGAACGTTATCATATAGGTGAACGTTCACATTTTGATTGAACGCGCTGTCAATGCGCGGATTTTGGGAGGGAATCGCTGATGAATCTGTCGCGTATGCACGCCATGGGCCGCTACATGATGGGGGCCTCCGCCCTGGCTCTCGGGATCGCGGCGCAGCCCGTCTTGGCACAGGATGCCGGTGCACCGGCAGCCGAGGATGCGGGTGAGGAAATCGTCGTTACCGGGATCCGGGCTTCGTTGCGCAGCTCTTTGGATACCAAGCGCAATTCGATCGGTGTGGTCGATGCGATTTCCGCGGAAGATATCGGCAAGTTCCCTGATACCAATTTGGCGGAATCGCTACAGCGCATTACCGGCGTTTCGATCGATCGTAACAGCGGCGAAGGTTCAAAGGTCACCGTTCGCGGGTTTGGCCCGGATTTCAACCTGGTGCTGCTCAATGGTCGCCAGATGCCGGCCTCGGGACTTGGCAGCTGCTGCGAAGCACCGGCTTCACGCAGCTTTGATTTTGGTAATCTCGCTGCCGAGGGCGTCGCCGGGGTCCAGGTGTACAAGTCGGGCCGGGCCAATCTGCCGACCGGCGGTATCGGTTCGGTCATCAACATCCTTACCCCGCGGCCGCTGGATCGCCCGGGTTTTCAGGGCAGCATCGGCGTAAAGGGGGTCTACGACCACACCTTTGAAGGCACCAACATCACGCCGGAGGTGTCTGGCATCCTCAGCCAGACTTTCCATGACGACAAGATCGGGATCCTGATCACCGGCTCCTACCAGAAGCGCAAGGCCAGCCTGGCCCAGTTCAATGCTGGCTGGCGCGAAGGCTATCTCGGCAATGAAAACAACTGGGGCTCGCTGCCAGTTGACGCCAATGACTGGCGTGGCAACTTTGCCCAGACCCAGAACCGTCCGAACGCTACGACGGTCTATCAGGTAACCCAGAACGCCGGATATGATTTCACCGATATCGAGCGCGAGCGGATCAACGGTCAAGTGGTGCTGCAGTTCAAGCCGACCGAAACCCTGTCGGCGGTGATCGACTACACCTATTCGCAGAACACCATCGATGCCCGCACCAACAGCATCGGCGTGTGGTTCAACCACAACAATACGTCCAGTAGCTGGACCGACGGCCCCGCCGCTGGTCCGAACTTTTATGCGGAGGCATTCGGTCCGGGCGAAGGCAAGGACATGGCGATCACGGGCGCGGTGGCAAAGAACCGGTCGATCAACAAGTCGATCGGCCTAAACCTGCGCTGGCAGGGCGATAACGGCGCCCGGATCGAATTCGATACCCATCATTCGACCGCGGAAAGCAAGCCGACCTCGCCTTATGGCAGCAACATCGCCGTGGGCAGCGCGATTTTCGGGGTGCAGAGCCAGCGCGTTGATTTCACTACGCCGATGCCGGTGATTTCGGTTTCGATGTATCCCGGGGCGGAGCTCAACGCATCCAACATCCGGCCGGCAGGCAATGCCTTTCGCAATGCCTATATGAAGGACACGATCGATGAAGTGTCGCTGCGCGGCGGGTACGACTTCGATGCCGGGCTGATCGACAGTCTGGATTTCGGGGTCACCTACACCAACAATAGGGTCCGCTCGGCCTATGGCTTCATCCAGTCGGACAGCTGGGGTGGCACGCTGACCGCAGCCTGTATACGCTGACCAACCTCCCCGGACGTTTGGCCGGCATGCCGGGATCGAACGGCACCGGGATCATTCCCAGCTACTTCCAGGTCGACACGACCGGGCTGATCGGCTTGCTGGAGAACCAGATCGGAATCTGCAGCGCACCGTGGACCGGCTCCGCAGCGCCCGGCACGTGTCTGGCCAACTTCCAGGCAGACCGGCGGATCCAGGAAAAGACGATCTCGCCCTATATCCAGTCAACGCACTCGTTCGACCTTGGCGCTGGCGAGGCTCACCTGCGGTTTGGTCTGCGCTACGAGGATACGCAGATCAATTCTTCAGCGCTGGTGCCGATCCCGACCGGGACCAGCTGGGTGGCCGATAACGAAATTGGGCTGATTTTCAGCGGCCAGTCTGATTTCACGACGTTGAAGGGGCACTACCAGAACTGGTTGCCCGCCATCGATCTTGACATTGCGCCGATCGAAAACGTCAAGCTGCGCGGCTCCTACAGCCACACCATCACCCGGCCTGACTATGCCAGCATGCAGGGCGGCATCACCGTCAACCAGCCGCTGCGGCCCGGTGGCGGCAGCACTGCGGGCAGTGGCAACCCCGGCCTGCTGCCGTACAAATCGAAGAACATCGATGTCTCGGCAGAGTGGTACTACGGTCGTGACAGCTACATATCGGTGGGCTACTTCAACAAGAGCGTCAGCAATTTCATCGCCAATACCACGGTGCAGGTGCCGCTGTTCGACCTGACAAATCCGGCGCAGGGTTCCGCGGTGCAATCGGCGCGCACGGCGCTGGGCGGCAACCCCAGCTTTGCCCAGATCCTGGCATATCTGGCGGTCAACAATCCGAGTGTGGTCGAATTCAGCAATGGCGTACCGCGCGGCATTATCGGCCAGCCCAACGATCCTGATGTAGTGTTCACCACTACTCGTCCTGGCAACAGCACCCAGAAGGCCAAGCTGTACGGGTGGGAATTCGCCGTGCAGCACTCGTTCTGGGACACCGGATTTGGCGTGATCGTAAACTATACGATCGTTCGCAGCGACACCAAGTATGACAACGCCCTGCGGTATACCGAGACGCAGTTCGCGGTGACGGGTGTGAGCGACAGCGCCAATGCCGTGCTGTACTACGACAAGAATGGCATTCAGTTCCGTATCGCTTACAACTGGCGTGACAAGTTCCTGTCGGGCTACGGCCTCGATCCGTTCTACATCAACGCCTATGGACAGTTCGACGTCAGCGCCAGCGTGGAGCTGAAGAAGGGACTGACGATCTTTGCCGAAGGGATCAACGTGACCAATGCCGACCGCAGCGGCCATATGCGTAACGACCAGACGGTGTTCTTCGCGGCGCCCGGTTATGCCCGCTATGCCGCGGGGGTTCGGGTCACCTTCTGATCGAGGTAGCCCGGCGTTGTCAGGATCCGACGATCAGGGGTCGCCCCGCCTTGCGGTGCGGCTCTTGATCGTTGCCGGACAAGGCGCTGCGGGGGCTTGCATGGCCTGGCCCATTCCCTGCACAGGGGGAAAGATCGCCAGCGCGGCGAGTGCCGGGCAAACGGGAACGCAGCCATGAGTCGTCACGAGATACTCAACTTCGCCGATCACGCTGCTTTACGCGTGAGGACGGAGGTGGGCGCCGCGTTCGGCGATGGAGTGCAGGCGGCGCTGGCGGTGCCGGCCGAATTCCGGCGGCTGGCCTGCGAATACCCGATCCTGTTTCGCTTCGATGGCGGCGGGGCGTGTTCAGCCCTGGCGCTGTTCGGGTTCGAACCGGATGAGAATCTGTTTTTGCATGACGGGCGGTGGGACGCGGTGTGCAAGCCGCTGGCGATCGCTGTGCAGCCGTTCCTGATCGGCCGCGCACCGGACGGGCAAAGCGCGCAGGTTCATATCGATATGAACAGTCCGCGGATTGCTGCCGACGGTGAGGGGACGGCGGTGTTCGACAGCGAAGGGAAGCCCACACGGCTGCTTTCTGATGCCATCGAAATGCTCGGTGAGCTCGACGAAGGTTACCGCGCCAGCGCGGATTTCTTCGCCGCGCTGCTCCGTTATGATTTGCTGGAACCCTTCTCGATGGACGTTACGCTGGATAACGGCGCAGCGCACCGCCTGGTGGGCTATCATCTGGTTGATGAGGAAAAGCTGTCCGCGCTCGAACCGGGCGCGCTGGCAGAGCTGCACCGCGACGGCCATCTGGGGCCGCTGTACATGGCCATCGCGTCGCTGGGTAACATGGGCAAGCTGGTGCGGCGCAAAAACCGCCGGAGCCATGGCTGACGGGCCGGTCACGGCAGCGGATTTGCCGCCGGTCGCGGAGATTTCCTGCGCGGCGAGCCAACTGCCCGATCGGCTGACCAATGCCCGCGAACCGTTTGTGATACGCGGTTTGGCGGCCGGTTGGCCGCTGGTCCACGCGGGTCTGCAAAGCGGCCAGGCGGCCCGTGACTATTTGGCTCAGCGCGCGCGCGACCGGGCTTTCCCGGCGAGCATCGGCCAACCGGGTGGGGATTCCCGCCTGTTTTACGACGCCGCGATGGCCATGAATTTTCGCATGGCGCAGGGACCATTCCAGCAGTGGCTGGACCTGATGGAGCAGGCCGAAACCAACCCGCAAGCGCCGACGATCTACCTTTCCTCGATTGATATCGGCGCGTTCTTTGAAGGTTTGGGTGAAGACAATCAGATCGTGCTGGGAGATCGCCGGGTTTTGGCATCGATCTGGATCGGCAGCCGCACCCGCATCGCCGCGCACAACGACGTGCCAGACAATCTGGCAGTTTGCGCGGTGGGCAGGCGGCGTTTCACGCTGTTCCCGCCCGATCAGTTTGCCAACCTTTACCCCGGCCCACTGGAAAACAATCCGGGCGGACGTCCGGTCTCTATGGTTGATCTGCACCAGCCGGATCTGGTTGCCTATCCCCGCTTTACCCAAGCCCTGGCGCATGCGCAGGTCGCCGACCTTGCGCCGGGCGATGCTGTGTTCGTGCCCTCGCAATGGTGGCACCATGTGGAAGGGCTCGCCCCGTTCAACGTGCTGATAAACTATTGGTGGCGCGATGTGCCGCCGTTCCTTGGCCAGCCGGAAGATGCCCTGTTGCACGCGATCCTGGCCCTGCGCGATTTGCCCGCCGCGGACCGGGCGCGCTGGCGGGCACAGTTCGATCACTATGTTTTTGGCGATAGCAGCCATGCCGCGGCGCATCTGCCGGAAGCCGCGCGAGGGGTGCTGGCACCGCTAACGGCCAGTACCGCCGGGCAGATCAAGGCCAAGTTGTTGAGGGGATTATCGCGATGAATGCGGACCGGAAACTGCGCGTGGTTATTGCTGGCGGCGGGACCTCCGGCTGGATGGCGGCAGCGGCGCTGGCCAACACGCTGGGCCACGTCATCGACCTGACGCTGGTCGAATCCGACGCGATCGGGACCATCGGCGTGGGGGAAAGCACGATCCCGCCCTTGCAGCTGTTCAACCGGCTGCTCGGTATTGGCGAGGCGGAGTTCATGCGCGCCACGCAAGCGACCTTCAAGCTGGGGATCAAGTTTGAAAACTGGCGCGACATTGGCGAGAGCTATTTCCACTCGTTCGGCGCGGCGGGCAAGGATCACTGGTCAGCCGGTTTCCAGCACTTCTGGCTCCACGGGCTGAAGCATGGCCACACTCAGCCGTTTGATGACTATTGCCTGGAATTGAAGGCGGCGCTGGAAGGGAAGTTCGCGCACTTGCCGGACGAGCGGATGAACTACGCCTATCAGCTCGATTCCGCGCTTTATGCTGCTTTTCTGCGGGGTAGGGCCGAGAAGGATGGAGCCCGGCGGATCGAAGGGCGCATCGCCGCAGTCGAACTGAACGGGGAAACCGGCGATATCGCAGCACTGCAGCTTGATGGCGACCGGCGGATCGCGGGCGATCTGTTCCTGGACTGCACCGGCTTTCGTGCGCTGCTGATTGAAGGCGCGCTGCATGCCGGGTTCGATGACTGGACTCATTTTCTGCCGTGCGACAGCGCGATCGCGATCCAGACGGCCAGTGTTCGTCCACCGCTGCCCTATACCCGCGCCATCGCACACGATGCCGGGTGGCAATGGCGGATCCCCTTGCAACACCGGCAGGGCAATGGGATCGTCTACTGCAGCCGGTATCTGGACAGGGATGCCGCGTTGGACCGATTGCTGGGCACGGTCGAAGGCCAGACTCTAACCGAGCCGAACTTCATTCGCTATACCACCGGGGTTCGACGCCAGCAGTGGTATCGCAACTGCGTTGCGGTCGGCCTGTCAGGCGGGTTCATGGAGCCGCTGGAATCGACCTCGATCCACCTGATCCAACGATCGGTGCTGCGCCTGATCCGAATGCTGCCTGGCGGACCGATCAGCCCGCGCGACATTGCCGAATACAATGTGCAGCAGTTCGCCGACATGGAACAGATCCGCGATTTCCTGATCCTGCATTACAAGGTGACCCAGCGCCGCGACAGCCCGTTCTGGCGGCAGTGCGCGGGCATGGCGATTCCGGACAGTCTTGAGCAGAAAATCGAACTGTTCCGGGAAACCGGGCGGGTCTTCCGCAAAAACGAAGAACTGTTTGCGGAAACCAGCTGGCTGCAAGTGATGATGGGGCAAGGTATCGTCCCGCAAAGCTACCATCCGGTGGCTGGCAAGTTGCGTCAGGACGAGCTGGATCGGTTCCTGGGCGGTCTGCGTGACATGGTCAGCCAGACCGTCGCCGGGCTGCCAAGTCATCAGGACTATATTGCCAGCTATTGCGCCGCTGCTGAAACCCCGGTGGCGGCATGAACCGGCTGGCCCTTGCCGCGCTGGTGCCGGTGCTGGGGCTGGGCGCGCCGGCCGCCGCCGTTCCCGAGGCGCGGTGGAGGCTGGTCTGGGCAGACGAGTTTGACGGGGCCGCGATCGACCGGC
>Ga0209792_1001221_pt1 | contig 13121 bp, 9 predicted proteins | sample EBPBio142005_DNA_FD_185860 | JGI IMG/M metagenome (GOLD analysis project Ga0209792, IMG submission 185860) | Wastewater treatment Type I Accumulibacter community from EBPR Bioreactor in Madison, WI, USA - Reactor 1_6/14/2005_ DNA (SPAdes)... | ecosystem: Engineered > Bioreactor > EBPR >... | reverse complement strand
CGATGCCAGCCCCGCCATCCCGGGCCTTGAGCCGCCCACGACCAACACCCCGTCTGCAGAAACCGCCGCAGAGACCGACGACCCGGTCAAGGCACTGGAAGAAGCCACCGGCAAACGCTGACGGGGCGGCCAAGGTGGGGCGGGGCCCCATCTTGGTGGGCACCTGGGTTGGTAGTGGAATCGGCTCCGAAAGCCAGTGGCCGCTGCCGCACCCGGCCCATGGTGCAGTATTGACTCGGCTACGTCCCGATCATCCGATGCAAGCTGCAGAGGGCACCGCAGCGATGTTTACGTGAGCAGAATATGCGTAGGTGCAATAGAAAAAAGCACCTAGCATTGCTGCTAAGTGCTTGATTTCATTGGTAGGCGCGATTGGACTCGAACCAACGACCCCCACCATGTCAAGGTGGTGCTCTAACCAGCTGAGCTACGCGCCTGTTGTTTGTTCGACAGAGTGAAAGTATAGCAGTAAAAAACCACCCAAAAAGAAATCTGCTCAACGTCTGCGCGCAGAGCGCACGCCCTGCACGGTCGCAACAGTGGTCAGAACCTTGTTCAAGCGGCCCGCGTCAGACACTTCCACGGTAAACGTCATCCACGCCGTGCCTTTGACGGACTGAGTCTGCACGCCGATGACGTTGGTTTTCTCGCGCGCGAACACTTCGGAGATATCACGCAGCAGGCCCTGCCGATCCGACGCCTCCACGGACACGTCAACGGGGTAGACAACGGCGGCGCTGGCCTGCATGCGCCGCGGCTGGCCCCATTGCACGTCGATCACGCGCTCGGCATTGCGTGCCGCCATTTCACGGAAGTTGCGGCAATCGGAGCGGTGCACGCTCACACCCTTGCCGCGTGTGACGAAGCCCCGGATGTCGTCCGGCGGCGCAGGCTTGCAGCATTTGGCCAGTTGTGTCATGAGCGAATCCACGCCCACGACCAGCACGCCGCCCTTGTGCGCCCCGTCGCCTCCCCGCGCCTTGCGCACCAGCAGTTCGGGCTCGGGCGCCACGGGCTCGGGCGGACGCAGCAGGTTTTCAATGGCGCGCAGCGACAGCTCGTCCTTGCCTACCACCTCAAACAAGGCATCTGCCGTTTTCAGGCCCAGCTGCGCGGCAAGGTCTTCGTGTTTGACCGCGGTTTTGCCTTCGCGCTGCAGCAGCTTTTCCACCAGCTCACGGCCACGCGCCACGGTGGCGTGGGTGGCCTGGGCATTGAACCAGGCGCGCACCTTGGCCTTGGCGCGGTGGCTGACGAGGTAACCGAGCTCAGGGTTGAGCCAGTCGCGCGAGGGGCGCCCCTCCTTCACCGTGCTGATTTCCACTGTTTGGCCGTTCTGCAGAGGCGTGTTCAGCGGCACCATGGCGCCATCGACACGCGCACCACGGCAGCGATGGCCGACGTTGGTATGCACCGCGTAGGCAAAGTCGACCGGCGTTGCACCCTGCGGCAGCTCCACCACGGCGGCGTCGGGGGTGAGCACGTAGATGCGGTCTTCGAACAGGCTGCTGCGACTGGCCGCGCCCACCAGGTCGCGCTCCCAGGCCAGCAGCTGACGCAGCACGGCGATTTTTGCGTCGTACTCACTGGCAGCGGACACGCCGGCATAGCCCTTGGTGCCCGCCTCCTTGTAGGCCCAGTGGGCGGCCACGCCATGCTCGGCATGGTCGTGCATGGCCTGGGTGCGGATCTGGATTTCGATTGCGCGGCCGGCCTCGTCGCGCACCACGGTGTGCAGCGACTGGTAGCCGTTGGGCTTGGGACGGGCAATGTAATCGTCGAACTCGGCCTCTATGGGGGTGAACAGGCTGTGCACCCAACTCAGGACTGTGTAGCAGTCCTTGACACTGGGCACGATGACGCGCAGCGCACGGATGTCGAACACCTGGTCGAAGTTGAGCGACTTGCCGCGCATCTTCTTGACGATGCTGTAGATATGCTTGGGCCGCCCCGTCACATCGGCGTTGATGCCCTGGGCACGCAGTTCGGTCTCGAACCGCAGGCGCAACTGCTCCATGTACTGCTCGCGCTCGACGCGCTTTTCATCAAGCAGGCGTGCGACTTCGCGGTAGGTGTCGGGCTCCAGGAAGCGAAAGGCTAGGTCCTCAAGCTCCCACTTCATCTGCCAGATGCCCAGGCGATTGGCCAGGGGCGCAAACACCTGCTGGGCCTCGTGCGCAATGGCTGGCGAGACCGGGCGCTTGGTGGCCGCGTAGTATCGCAGCGTCTGCAGGCGCGAGGCCAGGCGCAGCATCACCACGCGCAGGTCGCGTGAAAACGCCAGCAGCATCTTGCGCACGTTCTCGTTCTGCGTGGCCGCGTCGTCCACCTGCATGCCGGCCACCTGGGCCTCGCGCGCCTGGGTCTGCACGCGCATGAGCTTGGTGGTTTCCACCGCCAGTGCCGCGAAGTTGCTGCCAAAGGCCTTGCCTATCACCTCCTCGGGCTTGTTCAGATGGGGGCAGGTGTAGACCAGGTAGGCCGCCGCCTGCATGGTCTCGGAGCTGCCGAGCTGCTGCAGGATGGCGGCCACGGCGTCGGCGTGGGCCAGGGTGTTCTCGCCGGTTTCCAGCGTTTCGCCTATGAGCAGCGGCTCAGCAAACGCGCGGGCACGCGCCAATGCATCGGCCTGGCCCGGCTCGGCCTGCGCCGTGGCTGCGATCAGCTGCGGCACGGTGCCAAGCCCCTGCGCCATGGGCGTCTGTTGGCCGAGCGCACTGCTTTTCATGCCGTGCCTTCCTGCGACCCATCCAATAGAAAGCCGGCCACGGCCTGCACTTGGTCATCGCTGATCAGCGTGGGGGCGTGTCCGACATCGGCAAACTGCACCAGCCGCGCACGCGGGCCGCGCCCTCCCATCTCCCGCGCCGTCTGCGGCGACAGCAGATCCGACTGTGCGCCGCGCAGCAGCAAGACCTGGGCCGTGATTTGGTCATACAGCTGCCACAGCTGCTGCTCGCCGGCGCTGGCCGCCTCCGGTGTCAGGCCATTGAATGCCTTGGCGATTGCCGGGTCATAGTGCAGCTTGAAACCGCCCTGCGGGACGGCGCGCACCATGTGGCGCGACAGCTCCAGCCACTGCGCCGGCGTGTGCGGCCCAAAGCTGCTGGAGATCGCCCACAGCGCATCGGCGGCCTGCTGCAAACTATCGAAATGCGCAGGCTGGCCCAGATACTGGCCAATGCGCTGCAGCGCCAGCCACTCGATGCGTGGCCCCACATCGTTGAGCACCAACCGCCGCACGGGCACGGGAAGCGGCAGATCCGGCACGCCGCACACACCCATGCCGATGAGGCCGCCCATACTGGTGCCCACCCAGTCCAGCGTGCCGATGGCGGCCTGCTGGTGCAGTTGCAGCAGCAGCGCCAGCATGTCGCCCGCATAGACGGGCACCTGGTAGGCCATGGGGTCGGCCAGCCAGTCGCTCTCGCCCCGGCCGACCACGTCAGGGCAGATCACGCGTGCGTGCCGGCTCAGGTGGTGTGCCAGCACATCAAAGTCGCGCCCCTGGCGCGTCAAACCATGTACGCACAGAATGACATGGGGGTGAGCGGGATTGCCCGTGTCATTCCACTCCCAGTAGGCCATGCGATGGCCTTGCTCGGCAGTGCTTGCGGCGGCCACGGCGCCGGGGCACGGTACGTATTTCAGCGTAGGTTGAATCATGGGAACAGTGCCGTCATCCGGCACTCGATAATGCCTTGACTGCATCGTAATTCATTCGGAGAAACTCTCATGCTGAACGGCAAAACCGCCCTCGTCACCGGCTCCACCAGCGGCATCGGCCTTGGAATCGCCAAGGCCCTGGCACGCCAGGGCGCCAACATCGTGCTCAACGGCTTTGGCGACGTGGACGCCCCGCGCGCCGAGGTGCTGGCCGCGGGCCAGGCGCATGGCGTGCGCGTGGAACACCACGGTGCCGACATGAGCCGCCCCGCCGACATCGAAGACATGCTCAAATTTGCCGCCGAGCGCTTCGGCCGCGTCGATATCCTGGTGAACAACGCCGGCATCCAGCATGTGGCCAGCGTGCAGGACTTCCCCGTGGACAAGTGGGACGCCATCATCGCCATCAACCTCACCAGCGCCTTTCACACCACGCGCCTGGCGCTGCCCGGCATGCTGGCAGCCAACTGGGGGCGCATCATCAACGTGGCCTCGGTGCACGGCCTGGTGGCCTCGGCCCAAAAGTCAGCCTACGTGGCGGCCAAGCACGGCATCGTCGGCCTGACCAAGGTGACGGCGCTGGAGAACGCCACCACCGGCGTGACCTGCAACGCCATCTGCCCCGGCTGGGTGCTCACGCCCCTGGTGCAAAAGCAGGTCGACGCCAAGGCTGCCGCCCATGGCCTGTCCAACGAGGACGCCAAGAAGCTGCTGCTGGGCGAGAAGGAGCCCTCCATGCAGTTCACCACCCCCGAAGAACTGGGCGAACTGGCCGTGTTCTTCTGCTCGCCAGCGGCAAACAACGTGCGCGGCGTGGCCTGGAACATGGACGGCGGCTGGACCGCTCAGTAAGCCACATACTATTTTTATAGCTACCAGCGCCCTATCGACGGGCGCTGGTGCCGAATATCAGCGCAACTGCACGGAACCAGAAACGGTCACCGCCACCTGCGCCTTGCCGGCCTCTACGGGTACTGGAGCATCAGCCGCCATGGCTGCGCTTCTGGCCTCCATGGCCAGCATGCGAGGGCGCGGGCCAGGGGCCGATTCGTTGCTGTGCACGGTCACCTCGCGCAAGGTGTAGCCGCCAAAGCCAAAGCCACGCGCCAGCTCAATGGCGCGGCTCTTGAAAGCCTCGATGGCCTTGCCCTGCGCCTCGCTCTCGACCTTGGCACGCGCCTCGGGCGACAGGTCGAAAGCAATCTGGCTGATGGACATGCTTTGGATCTTGCCCGCCGTGCCAGTGATGCGCGCAAAGTCGCGGCCCTGCAGCACCAGCTCGGCGCGGCCCTGCCAGCCAGTAATCCTGCCGTCCTTGCCATAGCGCGGGTACATGCCGAAGGCGCCGGTGCGCATGTCCATCTGCTGCGGCTGGACTGCCGCCCGCGCGATACCAAGCGCGGTATCAAGCGCCTGTTTGAGCTGCGCCTGCACCGCCGCCGCATCCGCTGCCTCTCTGGTGGTGCTCAATGTCAATACCAGCAGATCTTGCTGCACCTCCACCGTGCCAGCGGCTGACAGTTGCAACACATCCTGGGGTGGAGTAGTCAACAAATTTTGGGGAAAAGCAGCAGGAACGCTTACCAGCAAAGCGCAACCAGCTATTGTTTTTGATAGTTTCTTCATATACATCCTTTGCATGTCAGCGGGGTGCGGAACACCGCCACGACGGATCTGCCGTTATGCCAGCACCCTTTCTTCCCAGGGGGTTACGCCGATGCGATGCAGGGCAAAACCTGTAACAGTTGGTCAAACTTCACGGGAAAACACGGATTTTCACCCACAAACTGGTCAGAATCGGCGTTGTTACAAATTGGACTAGGGAAAGACAGCATGGCTTCAACAACGAACCGCACCGACAAGATCCTTGTGGTGGATGACGACGCCCGCATCCGCGACCTGCTGCGCCGCTATCTGACGCAGGAGGGCTTTGAAGTCATGGTGGCCGAAGACGGCAAGGCGCTCAACCGCATCCTGCTGCGCGAAACCGTGGATCTGATCGTGCTCGACCTGATGATGCCCGGCGAGGACGGCCTGTCGATCTGCCGGCGCCTGCGCGCAGCGAGCGACCGCACGCCCATCATCATGCTCACCGCCAAGGGCGAGGACGTGGATCGCATCGTGGGCCTGGAGGTCGGCGCCGACGACTACCTTGGCAAACCCTTCAACCCACGCGAACTGCTGGCACGCATCCACGCCGTGCTGCGCCGCCGTCCGCCGCAGGAGGCCCCTGGCGCCCCTTCCGGCGACAACGAGGTCGTGACCTTCGGCCCCTTCACCTTCGACATGGGCACGCGCGCGCTGCAAAGGAACGGCGAGGAACTGCCCCTGACCACGGGCGAATTCGCCATGCTCAAGGCCCTGGTGCGCCACCCACGCCAGCCGCTGTCGCGCGAAAAGCTGGCGCTGCTGGCACGCGGGCGCGAGTTCGAACCCTTCGACCGCAGCCTGGACGTGCAGATTTCGCGCCTGCGCAAACTGGTGGAGGTGGATGCCGCCGCACCCCGCTACATCCAGACCGTCTGGGGCGTGGGTTATGTGTTCGTGCCAGATGGCACCAGCTGATTTGCGAATGAACTGACGGCCTCGCTTCTGGCCAACACCATTTGCCGCACAATCGGACGCGGTGCCCTCTGGGTTCCGCGTTCGTCATTTTTCTGCCTGCCGTCACCGCCATGAGCGTCACCCACGAAGTGCCCACAGACGCCACCAGCCCGGCGCCGCTTGAATCATCCACCCTGCAAGGGCGCCAGCGCTCGCGCATGGGGTTGAATCTTTTCTGGCGCACGTTTTTCCTGCTGGCGCTGCTGCTCGTGGGCTGCATCCTGGCCTGGCTGCAGACGCTGCGCGCGCTGGAGCTGGAGCCGCGCACGCTGCAGTCCATGCAGCAGATCGCCTCCCTGGTCAACATCAGCCGCGCGGCACTCGTGCACTCGGACGCGATTGCGCGCGTCTCCCTGCTCAAGACCATGGCCGACCAGGAAGGCGTGCGCATCCTGCCGCGCGAGCCCAAGGATCGGTTCGAGCCGCTGCCCGCCTCACCGCTCAACGAACGTCTGAGCGAGGAGCTCACCAGGCGCCTGGGTCCGGACACCATCGTGGCCAGCAGCGTCAATGGCGAGAATGGCCTGTGGGTGAGCTTCACCATCAACGGCGACCCCAACTGGCTGCTCATGGACCGCTCGCGCCTGACGGCGGCCAGCGGCAAGACCTGGCTCATCTGGCTGATCACCGTGGGGGCGCTGTCCCTGGCGGGCGCGGCCATCATTGCGCGGCTCATCAATCACCCGCTCAAGCAGCTCAGCGACGCCGCCAACCGCGTGCGCGATGGCGATTTCGCCGTCAGCGCTCTCGACGAAGAGGCCGTGACCAGCGAGATCCGCGAGGTCAACATCGGCTTCAACCGCATGGCGCAAAAGCTCGCCAAGCTGGAGCAGGATCGCGCGGTGATGCTGGCCGGCATCTCGCACGATTTGCGCACGCCGCTGGCGCGCCTGCGCCTGGAGACGGAGATGAGCGTATCCGACGAGGTGGCGCGCGAGCATATGGTGGCCGACATCGTGCAGCTGGACGCCACCATCGACAAGTTCCTGGACTATGCGCGCCCGGAAGCCCTGGCACCGCTCAGTCCCGTCAACCTGCATGGCGTGGTGTCCTCCTGCGTGTACGCCGTGCAGGATCACCGCGAGCTCACGATCACCATGAGCGTGCCCGAGGATCTGATGGTGATGGCCGACGAGGTGGAGCTGGCGCGCGTGATCAGCAACCTGCTGGAGAACGCCCGCCGCTATGGCAAGGACCGCGAAACCGGCATCACCACGGTGGAGATTGCCGCCAAGGCGCGCGACAAATGGGTATTGGTCAAGCTGCGCGACCGCGGCCCAGGCGCGCCGCCGGAGCAGCTGGCCAACCTGACCAAGCCGTTCTTCCGTGGCGACTCGGCACGCACGGCCGCCGCCGGGGCGGGCCTGGGCCTGTCCATCGTGGATAAGACCGTGCAGCGCATGGGCGGCATCTTTGCACTGGCCAATTCGGCATCGGGCGGGCTCGTGGCCCATATCCAGCTGCTGCGCGCCGGCGACCTGGAAGATGGCCAGAACCCCGAGCAGCGCCTGCAGCGCCCGCAGGTCAAGCGCCAGCTGCCCCCCACCTCGCGCCTGCCCAAGCGCCCGGTATAAGGTGTTTGGCGTTTGGTGTTTGGCGTTTGGCGTTTGGCGTTTGGCGTTTGGCGTTTGGCGTTTGGCGTTTGGCGTTTGGCGTTTGGCGTTTGGCGTTTGGCGTTCAGTGTTTGGCGCTGTACAGCAGCACAGCGGCACGTGCCTCGATCGCCAGCCCCTGGCCCACGGGGCCCAGGCGCTCGGCCGTCTTGGCCTTCACGTTGACCTGATCGACCTGCAAGCCCAAAGCGCCGGCGATGCGCGCTCGCATGGCCGGAATATGGGCCGCCAGGCGCGGTGCCTGGGCCACCACGGTGCTGTCGACATTGCCGATGTCATAGCCCGCCTCGCGCACGCGGCGCGCCGCCTCTGCCAGCAGCACGACCGAGTCCGCGCCCTTGAAACGCGCGTCCGTGTCGGGGAAATGGCTGCCTATGTCGCCCAGTGCCGCCGCGCCCAGCAGCGCATCGGTGATGGCGTGCAGCAGCACGTCGGCGTCCGAATGGCCCAGCAGGCCCATGCCGTGGGGAACGTCCACGCCGCCGATCACCAGCCGCCGCCCGGGAACCAGGGCGTGCACGTCCCAGCCCTCGCCAATCCTGAAATCCATGGTCATTCCGTCCGTACTCATCGCGGCGCAGTGCGCGAGAAAAAGGGGTTGATGGGCTCGCCGGCCGCCGCCCCGCGCTCACCGCCAAAGCGCGCCAGGGTGGCGCCATGCTGGCGCTGGGCCAGCACGGCCTCGGCCAGCGCGAAGTCATCCGGGTAGGTGACCTTGAAATTCTGCGCCCCGCCCGGCACCAGGCGCGGGCGCAGGCCCATGGCCTCCATGGCGCTGGCCTCGTCGGTGGCGGCGGCGCCCACCTGCTCCAGCGCGCGGCGCAGCGCGCCCAGGCGGAACATCTGCGGCGTCTGCGCCAGCCATTTGTCGCTGCGATCCACGGTGGCGGCCACGCGCACGCCGCCGGGGCCATCGCTTGCGGTCTTGAGCGTGTCGGCCAGCTTGTGCGCCAGCAGGCCGCCCACGCTGTCGTGCTGGCAGGCGTCGATCAGCGCGTCGATCAGCGCCGTGGTCACCAGGCAGCGCGCCGCGTCGTGCACCAGCACCCAGTCTTCATCCAGCGCCCCGCGCGCCTGCAGCGCCTTCAGGCCGCCCAGCACCGTGTCGGCACGCGTGGGGCCGCCGCAGGGCACGGCGAAGAAGGCGGGATGCACCTGAGCATCAAAAAACGTATCGCCCGGCGCCACGGCCACCAGCGTGCCGGCCAGGCGCGCCACGCCGGCAAAGGCCGCCAGCGTGTGCAGCACCATGGGCTGGCCTGCCACCGGCTGGTATTGCTTGGGCAGCACGGCGCCCGCGCCCGGTTGCACCCGCAGGGCGCGCGTGCCCGTGCCCGCGCAGGGCAGCAGCGCCCAGAAGCGCCCGGGCATGGGGCGGACAGGGTTGTAGGCGGGCAGCAGGTCGCTCATGGGTGGGCATTCTAGAATCGCCTGTTACCGCCCAAAGCCTACAAGCCTTCTGCAGCGCACCAGGCGACATCTCCCGCATGGATCTCCCCAAACTCTCCCCCGGAAAACGCTTCACCCTGCCCCGCCCCGTGGGCAGCAGCGACGCCCTGCTGCTGGCCCGCCTGGGCGAACGCGAGAAGGCCGCCGGCCGCGTCACGGCCATCGTCACGGCCGACGCCGCCGATGCCCAGCGCCTCATCGACGAGATGGCGTTCTTTGCGCCCGAGCTGCGCTGCGCGCTGTTCCCCGACTGGGAGACGCTGCCCTACGACAGCTTCTCCCCGCACCAGGATTTGATCAGCGAACGCCTGGCGACGCTGTGGCGCATCTCCCAGGGCGAGGCAGACGTGGTGCTGGTGCCCGCCACCACGGCGCTGTACCGCCTGGCGCCGCCTGCCTTCATGGCGGGCTACACCTTCCACTTCAAGGTCAAGCAGAAGCTGGACGAAGCGAAACTGCGCGCCCAGCTGACGCTGGCCGGCTACCAGAACGTGTCGCAGGTGGTCGGCCATGGCGAATACGCGGTGCGCGGCGGGCTCATAGACCTGTTCCCCATGGGCTCGCCCCAGCCCTACCGCGTGGACCTGTTCGACGACGAGATCGACTCCATACGCACCTTCGACCCCGACAGCCAGCGCAGCCTCTACCCCGTGCCTGAGGTGCGGCTGCTGCCCGGGCGCGAGTTCCCCATGGACGAGGCGGCGCGCGGCAAGTTCCGCCAGCGCTGGCGCGAGCTGCTGGAGGGCGACCCCACGAGGAGCCGCATCTACAAGGACATGGGCAACGGCGTGGCCACCGCCGGCATTGAGTACTACCTGCCGCTGTTCTTCGACGAGACGGCCACCGTCTTCGACTATCTTGGAGACGCGGCCACGGTGGTGCTGCACGGCGACCTGGAAGAGGCCTTCCAGCGCTTCTGGCAGGACACGCGCGAGCGCTACCGCCTGATCCAGGGCGACCCCGACCACCCCGTGCTGCCGCCCGAGGCACTGTTCCTCAGCGCCGACCAGTTCTACGGCCAGGCCAAGCCGCATGCCCAGCTGTCGCTGCGCCCGGGCGTGGAGGACGTGCAGGACAACGCCCAGTTCCAGAAGCTGCCCGACCTGTCCGTAGTGCGCGGGGCGGACGACCCGCTGGCGCGGCTGCAGGCCCATATCCGCGCCGCAGAGCAGTCCGGCCAGCGCGTGCTGCTGCTGGCCGAGAGCGACGGCCGGCGCGAGAGCCTGCTGGACTTTTTGCGCGCATCGGGCCTGAACCCGCCGGCCTTCGACTCGCTGTTGGAGTTCCAATCCACGCCCGCCGAGCGCGTGGGCATCGCCACGGCGGCGCTGGCCACAGGCTTTGCCTGGATGGCGCAAGGCCTGGATCTCGTCACCGAGACCGAGCTGTTCGCCGCCGGCAGCACCACGCGCCGGCGCAAGAAGCAGGAGCAGGCCAGCGACGTCGAGGCGCTGATCAAGGATCTGTCCGAGCTCAAGGTAGGCGACCCCGTGGTGCACAGCCAGCACGGCATAGGGCGCTACCGCGGCCTGATCCACATGGACTTAGGCAACAAGAACCCCGACGGCAGTCCGGCCCCGCAGGAATTCCTGCACCTGGAATACGCCGACAAGGCCGTGCTCTACGTGCCCGTGAGCCAGCTGCAGCTGATAGGCCGCTACACGGGCGTAAGCCCCGACGAGGCGCCGCTGCACAAGCTGGGCAGCGGCCAGTGGGAAAAGGCCAAGCGGAAGGCCGCCGAACAGGTGCGCGACGCGGCCGCCGAGCTGCTCAACATCTACGCCCGGCGCGCAGCGCGCCAGGGCCATGCCTTCCGCTACGCACCGCAGGACTACGAGCAGTTTGCCAACGACTTCGGCTTTGAAGAAACCGCCGACCAGAACGCCGCCATCCACGCCGTGGTGCAGGACATGATCAGCCCCCGCCCCATGGACCGCCTGGTCTGCGGCGACGTGGGCTTCGGCAAGACCGAGGTGGCGCTGCGCGCCTGCTTCGTCGCGGTGACGGGCGGAAAGCAGGTGGCGTTTCTGGCGCCCACCACGCTGCTGGCCGAGCAGCACTACCGCACGCTCAGCGACCGCTTTGCCAAATGGCCCGTGAAGGTGGCCGAGGTCTCGCGCTTCCGATCCGGCAAGGAGATCACCACCGCCGTCAAAGGCATTGCCGATGGCACGGTGGACATCGTCGTCGGCACGCACAAGCTGCTCAGCGAATCGACCCAGTTCAAGAACCTGGGCCTGCTCATCATCGACGAGGAGCACCGCTTCGGCGTACGCCACAAGGAGGCCATGAAGGCCCTGCGTGCCGAGGTGGACGTGCTGACGCTCACGGCCACACCCATCCCGCGCACCATGGGCATGGCGCTCGAAGGCTTGAGGGATTTATCGGTGATAGCGACCGCCCCGCAACGGCGTCTAGCTATCAAAACCTTTGTGCGCAGCGAAAACAACGGCGTGATCCGCGAGGCCGTGCTGCGTGAGCTGAAGCGCGGCGGCCAGTGCTACTTCCTGCACAACGAGGTCGAGACGATAGAAAACCGGCGCCAGAAGCTCGAAGAAATCCTGCCCGAGGCGCGCATCGCCGTGGCCCACGGCCAGATGCCCGAGCGCGAGCTGGAAAAGGTCATGCGCGACTTCGTGGCCCAGCGCTACAACATCCTGCTGTGCTCGACCATCATCGAGACCGGCATCGACGTGCCCACGGCCAACACCATCCTGATGAGCCGCGCCGACAAGTTCGGCCTGGCCCAGCTGCACCAGCTGCGCGGCCGCGTGGGCCGCAGCCACCACCAGGCCTATGCCTACCTGATGGTGCCGGACCTGGAGGGCCTGACCAAGCAGGCCCAGCAGCGGCTGGACGCCATCCAGCAGATGGAAGAACTGGGCAGCGGCTTCTACCTGGCCATGCACGACCTGGAAATCCGCGGCGCCGGCGAGGTGCTGGGCGAGAGCCAGAGCGGCAACATGCTGGAGGTGGGCTTCCAGCTCTACAACGAAATGCTGGCCGAGGCCGTGCGGTGCCTGAAGGCCGGCAAGGAGCCGGATTTGCTCGCCCCCATGCAGGCCGCAACCGACATCAACCTGCACGCCCCCGCGCTGCTGCCCGACGACTACTGCGGCGACGTGCACCTGCGCCTGTCGTTCTACAAGAAGCTGGCCACGGCGCGCACCGGCGACCAGATCGACGCGCTGCTCGAGGAGATCGTGGACCGCTTCGGCAAGCTGCCGCCCCAGGCCCGGACCCTCATCGACGTACACCGCCTGCGCGTGCTGTCCGCGCCCTACGGCGTGGTCAAGGTAGACGCGGCGCCGGGCGTCATCAGCATCAGCTTCAAGCCCCAGCCGCCGGTGGATCCGATGGCCATCATCCACCTGATCCAAAAGAACAAGCACATCAAGCTGGCCGGCAACGAGAAGCTGCGCATAGAACGCGCGCTGCCCGAGCCCGCCGCCCGCGCGCAAATGGTGCGCGACGTGCTGCGCAGCCTGGGCCAGCCCCTGGTGGAAGCCGCGACCGCCTGAAGCAGCTATGTTTTTGAAAGCTACTATCGCTTTACTGGCAATGGTTGCAGCTCTATTCATGCAACCATGGCGGCTATTGGCCAACCAGCTCCCCTTGGTGCATGAAACCCACGGCCGCGCCTCGCCCCTGTGGACGCCGCTGCTCGCCACCCTGGTCGTCCTGCCCTGGGCCTGGGCCCTGCCCACGCTGCACCACATGCCGCTGCAACTGCAATGGTCGGGCGCCTGCCTGGTGCTGCTGACGCTCGGCTGGCCGCTGGCCGTGCCA
>Ga0209792_1001218_pt1 | contig 13185 bp, 12 predicted proteins | sample EBPBio142005_DNA_FD_185860 | JGI IMG/M metagenome (GOLD analysis project Ga0209792, IMG submission 185860) | Wastewater treatment Type I Accumulibacter community from EBPR Bioreactor in Madison, WI, USA - Reactor 1_6/14/2005_ DNA (SPAdes)... | ecosystem: Engineered > Bioreactor > EBPR >... | reverse complement strand
AGCTCGAGCAGGGGCTCGTCGATGTCGAATCCGGGGGTGTCGGTCGCGATCTCGAACAGCACGCCACCCGGCTCACGGAAGTAGATCGAAGTGAAGTACTGCCGGTCGAGGATGCCCGTCACCTGGTGACCCTTACCGACGAGCTCCTCGCGCCACGCGGCCTGCGTCGCGTGGTCGGGCACGCGGAAAGCGATGTGGTGCACTGTGCCTCCGGCGCCGAGGCCATCGGGAGCCAGAGAGGATCCGATCACGTCGACGATCGTCCCAGCGGAGCCGTCACCCGCGGCGAGGCGGGTGCGACTGGCCGACTCGTCGACGATCGTGAGCCCCAGGTCGTTGGTGAGCAGCGCGATGGTCTGCTCGGGGTGGCGCACCGTCAGCACGGATGAGTGCTGGCCGCGGATCGCGTACTCGGCGGGCACGCTGGCCGAGTCCCACGGATCGCGCGGGTCGGTGATGGATGACGCGACCAGCTCGATCTGCAGACCGTCCGGGTCGCTCACCAGCAGCCGCTCCTCGGAGCTGGACTCGGAGGTGATGCGGGACTCGGCGCCGATCGACGCGAAGTGCTCGGTCCACCAGCCGAGACTGCCGGCAGGGACTGAGAAGGCCGTGGACGTGGACTGTCCGGCGCCGACGCGACCCTGTTGAATGCCGCGCCACGGGAAGAACGTGATGAGCGAGCCGGGCCGTCCCGCCTCGTCACCGTAGTACAGGTGGTAGGTGCCGGGGTCGTCGAAGTTGACGGTCTTCTTGACGAGCCGCAGGCCCAGGCCCGTGATGTAGAAGTCGATGTTGCGCTGCGGCGCTCCCGCGATCGCGGTCACGTGGTGCAGGCCCTGCGTCATGACGGTCATGATCTGCTTCCTTTCCGGAATTCGTTATCCATGCAAACGCATAGAACCCGAATCTATTCCCGTCAGGTGGTGAGGGTGCCGAACAACCGAAGCAGCGTGAGCAGCACGAACGGGTTCGCGATCACACCGACCACCACGGCGACGATTCCCAGTCGCCGCCCGCGGTGCAGCACGATCGCCACCACACCGACGACGACTCCGAGTACGGCAAGCCCGATGCTGAGGTAGGCGAGCACGGTGGAGGCGAAATAGTCCCCACCCGTCGCCACGACGATCGCCACGGCCTGCAGAACCCCCGCGATCGCTGCGGCCGCCACGGCGGCAGCGCCGAGCAGCGGGGTCTTGACGCGGGGTTCGGGGGGCGGGGCATCCGGGGTCTCGACCGGGTCTGGCACGACGACCTCGTCGATGTAGATGGGCACGACCTTGAGCGGCACTCTCTCGACTGCTCCCGGCTCGGACACGAGAATCACCCTAACCGACCCGCACCTTGCCAGACTGGGGCAATGCACCCCACGCTCGATGACCTTCTCGCCACCGCCCGCGTCGTGAGCCTGCCGCTCGTCTCGCGGTTCCGCGGGGTGGAGGTGCGCGAGGCGCTGCTGCTCGAGGGGCCCGAGGGGTGGACGGAGTTCTCGCCCTTCACGGAGTACGACGACCGCGAGGCATCCGCCTGGCTGGCCGCGGCCATCGACTTCGGCTGGAACCCGGCGCCGGCGGCGCTGCGCGACAGCGTGCGGGTGAATGCGACGATGCCCGCCGTGACAGCCGACGAAGTGCCAGCCGTTCTGGCCAGGTTCCCCGGGTGCCGCACGGTGAAGATCAAGGTGGCCGAGCCGGGACAGGGTCTCGCGGATGACACGGCGCGCGTCGCCGCGGTGCGGGCCGCCTTGGGTGCCGAGGGTCGCATCCGCGTCGACGCGAACGGCGGCTGGAACGTGGACGAGGCCGAGCACGCCATCCACGCGTTCGCCGAGTTCGACCTCGAGTACGTCGAGCAACCCTGTGCGTCGGTCGATGAGCTCGCCCAGGTGCGTCGCCGGGTGAAGTACATGGGGATTCCGATCGCCGCCGACGAGAGTGTGCGCAAGGCGGACGACCCGCTCGCGGTCGCGCGGGCCGGGGCGGCGGACATCCTCGTGATCAAGGCCCAGCCGCTCGGCGGCATCACGGCCGCTCTCGCAATCGTGACCGAGGCCGGGCTGCCGGTGGTGGTCTCCAGCGCCCTCGACACCTCGGTGGGCATGTCGATGGGCCTGCACCTCGCGGCGGCGATCCCCGAGCTGGAGTTCGACTGCGGGCTCGGCACCGCCGCCCTGCTGGCCGCAGACGTGACGGATGCCCCGCTCACGCCGCGCGACGGCGAGCTGCCCGTGCGCCGCGTGGTGCCCACGGCCGAGCTACTGGACCGCCACGCCGCCACCCAGGATCGCACGCTGTGGTGGCGCGCCCGCCTCGAGCGCTGCTACGCGCTGCTGGCGGGCTGAGTGAATCAGCACACTTGCAGGTTCTCGACCTCTGTGGAGAGCGCTCCCGACCCGCCCAGTAGAACGATCACATCGGACTGTCGATCCGCAGCGCCGAACAGAATCTCGATCGGCACGCAGGTCGGTTGGCTGAGGTAGAGCGGCGCGCCGTACGCGGCGGCGAGTGGACCGCCCGCGAGAGCATCGGCGAACCCCGCACCGCTTGCGAGGAAGACGACGACGCTCTCCCCGAAGATGTTGTCATTCATCAGTTGCGCCGTCTCGTAGCGATCGGCCCCCGCGTACCTGATCGATTGATGCGCAAGCTGGCCGTTGAGGGAATTCTCAATGCCGGACGAGACCGTTGCGAGCCCGCCCGCGATGAATGCCTGCTCAGTTCCGAGTTCCGTCAACAATGACGCAGTCGCGCCATCGAGGCTGGGCTCACTTCCCGGGACTATCAGAACCGGAGCATCGTACTGTGCCGCTGCTGGACCCGCCGCGAGCGCATCGGGATAGTTCGATCCCGTCGCCACGAAAATCGATTCAGCGCCGGTGCAGCTGTCGCACCCGAACGCATCATCGACGATCAGCTGAGAGGTCGAGTAGCGATCGGCACCCCCGACTCGCTTGGTCGTCGCGATCAACCTGAGTTGGTTGACCACCGTTGACGATACCGCCCCTTCGCCACCCACGACGACAATCCGCTGCGGGTGAATACGTCTGAGTTCCGCGAGAGTTACCGGTGGAATCTCGTCGGGCGAGACCAACAGCAGACCCCCGCCCAAGTGCGCAGCAGCGGCCCCGGCACTAAGTGCGTCGGGAAAATTCAGCCCGTTGGCCACATAGACCACAGGAGCCGCGAGGGGCGGGTCGCCGGGCTGTGGGTCTGGGAAGAGCTCCCGCGAAATCCCTACGCTCGTTTCGTACCGATCGGGGCCCGAGACCCGGTCCACGGCCCAGCTGTAGTATCCGAGCGTTGCATTGATGTCTGTGACTTCCTGACCCTCAGAGAGAACGATTTCTTCGGCCTGATAGCGGAACCTCGCGCCATTCCACCACTGTGGGCCGATTGCCAGTCCACCGACATCGTAAAAGCGGACGAGGTAGCGACCCGGCCACAGCCCACGCGCGGAGTATTGTCCCGAGAAGACCTTCACCGGTCCGGGGGTCTCCTCGAATTGCGCGGTGTCTTCATTGAAGCGAAGCACCTGAACGCGAACACCGTCAATTGACTCGGGTGAGGATATGCCTCCCCGGATCTTCGCCTCGACGGGCATCGTGATTGTCCCGACCGCTGTCGTGACATCGTCCTCGACCTCCAGCGGCGTGGCCAGCGACATGACGGGCACATCACCGAGAAATGTCGTCGCGAATCCGGACCCGATCTGGTCCCCGTACCGCGCGCTGAGATAATAGGTTCCGGCCGGGATGCCCCAGATCTTGAACACACCCCCCGGGTCGACACGAACGGTATCGGTCTGGACTGGGGTTCCGTCAAGTTCGTAGACGCGGAAATCCCGCTCTCCGAACATCGAGAACGTGCCACCTTCTCCGGCGATGGTGCCGCTGATGGCTGGAGGCATGGGAGCGAGCTCCGCATCGATGCCTGTCACCGATTCGGAGCCCGAAATCGTGATGACGTCCGCCGACTCGAGCGTCGGCTTATCGTTCCAGAACTCGGGGTAGAGCGAGGGTGCACCCAGCAAGGTGTCGGGTATGTCCACGAAACCGATCTTGTAGTCGCCCGGAGCAAGATCGGAGAACGTGTAGTCTCCTCCGTGCCCGAGCGTGTCGGTCGTGGCCAGCGCCTGTCCGGTGCTCGCGGAGTAGAGCGTGATCTTGGTGTTGAAAGCAGGAACATACCCACTGATCGACCCCCCGACAGCAGCCGTGGCAGGATCCGGGGAGGCGCCAACCATAACAACGGACAACCCCAAGACCAGTAGCGCCGCGGTCAGCCTCTTCATCACATGAGGAAACCTAGCACTTCTACAGCCCGCTGTACGCGTGCAGTCCCTTGAAGAACAGGTTCACGATGGTGAAGTTGAAGAGCACGGCGCTGAAGCCGATGATCGCGAGCCAGGCGCTGCGCGAGCCGCGCCATCCCCGGGTCGCCCGCGCGTGGATGTAGCCGGCGTAGATGGTCCAGATGATGAAGGTCCAGACCTCCTTCGTGTCCCAGCCCCAGTAGCGGCCCCACGCGCGTGAGGCCCAGATGGCCCCGGCGATGAGGGTGAAGGTCCAGAGCACGAAGCCGACGACGATCAGGCGGTAAGCCATGTTCTCGAGCTTCTCGGGTTCGGGCAGCGTATCGAGGAACTTGGCCGACGTCAGCTTGCCCGCCGCGCGACGCTCCTTGAGCAGCTGCACGATGGAGAGTCCTGCGCCGAGCGCGAAGAAGCCGGTTCCGAGGGTCGCCACGAACACGTGGATGACCAGCCACACCGACTGGAGCGCCGGCGGCAACGGCACGACGTCGACGTAGAAGTTGACGGTCGCCACTCCGAGGGCGATGAGCGTGAACCCGGAGATGAAAGCCCCGAGGAAGCGCAGGTCCTGCCAGAACTGCACCGCCAGGAACACCCCGACGATGATCGCGGTCGCGGTGAGCGTGAACTCGAACATGTTCGCCCACGGCACGCGGCCGGCGGCGAGTCCCCGCAGGATCGCAGCCGTGACGTGGAGAACCCAGGCGATGACGGTGAGCGCCATGGCCGCACGCAGGTAGCGGGGGGTGCTGCGCCCCACTGACGCGGCGGCATCCGTCTTCTCCAGAAGGGCCGTGGTGCCGGATGCCCCAACCGCCTTGCTCCCGACGGTCGCCGCCACCGGGGCGCCAGCCGACCGGCGCGCGAGGTCGACGGTGAAGAGGATGAAGGCCAGCGTGTAGACGGCCATGGCCGAGTAGAGCGCGAGGCGCATGTACATCACGAGTGTCTCGGTCACGGTTCCACCCTAAGCCTTGAGTTGTTCGATGTGCCGGTCGGCCAGGTCGGCCACCGCTGCAGTCAGTGTGGGGTCGTCGCCGCGCGCGAGTCCCGCGTACTCGAGCGTGACACCGTCCTTGGTGGTTACAGCCTTGACCCACAGGCGACGACGCGGGATGAACAGGCTCGTCACCAGTCCCGCGACGACGAGCGAGGAGAACAGGAGCACCCAGGTCTGCGACGGATCGTGGTGCACATCGAGGGACACGAACCGCGGCACCGACTCGAGTTCGATGCTGCCGAGGCCGTTCGGCAGCTCGGCGGTGTCGCCGGGGGTGAGCTCGATCGTCGCGGCATCCGACTTGCGACCCGCGACCTGGGTGAGCGAATCGGTGTTGAGTGAATAGGCGTTGGCGCCCTGACCGTTGTCGAGGCCGAGGTCGCCGGTGTAGACCTCGAGACTCAGCGTGGGATTGAGCAGGTCGGGATAGTTGGAGGCGAGCGCTCCGTTGTCGAGCTTCACCGTCGTCGGGTAGAAGAGGCCGACCATGCCCACCTGCTCCGCCAGGCCATCGGGAACCTTGACGATGCACACGCTGAAGAGGTTCGCGTCCTGCGGGAGGCAGGCGACCGGTTGGGAGAACACGACGTCGCCGTCGCCATTGCGCACCGTCACCAGGGGGGCGTATCCGTTGCCGAGCAGGTAGACCTGCGTGCCGCCGATCGTGAGCGGCTCATTCACCTTGATGGTCGCGGGCTGGGGGTCCTGGCCGCGCAGGGTCGTGGTGACGTTGGCTGTGAAGTCGACGGCCTGCCCGAGCGCCTTGAGGTTCTGCTCCTCGTAGCTGACGTCGAAGCTGTCGAGCACGATCGTGTACGGCTCCAACTCGGACTCGCTGAAGAACCGTCCCGGGTTGAACGAGTCGTAGCTGGCCAGCGAATTCACGAACGCCTGCCCCTCCACCACCACCCGCTGGCCGGTGAAGCCGAACCCGCCGCCGATCCCGACGCTCACCAGCACCCCGATCAGTGCGGTGTGGAAGACGAGGTTGCCGGTCTCCCGCAGGTATCCGCGCTCAGCGCTGACGGACGTTGCTGCCTGCCCTGAGCCTGTCGAAGGGCGCTGCCCTGAGCCTGTCGAAGGGTAGACCTCGGTGCGGTACCCCTGCTTGCGCAGCAGCTTCTCGGCGGATGACACGGCGGTCGCGGCATCCACCGACGCCTCGCGCGTGGTGAAGCCCTCGAGCCGCGCCAGGCGGGCGGGCGTTGCCGGGGGCCGTGCCCGGAGTGCGTCGATGTGATGCTTCGTGCGCGGGATGACGCAGCCGATGAGCGACACGAAGAGCAGCAGGTAGATCGCGGAGAACCACACCGACGTGTAGGTGGTGAAGACCCCCAGTGCGTCGAGCACCGGCGCGAGCGTCGGGTTGGCCGCCTTGTACTGGATGACGCCGTTGGGGTCGGAGCTGACCTGCGGCACGAGTGATCCGGGGATCGCCGCGATCGCGAGCAGCAGCAACAGGAAGAGCGCCGTGCGCATGCTCGTGAGCTGGCGCCAGAAGAATCGCAGGTAGCCGACGGATCCGAGGCGCGGCTGCACGATCGGACCGGCGGTCGGCGCCTCCTGGTCGATGTGGTCGGAGGGCCGTGCCGGGTCGGACGCCGCGGCACCGGTCGACTCAGAGGACTGGCGCGTAGCCATTGATCACCGATCCCAGGTTGGAGATGAACACGCGCCACAGTCCCGAGACCATCAGCACGCCGATGGCGATGAGCAGCGCGCCGCCGATGATGTTGATGACCCGGATGTGCCGCTTGAGCCAGGCGACCGAACCGGTCACCCAGCCGAGCCCCAGCGCCACCAGCAGGAACGGGATGCCCAGGCCGATGCAGTACGCGATGGCCAGCAGCGCGCCCCGCCACGGATCACTCCCGTCGAGCGCGATGGCGTAGACCGCCGTGAGGGTCGGACCGATGCACGGCGCCCAGCCGAGCGCGAACACAATGCCGAGCAGCGGTGCACCCGCCAGGCCCGTGGCCACCTTCCACTGCGGCCGGATGGTGCGCTGCAGGAAGGTGACCTGGCCGATGAAGACGAGACCCATGATGATCACGAGCACGCCGGCGATGCGCAGGATCAGGTCGAGCCAGGGGCGCAGCAGCAGTCCGGCGGTTCCGAACAGCACCCCGAGGGTGACGAACACGATGCTGAAGCCGAGTATGAAGAGGGCCACCCCGGTGAGCAGGCGCCCGCGGTCCTGCTTCTCACCGTCGCCGGTGAAACCCCCCACATAGGCCAGGTAGCTGGGCACGAGCGGCAGCACGCACGGGGAGGCGAACGAGACGAGGCCGGCGAGCACTGCCACCGGGAGGGCGAGAGCGAGGCTGCCGCCGAAGACGAGTTCGCCGATCGGATCCACTACGAGCCGCCCATTACGGCTGCTCTGCGACGACGGTGTCGATCATCGCCGCGAGGATGCTCTTGTCGCGGATGAGCCCGCTGATGCGGGCGGCAACCCGCCCCTCACGGTCCACGACCAGGGTGGTGGGCACGGCGTTGGGAGCGACCGCACCCGCGAATGCGAGCTGCACGGCGGCCGTGTTGGCGTCGATGATCGAGGGGTAGGTGAGCCCGTTCTTCGTCGTGAAGGTCGTCGCGACATCCACGGAGTCGGAGATGTTGACTCCGAGGAAGGGCACGTCGGCGTACTCCTCGCTGAGCGCCTTGAGGTCGGGGGCCTCGGCGCGGCATGGGCCGCAGGCGGCGTACCAGAAGTTGACGACGTAGACGGAGCCGGCGAAGTCGTCGTTGGTGATCGTCGCACCGGTCTCGTCCTCACCGGAGAAGACGATGGGCGCATCGCGCTGGTCTGCGGGGATCTCGGTGATCGCCCCGTCACCGGACACGTATCCCTGGCCGGACCCGCTGGCGTACTGCTCGGCGAGCGGGTCGTTCGCGCACCCCGCGAGAGCGAGGACGAGCACGCCGGCCGCCGCAAGAAATCGGAACCTCACACTGCTCCCAAATCGGTTGCTGCAACGCCCAAGTCTTTCGCAGGTTCCTGATAGTTGACCTCGACGAAGGCGTCGCCGCGGCGCTCCAGGGTCGTGATGCTCGACAGGGCGCACCGGCGGTCGCGAGGGTCGTGCGGCAGGCGCATGTCCTTGACCGAGCGGGCCACCATGACGATGGGCATCTGGTGGCTCACGAGCACCGCCTCGCCGTGCTCGGTGTCGCGCCACGCGTCGGTGACGGCGGCGAGCATGCGGTCGCGCACGCTGATGAACGGCTCACCCCAACTCGGCCGCAGGGGGTTGCGCAGCTGAATCCAGCCGGAGGGGCGCTTGAGCGCCTCGCGCATGATCTTGCCCTCGAACCAGTTGTGCGGCTCGATGAGGCGATCGTCGGTGCGGATCTCCAGTCCGAAACGCTCCGCCCAGGGCTGCGCTGACTCCTGCGCGCGCTGCAAGGGGCTGGCGTAGAGCCGGGTGACCGGATGCCCATTGAGGCTTGCCGCCGCGGCATCGGCCATGCGGTGGCCGAGTTCGCTCAGGTGGTAGCCGGGAATACGGCCGTAGAGCACGCCCTCGGGGTTGTGCACCTCACCGTGGCGAACGAGGTGGACGAGGTCGGCGGGCACCCCTCAAGTCTACGTTCGCGCGGCCTCGGCCTCAGCGACGGGGAAGTTGTCGCGGAACACGGATGCCGGATCCACGCGGGCCTTGATCTCGCGCAGCCGGGCGAGCGTCGGGGGCGGGAACGCCTCGCCGAGGCGCTCGGGGCGACGATCGGTCTCGAAGCTCAGGTACAGCCCGTCCATGTGCGCATGCACGAGGGTGTCCCACTGCACATTGAGCCGGACCTGGTCCGCGCCCAGCGCCGTGACGGAGAAGTTGGCCGAGCGGTGGGCGTAGGCCGTGGCATCCGGGGGCACATCACTCACGGCTCCCCCGACCGACCGCACCGAGAAGAAGTAGACCTCGCCGCTGTCGATCAGGCGAGCCGTTGCCTGGGCGGCCTCCGGCGTGAAGTGGTCGAGCAGCCCCGAGCGCGCGGCCGGCTCGCCCTGAGCCTGATGAACCCCGCCCTGCACGTTGGACATCACCTGCACATACGGCATCAGCTGTACGGACTGCTGCACGAGCGGCGCGAGGTCGGCGAACGGCTGGAGCCGCTCGAGGATCGTGTCGGGATCCTCGGAGTCGATCATGGTCATGACCTGAGCGATCGCGGGCTGCCCGGGGCTCGGGCGACCCATGATGAGGAAGCTCGTGACATCCCGCGGCGCCGTCTCGACGGCCGAACCCCAGCGCTCGAGGAAACCCGCGGTGTCGCTCGCGTCGAATGCGAGCTGCGCCCAGCCCACGTCCCCGACCTCGTCGACCTCGAATTCGAAGGATGTCACGATCCCCAGGTTCGCGCCGGCGCCGCGCACCGCCCAGAACAGGTCCGCGTTCTCGTCGTCGTTCGCCCGCACCACCTCGCCTGACGCCAGCACCAACTCGACCGACCGGAGGTGGTCGATGGTCAGTCCGTGCTCCCGCACCAGCCAGCCGATGCCCCCCGCCGTCGCGAGACCGCCCACGCCCACTCCGCCGTAGTCGCCTGAGGAGAGCGCCCAGCCGCGGGGTGCCAGTGCCGCAGCGACATCGGCCCAGCGGGCACCCGGACCGATCCGGACGCGCCGCGAGAACTCGTCGATCACCTCGATGCCGTTCAGGCCTCCCACATCGATGACGATCCCGCCGTCGTTCGTCGAGCGCCCGCTGATGCCGTGGCCACCGCTGCGGACGCCGAGCGGGATGTCGGGGTGGCGCCGGGCGAACTCCACGGCATCGACCACCTGCTCCACGGTCGCCGCGCGCAGCACGATGCCGGGCGCCCCGCCCCGCATGTAGTTGCTGCGGACGCGCGAGTACTGCAGATCGCCTGGCTCGACCGCGTCGGCCGCCAGTGACGGCGGCACCTCGTCGTAGGCGATGCCCTCCCGCCGACGAGACAGGGCGATCGGGCTGCGCACCCGGCCCTGTTCCGTGCCACGCTCATGCCGCGCCCCATCAACGGCTCCCCGGATGTCGGGGATTCGCGAGGCGAACTCCTCCATCACCGCGGGATCGTCGCCCGTGATGATGAAGATGCTGGCCCCGTGCTCGAGAGCGAGCTCGATCAGTTCGTCGGAGCCGAGGTGATCGCCCACATTGAGCAGTCGCCGGATCTCGCGCGGATCACGGCCGGCCTCGGCCGCGGCGGCGTCGATGGTCGCGTTGCCGGCGGCAAGGTCCCCCGGGCCGAGGTAGGGCAGGGATGGCAGCCAGCCGTCGGCCTTCGTTCCGACGAGCCGGAGCATCCGCGGCTTGTACGCCCCGACCCAGATCGGCACGTCGTGAGCCGGGGCCGGGCCGCGCTTGGCTCCGGTGATGGTGTAGTGCTCGCCGGCGAGACGCAGCCCGGTGCGCGTGCCGACATCCCAGATGCCGCGGATGATGTCGATCGCCTCGCCGAGCGCCTCGACCCCCTGACCCGGAGTGAGCTTGCGACCACCCATCGCCTCCACCGCGTCCCAGAATGCGCCGGCTCCGAGCCCCAGTTCGACGCGTCCCCCCGAGAGCAGGTCGAGGCTGGCGATCGAGCGGGCGAGCACCGCGGGCTGGCGCAGCGGCAGGTTGAGCACATTGCCCGCGATGTGGATCCGCTCGGTGCTGGCGGCGACCCAGCTCATGAGCGTCCACGTGTCAAGGAACGCCGGCTGGTACGGGTGGTCTTGGAAGGTGACGAGATCGAAGCCCAGCTGCTCGCTCAGCTGCGCGAGCGCCACGGGCTGCTGCGGCGACTGGGCGGCGGGGGTGACGAAGGTTCCGAACTGCAGGGGATGACCGTAATCAGGCATGCATCCAGCATCACCAGCTCGGCCCTCATGCACAACGAACCCGTAAGTGACTTACGCTGTATAAGTGACTTCCCTTGAGACCATGGCTCCCCTTCGCCACATCAACGACGACGAGTGCCGTCGCTTCCAAGGCACGGTCGAACTCGTCGGCCGCCGCTGGAGCTCGGGCATCATGCTGGCCGTCTGGCAAGGCGCGAGTCGATTCAGCGAGATCGTCGCCCGCGTCGACGGACTCAGTGACCGCATGCTCGCCCAGCGCGCCAAGGAGCTGGAAGCGGCGGGCCTGCTCGCCCGCGAGGTGATCCCGACCACGCCCGTGCAGATCCGCTACGCGCTCACTGAGCGCGGCGAGGACCTGATGCGGGCCCTCCAGCCTGTCGCCGAGTGGGAACAGCGCTGGCGCCCGCGCAACTAAACTCTGGGGGTGACCGAACGCACCCTGATCAAGAACCTTGCCGCTTCCGCTGACGGACCCATCTCCGTGTCGGGCTGGGTCGATACCGTGCGCGACCAGAAGAAGGTGCAGTTCGTCGTGCTGCGCGACGAGTCCGGGGCGGTCCAGCTGGTCCATCCGCGCGCCTTCGCCGAGGATGGCACGCCCGAGCCCGATGAGCTCGCCGAGACGATCTCGGGGCTCGCCCAGGGAACCTTCCTCACCGCGACCGGTGAGCTCAAGCACGACGAGCGCGTGAAGCTCGGCCGGGTGGAGATCAAGCTCGACGCTCTCGAGATCGCGGCGGCCGCGAACCCCGAGACGCCCATCGCCGATGACTCCGGCGTCGACAAGCGCATGGACTGGCGCTTCCTCGACCTGCGCCAGCCGAAGAACAACCTGATCTTCCGCATCCAGACCACCCTCGAGCACGCCTGGCGCACGTACTGGGTCGAGCACGACTTCATCGAGCTCCACACCCCGAAGCTCATGGCCAGTGCGAGCGAGTCGAAGGCCGAGCTCTTCGAGGTGGAGTACTTCGAGACCAAGGCCTACCTCTCGCAGAGCCCGCAGTTCTTCAAGCAGATGGCCCAGCCGGCCGGCTTCGGCAAGATCTTCGAGGTCGGCCCCGCGTTCCGCGCCGACCCGAGCTTCACCAGCCGCCACGCGACCGAGTTCACGAGCGTCGACAGCGAGATCAGCTGGATCGACTCGCACGAAGACGTCATGAAGCTCCACGAGGAGCTGCTCGTGGCCGGCTTCGCCGCAGTCAAGGCGAAGCACGGCGACGAGATCGAGGCCCTGTTCGGGGTCGAGGTGACAGTGCCCACGGTGCCGTTCCCGCGCATCCCGCTGGCCGAGGCGAAGCGCATCGTGGCCGAGCGCGGCTACGAGGTGCCCCGCCACGACGACGACATGGACCCGGAGGGTGAGCGCCAGATCGCCGCCTACGTGAAGGAGACCTTCGACCACGAGTTCGTGTTCCTCACGGACTACGCGTCGAGCATCCGGCCGTTCTACCACATGAGGCACGCGGATGACGCGTCGCTGACCAACAGCTACGACCTCATCTTCAACGGAGTCGAGATCTCCACCGGAGCACAGCGTGAGCACCGCGTGGAGATCCTGGAGGCACAGGCCCGCGACAAGGGGCTCGACCCCGAGGAGCTCGGGTTCTACCTCGACTTCTTCCGCTACGGCGTTCCGCCCCACGGTGGCTTCGGCATGGGCCTCAGCCGCGTGCTGATGCTCATGCTGCACCTTCCGAACCTTCGGGAGACCACCTATCTGTTCCGTGGACCTACCCGCCTGCTGCCCTAGCGTCCTAGGCTGAGCCTCAAGCAACCGCAACTGCGAAAGGGGCCATCCATGGCTGGAAAGTTCGTCATCTCGAAGGACAAGAAGGGCGAGTTCCGCTTCGTCCTCAAGGCGGGCAACGGGGAGATCATTGCCATGTCCGAGGGCTACGCCAGCAAGTCGGGCGCCCAGAACGGCATCGAGTCGGTGCGCAAGAACGCGCCCGACGCCGCCGTCGTCGACGAGAGCTGACCTCCCCTACAGTCGTTCACCTGGATGGGGCATGATGTCCCCATGTCCAAGAAGATCGATGCA
>Ga0209792_1001213_pt1 | contig 13250 bp, 13 predicted proteins | sample EBPBio142005_DNA_FD_185860 | JGI IMG/M metagenome (GOLD analysis project Ga0209792, IMG submission 185860) | Wastewater treatment Type I Accumulibacter community from EBPR Bioreactor in Madison, WI, USA - Reactor 1_6/14/2005_ DNA (SPAdes)... | ecosystem: Engineered > Bioreactor > EBPR >... | reverse complement strand
GTGAAGCTGACCCGCAGCAGGGCAAGTGTGGCGGGCATCATTGCGGCGGCACCGACCGCAAGGAAGGCCCGGGCCGCGATCAGGACATTGGCCGTTGGCGCGAAGGCCGCGACCAGCGAGGCGATGCCGAACAGGACCAGCCCGATCAGAAACATCAGCCGATGCCCGAGGCGATCACCGAGCGTGCCGGCCCCCAGCAGCAACCCCGCCATGACCAGCGGATAGGCGTTGATGATCCACAACCCTTGGGTCTGTGTCGCGCCCAGCTCACGTGTCAGAGTCGGCAGGGCGGTATAGAGGATGGAGTTGTCCAGCGTGATCAACAGCAGACCAGCCGCCACGGTCACCAGAACCGCCCAACGGTTGCGGGGGGATACAGTCATTTTCAATGCACCTTGCTTAGTATCGAACTATACTATCATGTTTGTATATTTTCGCAAGTGTGATATGGTTTCTGTCCACCAGCGGACTGCTGTGCAGCATGACAACGGTCAAGGCGTCTGCTTTCGGCTCGTTCCCGACTTTCGCCGCGCTCTCCACGAACGTCTGCTGTTGGACAAAAACCTATGGTCAAAACGGGTGGGACAAATACGGTCGTTTCTGTCCCTGCGCCCCTGCCCTGCCCCGCATCAAGGTCTTAGGATGGACAAAAACCCGTGACAAAACCTTTGCGGTTTTGGGAGTGTTTTGGCACGATGCAGCATGATCATCGGATACGCCCGCGTCAGCACAGAAGACCAGAGTCTGGACGGCCAGCTTGACGCCCTAAAGGCAGCGGGTGCCGAGAGGATCTTCGCGGACAAGATCACCGGAACTGCGCGCAGCAGGCCGGAGCTGGACCGCCTGCTCGATCAGCTGCGCCAGGGCGACGTGATCACCGTCACCAAATACGACCGCCTCGCCCGTTCCTTGCGCGACCTACTCGACATCGTGGACACCATTCAAGCGCAGGGCGCGGGTTTCCGGTCGCTGGCCGAGGACATCGACACCACGACGCCCGCCGGGCGGCTGGTGTTCCATGTCTTCGCATCCATCGCCCAGTTTGAACGGGAGCGGATTTCGGAAAGGACTAGGGAGGGGCTGGACGCGGCCCGCAAGCGTGGCCGCGTCGGAGGCAGGCCCCCTGCCCTATCCGCAGCACAGAAGGCCGAGGTGCGCCGGATGCGAGACCAGGAGCTGCGGCCTCTGCCTGAGATCGCGCAGCTCTTCCGTGTCAGTACAAAGACTGTCCGGCGAGCATAAAAAAAGCCTGCCAGAGCGGCAGGCGGTCTTGAAACCTAAAGTTTAGCTCTTAATTACCAAAGGTTCTGCGCCCACTCGGCAAGTGTTTGCCTAGGGCCTGAGGCAAGAGAGCAATTTTCACACAGTAGGACGTAAGCACAAAGTGCGCGGCCTGCAAGCTTAAAGAACCTCTTCCTCAGAAACAGAACGGTCGAAATGCCCGACGGGCATAACCCTAACTGTCTGATTATGAGGAAATAAATGACATCACTACCAACTAAGAGCACCAAGGGACAGCTTGAGCTGGATCTGACGATTGTAACCGAGGTCGAGGCCGATGGTGTCGGCATGGGGGTGCTGAGCAACGGCGCTCCGTATCTGACGGGCCGGGGCTTGGCCCGACTTTGCGGCGTTGACCACTCTACGATCATTAAGATCACGAACGATTGGCAGGAAGTTCCGCCAAAGAAGCGTGTCGTGACGATCAAGCAGAGCATCCGCGAAATGGACGGAGACGATACTTACGCCTTCCTGCCAGTCCATCGTGGAGGAACGATCTATCACGCCTTTCCTGAGAATGTCTGCATGGCCATCCTAGAGTACTATGCGCTGGATAGCTCTGCCTCAAACGACCACGCAAAGAAGGCGTACCGCGTTCTTGCCCGCAAGGGATTCGTGGACTTTGTCTACGAGCAGGTCGGTCTATCCAGAGGCGCTTCGCTTCGGGATTTTTCGACGAAGCAGTTCATGGATCGTGTTGGCTCCGTCTATGGGTCTGTGCCTGACGGGTTCTTCTGCGTTTTTGAAGAGATCGCCGACATGTTCGCCGCCTTCATTGCCCAGGACGTGAAGATCGACTCGAGCTTCGTGCCGGACATTAGTGTCGGAAAGGCGTGGTCTAAGTATTGGAAGGATGAAAACCTCGACGCCGTTTATGGGCAGCGTGACAGGTTCCTTCACCAGTATCCCAGCTATTACCCGCAGTCTGCCGCAGGGCCGCAGGAGGCGTTCTGTTACCCGGAAGACGCTCTCGGTGAGTTTAACCGCTGGAAACGGGAGGTCTATCGGAAGACCAACCTTCCAGCCTACCTGCAAGGCAAAGTGAAGTCGGGCAGCCTGCCAACCTCACAGGCAACAGCCATTGTTGATGCTTACCGCGCTCCGAAAGCGCTTCCCCGCTAACCTGATCAGCCCGCCGTAAGGCGGGCTGATCACACCGATGCACTCGGTCAAAAATCAAAGCAAGCTATCCCGGATCAAGCTGGACGACTGCTGCATTTACGTCACCCGGAAAGCTGACTGTGGGCGGAATTCTTCTATTGGATATTTAAATTTATCCGGTTAGTGTATTAATCGGATAATTTGGAGAATGTCATGCCGACTGTCGTCATAGCTTCGCCTAAGGGCGGCGCCGGGAAGTCCACGACGGCGATCCTACTTGGAACTGAGTTGGCCCATGCGGGAGCGCACGTCGTTATGCTGGACTGCGACCCAAACCACTCGTTGACCCTGTGGGCTGACCGCGCGCCCCTGCCCGACCGGATCAAGGTTCTGTCAAGCGTCGCCGAGTCCGACATCGTAAAGACCATCAAGCAGCACGACACAGATGGTCAGATTGTTATCGTCGACCTCGAAGGCGTTGCATCGCGGCTTGTCTCGCGGGCGATCTCCCAGGCCGACTTGGTGATCATCCCAATGAGGGCCACAACGCTTGACGCAACGATTGGGGTCCGAGCGCTTCAGCTCATAGCCGAGGAAGAGGAGGCGCTAGATCGAAACATACCGCACGCTGTCGTCTTCACCATGACCAAGGCCATCCGCTCGAAGCAACACAACGGCATTGCCGAGTCGTTGGCAGAGCAAGGCGTGGATCTTATCGACCCGCCTCTCATGGAAAGGGCGGCATTCTCCGCACTCTTCGAATTTGGCGGAAACCTTCGAAGCATGCCCGCGCAAGGCAATATGGACGGGGCAATCGAGAATGCAGCACAGTTCGCGCAGGCGGTCTACAAGCGCCTGGCAGAAGGGGTCTGATATGTCGGAAGGAAAGGCTTTCAACATTGATCTTGGCCGTCTGAAGAGTCGGGAAAAAGACCGCAGCCCCCAAGCTATCGAAAAGGCCGAGCGGGCCGGTGAGGAACTGGGCTTTGTCGCTCGCGAGGGCCAGAAGCGGCGCGGACGAAAGCCCAGCCCCCGCACTGGGCAGGTGCATGCCAAAGTCCTGCCTGGTGTTTCTGATGAGATTGCCAACGAAGCCAAACGCAGGGGCGTGCAGCAGGGGGTCATCATCGAGGAGGCGTGGGCGCTCTACAAAGAAAAATCCGGTATTTAAAATTATCCGGTATTTTTTCTGTTTTGCACCCACTTCCGGCAGAACCCGAGGAAGGCGGCTTCCGGGTTGTGTGGGGTTTCAGGAAGCCAGCTTCGCCACTCTCGCTCCAAGTAATGCACGTCGAATCCGGGGGCGAGCATCCGGGCTGTCTCATAGACATCCGAGTCGAGTTGCGGAGCAACAGCCTGCGGCAAGACCATCTTGACCCCTTGCCGGTTTGAGAAGGTGACCATGTCCTCTTGCTCGTCATAAGCGATGGCATAGTCCGGCATGTGGTCGTGTTCCTGATCCTCTCGCACGATGTTCAGAACGAGCCGCCTAAACTCTCGCGAGGTCGAGTTAGACCCACATTTCTTCTGCAACAGGGCGAGGCCGATCCGCCATTCCTTCTGTGCCCCGCAATGCTTGCGGGCGAGTTCATAGATGCGGCGTTCGAGGGGTTTTCTCAAACGGAAGTAGTCCCGGTGTAGCGTCAGGACTTCCTTGGAACGGATCGCGTTGAACACCCAATCTGAAAGCTTGATCTCGACTTCCTGCATTCGACCATCACGGGTTTCCCTGACAACTTCTGCGCTCTCTATCAGGCCAAAAGTTCGGAAAATCTCTTTACCGCCGGTCACGATGTTCGTGCTGATCCTCGTCCCCGCAAGACGCTCTAGGGCCGCCTTCAGCTGGGAATAGCCAGACCCTGCTGTGTTCCTATTCGTCGCAACAAGCATGTCGAACGCGCGGAACCGAACGAGTTGGGAGACCTCTTTGCCCTCGTTCAAAGCCGTCATGAGCTGGCTGATGCAGTAAATAAGAATATCGCGGTCATGGACCGTGGCCAGACCATCGACAGAAGGCTTGATCGCTATCTTGATGCCGTTGTGCTCATATTCTCTGACCCGCGTGTCCGGCTTGGTCGAGAGCGAGAAAATCGGATGCTCCATCGAGGCCATGTCAGCCTTCGGAACCGCATCGAAGATGTCGCAAACGAAAAAGTCGCCCTGGGGATGGCGATCAGGCAGAAGGGGCGAACGGTTAGCTATATGATCGTCAGACACAGGCAAGCCTTTCGTACTTTCACACACAGTAAGGCGGCATGGGGTCGAAATCCATGCCGATTCGTACTTTCACACACGGTAGGCAAGTTTCGTACTTTTACCCACGATCTTTCGTACTTTTACACACAATCTTTCGTACTTTCACACACAGGCCACTTGGAATCGCCTTTTTAGTTCAATACCTTACAAGCCATTTTCTAAGCTTAACACTGAATCTAACCCATATTTAACACCTTAGCCTGTGGATAACTCTTGATCACAGGCGTTCCTAGCTTACTCCGCATAGAACACGCAGGCCTCTTTTCCGCTCTCAGGCCCCCACAGCCAATCACCCCCAAGGACAGCACAACCGATACCGTTGCCTGCCAGGAAGCGGGGCAGAGCGATAGTCAAACCTAGCGCCATGACCAGCCCGAAGAAGGCTATGAAGGGAGCACGCCGTTTCCAGCGTCCCGCTTCCTCGAGATCGTCCCGAAGGTGCTGAAGAACGGCCTCTTCCTGCCGGACAAGCTCGCCCAGGCTGCGACGGGTTTCCTGCCGATCGGTGGCGAAGCCGGATTGCAGGGTTTTCAGCCGATCGAGGGTCGCATCCAGCGCTCTGTCAAGTTCCTGACCGATGTGACGCCCGTAGCGTTGCGGATCAGAATGGGCCTTGGCCGCCTGTGCGGCGTCCCGGCTTTCGGTGGTGGCCTTCTGGACATCCACGAGAATCTGGCCGTGCCGGTCCAGTTTTCCCGCCATGTTGGCAACGACAGTGCCCAGGAGGTCGAGGGTTTCACGAAGGGCGGCGTCGGAAAGGGCAGGGTGGGCGGAACCGGGGTTGGACATTATGATTTCCGTGATCAGGGATAGGCGATAGGGGTTATGGGATCAGCGTTCAGATTTAGGATTTGCGGGTTGCGCATCCGGTGATCGGTGCAGCCCGTCGAATTCCCTGTCAGCGAAGTAGCGCAGCTTGCGGGCGATCATCACCGGTTTGCCCTGGACGCGCAGCAGTTGGACGTGGGGCGGAATCTGCATGATTTCATCCGGGGTCATCAGGTCGCGCGCGGTGACGTTGTAGGAGGTCGAGGGCGCATCGCCGGGCTTGTGGCTTTCGGTCTGATAGCCGGTGGTTTCCCGCCCGATCATCTGGCTCAGCCATTTTGCAGTCTCGAAGTCATTCACCCCGAAGGTTTGCAGCACCCCCGCGTTGGCGACGAAGGTGTTAGCACGCGCGCCGTAGAGGTCTTTGAGCTGGCTCATGTCCTGAAGGATCGGCCAGAGTTGCAGCCCATAGCCTGCCATTAGCCCCATGGCGCGTTCCACGGCCTCCAGACGGCCCAAGGCTGCGAACTCATCGAGGAGGAACAGGGCAGGCTGTTTCAGGCGCGTAGCGCCCGCCTGGGCAGCTTCCGCATCCCGTGCGATGTCCTGAAGCGCCTGTGCCACCAAAAGGCGCAGCCAGCGGCTGTAGGCGTCGAGGCGGTTTGGGGGCAGAACGAGGAAGATCGAAGTCAGATCATGCCGCAAGCCTGCGAACTGGAAGTCCGAACGCGCCGTGGCGGCAACGATGCGGGGACTGTCGAGGAAATGGGTGTGGCGCTGCGCTGATGACATCACCGAGGCCGCTTCGCGGTCGGATTTGCCCAGGAAGCGATTTGCGGCGCGGGCGATCAGTCCCCCGGCAGCGGCACTGTCCTGCATCAGCTCCAGGAGGGCGCGGAACTTCTCGGGCGGCAGGGTCAGATATTCCCGCACGGTGGCGAGGGTCTTGCGATCCTGATCCTCATGGGCGACGGCGAACATGATCAGCCCGGCCAACAGCGCCTTGGCCTCTTCGTTCCAATGCGCCTCCGACTGTTGGCCGGGCGGGTCCATCACAAGGGCTTCAGCCAAGGACGCGGCATCTTCGCCCAGGTCGAGGCTTTCCGCGTCAAGCCGTCCGAGGGGGTTGTAGGCCGAGGCGGGCATGCCGGTGACGCCGAAGGGATCAAGGATATGAACCGCGCCGAAGCGCTTGCGCGCCTCGCCCGCGATCTTTGCATTCTCCCCTTTGGGGTCAATCACCAGCACCGAGCGTTCGGCCAGCAGCAGGTTCGGGATCACTGTTCCAACACCTTTGCCCGCGCGGGTAGGGGCAAGGGTCAGAAGGTGCGCCGGGCCGTCATAGCGCAGCAGCTTGCCCGTCTCGATATCCCGCCCGATCAGGAGGCCAGCACCGCCTTCGAACGCTGCGCGTTCCTTCCGGGTGGCAAAGCGCGCCGAGCCGTGGCTGTCGCCTGCCTTGCGCCCCCAGAGTTTGATGCCGGTCCGGTTCGACCAGTCACTTGCGCCGATGAACCAGCCGGTAATCGTCATCGGCCAGAACACAAACCAGTGCCAGAGGGCTTCGCCCATTGGCACGTCCGACAGGATGATAATCACGATCAGCCAGACGAACCAGGCAAAGCCGGTGGCGATCACCATCCAGACGAAGAACCATCCGGCGAGGATCGGGGTGACGACAACGAAGAGGGATAGCCGCGACAGCAGCCCCAGGGCGGAGAATATATACTGCAAGGAAATCAGGTCCAGTTAAGAGGGCAGGGGGTCGAGCTGCGCTCACCCTATGAGGGGAAGTGCAGCGATCAGGACGAGGGTGCCGGAAGGGGAGGGGCCGTCGCTGAAGGTGCGGCGGCGGGCTGCTTCGCATCCCAGCCTTCGAAAGCCTTGCGGTCCTGTTCGCGGGGCAGGTTGCGGACCAGGCGGTCTATCATCGCGGCAGCGTTGGAATCCCGTTCCGCCAGATCGACCAGTGCGCCGCCCAGAATGATCTTGCGCCGCGTATCCAGCTTGCGCGCCTTCGTCGCTTCCCGGTTCTTCAGGGCAAGAAGGCGGGCTTTGGCTTGGGCATAGCGTTTCTCTGCCCGGTCCAGTTCTGTCTCTGCCACTTTGCCCGCCCGTATCTGCGATACTCTTTAAGAAGAAGTCCGAATTGACTGCACAACTTTTAGCGGTTACCCGTAGGCCTGTAAAGGTCAAGGGCGCACTTATGCAAACTCTCCACCGCCTGCGGCGCTTCCGAGATTTGCGTGCGGTCTCTCCGGGGGCATGGCCCCCCGCCGACGGCGTCCCCAGTCCGGCGCTTGCTACGCCGGATCAGGAAGCGCGTCCCGCCTTCCCGAACCCATCCCGGCCAACCTGCGCGGTTGGATTGCGCCCCGCTGTCCCTACCGCCCTCGTTGGAACTGGCCCCGAGAGCGGGGCGGTTCTGCGAGGCCGTCAGCGCCAGCGGGCGATCCGGTTCCGGGCATCCCTCGTTGGGGATGCCCTGCCGGATCGGGTTTGCCGCGCTGCGCTTGTCCGGCAAATCATGGCCCATTCTGGCGATGCCCCCGCGCACGCCTGGCAGCATGATCGCCTGCCTGTCGGCCTGGCTGCATGTCTGCCGGTTTGCGAGTCTGCTCCTTTGCGTGTCTGGCGGCCTGCTTGCGCTTGCCCGTCGCCGGATCGGTAGGGCGCGGCCATGGCCAGCTACCACCTCTCGGTCAAGACGATTAAACGCAGCGCCGGGCGTTCCGCCACGGCGGCGGCGGCCTATCGGTCGGCCTCTGTCATCGAGTGCGACCGAGAGGGGCGCATGCATGACTACACCGCCAAGCGCGGCGTTGAGGCCACGTTCATCCTTGCCCCTGCCGATGCGCCCGAGTGGGCGCAGGACCGCGCCGCGCTGTGGAATGCGGCCGAGGCGCGCGAGACCCGGTCCAATTCGGTGACCGCCCGCGAATGGGAGCTGGCCTTGCCGTCCGAGGTATCGGACGCCGCGCGGATCGAGATCACGCGGGCCTTCGCCGCGCAGCTGGTCGAGCGCTATGGCGTGGCAGCAGATGTGGCGATCCATGCCCCGCACCGCGAGGGCGATCAGCGCAATCACCATGCCCACATTCTCACCACCACCCGCGTTTTGTCTGCCGAAGGGCTGACCGACAAAACCCGTATTCTCGATGCGGCCAGCACCGGCGGGCCGGAAATCGAGGCCATGCGTGGGGTTTGGGCCGAACTGCAAAACCACGCCCTGGAGCTGGCAGGGCAGGAGGAGCGCGTCGATCATCGGTCATTAGAGGTGCAGCGCGAAGAGGCGCTGTCGCTTGGCGACACGTTGAAGGCCGAGGAACTTGACCGCGAGCCGGAGCTGAAGCTTGGCCCCGCTGCCAATGCCATTGAGCGCCGCGAACAGTTTGCCGCCGAGGCCGAGGGCCGAGATTACGCGCCGCTGACCCAGAGGGGTGCGCGGGTGCATGCTACCCGCCAGGCCAAGACGATGTTCGCGGAAATGCGCGAGCGGCTGGAACTGGCGCGCGATGCTTACGCCGAGGCCCGGGAAGAGGGACAGGGCCATGTCGGCGCGGGGCTGGCGGCGTTGCGCGCCGCCGCAGGGCGACAGGCGAAGGAACTGGACCAGGACGAGATCAAGCAGCGTCTGGCGCGGATTGCGGGGCGGGATCTTGGCGCGGATGAAGCCGACAGAGGGGCAGGTGCGAACTCGATCCGCAATCGGCTCAACCAAGTGCTGGCACGGGACAAACCCGATCCGCGCCAGGAGCAGCAGCGCAAGCTGGAAGAAGAGCGCGAACGGCTGCGCCAGCTAGAACTGGAAAGGCAGCACAAACACGACAGGGGCCTAGGCTGGGAACTTTAGGTGATCAGAATATGCCTGTCTCAATGAACTTAAGTTCCGCTACGGCTTTCCAGCCGGGAATGGGGCGGATTCGCCCGAGGAGCTGACAGTTTTGAGTGCGTGGGGGCTGTTCTTACTGAAGTACGGCGAGATGACCAGAACCACCACGCCGAGCGAAATCCACACGTCAGCGAGGTTGAACACAAAGGGATACCATTCCCCGAAGTGCAGTCCGAGGAAGTCGGTCACCGAGCCGCGCGCAGCCCGGTCTATCAGGTTGCCCAAGGCACCGGCTATAATCAGCGATAAGCCTGCGCGCTGCCAACCGTGCGAGCGGAGGGCCTCGACGCCAAGCGCGAGCGTCAATAGGCCTGTCAGGGCAAGTAAGACCAGCCGCGCGCCTTCGCTCTCGGACGCGAACATGCTGAACGACACACCTTCGTTGAAGCTTAGGCGCAGCGACACGAGGGGTAGGAAGTCGAGCGGTGCGGCGTAGGGTTCGAGCGCAGCCCGCGCCCAGGCTTTGCCGGCCAAATCGAGCGCGGACCCGAAGACGACCAGCGAAACGGCTGCTCCGGCCCTCACGCTCGCGGCGCCTGTGCAAGATCGGAGCGCGCGTCGCGGATGATCGACCATGCCGACTGCAGGAACAGGCCCGCGACGGCAAAGGCGACCACGAGGTCTGGCCACGGCGAGGAGAGCCACCACACCAGTGCTGCCGCGACGACCACGGCGAGGTTGCCGATAGCGTCGTTGCGCGAGAACAGCCAGACGGCACGCATGTTGGCATCGCCCTTTCGGTGCGGGATCAGCACCAGGGCAGCAGCCACGTTGACGAAGAAGGCCACGAGCGCGAAGCCGCCCATGAGCAGGGTCTGCGGCTCATGCTCCACGAAGACCCGGTAGGCCGTCGAGCCGATAACGCCCAAGCCGAGGAGCGCCAGGAAAATGCCTTGCAACAGCGCCGCCTTGGCACGGGCGGCAAGGCCCCACCCGACGGCCATCAGCCCCAAAAATGAGATCAGGCCATCGCCGACAAAGTCGAGGGCGTCAGCCTGTAGGGCCTGCGACCCCGCCAGGAAGCTGCCGACGATCTCCACTACGCCATAGCCGATATTGAGCAATACCACGATCCAGAGCGCGCGCTTGTAGGCTGGGGTGACATGCGACAAGTCGGGAATCTTGTCGTCGTCCTCATCAGCCTCCGCTCCGGCCACCTTCGGCTCGCTCATGCGGTCGAGCTGGTAGCCAAGGCCGGTCACCGCGCTTTCGAGCGCCGGAAGCCGACGCGCCGGATCATCGACCATGAGCGTCATGATCTGTGACGCAATCGACACCTTCACATCATCGACGCCTTCAACTTTACGGGCCGCGCCCTCTATCTTTGCCGCGCAGGAAGCGCAGTCCATGCCGGTGACTTGATAGCGGATGGTGGCAGTTGCTGCGTCCATGGGTGCTTCCTCGATCTTGCAGATAGTTCGTGATACATCCTGTAGTAACTACAGGAGCAAGGCGAAAACATGCAGATTGGGGATTTATCCCGTCACGCGGGCGTGAACATTGAAACTATCCGCTACTATGAGCGCATCGGTGTCCTGCCGGTGCCAGCCCGTCAAGAGAACGGGCGGCGCAGCTACACCGAGGTTGATGCCCGCCGTCTTGGCTTCGTTCGTCATGCCCGTGAACTCGGGTTCGACCTTGCAGCCGTGCGCGCACTCTTGGCACTTCAGGAGCAGCCGCAAGCCTCATGCGAGGATGCGAGCCGCATCGCCCAGGCGCAGCTTGCCGAGGTGGAGAGCCGGATTGCTCGTCTTCTGAACTTGCGCAAAGAACTGTCCCGCATGGTCAAGGAGTGCGGGCGCGGCGTCGTGGCCGAATGCCGTGTGATCGAAGCCCTCGCAGCTGGTTCGTAAACCGGGATACCTGCAATTCGCGGAATGTGGTTCTACCCCGTTGTTTTGTTTGGGCGCAACTTCATGTGCGATAACGGTGGATTTAGCCAGTGACATAAACGTCTGAGTTCGGTCCAGATGTGGCGAAAAGCAGACCTTAGTCTCCATCTGACCATCCGGCAGCTTTGCGGGACGGAGCGGACGGTCGCTCCTGCAGCGCAAGAGCTGCCTTCGGTGCATTGGGGCCGTGGCGCCTAGTGGCGAAGTGACTGTTGGTGGCGGAGCTTTCGCGGTTTCGACAAAACCGCGAAAGCGAGTGCTCGTGTTGGCGTCGACTACTATTCCATCATTTTCAGCAGCGAGCCGGTCACCATCGCCTTGACCTCTGGCGGCAGCGGTCGTCCGGCCATGGCCCGGTGCGCCCAAAGCCCGTCAGCCGCAATCCGCGCCAGGAAATGGGCGAGGCCGACGGGATCATCGGCTTGCGGGACCGGTGGTGCCCAATGGTCGATCACCTCGGACCAGACCTGAACCAACCGTTTGTCCCCCGCGCTTTCCAGCATCATCAGCAGTTCTGCCCGGGTGGCATCCCGACTGCAACTTTGGACATAGGCTGCATAACGGTCAGTCGGCAGGTCCGGGTCCGGGGCAAGGCTACGCAGTTGTTCCTCCCAGTGCCGGGCCAGATGCTGGTGGGTTGCCAGAAGCAGTTCATCGCGCGATGCGAAGTGATAGATGATGCCGCCCCGCGTGATGCCGGTTTCCGCCGCGACCGCGTCGAAGGTGACGGCGGTGACGCCGTCCCGCTCGATCAGCCGCACCACCCCATCAAGGATCTTGTCACGGTTGCTCTCTCTCATCGTGATAACCTCAATGCGGATAGTGCGAGGATTGCGAACCCGGCCCATAGGACCGCAGCAGCACCCCGGTGAACAGCGCGCCCAGTGCGATGACGCCCGCGACGACATACATCACCATCAGGAACGCGCGGTCAAACGCAGTCGAAGCGGCACCGATCAGCGACGTTCCATCGGCGCCCATCTCCGCGGCAATTGAGAGGGCCTCGGGCAGGCTGTCGCGCGCCGCGCCGGGGACGCCCTCAGGCAAGATGACGCCAAGAGAATAAACCGCCGCCATCAGGCTGCCTAGAAGGGCAACGGCGATCAGGCTGCCGAACTCGAACGACACTTCCTCGACCGAGGCGGCCATCCCGGCATTCTGCACCGGCGCATTGCCGACGATGGCGGTAGAGGCCACCGACATGGCCGCACCGACCCCGGCACCGGCCAGCACCGATCCGGCAATCAGCCAACCGATGCCGTGGCTGATCCCCAGGGTTGCGATCAGGACACCGACCGTCGCTACCGCCAGCCCGCCCGCGATCAGGATGCGCAGCCCAATCCGGTGCAGGAAGGCACCACCAAGCATTGCGGTCGGCAGCGACCCGATGGCTGCCAACGACACAAGGATGCCCGCCTGCATGGGCGTGAAGCCCGCGACCAGCTGGAAGCGCTGCGTGGTTGCCAGTTGCAGCCCGGCGAAGGCGAACATGGCAAAGGCCGCAGCCAGGGTGCCCGCAAGGAAGGCGGGATTTCGGAACAGGGCGAAGTTCAAGAGAGGGTCCGCCAGCCGGGATTGCCGACGGGTGAACAGGACGGTTGCGATCAGGCCGATGGTTGCGGTGGCAGCGGGGACTGCCCAGGATTGCCCGGCATGGGCGGTTTCCTTGATGGCGATCACCAGCGCCGCCAGGGCCAACAGCGCCAGCACGGATGAGACGAAATCCCAGTGCCGCGACCTGTCGGGAGCAACCCTCGGAGCAACGATCAGCGTCGAGATGAACGCCAGGACAACTACCGGCACGTTCACCAGGAACACCGATCCCCACCAGAAGTGGGACAGCAGGAAGCCCGAGATGATCGGCCCGAGTGCGACGCCGATCACCGAGATCGAGCCCCAGATAGCGATGGCGAAATTGCGCTCTTTCTCATCGGTGAAGCTGACCCGCAGCAGGGCAAGTGTGGCGGGCATCATTGCGGCGGCACCGACCGCAAGGAAGGCCCGGGCCGCGATCAGGACATTGGCCGTTGGCGCGAAGGCCGCGACCAGCGAGGCGATGC
>Ga0209792_1001212_pt1 | contig 13252 bp, 11 predicted proteins | sample EBPBio142005_DNA_FD_185860 | JGI IMG/M metagenome (GOLD analysis project Ga0209792, IMG submission 185860) | Wastewater treatment Type I Accumulibacter community from EBPR Bioreactor in Madison, WI, USA - Reactor 1_6/14/2005_ DNA (SPAdes)... | ecosystem: Engineered > Bioreactor > EBPR >... | reverse complement strand
AGCATTTATCGTCTGGAGGCGTGCCGTGCCGTCAAGGTGGCAGATTGCGGGGACACGGTCACGCCATTCTGGGCGCACTGCATGCTCGAAGAGCATATATGGGTCAGGAGAGCCCGGATCGAAAATCTCTCCGCTGCGATGCTCGAGGCAAATCGGAGCGACTGGTCGATACCATTCACGTTGCTTCATAAGGTTAAGCCGATCCCGCATTGCTTTGCTTGTCGCCGGCGCAAGGATACTTCTTCCGCCCAGCGCACGGGGTCCGAGTTCCGCCCTGCCGTTAAGCACCACCACCGGCTCGCCCCGCTCGTGGATAAGGCGACCAAGTTCATCGGGACTACAGTGGCGTACGTTCCAACCATCGCGCGGTTCTGACGGTGAGAGCTTTGGTCCTTTGAATAAGTCCCACTTCAACGCTCGGTTCTGGGTATGCAAGAGCATTGCGCAACAGGCAGTCCCGATGGCGGAACCCGAATCATTCGGAAACGGTGGAATCCATACATCCGCGAATAGCCCTGCACGGCGAATGGCGGCATTCCATTTGATATTCAGCGCCGTCCCTCCGCTCATGCACAGGTTTTGAACACCTGTCCGGTGTTCGGCCAATGCAGAACGAAGTCCTTCGACCAATTTTCGTTCAATGCAGACATGAATTGAAGCGAGCATATCAGCGTCGCTAACACCAACCACTTTAAGCAATTCCGTCATGCGAGCAGCTATTGCATCGCCGAGCACTGGCTGCATGAAACGATCATGGAGCGAAGGTAACTTACTGAACTCTTCCTCAGTTGCTTGTCGATATGCAGCTTCAATGGCATCGATCGCAGTTTCATCCGGTGTCCCCAAGGCAATATACGCCATAACCTTACCGGCAATGCCCAGGACGTAAGGATATTCGAGAGGATGATTGAACGGTGCATATTTATTCACGAGTAACGTATAGGTGTGGGAAACCATATGAAACAACGGCGCCCCCCATGTCGGCGCACCGAGGCGATGGTCGAAATAATACAGATAGGGAAACATGTGCGCGTCCCATACGAGCACATATGAATCCTCGCCGCGTTGCGCGAATGGGCTTGTGCAATACGCTGCTGCAACGTGCCCAGCGTAGTGTGAATAACTAAAATATTCTAAATCAAAAACGCCGAATTTGTATTCGTGCATTAAATCGGAGTGTAATATGCCCCGCCGATAGGGTGCCAGCTTTATTTCGACTTCATGCCCCCACCATTTCAGGATTTTGTGAGTCTTGTACCATCCATCAAACGCATAGAGATCGGCCTCCTCAGCACCTGCCTCAGAGAGACGTGAAAAAATCTCGCCGAAGTCATTAATCTTCGCGTATCGCTCCGCGTTGCCTTGCTTCTCCGCTTCAAATGAGCCAATCAATTCGCCGTCCTCAATCAGAGCAATTGCACCGTCATGAGTCGTCTTTACCCCGCAGATCCGCATCAAATATTTCTCCCACCGACCTAATATGCCTAAATAAACTCTCTTTCCGGATGAAAATCTATAATAGAAGTCTCAACGCCCTCAAATGCGTTTAGTATCTTGGCAACTGCTTCATTTCTTTCTTTAAACCGAGATCTAATTCGTAAGAATCGAAACTGCGCACCGTCCATATCTTCTACGCTTGTATCGTCGTTCAGAACAAACCAAATATCTTCTCTGAACGGAAGGTCTTCCAATAGCGGCCGATATTTCCGCAACTCGCGTTTCGCAGTCTCAAGTGAAAATCCAACAAATTCAATCAACGGCATGATGCTTTGCTCCCAAACTAAATGCCAAAACGCGTATGTTCGAATCATTTTGCAGTGAGGCAGTCTAGGAGCACCGCCATGCGCATCGGCAACGATGCCCGGACTTGCTGTAATATGAGATTCTGGGACGAATCATTGACATCTTCAGCGATCTCAGAGGATGTTGGCCCCGGATGCATAAAAACGCAATCGGGGTTTACTCGCTCGATCATAGACCGTGTCAGTTTGAAGGCCGCTGGTGTGTCGATCCCGTTGGGACCAAGACTAGCAGGCGGCGCTTCCAAATCGGGTATCTTGAATGGCATGACGTGAAGCACGTCAAGTTGAGGTAGCACCTCGCCGATAGAGGCCCATATCTCGATACGCCCACCATATCCTGAGATCGCCTGCCCAACGTCATTTGGAATACCAGCGCCGGAAACCGTTGGCAAAACAAAATGGAACGTACGGGTCCCCATCTCAAGAAGTCCCAGAATCATTGAGCGGACGACCCGCGTGAAGGGGTCGCCTGCAAACCCAATTCTCAGATTTGCAAAACTGTACCCCAGGCGATGCAGCAACCAGATATCCGCCAACGCCTGCACAGGATGCTCGCCTGCCCCATTGCCTGCATTAATCACTGGTGCCCGCGAAAATTGCGCGGCGCGTTCGATAGCATTGCGCTGAAAATGCCGCAGTACGATTGCGTCAGAATATTCGTTAACGACTTGGATTACGTCGCTCAGTTTCTCGCCATATGCTGGTGCTGATCGTGTCTCAGCTACATCACTAAAGCCGATAGTTTGTGCGCCAAGCCGCTTAGCAGCAGCGTCATATCCTAAGCGCGTCCTGGTACTAGGTTGAAAAAAGAGTAGGGCAATGATTTTTCCGCTCAAAGCATTCGCAAATGTTTTCGGGCTTTCTTCTATTCGCTTTGCGAGAGCGAAAATTTCTTCAATTCGAGATGCTGGGAACTGCAACATCGAATTAAGATGATGCGAATTAAAAGCCTTGCCAACTTTGATAGTTGCTTCAACATTCATCACGCGACCGGCTGGCCTCCGTGTCTCGTTCTGCTTGCAAATGTTATATTAGCCAATAAATTGCCGTCAACATGCAATTTCGTAGGCCGCCCGATTCGACCAAATATCGATGGGCATCGTCACGTCTGCGTACCCTGTTGCCGCAGCTAGGCCTTCACTGCCGCCCGTCGACCTGCGAATTAATATCTCGGTCACCGACAAACTGGGCGGTTGTCTACAAAATTAAAACCCGCAGCGGCACATATGCGTTGCGCGTAAGCAATCGTGCGCTTTCCTCGATCACTCAACGGATCCGGGAAGGCTGTGTAAATAGGCAGTTGTCGCGTCGCCATTTGGCTCCGCACCTGATCTTTAGTCGCGCTGGAGAAGGTATCTCGCTTTCAGCATTCGTTCCTACGCTTGTCCATGACCGCCACGACTGCGTTTCAATCGCGCTTTTCCTCAGGCGCCTCCATTCCAGCCGTATAGCCATCCATGAATCTCTGATTGCTCCGAAAATTGACTGGTCATTGCGGCAGATCAGGCGGTTGGCAAGTCAAACGCGGAAGCTAGAACAGCTCAACGAAGCCGGTGAGCGCTTTCTTTATCTCCAGTCTCGCCTGGAAGATGATTGCGAGCATCCACGTTTTTGTCATGGCGATTTGAACAAAGGGAATCTTCTTCGAACCCCAAATGGGTATCGTGTTGTCGATTTTGATCACGCATATATCGGTGATACAATGTTTGACGTTGCCACGCTATGCGTGGCGCTTCGGTTGGATCGCGCGCGAGTCGAACTGCTGCTTGACGCTTATCTCGGAAGGGCCGCCACTAACCATGAAAAAACGAGACTTGCCAAGTACCGAGAACTCGCGATGTTGCGGTATGGAGTGATTACAGCCGCGCACATCGACGATGTGGTGGAGATCGATCATGCCGGTCCACAGCAGCTTGGCGAGCTACAATCGTTCGGGTATCTCGGTTCTTTCACCCCGGCCCAGCGCAACCTTGAGTTATATCGTGTGTCGCTCGCCTTCTTGCGAGAGGCCAGGGCTGGATGGGACTGACGATGGCGGGTGAACCTACCTTCGGCGTGAGTTCATTCGAGAGCGATGACTTCACGCGAACGCGCGAACGCCTTCATTCCGATGACTTTTCGGCGCTCATTTACGGAAGGATTGGCGCGCTGCGGGTGAAGGATTTCTGTTCCACCGCCATACGAAAGCGGTTACTCGACGAAATTTCCACCCAATCGTCAGAGCCCTATACATATTGGCCCGGGACGGGGGCCGGTGATCAGCAAGTTTATCTAGGAGTGCGTCGCGTCGGCGAACCATTCAACGCCTCTTATTCGGGTTCGGCTGCCGCGAGGGATCGTTACTATGTCGAGGCCGAACGCCAAGCACATGAGTTATCCGCTCCTTTCTCAACCGACGCTCACCCGATGGTTCGGCTGCGGCAGGAAATAGGCACCCTTTGGCCGGGTGGCGTTCGTCCGGCTGCGTTCGAAGGGCGCGAAATGAGCCAGCAACTTGTGCGCATCGTCACGGCGGAAGAGTCACACTTGGGCAGCCAACAGCCCCACTTCGACTGCCTTCCCCAGCGATATGCCCCCCTTGAGGCACAGTTTGCAGCGTGCATATACCTTGAAATGCCTTCGGCGCAGGGAGCCTTGGAGCTTTGGCCTGTCCCGCGCTATTCTCATGCTCAAATAGGCGCAATCGATCCGTCATGCGACCTTCGGGCGATGTGGCCGGACCCTCATTCGATAGTTCCGACTGAAGGCGATCTAATCCTTTTCGACACTCGACGGCCTCACTGTGTTGCTGGCTTCACCAGTGGCCGACGCGTTTCCTTGCATTGCTTTATTGGGTTGACTGGCGAAGGCGGCCTCGTGACATGGATATGAGCACATTGCTAGGTTTGATCGAATAGTATGCCTCAGAACGATTACTCCGCCGCTCTGGCGGCTATATCACGACTACTCGGTCCGCAGCGCTTAAGGATCAATAACCTCGTTGAGCGGGCGAAGAACAATCTATCCGGCATGCTAGCGCCGAGGATTTTAGCCACGGCGCGACCAGCCGATCGTGCATCCCTAATGGCGTTGCTTCGCATATGTCGAGAGCATCAGCCCGCCATCGCGATCTGGCCGGTCAGCACTGGTCAGAATTGGGGATTGGGCTCTTGGCTGCCGGCCAGTGACGATTGTGTTGTTGTAGAGATGAACGATCTTGATCGCATCATCGAACTCGATCTGGAACAAGGTTTGGCACTCATTGAACCGGGAGTCACGCAGGGTCAGCTCGCTGCAGCTATCGCCGACACTTCCTTTTTCCTTAATGTTACGGCCTCAGCCGCAAGTTGTTCTGTCCTCGGCAACGCACTTGATCGTGGTGTTGGTTTCCACGGTCAACGACATCGGGATTTGCTCGCACTTGAAGTCGTACTCGCCGATGGCAGCGAACTACTGGTTGGCGGGCAAGCACCGCTACTGGGACTTCGCGATGGAGCAACTCTGATACCTTCCGCGGGACCAGATCTATTACCGCTTTTTATGCAATCGAACCTTGCGGTGGTTACACGGGCTGCCGTTTCTCTTCGTCCTCGGCCAGAGCGCCTAGCAATGGTTCGTTTCACGGTCGAGGCTTCGCGCTTGGACGCGATAGTTCGCGTACTTCATTGGGGCATCGACCAGCAGGTTATTTGCGGTGCCCCCCGAATATACGATGCAAGTTCGCGCACCGTGTACGGAGGCGCCCAACCTCAAACCGCGTATGAAGCCTTTGTAGGAGTGGCCGGTGCCGAGAAATGCGTGGAGGTCGGAGTCAAATTGCTCGAGGCCAAGCTCACAGAAGTTGAACACGCATCTTCCGTTGAGATTTGCTGGCCCCCATTCGACGATATTGTTGATCCGCTTGCACGAGCGGTCGTCCATGCCTTCGCCGGGGATCCCAGCCAAAATGATTCAATGATCCGTAGTAGTTTCGGGCGTGAACCAAGCCAACTCGACCAAGCCTCCGGTTCGGGATGGCTCACCGGTCTATATTTGGTGCCTTTCAATACCAAGGCCCTGCTGCAGGCCCGTGCAATCATCAGCCGCCTTGCAAGCAAAGTAGGTTGCGTCCAATTTCATCACACATTCAATGTCTTGTCTCGAAATACGGTGGACTGTGTTGTAGGATTACGCTTCGATCGTTCGACGGCCGGCGCGAACTTAGCCCGTCAGGCACTGGATAGGATCGCTGAAGAGTTTGCCGATGCAGGGTATCATCCCTACCGCGTCGATAATGTTGGGATTGCAAGGGCGATGAGACATCGGGACAAAAATGCTTCCTCTTTTGGAGAGGTGCTGCGACGGGTAAAGTATGCGCTAGATCCGGTAAGATCCTTGTCACCGGGCCGATACGATCCTTCGTCCTTATATTGAACTGATGGGGTGGATGCCCCCTTCGACCGATATCGTATGATCCTGACTGGCACTATGGTGGTGCCAGCGAAGGAGCGGCAGACGAGAGACGTATGTATTTTGGCAATCGACCTGGCGAAGCCGAGCTTTCAGGTCTCTGCAACGGATCGGGGTGGTGCGGTACGATATAACCGCACGGCGTTCCGGGCAAAACTGGAGCAGATGCTGGAAACGCAGGTTCCATGCATTGTGGCGATAGAGGCTTGCGCTATCAGTCAATTCTGGGGCGTTTTGCCGAAGCGTTTGGGCACGAGGTCAGGCTGATTTAGCAAATCTGCGTTAAGCCATTTGGAAGCGGCAGAAAAACGACACAACTGATGCGGCGGCGATTGCAGAGGCAGCCTTACGGCCCAACATGCATTTTGTCGCCGACAAGAGCGTCGAACATCAGGCTCGCGCGGTTGCCTACCAGCGCTTGCAACACCGCAAACTGTCGCTTAATATCAACACAAAGACGAGGCTAGCTCTCCGCTAACTCATGACGCCAATAAGTGCCAAATGTTCTGACGACGGACAACGTTTGCGTACAACTTTTTTCGTTTCAAAAGGACGGCGGGAAATGGTCGAGGCATATTTTAGGCAAAGAAATGGAAACAGGCCATGCCTTTATAGGCATGCTTTTTATAGCAAATGCTATTCGTTGGGCGATCATAGTTGATTATCGCTTGGTTAGGATTGCGTTTGAAGTCGAAGATGGAAATGAATGTCAGAGCTGGCTGGAAAGAGAGCGGCAAACGATGAATTCATCCAACTTTCTCAAAGAAGACGGCGCAAACAGGCCTTCTCGCTCGCGTTTCAGACCGGGGGCAACGTTCGCAGAAACCTGCCTTGGAGGGGCTCAGCGTATTCATGGCATTTGGCATTATCAGGGCGGCAGTTCCTATGCTGCTCGCCGCTTGGGGGTGGTCGCCGATGATGATCGACTTGATCGCGGGCATTCACGCAGCTGGGGCTCCGGCTTTTTGAATAGCCGGTTTGAGAATGGTAGGTCGGATCGGCCGTCGCAACGCAGCGAGGGCCGATGCGCTGGTTGGGATGGTTCCTCGACAAACGCCTCTTTAGGCGCATTTTATCGGTCTTTCGCATATAATAGTTCTCAAACAACTAATTCATATTTTTAAATCATACAATATTTAAGGTTGAATCGAATTAGAAAATTTTAATATGAAAGTTTCATGATGACAAATCACGACTTAGCGAATGAATACTTTTCCAAGTTCAATCTTACCGTCGCAGATTTGCTAAAAGAATCCCCGGAACTGGGCTCTGACGGTGTGATAATGCTGATTGGTTCGGTATCCGATGGCTTGGCTACTCCGCTGTCGGATATTGATTTGTTGGTGGTGGGAGAGCGCCGCCCTGATAGCGACTTGGTCCTACGCGAATCCAATCGCGAACGAGCGATAAGGGTGCTCGATTCCGGACAAGAAATTAATATAGAATATTGGGAAAAGGATCGACTCCGTTCGATAGCGGAAAAGTTCGCCAAGTCGGTATTTGCTATTAATAATCCTGCTTTAACAGACGAAATTGTGGTTTTTGACGATCATGAACTGAGGATCATTCACTATCTGATTAATGGAATAATACTTTCCGGCAGCAAGCGTGTGTTCGATGATATTTTCAAAACTGATGATTTTATTGACTATTTGGTCATGTTTTGCGCGACGCGGTTCTTAGCCACGGCAGAGGACAGCATCGGCCAGACCATGGAAAACGATTTTGTATGCGCATCGCATCACTTGAGAATGGCAATCGAGTTTGTAGTTGGTGCGGAGATCGCATCACTGGGTCACACTCTTTCACATCCTCGCTGGCGGCTGAAGCTTTTGAGGAAGTCCCAGCCGGAAATCGGGGAAGACGTTTATAATGAATATCTATCGTACTTGTTTGCCAAGCCGAGCACGAGCAAGGAGGATATTGAGAAAGGTCTGCAATTTGCGCAGAACCGGCTTGGAACAATTTTCATGCGCCGCCCCAAGCTAATCGTGGCCACGGTTGCACTGAGGGACAGAATGAAATTTGTCACGTCGTTTGGAACTTAGTGTCGGGAGCGGCGAAGTTGAATCATTCGACGCTTGCAATGGCTGTGTCTGCTCAGCCGCGCCCCGGTAGAGCGCAGAGCGTGAAGAGTACGCTGAATGACTTCTGTAATTGCCGCCCGTGATACGCCATATTTCTGATCCAAGTGGCCAGTTGCCGGTTTGGTGGACACCGAGATAAGGTGTTCTATTAAGCTGGAGGAACAGGATGCAACGAAGGAAGCACAGCCGCGAGTTCAAGCTTGAGGCGGCAAGGTTGATCAAGGAGCGCGGCGTGAGCGTCGCAGCCATCGCGGGATCTCGACGTGCCGCGACGCTGCTGCGCAATTGGGTTGCCGATTTTGGCGGCGATCCAACAGGCGCTTTCCCGGACCACGGCCAGATGGAGCCGGAGCGGTTGGAGATCGCGCTATTGCCGCGCGAGACATCCTAAAAAACCCGTCCCGGGGGGCGCCTGTGCGCGATAGAAACGGGTTGCGGTATGGCGGTGTCAGGAGGGTCGCGGCCGATGGCTTGTTGGTGACTTGAGACCCTTTCAAAAAACGCGGCCAGTAGGCATGTGCGTACTTGAGAGTTGTGACGTCGCCCCCTTTTTTGGGCAGGCGGTGATCCCGGTTAGGAAGATGGCCTCAGTGCATTATTGGGAAACCGATTCTCGGTAGGGAGCTGACGCGGAACGGTAGCACAGCGCCCGGTGCACCGTGCGGCTCTATGACCGAGTTTGGGTGGATTGCGGAACGGCGGCTTTTGGATTGGCGGAGGCGCAAGCGGCCGCCTTGTCGGGGAGTCCAGAACGACCGCCATTGGATGGCGAGCAGCCTAAGGTAGCCGCCACATCAGCGCCTCTTCCCTGAATTTCGCGCCGAGCGGTGCACCCTGGGGCAGACTCTCGTTATGACTGCGGGACCACCCGGGGGCAGGTCACGCTCTTTAAACAGCGACCGACTAAATTATGAGAGTCGAATTTTTCTCTGCTCTTCCGCTGCTACCGGGTGTACGATGGGAAAACTGATCGATAATGTCGTTATCGGTACCGGCTTATCAGGTCTCCCAGTCGCTCATGCGCTGGCCCAGGACGGCGCAACGGACATGGTTATCCTCGAACGCGGGCCCGACCTCGGCGGGGTCTGGTATCACAATCGCTATCCTGGCTGTTCGTGCGACGTACCTTCCTATCTCTATGCGCTCGATGGAATGCCTGCCCATCACTGGTCCCGGCGTTTTCCAAAACGCGAAGAGATGCTCGACTATATCAGGACCTGCTTTCGCCAAACCGGACTCGACCGTCACGTTCGGCTCTAGACAATGGTCGAGACGCTAGCCTGGATTGCAAGCGAAGGACGATGCCTGGTGAAATGCGATGGTGGTCGAAGCTACGAGGCCCGCTTCGTACACGCCGCGACAGGCCAGATGCCACGGCCGACAACGCCCAAACTAGAAAGTATCGAGGGCTTCCGGGGCGAATGGTCTTATTCAAGCGAATGGCCGGCCGATCGCGATGTTTCCGTCAAGAGGGTTGGCGTGGTTGGAACCGGGGCCAGCGGCGTCCAGATGGTCGCGGGGATCGCGGAACGCGCGGCCCGCCTAACTGTATTCCAGCGTAAAGCACCCTACCTCTTCCCGCGCAAGGACAGGGAGTTTTACGCCAGGGAACAGCGGTTACGGGTCAGACTCTTGCAGAAGCGGCTGTACCGATCCTACCTTTACTGCAAGCATGAAATGAACGGCATTGCCTATTTCAATTTCCAGTTTCTGCTGCAACTGGTCCGCTATAACACCACGTGGCAGGTCATGCGATTCTTGACCGATGACGCGGTGAGGGTGGGGGCGAGGCCAGGCTACTCTCCCGGTTGCAAGCGCGGGCTCGTCAACGACTACTAGTACCCCACCTTCGCGCAGTCGCATGTCGAGTTGGTCACTGAAGACATAGACCATGTGGACGGCCACGACGTCGTGGTTGCGGATGGGCCCGGAATTCCCTGGATGTGCTGGTGATGGCGACCGGCTTCGGCGGAACCCGACCGATGCATGGGATTGAAGTGTTCGGAGGCGGCAGATTAAGCCTGCACGAACATTGGAATGAAAACGGGGTCAGCGCCTGCTACGGGACCCAGGTGCACGGCTTTCCCAATCTCTTCCTCCTAATCGGGCCCAACGTCGGGCTCGCCCATAACTCGGTCCTCTATATGATGGAATCGCAGGTGGGATTCATCAGGAGGATCGTGCGACGGGCGTTGCACGGGAGAGAATGCGGAAATTCGCGCGGAGGCCCAAGCCAGTTGCAACGATCGGCTCGGTAGTCTCCTGCCGCGTACGCCCTAGCAAATCGGCGGCCGTGCCGGTTGTCCCATAACCCTGGGCTTAACGCCGGGCTCGCCCGCCCTCTAGGATCGCAAGCAAGAAGCGAGTTCAGCACCAGTCGATTTCGCCGCAGCGAACCCCGTATTGCCGTGCTACGCGTTCGAGAGATCGACGGCAATGAACAACATATTTCTTCCGTTTGGCCTTAGTCTCGGCGAGAACGGCCATGATCCTGGGCAGCGGAAACAGGCGATCAGTGTTAAGTCCGCATCGATGGAAGGCCCGTATTGGCAAGGCATCGATCAGTACCAGCGGGTTCAGGAACGCTTGCGTTGTGGCGGCCATGAACCAGGCACGTCGGTCGATTGCGAACAGGGCATGGGTATCTATCGCATAGACTGGGGCCTTCGAACGCCGTTCACTGAAAAACAGATGAGTGAGGAAATAGGCGGAGACGCTGGATAGGAAGTGCAGTGACCCACGGCTGGAAATATTCAACAGAACGCCGCCACGTGAAATAGGCCCGGCCGGCTGGGATGCGCCGCGCAACAGGAACCCTGTACAATTGACGAAGATGCTGCCCGGCTTCACCGGACGTGTCCGGCCCGATCGGAACTGCATGACCGGACCATCAGGGCTATCGATGACATCATCGAGATATTCGTCGATTTTCTCGCTCAGGCCGGACTCGACCATCCGGCATTCTTCGCCAGACAAATAACCGAAGAAACAATTTTCGCCCGACCCGTTTAGCGATAGCGCGTATTTCTCCTTGAAATAGGCAAATGCTTCGTCACCATTTGTACCGTCGAATCGCATTGCGACATCGCCGAATATCTTCAACAAGAGTTGACCGTCACGCCAGCGCCGCCAGCCAGCCGGAGCGACATAGCTGCGGTCGAAGAAGACCGTTCCGCGGCCGGCTATCATACAGATGCTGCGCTGCCAATGATCGCCGATGGCCTGTTGGGCGCAATCCATTCCGGTCTTACCACTGCCCACGACATAGACCGGTGCCGCTTCGTCGCGCGCCAGGTATCTGGCCATGTCCACCGGCGTTGCCGATTCGACCGCCCGGCTCGACAATGCGAGCGGTGTTGCATCCGGAACGCCGTTGCCACGGGCCACAATGAACCGCCGGGCATCGACGACACGAGCAGACCCTTGCGGATCGGAGGGCCGACAATGCACGCGCAGCCCTTTCTGCCCCGCTAGATCCGTCGCCGCGTCGAGATCGGCTTCGTAGCCAAACAGTTCCACCAGAAAGAACTTCGACCTCAGGATGGTCAGACAATGGTCGAAATGATGGAGTATTTCCGGCTTGGTCGCCAGATAATGCGCGGGCTTGTCCCAATCCCATGGAATGTCACCAACGGTGAAATAGGGGTGCGGCTGATGCAGGCGAACGAAATCGTATGTTTGCGTCCACATCCCGCCGCAGCGAGAATGTCGGTCGATCAGAACGACGCGCGCGCCAGTTGGCAAATATTCGCTCGCCACCCATAAGGCGTTCAACCCTGCCAGCCCTGCACCGACAACGCACAATTCGAAAGGTTCGCTCGAACGCGCGGCCGACGCGGTTTTCTCACCAACTTGATAGTCGCGCATTTTTCAGTCCCATCTCCGCCCGTCATGATCGCTCCACCGCTCTAGCGGCAAACGCCTTTCAGGGGCATTCATCGGGCTGGCAAACCGGCATCGCAACGCGCAGAAGGCGATGATTCCCGCTCTGGGAAATTGCGCAATCGCATCAGCTTGGCTGTGGTCCTGAAACTTGGCCACAGCGAGACATTGCGCCGGATCGGCCGGAATTTGGTCGAACGAAACTCTAAGTAGATGCCTGTGTCCATGCACCAGTCCAAGGTGACCCTCAAGATCCTGCGCGCCAAGTTGATGCCGAGACAGAGCCGATTGCCGAGGCCGAATGGGAAATATTCCGTCGGCGCGAACTTGCGATCGAGAAACCTCCCGGGGCGGAACGCCGCCGGATCGCCATAAACGGTGCTGCTATGATGGATCTGGTGTGGGCACGGACAAACCAGCGTCGGCTCGTCCAAGTGCGCCGCCTCCGCCTGCTCTCTAACGGGGCGGCGCGGCAATATTTCTAGTGGCGGACAATAGCGCATGACTTCGGATATGAACGCCTCGGCATGACGATCATATTCGACGGTATCGGTGCCGTAATACGCGCACAAATCAAGGCGTGAATTCATGTCTTTGCCGAGCCAGAACAGCATCCAGGTTATGGCAGACCCGGTGGTATCGTATCCCGCTGCCAGCGTGGCTACCAAGTTGTCGCGGATGAACACGTCCGAGTAGCCATGCACGGTTTGGCTGAGCAAGAGATGGCTGAGCAAATCACGGGGGCTGTGGTCGTCAACCCCTTCCTGCAAAACGATGGCCCGGCGATGATCGATCATCTCGAGGATGACGTCGTCGATTGCCGTGGTCCGGCGCTCAACTTCAGCGCCGACCGATAGCTTTCCTCGTGCCTTCCAGAATGCCTTGTTATAGCTGACCAGATTAGCAAAATAGCCAGTTGCCGCTTCGAACTTGCCTAGCAGGCGTTGGACGACGGTTTCGTCGGTCACGCCCAGGATAGCAAGGCACATGGCTCTCATGGTCACACGCCGCATGACCTTACCGACGCGGATTTGACGCCCTTCAGTCATGTTC
>Ga0209792_1001211_pt1 | contig 13273 bp, 14 predicted proteins | sample EBPBio142005_DNA_FD_185860 | JGI IMG/M metagenome (GOLD analysis project Ga0209792, IMG submission 185860) | Wastewater treatment Type I Accumulibacter community from EBPR Bioreactor in Madison, WI, USA - Reactor 1_6/14/2005_ DNA (SPAdes)... | ecosystem: Engineered > Bioreactor > EBPR >... | reverse complement strand
CAAATCTTCGAGAGCCAGGGCATCACGTTTCGCGACATCCTGATCGACACCAGCTACGAGCGCGACAACGCACCGACCCGCAAACCGAATACTGGGCTGGTCACCGACCTGTTGAAGGATCGCGGCATCGACTGGACTCGCAGCGCGATGGTCGGCGACCGCGATACCGATATCCGTTTTGCCGAGAACCTCGGCATTCCCGGATTCAAGCTGCGCAGCCCCCAGTTCGGCGAGGGCGTGGCTTGGGCGGACATCGCACACGCGCTGGTCGACGCACCGCGCACCGCGACCGTGCGGCGCAAGACGAACGAAACCGATATCGAAGTCGAGATCGACTTGGATAGTTCCGCGAAGCCGGACATCGCCACCGGGCTCGGCTTCTTCGACCACATGCTGGAGCAGCTCGGCACCCATGGCGGCTTCGGCCTGCACCTGCGTTGCGCCGGAGACTTGCACATCGACGAACACCACACGGTCGAGGATTGCGCGCTGGCGCTGGGGCAGGCCTTGCGCGAGGCACTTGGCAACAAGCGCGGCATCGCCCGTTACGGCTTCGTGCTGCCGATGGACGAGGCGCAGGCCAGCGCGACACTCGATCTTTCGGGGCGGCCGTACTTCGCCTTCGAAGGCACGATCGTGCGCGAACAAGTAGGCGACCTGCCGACCGAGCTGGTGCCGCATTTCTTCCACTCGCTCTGCCAGTCCGCCGGCATCACCCTGCACCTGTCGGTGCGTGGCGACAACGCCCACCACCAGGTCGAGGCCTGCTTCAAGGCCGTGGCTCGCGCGTTGCGCATCGCACTTCGACGCGAGGGCGATGCTTTGCCCAGCAGCAAGGGCGTGCTGTGAGTGGCGTCGTGATCATCGATGCCGGTGGTGCCAACCTCGGTTCAGTACGCGGGGCGTTCGCGCGGCTGGGTATCGAGCCGGAAGTGAGCCGCGATCCGGCGCGTATCGCCTTGGCTGAGCGGTTGGTATTGCCGGGTGTCGGTGCGGCTTCGCCGGTGATGCGAAACCTGCTCGATGCCGGTATCGATGCCGTGTTGCGCGCATCGAGCAAGCCCTTGCTCGGCATCTGCATCGGCATGCAGGTGCTGTTCGAGCGTAGTGAGGAAGGCGATGTCGCCGGGCTGGGCCTGCTGCGCGGTGAAGTCCGCAAACTGCCGGTTTCAGTAGGTGCGCGTCTGCCGCATATGGGCTGGAACCAACTTGGAAAGCGCGCCGCATCGCCGTTGCTGGATGGCATCGAGGACGGCGCGCAGGCGTATTTCGTGCACAGCTACGGCGTGACCGGCAGCAGCGATGCCATCCTCGAAGCCGAACACGGCGGCGCGTTCGCGGCGGCGGTCGCGCGCGCGAACATCGCCGGCGCGCAATTCCATCCGGAACGTTCCGGAGTGGTTGGTGCACGCTTCCTGCAGAATTTCCTGGCGTGGCAGCCGGCATGAGCTTCACCGTCTATCCCGCCATCGACGTGCGCGCCGGCCGCGTGGTGCGGCTGGCGCAGGGCGACTACACGCGCGAGACGCGTTATGCCGCCGATCCTTTAGCACAGGCCATGGCCTATGCCGATGCCGGCGCTTCGTTCCTGCACCTGGTGGACCTGGATGCAGCGCGCGATGGCGGTTACACCCTGCTGCCGCTGCTGCGCGCGATCGCGGAGGATGGTCGCCTGCAGGTGCAAACCGGTGGTGGCGTGCGCAGCGCGGCGGACGTGCAGCGCATCCTCGGTGGCGGTGCAGCACGTGTCGTGGTCGGCTCGTTGGCGGTGAAGGAGCCGCAGCAGGTTGCTGGCTGGCTGCACCGCTTCGGCGCGGAACGCATAGCGGTCGCGCTGGACACGCGATGCGAAACCGATGGCGTGTGGCGGTTGCCCGTGCATGGCTGGACGCAGGGCAGCGGCAGCGAGCTGGATGCGTTGCTCGCGCATTACGCGCACGCCGGTGCCAGGCACCTGCTGTGCACCGACATCGCCCGCGACGGCATGTTGAACGGCCCGAATATCGAGTTGTATCGGCGCATCGCCAAGCTCTGGCCTGCCTTTGCCGTGCAGGCATCGGGTGGCGTGCGCGAGGCGGCGGACGTGGAGGCCGCACGCGAGGCGGGCTGTGCCGGCATCGTGCTCGGCCGCGCCTTGCTGGAGGGACGTTTCGCCTTGCCAGACGTGTTGTCGCAGGCCGCCGCATGCTGAGCCGCCGCATCATTCCCTGCCTGGACGTGCGCGACGGACGCGTGGTCAAGGGCGTGCGCTTCCGCGACCACGTCGACATGGGCGCGATCGAGGATCTCGCGTTGCGATATCGCGACGAAGGTGCCGACGAACTGGTGTTCTACGACATCGCCGCCAGCCCCGAAGCACGTAGTGTCGATGTGTCATGGGTGAAGCGTGTGTCCGACCTGCTGGATATCCCGTTTTGCGTGGCGGGCGGCATCGACAGCGTCGAACGCGCGCGCGCGGTGCTGCATGCGGGCGCGGACAAGGTCTCGGTGAATACACCGGCGTTGCAGCGGCCGGAATTGATCGGCGAGCTGGCCGATGCGTTCGGCAATCAGTGCGTGGTGGTCGGCATCGATTCGCTGCGCGACGCGGACGGCGAATGGCGGGTGCGCAGCCACAGTGGCGATCCATCGAAGATGCAGGCGCACACGCGACGCACGTTGGACTGGGTGGTCGAAGCGCAGCAACTTGGCGCGGGCGAGATCGTGCTCAATTGCATGGGCAGCGACGGCGTTCGCAACGGTTATGACATCGAGCAGCTGCAAGCCGTTCGCGCGGTGTGCGGGGTGCCGTTGGTGGCATCGGGCGGGGCGGGAACTGCGACGCATTTCGTCGATGCATTCCGTACCGCTGATGTGGATGCCGCATTGGCCGCGAGCGTGTTCCATTCCGGTGCGGTGGCAATCCCCGCGCTGAAATCCGTATTGCACGAGAACGGCATCGAGGTGCGTCGTGGTTGAGTTCGATATCGATTCGCTGGCTTGGGACAAACAGGATGGCCTGCTGCCGGCCATCGTGCAGGACGCGACCAGCTTGCGCGTGTTGATGTTGGGCTACATGTCGCGCGAGTCGCTTGCGCACACGCTTGCCAGTGGCCGGGTCACCTTCTTTAGCCGCAGCAAACAGCGGCTATGGACCAAGGGCGAGACCAGCGGCAACACGCTGGAACTGGTTTCGCTGGAAGCCGATTGCGACCGCGACAGCCTGCTGGTATTGGCGCGCCCGCAGGGGCCGGTCTGCCACAACGGGACTGCCAGTTGCTTCCCGAACGCGCCGGACGATTCGGTTGCGGCGCTGGATGCCGTAGTTGCACAACGCAAGGCAGCACCAGCCGACGCGAGCTACACCCGCAAATTGTTCGATGCAGGCATCGCCCGTATCGCGCAGAAAGTGGGCGAGGAGGGCGTGGAAACGGCCTTGGCGGCAGTCACGGCGGACGATCAGGCACTACGCGGTGAAGCAGCCGATCTCGTCTACCACCTGCTGGTCCTGCTGCAGGCGCGCGGGCTGGATTGGAGCGACGTGCGCGCCGAACTGGCGCGGCGCGCGAAGGGCTGAGTCAGCGCTGTTTCTGGTTGCCGCGGTCGCGCGGTGGTGGCGAGGTGCCGACGCCGCCGACCAGGTTCTTCTGGAAGTCCTTCCACAGCTCCATGTTGCGCTCGGTGAGCTGGTTGAGCATCGTCCACGGGGTTTGCCCGATCAGCCCGCCCATCTGCTGGCGGAACTGCTGCTGCTGCTCCAGGAACACCTGCATCGAGCGCTCCAGGTAGTTGCCCATGAAGCCCTGCAGCGAATCGCCGTAGAAGCGGATCAGCTGGCTGAGCAATTGGGTAGAGAGCATCGGCTGTCCGTCCTGTTCGTGCTCGGTGATGATCTGCAGCAGCACCTGCCGGGTGAGGTCTTCGCCGGTCTTGGCGTCGCGCACCTCGAACGACTCGCCATCGACGATCAGCTGGCGCACGTCCTCGATGGTGATGTAGCTGGAGATCTCGGTGTCGTACAGGCGGCGGTTCGGGTACTTCTTGATGATGCGGATCGCGGACATTGAGCAAACACTCTAGCGGCGCTGGCTGCAGCATGGCGCAGTGCAGCACGGGTTGCAACTGCTGCAGCATGGGCGCAGCAAAAAGGATCCGGGCGCTTCGAGTTGTCGCCTGCTCGGGCAACCAGCCGCAGCCGGCTAAAATGCGCGACATGGACAAGGCACTACGCGAACGCTTCGGCGGCATCGACCGGTTGTACGGCAGCGGCGCATTGGCGCGCTTTGCGGCGAGTCATGTGACCGTGATCGGCATCGGCGGGGTGGGTTCATGGGCGGTGGAGGCGCTGGCGCGCAGCGGCATCGGCAAGCTGACCTTGGTCGACGCCGATGATCTGTGCATGTCCAATACCAATCGCCAGTTGCCGGCGCTGGAAGGCCAGTACGGCCGCGCCAAGATCGAGGCGATGGCCGAACGCTGCCGCGCGATCAATCCTGCCATTGCACTCGACCTCAAGCAGCAGTTCCTCACCCCCTCCAATATGGGCGAACTGCTGGATGCGCCGGGCGAGCTGGTGCTGGATGCCTGCGACAGCTTCCGCACCAAGGTCGAGGCCATCGCGTATTGCCGCCGGCGCAAGCAGCCGATCGTCACCGTGGGTTCCGCCGGCGGGCGCAGCGACGTCACCCAGATCCGCGTGCGCGACCTGTCGCGCACGGAGCACGACGCGATGCTGTCGTTGATCCGCAAGAAGCTGCGCAGCGAGTTCAATTTCCCCAAGAACCACGACCGCTATTTCGGCGTGCCGGCGGTGTATTCGCTGGAAAACGTGCGCTATCCGCAGGCAGATGGCAGCGTGTGCGGCGTGCGCCCGCAGCTGGGCAAGGACGAAGCATTGAAGTTGGATTGCGGCGCCGGGCTGGGCGCAGCCACCCATGTGACCGGCGCGTTCGCGTTTGCGGCGGTGGGGAAGGTGCTGGAGATGTTGCTCAAGCCGAAACGGGCCTGATCACTGCGGTGCAGAGGCCGACGGGCGTTCGCTTCGCGACTCGAAATGTCGCTGCGCGAACGCCCGCCGGCCTCTGTACCGCATCACGATGCGGATAGTCCGAACAAGCGTTCCGCATTTGCAGTAGTAGCGGCAGCCACGATGTCCTCTGGCTCGCCTCGAAGTGCCGAAACGACCCCAAGTACTTTCGTCAAATAGGCAGGCTCGTTGCGTTCGCCGCGATGGCCGGCATCGGGCTGGTCGGGACTGTCGGTTTCCAGCAACAGCTGCTCCAGCGGCATCGCCGCGACGGTGCCGCGCAGTCGGTTCGCGCGGGCGTAGGTGACCGGGCCGCCGATGCCGAGCAGGAAGCCGAGTTTGTGCAATTGCGCCGCCTGTTCGGCGCTGCCGGAAAAGCTGTGCACCACACCGCGCAGTCCGCCGATCTTGCGAATCGAGGCGATCACGGCATCCACCGCGCGCCGTGCATGGACGATGACCGGTAAATCGAATTCGCGGGCGAGCTGCAGCTGCGCATCGAAATAGAACTGCTGCGCATCGACATCCAGACCTTCGACGAAATAATCCAGCCCGCATTCGCCGACCGCGACCGGGTGTTCGCGCTCGATCCAGTCGCGCAATTCGCGCAAATGCTCCGGTTTGTGCTCGGCCAGGTACATCGGGTGCAGGCCGTAGGCAGGGTGGAGGCCGCTGTATTCCGAACAGACGGCCTTCAGCTTCGGCCAGCCGGCGGCATCGACTGCGGGCACGACCTGCATATCGACGCCAGCTGCGACTGCGCGCGCGCGCGCCGCAGCGCGATCTGCATCGAACTCGGCGGCATCGAAATGGCTGTGGCTGTCGACCAGCCGCATGTCAGCGGCGGCTGGCTTCGCCATCGATGGGCGTCTTTGCAGGAGCCGCAGGTTCCTTGCGCTTCTTCCAATTGGCCAACAGCAAGGTGCCGAGGCCCAGCAGCAATTCGTCCGCAAACGGCACGATGTCCGGAACGACGATGTCCACGGCAAACAGCGCTGCGGTCAGCGCGAACAGGCGTGGATAACTCAGCTTGCCGAGGAACCCGAACAGCGGGGTGAGCAGGGGATTGGCCATGGGCGGCGGCACCGGGGTGGACTGACGCGAACGCTAGCATGCACATGGCGTGCACGTACGTGAACGGTTTTCTTCTTGAAAGCGAAAACTCCCGAACGATTCAGTTTGGAAGTGGTGCAATCGGTACGGGACAGGGGAGATCCACCGTCGAAAGCGGCATCACAGTCTCAGGAGCACGACATGAAGAACAACACACTCGCCATCGCGCTCGCCGCATTGCTGGTCGGCGGCGTGGCCACCGCGGGCTACATGAACAATCGCGACAACGCCCGCAGTTCGAATGCACCACAAGCCGTCGCCGCCGCGCAGCCGGCCGATCTCTCCAGCGAACCGCTGCCGATGGACGGCGCGATCCCGGCTTCCGGCCGGTTGGAGTACGCCGAAGTGGTAGGCGTCGAGCCGGTGGTCGAACGCGAAAAGCTCTATGCCACGGTGATTGGCACCGATCCGGTGCGCGAATCCAGCACCACCTCCACCCCGCAGCAGGTTTGCGAGGACGTGGTCGTGCAGGAGCGCATGCCGGAACGTGACGGCAATGTCGGCGGTACGGTGGCCGGCACCCTGATCGGTGGCCTGGTCGGCAACCAGATCGGCGGCGGTGATGGCCGCAAGCTGGCGACCGTCGGCGGTGCCGTGGCCGGTGGCTATATAGGTAATCGCGTGGATCGCCGCCATGTCGGTGGCCAGGTGGTGAATCGCACCGATCGCCAGTGCCATACGGTGAACAACACCTCGACGAGCTCCAAGACCGTGGCCTGGAACGTGACCTACCGCAATCCGGACGGCACCACGGGCACGATGCGTACCGAAAAGAAGCCGGGTAGTCGCATCGCGCTTGGCGAGGACAACAAGACCGTTGGTTACGACGTGAGCTATCGTCTGGATGGTCGGGTCAACACCATTCGCATGGACCAGCAGCCGGGCGCGCGCCTGCCGGTGATCGATGGTCAGGTGGTGACCCAGGTGGCGTCTGCGGTGGATGCAAGCACGGCGACCCGCTGACGGATTGCATCGTTTTTCAGGACAAGGCCGGCGTTTTGCCGGCCTTTTCTTTTCATATCGCCGGTACCGGTTATGCGGCATGCGCCCTTACAATGGCAGATTGCCCGAATCGAACGCGAAGCCATGGCCCTGCACCCCTACGATCTGTACGACGTCCGTTCCCTACTGACCGAAGAAGAACGCGCGGTGCAGGACACCGTGGCCCGCTTCACCGACGAGCGCGTGCTGCCGATCATCGGCGATGCCTTTGACGAAGGCCGTTTCCCCAAGGAATTGGTGCCGGAAATTGCCGAACTCGGTCTGCTGGGCTCCACCCTGCCGGAAAAATACGGTTGCGCCGGCCTCAACGCGGTCAGCTACGGCCTGATCTGCCAGGAGCTGGAGCGCGGTGATTCCGGCATCCGCAGTTTCGTGTCCGTGCAGAGCTCGCTGTGCATGTACCCGATCTACGCCTACGGCAGGGAAGAACAGCGCATGCGCTGGCTGCCGGACATGGCTGCAGGCAAGGTGATCGGCTGCTTCGGCCTGACCGAACCGCATGGCGGTTCCGACCCGGCCAACATGAAGACCCGCGCCGTCCGCGACGGCGACGATTGGGTGATCAACGGCTCCAAGATGTGGATCACCAACGGCAGCGTGGCCGATATCGCCATCGTCTGGGCGCAGACCGAGGACGGCATCCAGGGCTTCGTGCTGGAGAAGGGCATGCCCGGCTTCAGCACCCAGCTGATCAAGCACAAGATGAGCCTGCGCGCCTCGGTGACCAGCGCGCTGTTCTTCGACAATGTGCGCGTGCCGGACGCCAACCGCCTGCCGAATGTGAAGGGCCTGAAGGGGCCGCTGGGCTGCCTGACCCAGGCGCGTTACGGCATCACCTGGGGTCCGATCGGCGCGGCCGTGGCCTGCCTGTCCGAAGCAGTGGACTACACCAAGGAACGCATCCTGTTCGGTCACCCGGTGGCGGCGACGCAGAGCGCGCAGATCAAGATGGCCGACATGGCCCGCCGCATCACCCTGGCGCAGCTGCTGTCGCTGCAGCTGGGCCGCCTGAAGGATGCCGGCACCATGCAGCCGCAACAGGTTTCGCTGGCGAAGTGGAACAACTGCCGCATGGCCATCGACATCGCCCGCGAATGCCGCGACTTGCTGGGCGGTGCCGGCATCACCACCGAACATTCGGCGATCCGCCACGCGCTGAACCTGGAATCGGTGATCACCTACGAAGGCACGGAAACCGTGCACCAGTTGGTGATCGGCCGCGAACTGACTGGCATCAACGCGTTCTGATGTTTGCACGTCATTCCGGCGAAAGCCGGAATCCAGCATTGGAGCTTGATCGAAATACTGGATCCCGGCTTTCGCCGGGATGACGCTCTGGGAGTTCTTTCGCCATGCAGCTCTCCGACATCCGCCTCGAAACCCAACGCCTGATCCTGCGCGTGCCGCAGGCGGGCGATTTCGAGCGTTATGCCGAAGTGCTCGGCGACGAGAACGCCGCGCGCTACATCGGCGGAGCACAGCCGCGCGCGGCCTCGTGGCGGCGTTTCCTGCAGATGCCGGGTGCGTGGGCGGTGCAGGGCTTCGGCATGTTTTCGGTGATCGAGAAGGACAGCGGCCGCTGGCTGGGCCAAACCGGCCCGTGGAAGCCGGACGGCTGGCCGGGCAACGAGGTCGGCTGGACCTTCCATCCCGATACTTGGGGCAACGGCTACGCGACCGAAGCTGCGACCGCTGCCATGGACTGGGCGTTCGCCAATCTCGGCTGGGAGGATGTCATCCACTGCATCGATCCCGCCAACACCGCATCGCAGGCACTGGCGCAACGCCTGGGTTCGCGCAACTTGGGCGCAGTGAGACTGCCGGCACCTTTCGAGGATGCGCCCTCCGAGGCTTGGGGTCAGACCCGTGCGCAGTGGCTGGCGCGCCGGCAGGGAGCGCCCGCGTGATCCGCCTGTACGGCATGTCCAGCTCCGGCAATTGCTACAAGCTGCAGCTGGCTTGTGCGCAGCTCGGCATCGAACACGAGTGGGAAGAGATCGACGTCACCCGCGGCGAGAATCTCTCGCCGGAATTCCTCGCCCTGAACGACCGCGGCAAGGTGCCGGTGCTGCGGCTGGACGATGGCCGCACCATGTCCGAATCCAACGCGATCCTGAACTATCTGGCGCAGGGCAGTGCGCTGTTGGCGGACTCGCCTTGGGAGCGCGCCAAGGTGCTGCAGTGGATGTTCTTCGAGCAGTACAGCCACGAACCCTGCATCGCGGTGTCGCGTTTCATCCGCAAATACCTGTCGCTCGACCACCCGCGTCGCGCGTCGCTGGACATGCTGAAGGCCTCGGGCGAGGAAGCGCTGGCAGCGATGGAGCGCCATCTGGCGCGCCTGCCGTGGTTCGGCGGCGAACGCTATTCCATCGCCGATATCGCCCTGTACGCCTATACCCATGTGGCCGATGAAGGCGGCTTCGACCTGGCCGCCTTCCCGCAGGTCGAGTGCTGGCTGAAGCGGGTGGCGCGCACGCCCGATTTCGTGCCGATGCGAAACGACTGATCAACCTCATTCCTTACGACGGTTCCCCGATGTTCGCACCCATCCCCAATCCGATTCCCGCCCGCATGAAGGGCCTCAACCGCGCCGAGATCTGCGACGTCAATTTCGGCGAATTCGTGGGCCATTGGCACGGGCATGTCGATGCGCGGCCGGCGCCGTACGAGCCCATCCTGGACGGCAGCATGCTGGACGCGCAGGGCTTCCGTGAACTGTTCGAATCGCAGCTGATCAGCCGGCACCTGGATCTGATGGCGCGCGTGCTCCGTGTGCAGAACAAGGTCTTCTATACGATCGGTTCGTCCGGCCACGAAGGCAATGCGATGGTCGCGCGCGCCGCGCGCCACACCGACCCGGCCTTCCTGCATTACCGCAGCGGCGGCTTCATGGCCGAGCGCTTCCGCAAGTTGCCGGGCATGGATCCGATCATGGATTCGGCGCTGTCGTTCGCGGCAAGCGCGGAAGACCCGGCATCGGGTGGCCGCCACAAGGTGTGGGGCAGCAAGCCGCTGTGGGTGTTGCCGCAGACCTCGACGATCGCCTCGCACCTGCCGAAGGCGCTGGGTACGGCTGTTGCCATCGAAGCCGCACGCCGCATCGGCCACCAATTGCCGATCCCGGACGATTCCATCGCCATCTGTTCCTTCGGTGATGCCTCCGCCAACCATGCCACCGCGCAGACCGCGTTCAACGCGGCATCGTGGACGGCCTACCAGAAGCTGCCGGCGCCCGTGCTGTACGTCTGCGAAGACAACGGCATCGGCATCTCGGTGAAGACGCCTACGGGCTGGATCGGCGAGAGCTTCCGCAACCGTCCCGACCTCGATTATTTCTTCGCCGACGGCCTCGACCTGGCGAACGGGTACGGCGACGTGCTGCGCGCGGTCGAGCATTGCCGCCGCACCCGCCGCCCGACCTTCCTGCACCTGCGTACCACCCGCATCATGGGCCACGCCGGCACCGACTTCGAGATCGAGTGGCGCAGCATCGAGGAATTGGTGAAGGTCGAATCCGGCGATCCGTTGCTGCGTTCCGCGCAGATCGCGCTGGAATCCGGCTTGATGACGAAAGACGAGGTCATCGCCCTGTACGAGGACACGCGTCGCAGGTGCTTCGAGGCCGCGGAAGATGCCGACAAACGCCCGCGCATCGAGACGCTGGAGCATGTCATGCGTCCGTTGGCGCCGTACACGCCGGACAAGGTGCAGGCCGAAGCCACGCGCATGGCGGCGACGGATGCACGCTTCAAGGCGTTCGGCGGCGAGGACAAGTTGCCGGAAAAACAGGTGCCGAAGCACCTCGCCATCCAGATCAACCAGGCCTTGCACGACCTGTTCGCCAAGTACCCGGAGACGCTGCTGTTCGGCGAGGACGTGGCGCAGAAGGGTGGCGTGTACACGGTGACCAAGGGCCTGCACAAGGCGTTCGGCAACAAGCGCGTGTTCAACACGCTGCTCGATGAAACGATGATCTTGGGCATGGCCCAGGGCTTCGCCAACATGGGCATGCTGCCGATCCCCGAGATCCAGTACCTGGCCTACCTGCACAACGCCATCGACCAGATCCGCGGCGAGGCGGCCAGCCTGCAGTTCTTCAGCAACGACCAGTTCCGCAACCCGATGGTGGTGCGCATCGCGGGCCTGGGCTACCAGCGCGGCTTCGGCGGGCATTTCCACAACGACAACTCGATGACCGCTTTGCGCGACATCCCGGGTCTCGTCGTCGGCTGTGCCAGCCGTGGCGACGATGCGGCGATGATGCTGCGCACGCTGGCGGCGCTGTCGAAGGTCGATGGCCGGGTCAGCGTGTTCCTGGAGCCCATCGCGTTGTACATGACGAAAGACTTGTACGAAGCCGGCGACGGCCTGTGGCTGACCGAATATCCCGCACCCGACCAGGCGCTGGTGTTGGGCGAGGAACGCGTCTACAACCCGGATGCGACCGACTGCGTGATCTTCAGCTTCGGCAACGGCATGCCGATGAGCCTGCGTGCCGCGCGCGAAATCGAAAAGAAGCACGGCTGGAAGGTGCGCGTGGTCGACCTGCGCTGGCTGGTGCCGCTGAACGAATCGGCCATCGCCAGGCATGCCGGCGAATGCGCGCGCATCCTGGTGGTGGATGAAGGCCGCCACAGCGCAGGCATCGGCGAGGGCGTGATCACCGCGATCACCGAAGCCGGCCATGGCGGCAAGCCGCTGAAGCGCGTGGTCGGCGCGGATACCTATACGCCGCTGGCCGGCGCCGCGTTCCTGGTGATCCCGAAGGACGAGGACATCATCGCGGCGGCGGACGTGCTGGCGAAGGAAAACAAGCGCAAGTAACGCGTTGCGCGAGGTCGGTCAGCGCAGCAGCCGCTGCGGGTGCGCGTACACGCTGCAATGGCCATCGCGGGCGAAACCGATCAGGCACAGGTTGGCCGATCCGGCCACCGCGATCGCCAGCGTGGTCGGCGCGGAAATCGCCGCCAGCAGCGGGATGCCGGCTTGCGCGGTCTTCATCGCCAATTCGTAGCTGGCGCGGCTGGTGACGATGGCGAAGCCGTTGCCGGCATCGATTCCGGCATTCGCCATGCCCCCGACCAGTTTGTCCAGTGCGTTGTGGCGGCCCACGTCTTCGCGCACCAACAGCAATTCGCCTTCGCCATTCGCGAAACCGGCGGCATGTGTCGCGCCGGTCGCGGCATTCAAGGGCTGCCGCGCATGCAGGGCGGCGAGGGCGCGATGCAGGGCGGCTTCGTCGATGCTTGTCGTGCTTTCGATGCGCGGCGGTGTGCGCATTACCGATTCGATATCCGCGCTGCCGCAGACCCCGCAACCACCGTAGCCGGGCAGGTTGCGGCCGCGATTCGCCAATGCCTCCGCGCGTGCCTCTGGCACCGTCATGCGGATGGCGATGCCGTCCAGTGATTCCTCGATGGTGTCGATGCGCAGTTCGCCGGCATCCGCGATCAACGCTTCGCTCAGCGAAAAGCCGAGGGCGAGGTCGGCCAGGTCGCAGGGCGTCGCCATCAATACGGCGAAGGACGCGCCGTTGTAGTGCAGGGCGACCGGGATTTCGTCGGCAACCTGATCCTGCGCATCGTTCGTCCCGGTGGTCGAGCGGCGTTGCAGCGTGCGCAGGCTGGCGCCTTCGCGGCTCACCGTTGCAGGCCACCCAGCAAGGGGCGCGGGGTGAGCGCGGTTTCGCCGACCATCAGCGACGTGGTGTCTGCATCCAGCGGCATCACCGCGAGCGTCAAGGTGCCCACCGTACTGACGATGCTGCCGATGGCGCGTTCATCCGTCCGCACTTCGCCGCCGGCTTCGACAGGTGCCGTAGTCTCGAACAACGCCAGTCCACGCTTCACCTGGCCTAGGAAGTGCGTGCGCGCGACGATTTCCTGTCCCGGATAGCAGCCCTTCTTCACGCTGAAGGCACGCAGGCGATCCAGCGACAGTTGCTGCGGCGTCCAGGTTTCGACCTGCGCGCCATGCAGGCGGGGCAGGCCGTGGGCGAGGTCGGCGGCGTTCCAGCGGGCGAGGGCATCGGCATCGTCCGCGACCGAATTGTTTCCGATGACGAGGCTGCGCGGGCCACCTTCGCCACCCATGTCCAGTTCGATGTCGCCTGTTGCGGACACGGCGAACATCGCGCCGGCCGCCTTGTGT
>Ga0209792_1001208_pt1 | contig 13312 bp, 12 predicted proteins | sample EBPBio142005_DNA_FD_185860 | JGI IMG/M metagenome (GOLD analysis project Ga0209792, IMG submission 185860) | Wastewater treatment Type I Accumulibacter community from EBPR Bioreactor in Madison, WI, USA - Reactor 1_6/14/2005_ DNA (SPAdes)... | ecosystem: Engineered > Bioreactor > EBPR >... | reverse complement strand
TAGCCGACGCCGGGCGCCACAGCGACTTCAGCATGCGTAAGCAATTGCTTGGAAAATTCGAGACTCCCCATCGACATCAACGCCGGTGGTAACGGAGCCCAGGCGAACATCGACGCCTTCGGGCTGGGAATTTCCCAACCCGCCCGGCCAAAACTTTCAACCAGAACATCGCGCCGCTTTTGATAGAGTGTCCGGTTCGCCTCGACGATGTCCTGCGGTCCATTCAGCGCGGCGCAGGCAGCGGCCTGGATAGGAGTGAAAGCTCCGTAATCGAGGTAACTCTTGACCCGTTTGAGCGCCGCGATCAGCCGCGGATTGCCCACAGCAAAACCGACGCGCCAACCAGCCATGCTGAATGTTTTTGACATGGAGGTGAATTCAACCGCCACATCCTTGGCACCGGGCACCTGCAGGATCGATGGGGTCGGATTGCCGTCGAAATAGAGTTCGGAGTAAGCCAGATCTGACAGAATCCAGACCTTGTTGTCCTTTGCCCAGGCCACCAGCCGTTCATAGAATGCCAAGTCCACCGTCTCGGCAGTAGGATTGGACGGATAGTTGACAATCAGGATTGATGGACGCGGCACGGTGAACGCCATCGCCCGGTCCAGCGCGGCGAAATAGGCTTCGTCCGGAGTGGTAGGGACTGACCGGATCGTGGCTCCGGCAATGATGAAGCCGAACGTATGAATCGGGTAGCTTGGGTTCGGCGCCAACACCACATCACCCGGCGCGGTGATCGCCGTGGCCAGACTGGCAAGGCCCTCCTTCGAGCCCATGGTCATCACCACTTCATTTTCAGGGTCCAAGTCCACCCCGAACCGCCGCGCATAGTAATTTGCCTGGGCCTTGCGGATGCCCGGAATTCCCGACGACGCGGAATAGCCATGCGCGTCAGGCTTCTGGGCCACTTCGCACAGCTTGTCGATCACGTGCGACGGCGGCGGAAGATCAGGATTACCCATCCCCAGGTCGATGATGTCCCTACCCGCGGCCCGCGCCGCTGCCCGCATGCCGTTGACTTCGGCGATGACATAGGGCGGCAGTCGCTTGATGCGGTAAAATTCTTCGGACATTGCACCTTTCCTGATGAGGCGCGCCAAAATGCAGCGCGCAATCAGCCTTATTGGGGATTACTGGGTTTAGCGCCAGACCATTTGAGAAAAAAGGCCATCGCCGCGAGCGGCAAGGTCCAGGCCAACCAGGCATCGGCGGCATAGAACACCCGATAGTCGCGCGGATGGCCGACCAACGCGAACAATGCCAGGTAAATCCGGAAAAACACCGCCCCGGATGTTGTCGCTGCCATCAGCAACATGGCTCGGCGATGCTGCGCCAGGCGGCCATGCCGCACATGCCAGATCCCGGTGCCCAGCAAGGCCAGCCACACGGCCCCCTGCGCAGCAAAGCCCCAGCCGGAAACCGCCGTTACCGGGGCGATCAGGGCGACGGGAAAGGCGGTAAGACCTGCTACCAACACGACGGGAACAGTCGCCCAAGCGAGCAGCCGGTGCCAACGCCGGTGGCGGCTCAGCATGATCATCAGCGGGACCATCACCAGCGCCAGCCCACCGGCGATCATGTGTGCCGGAAATATCCAAGGCATGAGCTCTACCTTGACGTAAAGCGCGTCTGGAAACTCTTCGACCAGCCACGGCGCGCGCAGGGCTTTCCAAGCGGTCTGGATTACAAACAGGCCGATTGCTGCTACGAGCGCCAGTGTGGTGAGTTTGCGCAAACGCTCGTGTTTGTTAATTCGATTGCCAAAGGAGCTTGTCATGTCAGCCTTATTCCATCGCGCCGCCGTTATGTCGATTGCCAGCATGGCACTTGCCGTTGTGGCAATCGCCACCCCTAGCCAGCCTGCCGCAGCGGGAACTTCCGCATCGGCATCCGGCAGCCCGTTCTGGGGCCGTTGGAAGGTGGCCGATAAGGATTCGGTGTTCTCGACCCGCGGGCGCGAATACAAGACGATCGACATCGCCCCTTGCGGCAAGGATTTCTGCGGCGTCAGTGTAAAGGACAATGGCCAATGCGGCCCAGTGCTGTTCCGCTTTCTGATGAAGCGGGCGCATGGTGAAGAAGAACTGCGCGGCCACGGCAAGTGGGGCACCGGCAAGCAGAATGTGCTGATCTGGCTGTTTGACGGCGATGACACCAATTCCCACCAGCGCATGCAGCTTTATCTCGGCCAGGGCTACGATTTCGGCGAACGGTCTGATAACATGCCCAAGTTCGACGCAGTTTACCGCCACACCGGAGCGGCCGTCTGCAAAGCGCGCTGAAACGAAGGATCTGATGACCCAGCCCCAGGACCCCGCCGATCTGCTTGGCGCGCTATTCACCGCGCCGCAGCAGTTGTTTCAGCAGTTCGTTCCCCAGGCGGGCGAAGTGCCGAGCGGGGACCTGGCGGCATGGGGTGCCGTTTCGCAACGGCTGCAATCGATGTGGCTTGAATTCCAGGCCGAGCAAGCCGCGGGCGCCATGGCCAAACTGCCCGCCGTACTCAGCGACCCGGCCGGGTTCACCGGGATCATGCAGGGCTGGCTCAAGGCCTTGCCGCTAACCAGCCCCGAAACCCAGCAGCGCCTGTGGAATGACAGCCTGGCGCTATGGGAAAGCGTGCTGGGCCAGTACGGGATCGGCCCCCGAGCCGACGCGAGCAGGACTGGCGAGCCTGAGCTGCCGCGCAAGGACCGGCGCTTTTCCGATCCCAAGTGGCGCGACCAGCCGTTTTACGCGCTGGTTCACCAGACCTATCTGATGCTGGCCGAACAGGTCATGGCAATGGCCGAAGCGGCCGACCCTGGCGATCCGGCACGGCATGAACAGCTCAAATTTGCTGCGCGAACCCTGGTTGAAGCACTCAGCCCAGCGCATTTCCCGATGCTCAACCCGCTGGTGATGGAAAAGGCGCTGGCCACTCGGGGGGAAAGCCTGATCAAGGGGTTTGAGCATTTGCTGGGCGACCTCCGGCGCGGCCAGTTAACTCATGTTGACCCGCAGGCCTTCACCTTGGGCGAGAACATTGCGACGACCCCGGGCAAGGTGGTGCATGAAACCCCGCTGTACCAGTTGATCCAGTACAGCCCGATGACCGACCGGGTGCTGGACGTACCGTTGGTGATCTTTCCGCCATGGATCAATCGATTCTATATCCTCGACCTCTCACCGCAGAAGAGCTTTATCCGCTGGGCAGTGGAACAGGGACTTACGGTCTTCGTCGTCTCGTGGAAGTCAGCTGACGAAACCATGGCCGAGGTGGTGTGGGACGATTACATCCGCGCCGAGATCGAGGCAATGGAACTGGTTCGGGCCCGGCTTGGCGTATCATCAGTACACACCATCGGCTATTGCGTCGCGGGCACGACCATGGCCGCCGCGCTTGCCGTGCTGGCCCGCCGCGACCAGGCCGATCTCGTCAAGAGCGCCACCTTCTTTACCGCGCAGGTCGATTTTGAGCTGAGCGGCGAGCTTAAGGTGTTCATCGACGATCAGCAGCTGGAAGCGTTGAGCAAACTTTCCGCGCAGACCGGCTATCTTGACGGGCGGGTGATGTCCGCCACGTTCAACTTGCTACGCGGCAACGACCTGATCTGGAACTACGTGGTCAACAACTACCTCCTGGGCGGGGACTATCCGGCGTTCGACCTGCTGCACTGGAACGGTGACGTCACCAACCTGCCGGCCAAATGGCATATGAGCTACCTGAAGGACCTGTACCGCGACAACAAGCTGGTGGTGCCTGATAGCCTCTCGGCCGATGGCACGCCGATTGACCTGACCCGGATCGAAACCCCGGCCTATATTCAGGCCGGGCGCGAAGATCACATCGCCCCCGCCGCCAGCGTATGGCGGCTGATGCATCACCTGCGCGGCCCGAAGACCTTCGTGCTGGCGGGATCAGGACACATTGCCGGGGTGGTCAACCCACCCGCCGCGCGCAAGTACCAATATTGGACCAATCCGGACCAAGCTGACAGCTTCGCCGATTTCGTGGCCGGTGCCAGCGAAACCCCCGGCAGCTGGTGGCCGCACTGGATTGAATGGATCCGCCAGCAAGACGCCGCCGAAGTGCCAGCCCAGGGTGCCAGGGTTCCCGGACACAAAGGCGACAGGGTGATTGAAGACGCCCCTGGCCGCTATGTAAAAGCGCGGTAAATAGCTGACGCATAAAGATAAATTTCCTTTATGCTGCACTGCACAAAAAATCCTTGACTTCGCAGTTGCAATAACTATTTTGTGCACTGCAACATAATCCGAGCCGGACTTCCGGACCGGGTCATTGTGAAGGATTTTATCATGGCTGATGCCACCCAAGCGAAGATCGATACCGCCAAAGCCGAAGTCGCCGCGGAAAAGGCCTATGCCGCCGCTGCCGCCGCTACCCCGGTGAAGGCCGAGCAGACCGCCACCGCAAAACCTGTTGAGGCGAAGGTTGCTGCTCCTGCCAAGGCTGTCGTTGCCAAGCAGGCTGCCAAGCCTGTCGCCAAAAAGCCGGCAGCACCAAAGAAGGTTGCCGCCAAGCCGGTCGCCGCTCGCAAGACCGTTAAAGCTACCGCGTCTAAAAAAGTCACCGCGGCTGCTGCTCCTACCTCTTCATTCAAGGATACCATCATGGCCAAGACTCAGAACGTGACTGAAGATTTCACCGCCAAGGTGAAGGACGCGATGACCGAAGCGCAGGACCGCGCCAAGGCTGCGTTCGAAAAGAGCCAGGCTCTCGCCAGCGAAGCCGGTGAATTTACCAAGGGCAATGTCGAAGCCCTGGTTGAATCGGGCAAGGTGCTTGCGGCTGGCATGCAGGATCTCGGCAAGGACTACGTGGCGGAAGCCAAGACCGCTTTTGAAACCGTCCAGGCCGATATGAAGCAGTTTGCAGCCGTCAAGAGCCCGGCTGACTTCTTCAAGCTGCAGGGTGAAATCCTGCGCCGTAACTTTGATGCCGCCGTTGCTTCGGGTTCGAAGAACTCGGAAAAGGTTGTGAAGATCGCTGGCGAAGCTTTCGCACCGATCCAGAACCGCGTCAGCCTGGCGATCGAAAAGGTCAAGAAGGCCGCCTAAGGCAGCCGTTCCTCGCGGTCGGGCGCCCACCCTCTCCCCGCCAGATCGCGAGCCACATTGCAGGGCCGGTCAGCGTCATTGCGCTGTCCGGCCCTTCGCTTTATCGCGCGCCCCCTTGTCCTTGGCCCATCAATTGCGATATTTCGGTTCCATGCACAGCTTCTCCGTCAACCGCCCCATGCGTGAACGCGCCGCCGGAACTTCCGGCGATGATGGAGAATCGGGCGGGCAGGATCAGCTTGGCGTCGCCACCAAGACCCGTGCCAAGCCCAAGAAGCCCAGCCAGTTCAAAGTGCTGCTGCTGAACGATGATTACACCCCGATGGAATTCGTGGTGATGGTATTGAAGCGCTTCTTCAATATGGATTTGGAGCAGGCGACCCGGGTTATGCTGCACGTTCACCAGCGTGGGGTGGGAGTTTGCGGCATATTCCCTTATGAGATCGCTGAAACCAAAGTGAATCAGGTGATGGATTTCGCCCGCCAGAACCAGCACCCACTGCAGTGCACCCTGGAAAAAGCCTGATACAGCCCAGGGCGGTCATCCGGCCGGCATTCTAGGCGACCGCCGTACCGAACAGGCTGCCGATACCATAGGTTGCAGCCATCGCCAGCACCCCCCAAAAGGTCACCCGCAGCACGCCCCTGCCGATCGGCGATCCTCCCGCTTTTGCCCCGACCGCACCCAGCAGCATCAAAAACAGCAAGGCCGCGGCCGAAACACCGATGGCTATACTGGTCAGGGGCAGCAGCAGCGCCGCCAACAGCGGCAAGGCTGCGCCAATCGCGAATGTCCCCGCCGAAGTGAGCGCTGCCTGCACCGGCCGGGCCCGATGCATCTCGGCCAGGCCAAGCTCATCGCGCGAATGTGCGGCCAGGGCATCGTGTGCGGTCAAAGCTTCCGCGACCTGGCGTGCCAATCCCTCATTGAGACCGCGCTGCTGATAGATTGCGGCCAGTTCCGCCAGTTCAAACTCCGGCTGCTCAGCCAATTCGGCAGTTTCACGGGCAACGTCCGCTGCCTCGGTATCAGCTTGGCTCGATACCGAGACATATTCCCCCGCCGCCATGGACATCGCCCCGGCTACCAATCCTGCAACCCCGGCAACCATGACGGCGCTCTTGTCGCTGGCCGCAGCCGCCACCCCGACAATCAGGCTGGCGGTGGAGACAATCCCGTCGTTTGCGCCAAGAACGGCGGCACGAAGCCAGCCAATCCGCGCTACAGCGTGATTTTCAGGCGATTTCGCGGTGATTTCCGGCACGGCAGTCCCCTTCGTGGTTTTGTGCAAGGTAGCCAAATGGCACGGTACGGGCCAGCATTAGCGCTTTGCCACAAGCCGCGGGGCGGTTATGGAACGCGATCAAGCAATTCCCGGGCAAATCCCCCCACGTGAAATCCATTCCTGCCATCGATCGCTATATCTTTCGGCTTGTCATCATGCCGATGCTGGCGGTGTTCGTCATTGCCGCCTCGCTGCTGGTGCTCGACAAGATGCTCAAGCTGTTTGAATTTGTCGGGACCGAAGGCGGGCCGGTTTCGATCGTGTTCAAGATGCTGGCCAACCTGATGCCGGAATATGCCAGCCTCGCGATTCCGCTGGGGCTGATGCTGGGCATTCTCGCTGCCTTCCGCAAGCTGGCGACCACCAGTGAGCTGGACGTCATGCGTGCGGTCGGTCTCAGCTATACCCGGCTGCTTCGGGTGCCATATTGTATTACGCTGGTGCTGGCGGGCCTGAACCTGCTGATTGTCGGCTATCTGCAGCCGCTGGCGCGCTACAGCTATGAACAGCTCGATTTCGAACTGCGCTCCGGCGCGCTCGGCGCGTCGATCAAGGTTGGTGAATTCACCACCCTTCAGGACCGGATGGCGCTGCGGATCGAGCGGAGCCGTGACAATGGCCGCCAGCTGGAAGGGATCTTCGCCCGGTTTGCCACACCGGGCGGCTCGGTAGCGACGATTTCGGCGCGTGAGGGCCGTTTCCTGGCGCTGAAGGACAATCCCGATACGATCATCCTGCGCTTGACGGATGGCCAGATCATTCAGGATGAACCCGGCGCCAGTCCACGGGTGCTCAGCTTTTCGCGTCATGACCTGCCGATAGATCTGCCCGCGATCGAACAGTTCCGCAAACGCGGCGGCAAAGAGCGGGAATATATCCTGCCGGAACTGATGCGGATCGGCTGGAGCGATCAGGTGACCCAGGCGACCCGCAACCAGACCAGAGCCAGCCTCAACTACCGGCTGGTTGAAGTCGTGATGATGTTGCTGCTGCCGCTGCTGGCGGTTGCCCTGGCGGTGCCGCCCAAGCGCTCGACCTCACCGCTGGGGGTATTTATCTCGATCATTCTGGTCGTCGCCTATCACAAGATCAACGAGTACGGGCAGGCCGCTGCGGCGCAAGGCCGGTTTCCCCCCGAACTGATCCTGTGGGGACCATTCGTGCTGTTCGCGGCGCTCATCCTGTGGATGTACTGGCGGGTTGCCTATGTGCCTGGCGGACAGCCAATCGGCGCCCTGGAAAAAGCATTTGCGACGATTGGCAAGAAGCTGTCGAGCCTGCTCAAACGGCAAGACCGTAAGGTGGCGGTGCACTGATGCTGTCCGGCATATTCCCCTCGCCCACGCTGACATGGTATCTTGCCAAGTTGTTCATCACGCGGATTCTGGGCGTGCTGATCTTGCTCGTGCTGGTGCTGCAGATGCTCGACCTGCTCTCTGAAAGCGGCGACATCCTGGCCGTACCGGGTAATGGCGAAGCGCAGCTGTGGTACTACGTCTCGCTGCGCACCCCGCAGCTTATCGCCCGATTCCTTCCCTACTCCGTTTTGCTGGCAACCCTCTTCACGTTCTGGCCGCTTAACCAGAACAGCGAGGTGATCGCGATGCGCGCGGCAGGTCTTTCGGCGCATCAAATTCTGGCCCCGCTGCTGCTGACTGCCAGCCTGATCAGCCTGGCCAGTTTCACCTTCAATGAAACCGTGGTGGCCAACGCAACCGGCACTTTGAAACAGTGGAACCAGCTCAAGTATCATCCGATCCCCAAGCAAAGCGGGGTAAGAGCGAACGTCTATCTGCGCGATGGCCCGCATATACTCGCAGCCAGCCAGGTGACCGGTTCAGGCGATGCCATCGTCATGACCGGCGTCACCTGGTACCGCCGCGATGCCGGCGGGATGGTGGTGGAGCAGATCCGCAGCGACCGTGCAACCTACGCCGCACCGGGGTGGAAGCTGGTCAACCCGCGCCAGTTCGATGTGGCGACAACCGTGCAGAAACCGCTGGCATCAATGGTCGTGGCACGCGATGTCAGCCCCGATCAGGTCATGATCAGCAAGGTCGATCCCGATGGCGAGAACATCTTTGCGCTGTCCCGGTCGATCAAGGCCTTGAAGGCAGCGGGAAGGCGCACCGCCGAACTGGAAGGCAAGTGGTGGCATAAGCTGTCCGGTCCGCTATCCGCCATGTTGATGCCCCTGCTTGGCTCCGTTGCCGCCTTTGGCCTTGCCCGGTCAGGGCAACTGCTCGTTCGGGCGATTGCCGGGATGGCACTGGGTTTTGCATATTTCGTGGTTGATAACGCCGCGCTCGCCATGGGGAACTTCGGAGGTTACCCGGCTCTGATCGCAGCGTGGGCGCCGTTCCTGCTGTTCTTCCTGGTGGGCGAAACGGTGTTGGTGCGAACCGAGGAGTAGGAACTTGGCCTACAAACCGAGCCAGGCCGCCTTGAACAAGGCTTATGAAAAAGGCTTCAAGGATGGCCAGCGTGGCCTATTCAATCCGCCGAAGGGCGATGGTCTGGTCGACTTCATATTCGGGGGACTTGACCGGCTGAGCGGTTCGCCTTCAACGCGCGAAATGGCCGAAGCCGTCGCGCATGCCTATCGCGAGGGGCATAGCGCCGGTAGCAGGCGCTAGCGCCGCACCATGGTACTGCGGGCGATCTTGCCCAGCAGCGGCGTGAACCCGCTGTATGCAGCCTTCTCGTAAGTAGAACCCGCGCCGAGCTGTGCCGAAATCCGGCGATGCGCCTCTCCCAGTGAGTGGTATGGCATGCTGGGCAAAAGGTGATGCAGGGCATGATAGCGCAGACCCACCGGTGCCCATAGCGGGGCGAACAATTCCGGCGGCGGGACGTTTACCGAGTCAAGGTACTGCCCGGTCACAGTCATCGCCGCACCGTCATTTTCCCACAGATGAGCGACCAACGTGCGAATCTGGTTGAGCACCGCCGTGGCTGAAACGACCGCGATCGCAATCAGCAACGGACGCCATCCCCAGACCTGTGTGCTGGCGAGCAGCGCCCACGACCACACAAACACGCCCAGCTCCTGCCAGAACACCATGCGCTTGAAATCGCCTTCAGGCGGACGGCGGCGAAAATCGGGATTGATCGACAGCGACGAGGCGCGTTCCCACACCAGTTTGCGCAGCGGTGAAATCAAGACCCCCAGCGGCACCAGGATCGCAGCCCGGATCAACAGCCCGACCGGCAGCAGCATGGCGACAATGATGAACAGCGGCAGGCTCCACGGCTTCATCAGGGCGAGCGGCAGGTATTCCGGATCTTCTGCAGTGCCGTAACGGGTCCGGGCATGATGCAGCGTGTGCACGCCTTCATACATGAACGACGGGGTGAGCATCGGCACGCCCACCAGAATATTCCAGACCAGCCGGAAACCAGGCAGGGCAGTTTTGTGGATATGCGTCAGCTCGTGAATGAACAACAGCGCCCGGTACATCGCGAAGACCGCCACCACCCCTGCTGCCCAGGCCTGCCAGCCATGCAGCAGGATCGCACCGGCAATCCCGGCGTAACCGATGGCCGCCGACACCAGCATGTCGGGCCAGTAAATTTCGGGTCGTGCAGCGGAAATATCGCGGGTCAGTTCCACTGCCGCACGCAGCATCACCATATCATCGGGAATGGATGACTTGGTCGGGGCGGCAATGATGTTTTCCTGAACAGTCATTTGCAGTGTGATCCATGTGGAGCGGCGCGAGCCCGGCTTGACAACCTGACCATAGCCAACGCAGGTCGCATTGACCCTGAACAAAGGCAGCATCGTGGCACAAGCAGAGATAATTGTCGCACCTGTGATCGACAAGGCGGATCGGAGCGCTTTTGTCGATCTGGCTTATCGGCTTAACCAGTCCGACCCGAACTGGGTCGCACCGTTACGCATGGAAGCAAGCGAACTGATTGATCCGGCAAAGAACCCGTTCTTCGGCCATGCCGACGTCCAGCTATTCCTGGCCCGCCGCGGAAGTGAGGTTGTCGGACGAATCTCGGCCCATATCGATCACCTCGCCACTGCGATGGATCCGGCCCAGGGCATGGGTCCGGGCACGGGCAACTGGGGTCTCCTGGAGGCAGAGGACGATGCGGTGGCCACCGCGCTTATCCACCGGGCGGAGCAATGGCTGCGGGACAAGGGGATGAACCGGGTTCTCGCCCCGCTCTCCATGTCGATCTGGGAGGAGCCCGGCCAACTGGTCCGGGGGTTTGACCATCCGCCAACGGTGATGATGGGACACCAGCCGGAGCGCTACAAGCATTACATCGAGGCCAACGGCTATGCCTTTGCCAAGGCTCTCAAGACCTACGATCTCGATATCACCAAGGAATTTCCACCACTGATCCAGCGGATCGTGCAATCGGGCTTGCGCAATTCCAAGATCCGCATCCGCAACGTCGACAAGCGCAAGTTTGATCAGGAAGCGGCTCTGATCCTGCACATCCTGAACGATGCCTGGTCAGACAATTGGGGCTTTGTGCCGTTTACGGATCGCGAAATTGCCTATGCCGGCAAGAAGTTCAAGCCGATCGTCCGCGAAGACCTGATCATGGTCGCAGAATACGAGGGTGAGCCGGTTGCATTCATGATGACCCTGCCTGACCTCAACGAAGTGCTGAAGCCGATGAACGGCAACCTGTTCCCGTTCAACTGGGCGAAGCTGCTGATGTGGCTGCGCAAGCCCCGCACGCGGACCATGCGCGTGCCGCTGATGGGGGTGGTCAAACAGCACCAGTCCAGCCGCCTTGCCAGCCAGCTGGCCTTCATGATGATCGAGGCCATCCGCCAGAATGCCCTGCGCGAATACGGCGCAACCCGCGGTGAGATTGGCTGGGTGCTGGATGACAACCAAGGCATGAACGCAATTGCCGACGCCATCCAAAGCACCGTCAACAAGGAATACTGGATCTATCAGAAAGCGCTCTAAGCCGCTTCAGCACTATCCTCATGGCCCTGGTCAACGGCCGTCGTCACGGCTACGTCCATCGTCACATTGCCAAGGGTACGCATGATATCCGGCAGCATTTCAACGGCCACCAGCAGGGCCAGCGGCGCTATTGGCACGCCCATGGCGCTGGCGATCGGGCCAACCGAAATAACGAAGCTGATCGTGCCGGGCAATGATACCGAGCTGAGTGAAACCAGGAACGCCACGAATATCCCGGCCATCAATGCCGCCGCTGACAGCGGCGTTCCGGTCAAATATGCCGCATAGATCGCCACGCCCATGTTCATTGCGGGACTGGTCGCCCGAAAGATCGCCACGGCCATAGGCAGAACAAAGTCGGCCGTCGCCTCGCGCACGCCCAGCTTGCGCGTAGCCGCCAGCATGGCCGGCAGGCTAGCCAGCGAAGACTGGGTGGAAATTGCCACGGCATTGACCGGCACCATCGCCCGCGCAAATTCTCCAAGCTTGCGCCCGCCGAGTGTCGCCGCGAGCACATAGCCGGCCAGCATCACCACGAACCCAGCAGCCGCGACGATCACGATGTAATGCGCCAGGGCACCGATGGCGTCCGCTCCGGTCTTCGCCCCGAGCGACACGGCAAGGCCGAACACGCCCAGCGGCGCCAGCATCAGAACCCAGCCGACAATGACCATCATCGCCCCGGCCAGACCTTCGAAAAAAGTCATTACCGCCTGCCGCTGCACCTGCCCGAGCCGGGTCAGCGCCAAGGCAAACAGCGACGCAAAGACCACCACCGGCAACATGGCCCCATCCGCTGCGGCAGCGAAAATATTCTCGGGCATCATGGCATTGAGAATATCCGCGATGCCCGGCACCTTGCCCGGATCGCCCGCTTCGCCGCTCAACGCCGCAACCGCCTTTTGCGGTACCGGGAACAGTTGCAGCAGCGCAGGGACCAGCAGGGCGGACATGGTCCCTGCCGCCAGCAGAACCATGACGAACAGGCCGACGGCACGTCGCGCCAGATGCCCGCCGCCTGCAGCTGCCAGGGTTTGGGAGATCCCCGTCACCACCAACCCGATCACGAGCGGCAGGATAGTGAGTTGCAAGGCGCGGAGCCACAGGCTGCCCATCGGCTCTGCCACGGCGACCAGCGATTCCAGCGCCGCGCTGCCTTTCAGCATAACCGCGATGCCGAAGCCGGATACCAATGCCAGAAAGGTCAACAAGGCGGGAACCCTGATCTCCGGGAACCCGGATGCGGCCTTGGCTTCTGTCATGTGTACTCCTGACCCCTGTTTGAATTCGTGACTTTAGCGCGCCAAGGCGACATAGCAATTTTTCAAACTTCTGCATGATACGGGATAGGCATGGGACGCAACTATTTCGGCACAGACGGGATCCGCGGGCTGACCAACGCCGGCGTGATGACCGCAGCCACGGCTATGAAAGTCGGCCAGGCGGCCGGAACACGGTTTCTGCGCGGCAAGCATCGCCACCGCGTGGTGATCGGCAAGGATACCCGGCTATCGGGCTACATGCTTGAAAATGCGCTGGTCGCAGGGTTTACCAGCGTCGGTATGGATGTCGTGCTCACCGGGCCGCTGCCCACCCCGGCGATCGCGATGCTGACCCGCGAGCTGCGCGCGGACGTTGGCGTGATGATCTCTGCCAGTCACAATCCCTATGAGGATAACGGCATCAAGCTGTTCGGGCCCGATGGATTCAAGCTGTCCGACGACGACGAACTGGCGATCGAAGCCTTGCTGGCCGATAACCTCGCGCTGGCCCCGGCACGTGATATCGGTCGTGCCCGCCGGATCGAAGATGCCGGCGGGCGATATATTCACGCCGTCAAAGGGTCATTGCCCGATGCAGTCCGGCTCGACGGGCTCAAGATCGTGATCGATTGCGCCAACGGGGCCGCCTATCAGGTCGCCCCTTCCGCGATGTGGGAACTTGGCGCAGAAATCATTGCGGTTGGCGTCCAGCCCAACGGCGTCAACATCAACCACAAATGCGGCTCGACTCACCTTG
>Ga0209792_1001206_pt1 | contig 13334 bp, 13 predicted proteins | sample EBPBio142005_DNA_FD_185860 | JGI IMG/M metagenome (GOLD analysis project Ga0209792, IMG submission 185860) | Wastewater treatment Type I Accumulibacter community from EBPR Bioreactor in Madison, WI, USA - Reactor 1_6/14/2005_ DNA (SPAdes)... | ecosystem: Engineered > Bioreactor > EBPR >... | reverse complement strand
GAACGCCATGCCACATCCAAACTGCCCGATGACGACCTTGTGAATATCCGCCATCTCGGTTTCCGCGGCGAGGCGCTGCCCTCCATCGGCGCGGTCAGCCGCCTGACCATCACGACGAAGAACCGCGACGAGGCGAATGGCTGGTCCCTTTTGCTGGAAGGCGGAAAGAAACATGATGCCGCGCCTGCCGCGCATCCCGTTGGCACCACGGTCGAAGTGAAAGATCTTTTCTATGCGACACCTGCGCGCCTAAAATTCCTGAAAACGGAACGCGCAGAATATGCGGCGGTGAAGGAAATGTTGACCCGCATCGCCATGGCGCATCCGGGCGTGAGCTTCAAACTCACGCACAATGGTGCAAACTCTCTATCCCTGAACGGCGAGCAGGGCGAATTGAGCGACACACGCCGCACGCGCCTCTCCGCCCTGATCGGCCGCGATTTCGGCGCCAATTCCGTCGCCATCGACGCGCAGCGAGAGTATGTAGCCGTCACGGGCTATGCAGGCCTTCCCAGCTACGACAAGGGCAGCGCGCAACACCAGTTCCTCTTCGTCAATGGCCGCCCCGTGCGCGACCGCCTGCTTCTCGGCTGCGTCCGCGCGGCGTATAGCGACCTTCTCTCCCGCGACCGCCATCCCGTTGTCGCGCTTTATATCGATGTGCCGCCGGAGGAAGTGGATGTGAATGTGCATCCGGCAAAGGCGGAAGTGCGTTTCCGCGATTCAGCGCTTGTGCGCGGCGCGATTGTCAGCGCGCTTAAACATGCGCTGCATGCGGGCGGGATGACGACATCTTCCACTATTTCCGATTTCGCGCTCTCCTCTTTCCGGCCGCAGGCGAACAACGGCCCTGCCCTTCCCTATGCGCGGGGGAATTCCTATCCGCGCTACAGCAACCTTGCGGAGAAAGAAGCGCCGGGATACGCACCGCTGATGCAGGCCATTCCGTCCGCCCGCGCGGAGTTGCAAAGCGTGCCGGAGACGACAAGTTATCCGCTCGGCGCCCCGCGCGCACAGCTGCATGAAAATTATATCGTCGCACAAACGGAAGACGGCATTGTCCTGATAGACCAGCATGCCGCACATGAACGCCTTGTCTATGAACGGTTCAAGGCGCAAATGAAGGATGGCAGCATCGCCACGCAGGGGCTTCTGATCCCCGAAATCATCGACCTGTCCGATACACGCGCCGCCGCCATTCTTGAAAAAGCCGATTTGTTCCGCAAGCTCGGCCTCGAGATCGAGGCGTTCGGGCAAGGGTCGATCGCCGTGCGTTCGACACCATCCATCCTCAATCGAAAGCTGGATTTGCAAAGGCTGGTCGAGGATATTGCCGATGAGCTTTCGGACAATGATTCCTCGATGCTTCTCGAGGAAAAACTCAATGCCGTTTTGTCCACCATGGCCTGCCACGGATCTGTCCGTTCCGGCCGCCGTCTTTCCATCGAGGAAATGAACGCGCTTTTACGCCAGATGGAAGAGACGGAAAATTCCGGCCATTGCAACCACGGCCGCCCGACTTACGTTACGCTATCGCTCAAAGACATCGAAAAACTGTTCCACAGAAGGTAGACCCCATGGAAAGCACGCCGCACAAAAACACAATCAATGCACTCTACATCCTGCTCATCATCTCCACAGTGTTGGGTTTCGTGCCCAATATGACGGCCTTCATGTTCTCGCTGGCCTTGTGGTTGCTCGTTCTGATTGCGGCCTATATCTACCGCGCGAAGGACAAGGAAGACGGGCTTTTGAGAAACCATATGACATACCTGATCGGCACCATCTGGATCGGCACAGGATTCATCGTGCTAGCCTCTATCGCTGGCGGATACTGGATCTGGTCGCAGGGCGACAGCACCGCCTTCGACGCCTTTGCCACCAGCCTTGAAAGCGGCATGGTGCCTTCGGAAGATGCCATGATGGATACGATGAACGATTACTATATGGCCAACAGCGCCTTGATTTTGAAAGTCAGTCTTTTCACCATCGCGCCTGCGGTTCTTTATTTCGTCTACCGCATCGGAAACGGTTTTTCCCGCGCATGGAAGGGATACCGCATTGCCAACCCGAAAAGCTGGCTGTAAAACCGCGTCATGATCAACATCGCCTTTCTTGCCTCCCACAATGGCAGCGCCGCACAGGCGATTGCCAGAGCCTGCCTGAACGGCACGCTTCCAGCGAAGCCCGTTTTGCTTGTCAGCAACAATGAGGGCAGCAATGCGCTGAAATGGGCGAAGGAACTGCGCCTGAAAACCGCACTGATCAATGCCGGCAATGCGGCCGATCCGGACGGTGCGATTGCGGGGCTGATCGAGGACCACGATATAGGCCTCGTCGTTTGTTCCGGCTATATGAAACTGATCGGGCCGAAGACGATTGCCGCCGCCCATGGCGCCATTTTGAATGTCCACCCCGCCCTCCTGCCCCGCCATGGCGGCAAGGGCATGTATGGGCGCCATGTGCATCAGGCCGTGTTCGACAACAAGGAAAGCGAGACAGGGATCACCATCCATCTGGTCGATTCCGAATATGACCGTGGGCGCATACTCGCGCAAAAAAGACTCCCCGTCAGAAACGGGGAGTCTGTCGATGCGATCGAGGAGATGGTGAAGGCGGCGGAGCCGGATTTCTACATCGAAACCTTGCGCAGAATCCTCTCCGGCGACATCACGCTAGGCTAGATCGAACAGCAGCACTTCGCTGTCCGCCTTCGACTTAACAGTGATGGTGTCGAGATCGGTAATTTCCGCACCGTCCCCTTCTTTCAAATCCTCACCGTTCAGGGTGATCCAGCCTTTGGCCACATGGATGAATCCGCCGCGGCCGGATTCGAAGCTGTAGGACGTATCGTCACCATCCTTCAGATGCGCGACCAGCATTTTCACATCCTGATGGATGGTGATCGCGCCGTCCGTGCCGTGACGGTCACCGATCAGGGTGAAGCCGCCGGATTTGGCCTCGAAAGCCTTTTGCTCGTAGGAAGGCTCCAGTCCGCGCTTCTCCGGAATAATCCAGATTTGCAGCAGGTGAACGCCGTTGTCGTTCGACGGGTTGAATTCGGAATGTTCGATTCCGGTGCCCGCCGTCATGCGTTGCACCTCGCCCGGCCGGATGGTCGAGCCTGTACCCAGTGAATCTTTGTGCGCAAGCTCCCCTTTCAGGATGTAGGTGATAATCTCCATATCCGCATGGCCGTGCGTGTCGAACCCCGCGCCCGGAATGACGATATCATCATTGATGACGCGCAAAGAGCGAAAGCCCATGCGGCTCGGGTCGCGGAAATGACCGAAGGAAAATGTGTGTTTGCTGTCCAGCCAACCCATTTTGGTGGTGCCGCGAATATCGCGGTCGTGAATGCGGATCATGGGACCCCCTTTCTTGTTAAGAATTATTAACAAAGATAGAAGCGGCGTTTCGTATTTCAAGAGAAGGCAGCTATGCGCAAACGGGATGGCTATTTCTTCTTCTGCCGCGTCTTCATAAGCTCGAGCAAAAGCGCCTGATCCTTCTTGGGCATCGCAAAAAACGTATCGAGGACTTCTCGTCCCTTGTCGGAAAATCCCGGCGTGACGGGCTTCTTCCCCGGCACAAGATTCATGGTGACCCATTCATGCGGCAGGTCGAGGCTGTGGGCCAGTTTGTGGAGATAGCGCGGGTTCTGGGCCTTTCCCGCCTCCGCCTGCTGGATCGCCTGCTGCGTGGTCCCGCAAAGGCTGGCCAGCTCAATCTGGCTCAATCCCTTGATTTTACGTATATATTTCAACCGTTCCGCTAGATCGGGGATGTTTTTCAGCAAGCTCATGGAAAAATCTTATCACAAGCAATTTTGTCTCTCATGACAAGAATATTTGTTTACCTTGAAACAAGATATCTTGTAGTATATTTTTTGAAAGGCAAATTCAGATGCAAAATTCCTCTTCCCTGTCCGAAAGATTGCGCAGCGTTTTAACCGGATTGGAACAGATTTTAAAGGACGCCGAGAAACCTACGACGGACGCCTGAAGGTCTTTTTCTGCTTTTCGATCACTGCGCGGCAATGGCAATTCTCGACATGATCGTTGACCATACCCATCGCCTGCATGAATGCATAAACAGTCGTCGGACCAACGAAACTCCAGCCGCGTTTTTTCAGATCTTTTGAAATGGCCAGTGAAGTCGCGCTCTTCCCCATCACCTTCAGGGATGCCGCATCATATTTCTTCGGACGCTCTGCCGCATCCGGTTCCCACGACCAGAAATACGCCGCGAGCGAGCCGAATTCCTTTTGCAGCTCCAGCGCACGGGCGGCGTTGTTGATGGTGCTTTCGATTTTGCCGCGGTGGCGCACGATCCCCTCGTCCTTCAACAGGCGCGACACATCTTTATCCGTGTATTTCGAAACCTTTTTGATATTGAAGCCATCGAACCCTTTGCGGAAATTCTCGCGCTTGCGCAGGATGGTGATCCAGCTCAATCCCGCCTGAAACCCTTCTAGGCATATCTTTTCAAAAAGGCGCGTATCGTCGGTGACAGGCCTGCCCCATTCCTCGTCATGATAGCGGGCATACAGCTCGTCCTCCCCACACCACCAGCAGCGTTGTACGGGTTTTGCGGCCATTATTCGTCGTTGAGAAGTTCGAGGAACGTCTTGGCGGACGCCAGTTCGCGCTTCATCACTTTCTGGCGTTTTTCCTGCACAGGGTCGGCGCCATGGACATCTTCGCCCGCGATTTCGGCGTGGTAGATTTCCTCCAGCTCGGCGGCGTTGAAAACATCCTCCGGCCCCGCCTCATGCTCGAGGAAAGCCAGCCCCAAAACGATGGAGCCAGAAAGAGAGGTCACGATCTGGAGCACGGTGAAATAATATTCGTCCAGCGCTTCGAGGTAGTTCCAGATCTGCTTGTGCGTGTCCGCATCCTGTTTCAATGCCTGCAAGCCGAAGGTGACTTCGAGCGGGCTTTCAAAATGCTCGTCGAACCATGCCAGCCAGCGGTCCCAGACTTCTTTCTGGCGTTTGGCAAGCTCGGCCGGCTCCTTCACGCGGTAGCAAAGCAGATCCGTGTCCAGATAGCCCAGAAGCACTTTGGTAACGGCGTCGCGCTCGCGCTGGCGGTCGATGGCGGTGGTCAGCATCTGCATCATCGGCATGTTGTCGGGGATGATTTCATCGCCTTGTGCGCTCCATTCCGTCACGATGGTATCGGCGATCGCACGGTTCGGCGCGGCCAGAGGCTGCCCCGTTGGCGTCTTCACGGTCTTGCCATCCAGCTGGATAACGAACCCGTCTTCGGTTTTGGTATGGGAGGCTACTTTGTATACGCGTTTCATTCTTTTTCCGTCTGTGGCGTGGTGATTTCGAATTTCAAACTTTCGGGCTTGTCTTCAACCCCGATATCTTTGGCAATGCGGTCGAAAAACTGCGCGAAGGCTTTCAATTCTTCCGGCTTTTCCGACCCGGGCTGGATTTTTACAGTCTGGCCTTCGACCTTTCCTGTAAAGGGAATGTCGTTGAGTGTGCCTGTGAGATCTGCACGAAAAGGATCGCGCTTGATATCGTTCATATCGAACACGGCAAGATAGTCAGAACCGGACCGGACATGCACGTCGTCCAGCATTACGCTGGTCAGGTTGCGCACGAAAATCCCTTCGCCATCCAGCGTCCCGAGTTTTCCGGTCAGGCGAAAGGAATCGGCAAAGGCGTAATATGGACGCTTCTTTCCGCGATCCTTGCGCAGGAGATCGATCGTCACCAGTAGATCGCGGCTGTTATATTTTCCTTCCGCGATAAATTGCGGTGTCTTCTGCCCTGCCGACGGGTCCGATATGCCCGCATAATCCAGCGTCAGTTTCTTCGGCAGGAAAAATCCGGAGGCCGTTTCGAGACCTTTTATCTCGAACCCCAGATAGCGGCGCACGCCGATAAAGATATATCCCAGAGGCAATTCGACGTAGGCGCTTTCCGCTTTGAGGACAGATTTTCCGACATTCTCCTTGTCGCGGATGACGATGCCTTCCATGCGGAATTCGACGTTCGGCGCGAGGGTCACTTTCTCCATGTCGGTGATCTCGGCCTTGTGGCCGGTCGCCTGCGTCAAATAATCCTGCAGGCCGAGGCGGATCGGCTCCTTCGAGCGCGCGGCGAAAACCAGAACAGCATAGGTGACGCCGCCCATGATCAGGAGGGTCAGGACAAGCCGTTTACCCCAAGTGTATGATTTTCTGTCGCGCCAGTGCGCCATGACCGAAGGCCCCTATCCAAAAGTTGTTGCAGTATAAAGGCGATAAACCGCTTTTGCAGCCTTAAAAATCGGCAAAAGGCTCATGATCCGGCTTTTTCTGGAAACCAAGGGCGTCCCAGCTCTTGGCGAGGTCTGCGGGCAGCGGGGCCTGCAGTTTCAGGGCCTTGCGCGTGACCGGATGGCTGAATTGCAGCGTGCGTGCGTGCAGATGGAGCCTTTGCGTGATTCCTGGGCCTTCGATCGCGGCCTTTACGCCGTACTTGGAATCGCCCAAGAGGGGAAAACCCATATGCGCCGCATGGACGCGGATCTGGTGCGTGCGGCCCGTCTTCGGCATAAAGGCGACGAAGGCCGCCTTGCGCCCCGCCACTTCCATCACCTCGTAATTGGTGTAGGCCTTCTGTCCTTCCTTCATGTCAACGATCATCTTGTCTTTGTCGGGGCCGGTCGTGCCCTTGATCAGATGCGCCTTGATCTCGCCTTCCATTTCCGTCGGCGCAGGGCTGGTGATGGCCCAGTAGATTTTCTTCATGTCGCGCCCCTGAAACATCTTTCCAAGACGCCGCGCCATTTCCGCAGACCGTGCGAGGAGCAGAACGCCCGATGTATCCTTGTCCAGACGGTGGACGAGGCGCGGCTTCACGCCGTCCTTGCCGGTCAGCGCCTCGAGCATACCGTCGATATGGCGCTCGATATTCATGCCGCCCTGCGTTGCGATGCCCGCCGGTTTGTTGATCGCGAGAATATCGCCGTCGTCATAGATGACGGCTTTGATGATCATCTCCGCATCTTCCTCGCGCAGACGGTATCCGTCTCCCTTTTCGGGGCGCTCGTCCATTGGCGGAAGGCGAATTTCCTGACCCGCCGCTAGGCGCGTATCCGGCTTCGCCCTTTTGCCGTCGATGCGGATCTGGCCCGTGCGGATTAGCTTCTGGGCCATCACGAACGACATTTCCTCGACATTCTTTTTCAGCCAGCGGTCAAGGCGTTGGCCGTCATCGTCTTGGGGAACCTTGATATGCTGGACGTCTTTCATGATGCGAAACTTCTTACGATAAACAGGCCGGCGAAAATACCGGCGAGAGACAAAAGGAGCGACAAGGCGATATATAGCCCCGCCAGCGAATATTGCCCGCGTTCATACAGCGTCACAACATCGAGGGAAAAGGAAGAGAATGTCGTGAAGCCTCCGAGCAGGCCGACAGTCAGAAAGGCGCGCATCTCCTGCGAAGGATTGCCGTAATGCGCAAAGAGCGCAACGAGAATACCCATTACAAAAGATCCCGCGACATTCACGAACATCGTTCCATAAGGAAAAGCAGAGCCAAGCCACACGCCTGCGCCGACGCCCGCGAAATGGCGCAGAACGGATCCGATGGCGCCACCCGCCGCAATGGATAAAACCATATTCATATCAATGTTTTACCGCGAGCCGTGCCATTTGTCGAGCAAACGATGCATGCTGAGATCATGCGGCGCGGCCAAAGCGCGCGCTTCCTCGTACCCGCACCAGCGCAGGGAGCGGGATTCCTCGCTTTCAGCGAAGTTTTCGTTCACCGCACTGCGCACGCGGAAGAGATAGCGGATGTCGAAATGTTTGTGTGTGGGTTCGTTCTTCTTCGGATTGTGCGGGATGCCATGGACATCGACGCTGAAAATTCCGGTGCTGACCGGCTCCACATCCTCGATGCCCGATTCCTCGATGACTTCGCGCAGTGCGACGTTCAGGATATCGCGCTCGCCATCCGCATGGCCGCCGAAGCAGATCCATATATCGAGGAATTTGTGGTGGTTCATCAGGACGCGCGATCCGTCCGCACTCACCAGAAGACCCGATCCCGTCATGTGGCCAGGCGTGAAAAGATCGCGGTAGAAAGCGCGATCGCCATGCGTTTCAATCAGGGCGCAGATATCGCGCAGATGCTGTTCCTCCCCCGCATCCGGTTTATGGCTGCGCAGGATATCAAGCATTTTTCTTCTCGCGTATCTTGGACCAGTAATCGAGGCGCTTGCGGATTTCACGCTCGAAGCCGCGTTCGGGCGGGTTGTAGAACACCTCGCGCTCCATATCGTCGGGGAAATAATCCTGCCCCGAGAACGCGCCCTCGGCATCGTGGTCATATTCATACCCATCGCTGTAGCCGAGATTTTTCATCAGCTTCGTCGGTGCGTTGAGAATATGTTTGGGTGGCATCAGGGAGCCTGTCGCGGCCGCCGCGCGTCTTGCCGCGCCGATCGCCTTGTAGGCCGCGTTGGATTTCGGCGCGGTCGCCATATAGATCACGGCCTGCGCTATCGCCAGCTCCCCCTCCGGCGATCCAAGTCTTTCATAGGTTTCCCACGCATTGATGGCGATGCCGAGCGCCTGAGGATCGGCCATGCCGATATCTTCCACCGCCATGCGCGTGACGCGGCGGGCTATGTAACGCGGGTCTTCGCCGCCATTCAGCATACGGGAAAGCCAGTAGAGCGCAGCGTCCGCATCGCTTCCGCGCACGCTTTTGTGAAGAGCGCTGATCAGGTTGTAATGGCTGTCGTCTTTCTTGTCATAGAGCGGCGCGCGTTTTTGAAGAAGCTGCGTCAGGCCTTCGGTATCGAGCGTTTTGCTTTGCGCCAGCACCTGCTCCGCGAGGTTCAGGGCATAACGCCCGTCTCCATCCGCCATCGCTTTCAATGTCTCGCGGGCATTGGCATCAAGCGGAAGTTTTTTCCCTGCCGACTCTTCCGCACGTTCCATGATCTGCTCCAGCGCGTCGTCATCGAGACGTTTCAGAACAAGCACCTGACTGCGCGAGAGCAAAGCGCCGTTTAGTTCGAAGGATGGATTTTCCGTTGTGGCGCCGATCAGGATGATCGTACCGTCCTCCATGACAGGCAGAAACGCATCCTGCTGCGATTTGTTGAAACGGTGGATCTCGTCAACGAAGAGCAGCGTCCCACGCCCGTTCTGACGGCGGAATTTCGCACTTTCGAAAACCTTCTTCAGGTCGGCGACGCCGGAGAAGATTGCCGATATCTGTTCGAAGTGAAGATCCGTGTGCTGCGCCAAAATACGCGCCATCGTCGTCTTGCCGCATCCGGGCGGACCCCAAAGAATGAGAGATGAGAGACTTCCACTATCGATCATGCGGCGGAGCGCGCCGCCTTCCCCCACCAGATGTTCCTGCCCGACAATCTCCTCGAGCGCTTGCGGGCGCAGGCGGTCGGCCAGCGGGCGCGGAGCTTCGTTGCTCAGATTATCGGCGGGAATGTCGAAGAGGGACGGCATAAAGGGAACATAGGGCGAACACCCTGCAAAAGCGAGTCTTTTTAGCGGATGACGATCTGCGTTTTCTGGCCGTTCCGCTCCAGAACCAGCACGAACTGGCGGGCGTTCGCGGCCGCCTTCAGCGCCGGTTCGATGTCCTTCACGCTTTTGATCTCCTTGCCGTTGATGGCGGAGATAATGTCGCCGCGCTGGAGCACGCGGGAAAGGCCGCGCCCTTCCGTCACTTCGGTCACGACCACGCCGCTGACCTCGGTGGAGATGTTGAGTTCGACCGCAACGGCGGGGTTGATGTTGGCGACTTTCGCGCCGCTCAGGATATTGTTGCCCTGGATCAGCGTTTCATCGCGGGCGGGATTTTCCGGCGGGCTGGCGGTTTTCACCGTAAAGCTCTTGGGCTCGCCCTTGCGTAGCACATCGATTTTCACATCCTGTCCCAGCGGCAGGGTCGCAAGGCGGAATTTCATTTCTGCCGCATCGCCGATCTGGCGGTCGTTGATCTTGACGACAACATCGCCGATCTCCATCCCCGCTTTTTTCAGGGGGCTTGCCGGATGCACCTCGTTCACCAGAACGCCCATAGGACGGTTGAGGCCGAGCGAGTCCGCAATGTCCGCCGTGACAGGCTGGCCGTTGATGCCGAGCCATGTGCGGGCAACGGCGGCATGGCTTCCCGATTTTTCGGCGGCTATGACAGAGGCAACCATTTCGGACGGGATGGCAAAGCCGATGCCGAGCGATCCGCCGGAGCGGGAATAGATGGCGGAGTTGATGCCGACGACGCCGCCATCGGTTGCGACCAAGGGGCCGCCGGAATTTCCAGGGTTTATCGCGGCATCCGTCTGGATGAAGAAATCGAAATCGTTGATGTTGAGAGTGGAGCGTGCGAGCGCGGAGACGATTCCGCTTGTCACCGTTTGTCCGACACCGAACGGGTTGCCGATGGCGATCACGATATCACCTACCTCCAGCTGTTCGGACGGTTTCAGGGGCGCATGGGGAAGCAGCTCGTCGCCCGCATCGACGCGCAGGATGGCGAGGTCCGATTTTTCATCGAGCAGCGAGATTTTCGCCTCGAATTCGCGGCGGTCGTTCAGCACTACCATAATTTCTTCCGCGCCCTTTACCACATGCGCATTGGTCACGATCAATCCGTCCGCCTCGACAATCACGCCGGAGCCGAGCGAGCTTTCCACCTGCTCCTTGCTCAGGCCGCGCATCTGGCGGCCGAAAAACTGTTCGAACAACGGGTCGCCCATGAAGGGGCTGACATTCTTGCGCACCGTGCGCTTGGTGTAGATGTTGACGACGGCGGGCGATGTTTTCTTGACGATCGGGGCGAAGGAGAAGCTGAGTTCTTCCTCCGAGCGCGGCACCATGCGTTCCTGCGCGAAGGCCGAGGCCCCCACCATGATGAAAACTGCCGCCAAAATCTGTAATACCCTGATGCCCATGGATATTTTCTAGCGGCGGATTTGGGCAGGATTGTGACGGTTTTGCCTAGAAAAGCCTGTGGCGCAGGGCCTTTTCGCGGGAATAGCGCAGGAACGGCAGAAGACGCGCCACGGGGGAAAAGAGGCTGCGTTCATTCATCAGTTCGGCATAGCGCACATAATCCTCATGGATCGACAGATGGTTTTCCTCTGTCCGTGCACGGATGTAATAAAGCAGCGAGATCAGGGTGAAGAGGAACATTGTCCACGCCGCCCCGGCCACGCCATTCCAGCTGAGGAAAGGCACGAAAACGAGGAAACGGTTGACCATCTTGCTCACATACTGCGGATGCTTGGTGAAACGGAAAAGGCCCGTGGACATCAGACCGCGATAGGTCAGGTTTGAAAAACGGATTCCAAAGGTCATGGTGGTGAAGGCCTCGGTGCACATGGCAATCGTTGTAAGGCTGCCCCAGACCAGCATCAGCCAGGCATTGCTCTGGAACCACACGAACCATTGCGGGTTGTGATAGAAATCGCGCAGAAGCCACCCCGCCAGCATCACTTCGAAAAAGGGCGTGTAGCAGATGATACAGGACACCCAGCCGATTATGGTTGTATCCGTCGACCGCACATCGGCGTTCAGCACCTTGAATGTCATCAAATAGCCGATCAGCGCGAAGAGCGCGTCAATCACCATCAGGAAGAAGTAAGAAAGCATCAGCGTCGTCACGACGCCTGCGACCGGAGTATCCACCATGTATCGGGAATGGTATTTGAGATAGTCTGCGGGTCCGCCGACAAAGGTTTCCAGCGAAGCGACAACGTAAATATACATTGCCGGCACGAAATAGGCGCGAAGGCCGACGGATTTGAAATACTCCGCAATCTTCGTACGGTCGGCCATCCCCCATTGTCCCGTGACGAGATAACCGAAATGCAACAGTCCGTCATCGGGACTGCCCAGCCTGTGATCGAACAAAAGAATGTAGGTATTGCCGACAATAACAGCGACAGGAAGAAGGAAGAGAAGGAAGAGATGAAATTCCTCGTAATAAACCTTCTGGTATTCGGGGATCAGGTAATAACCGATGGCGACCAGCGCGAGCGTGATATTGTAGGACAGGATCTTTGTCGCAATCACCGGCCAGTTGCGCGCCGCGTTCGTGCGCAGACCCACCCTCTCCCGCCTGTGCGATTTCAGGAAGAAAATCTCGCCCGCCAGAAGCGTGGCAATCGCCGCCGCCAACCCGCCCAGCGAAAGATAAACGGCCTCGGGCGCCCAGACTTTTTGCAAAAGCGAAAGGGTAGCGAGAAAGGCCATGCCCCCCGCCAGATTGACCAGAAAACTTGATGCCGAAACCGGATAAGCGCCGTCCTTCATAGACCCTTTATAAATCCCGCAAGGACTGGAGGAAACGGATTGCGGCATTTCTGCCATTCTTATCCCTTTATTTCGCCGCCTTGCCCCGTTATTGTGGGCGTTATGCGCAAAACCATAAACGATATCGCCGCCCGCAAGGGCCAGTCCTCCCAGCCCCTCGTCTGCCTCACGGCCTATACGGCCCCGGTGGCTAGGGCGTTCGACCAGCATTGCGACCTCCTCCTCGTCGGGGACAGCGTTGCTATGGTTCTGTATGGGGAGCCGTCCACCCTTCAGGCCGATCTGGAGATGATGATCCGTCATGGCCGCGCCGTGGTGATGGCAACGGAAAAGGCCCTCGTCGTCGTCGACATGCCTTTTGGCAGCTATCAGGAATCCAAGGAAGTCGCCTACCGCAACGCTGCGCGCATTCTCAAGGAAACGGGCGCGGCCTCGGTGAAAATCGAAGGCGGTTCGGAGATGGCGGAAACTATCACCTACCTCTCGCAGCGCGGCATTCCAGTTGTCGGCCATGTCGGCCTGCAACCACAATCCGTCAACACGATGGGTGGGTACAAGGCGCAAGGACGCAGCGAGGATTCCGCACAAAAGATCCTGAACGATGCAAAGGCCGTGGCTACCGCAGGCGCTTTCGCCATGGTGGTCGAAGGCGTTGCGGAATCTCTCGGCGTTGAAATCACCCGCGCCGTCAGCATCCCCACCATAGGCATCGGCGCCAGCGCACAGTGCGATGGCCAGATCCTCGTGGCGGAAGACATGTTGGGAATGACCACGGGACAGAAACCCAAATTCGTGAAAAGCTATGCCGACCTTGCCGCGCTCATGGATACGGCCGCCGCCGAATATGCCCGCGAGGTACGCGCCCGCAGCTTCCCGCAATCCAGCAACGTCTATGCGGCGCAAAACGTGCCTGTGACGCCGCCCGCCGCGATTGCAAAGCCCCCGCTGCAGCTGGAGGTCATACCGGATGAAAAGTCCGAGCCGGAGCCGAAGAAAAGCAGCTTCGGCGATATCGTCCTCCGCGCCCGCCG
>Ga0209792_1001205_pt1 | contig 13336 bp, 12 predicted proteins | sample EBPBio142005_DNA_FD_185860 | JGI IMG/M metagenome (GOLD analysis project Ga0209792, IMG submission 185860) | Wastewater treatment Type I Accumulibacter community from EBPR Bioreactor in Madison, WI, USA - Reactor 1_6/14/2005_ DNA (SPAdes)... | ecosystem: Engineered > Bioreactor > EBPR >... | reverse complement strand
AGGCGCTGGACGCGAGGAAGTGCATCTATGTCGGCGACACGCCGGAGGACGAGGCCGCAGCGCGCGCCAACGGGCTGCCCTTTGCGGCCGTGAGCTGGGGCTACGGCGAGTTCCCGAACACAAACACACTTCGCTTCAGCACGCCGCACGAGCTCGGCAGCTTTCTTCATCAGGGAAGAACCGCGCGCTGATCCGCGTCCTCACCCCCGCCTGAAACGCGGCACGAACGCACTATAATCGGCAGCAGCCCAACACCAACCGTACCACTTGCGGCAGCGACTGCACTCGCCTGCTCGGACTGGCGAAGCCGACACTGACGCGACCACTCCTGGACACATCGGCCAATGAAGCCTGTCGTTGCCATTATCGGTGCCGGACCGGCGGGCTTGACCGCCGCGCTGGAACTGGTGCGCGACGGAAGGATGACGCCGATCGTCTTCGAAGCAAGCGATCAGGTTGGCGGCATTTCGCGCACCGTCGAGTACCAGGGCAACCGCATGGACATCGGCGGTCATCGCTTCTTCTCCAAGTCGGATTGGGTCATGAACTGGTGGCGGGACATTCTGCCGATTGCCGGCGACGAGAGCGCCGTCGAAATTGTCTATCACGGGCAGCGCAGAAGCGTCGACACGGACCGGGCGACGCCGGCCGACGACGGCCTGACCATGCTGGTGCGCAAACGCGTTTCACGCATCTACTTCCTGCGCAAGTATTTCGATTATCCGATCACGCTCAACCGCACAACGCTCACCAATCTCGGCGCCGTGCGCCTGCTGCGCATCGGCTTAAGTTACCTGCGGGCGACCTGCTTCCCGCGCCGGAACGTGCGCTCGCTGGAGGACTTCCTGGTAAACCGTTTTGGCACGGAGTTGTATCGAACCTTCTTCAAGGACTACACCGAAAAGGTCTGGGGTGTGCCTTGCAGTCAGATCAGCGCGGAGTGGGGCGCGCAGCGTATCAAGGGGCTCTCGGTCATCGAAGCCATCAAGCATGCCTTGCGAAAGAGAGACGCTGCCGGAGACACGACGACAAAAACCAGTCTGATCGACCGCTTTCTCTACCCGCGCCTCGGACCGGGGCAACTTTGGCAGGAGGTCGCGCGTCGCGTCAGCGAAGGCGGCGGCGAGATCCGCTTTGACTGCCAGGTCGAAGGGCTTCAGCACCACGCGGGGAAGGTGACGGCCATGCGGGTAAGGGGTGCAGCCGGGCAGCGACAGGAAGTCGCCGCCGACTATGTCATTTCCACGATGGCGGTAAAGGATCTGGTCAGCGGCATGCAGCCGCCCGCGCCTTCTGAAGTCCGCGAGATTGCCAGCGCCCTGCCCTACCGTGACTTTCTCACCGTCGGCCTGCTCGTGTCGCGCATGCGTGCCAATCCGCAAGCCCTCAGCGATCGGGCCAACAACATGCCCCCGGACAACTGGATCTACATTCAGGAGCGCGACGTGCGCGTCGGCCGCCTGCAGATCTTCAACAACTGGAGCCCGCACCTGGTTGCCCGGGAAGACCTGATCTGGCTCGGTCTCGAGTATTTTTGTCAGCAGGACGACGACTTGTGGACCCTGCCAGACGCAAGAATGATCGACTTCGCCGCCGGCGAACTCGAGAAACTTGACATGATCGACCGCGCCGATGTACTTGATGGAACGGTGGTTCGCGTGCCAAAAACCTACCCGGCGTACTTTGGCGCCTATGCCGACTTCCCGATCGTCCGCGAATGGCTGGACAAAGTGGAGAATCTCTATCTGGTAGGGCGCAACGGCATGCACCGCTACAACAATCAGGACCACTCGATGCTCACCGCCAAACTGGCGGTCGAGGCAATTCTGGATGGCAAGGTGGACAGGGCGGCGATCTGGGCGGTCAACATCGACGATGACTACCACGAAGAAACAAAGCAGGCTGCAGATGGCCTGTGAAGCCGTTCCGCTGCCGGCAGAAATCGCCGTCTCGGCGGTGATGCCGTGCCTCAACGAGGCGCGGACCCTGCCACTTTGCGTGGCCAAGATCAGACAGGCATTCGCCGAACTCGGTATTGCCGGCGAAATCGTCGTCGCCGACAACGGTTCGACCGACGGCTCGCCCGAGATCGCCTCCGAGCTTGGCGCCAGGGTCGTCGTCGAGCGGCGTCAAGGCTATGGTTCCGCCGTTCTCGCCGGCATCAGCCTGTGCAAAGGCCAGACCATCATCATGGCCGACGCCGACGACTCGTATGACTGGTCCACTCTCGGCGACTTCGTCCGCAAGATCGATGAAGGCTACGACCTGGTCATGGGCAACCGTTTCCTCGGCGGCATCGAGCCGGGCGCCATGCCGCTTCTGCACCGTTACGTCGGCAATCCAGTCCTTTCAGCCATCGCCCGTCGGCTCTATAAAATCCCTATTGGCGACTTTCATTGCGGCATGCGGGCATTCACGCGCTCGGCCGCGGAGCGGATGCTCCTGCGCACTCCGGGAATGGAGTTTGCCACCGAGATGGTCGTCAACGCCGCACAGGCGGGATTGCGCATCGCCGAAACGCCGACCCGGCTGTACCCGGACAAGCGCGACCGGCCACCGCATCTGCGCTCCTTCCGCGACGGCTGGCGGCACCTGCGCTTCATGATCACCTATGCGCCCGACGCCCTGTATCTCGTCCCGGGCCTGAGCATGCTCGGCGTCGGCATCAGCGGCATGGCGCTGCTGGCCGGCGGACCGACCGAGATCGCCGGCTTTCATCTGGGAATCCACTTCCTCGCCCTGGCCAGCCTGCTCACCCTGCTGGGGGCCAACGTCGCCGGCTTCGGAATCCTGGCCAAGGTCCTGAACGCTCGCCGCTGTCCCATCCCGCCACAATCGGCCGTCGGCAAGGTGCTGCGCATGTTTACGCTGGAACGAGGACTGGTGGCCGGAATGGCGCTTTCCTTTGCCGGCCTGGCGGTGAATGGCGCGATACTCGCCGAATGGCTTTCACGCAGCCGGGGGGACATGGCCGAGACGGTCCACCTGGCCTTTGTCGCGACGACCTTGCTCGTCTTCGGTGTCAATCTGATGTTCGGCTCTTTCCTCCTCTATCTTCTGAGAGATGGCGAAGAGACACGTGCTTCCCGGTGAGGATCATTCCATCCGTTTTCACCTCTAGGCTCTCACTATGCTCACCGTCATCACCTACGGGTCGTTTGATCTCTTTCACATCGGCCACCTGAAGCTCTTCCGTGCTCTGAAGGCAATGGGGGGCCGTCTGGTCGTCGGCGTCTCGACAGACGAGTTCAATAGTTTGAAGGGCAAGCAGACGATCATCCCGTTCGAGCACCGCATCGAGATCGTACGCGCCATCCGGGAGGTGGATGTTGCGTTTCCGGAAACGAGCTGGGAGCAGAAGGCGGGGGACATCCGAACCCATCGCGCTGACGTTTTCGCCATGGGCGAGGATTGGCGAGGTCGTTTCGACGATCTCGCCGAACTGTGTCGCGTCGTGTACCTGCCACGAACGCGTGGTGTGTCGTCATCGGCCCTCAGGGAGCAGTTGTTTTCCCCGGACGGCAAGCAGGATCTGGACTTGCTCGACAGCGTTCGACGCCAGCTGGGCGATTGACTTCAGCATGCCCGTAAAATTCATCCAGCATCCAGTGACGCGAAATGCCGGCGCGCTGCTCTTCATTCAGAGCCTGGCCTATCTTGCGCCTCTGCTCAGCGTGCCGCACCTGACGAGATCACTCGGCCTTGCCGCCTACGGAGCACTCGCTCTGTCCCTGAGCCTGATCCCGGTGGCCGTGCTGATGCTGGACTACGGCATGACGCTGGCGGCAACACCGCGCATCTCGGAACGACGGCTGGCGCCCGAACGGGTCGGTGAATTGTTGGGCGCGATTCTGGTCATCAAAGCGGCCATCTTCCTCGTCCTCACCGCCATCCTCGGGCTGCTCCTGCACTACGCCCTGCCGGATACCGAGCAGCAGACAATCGCCTGGCTGACCCTCTTGTCGTCTGCGGCAATCGCCCTGCAACCGGTTTGGTTGTTGCAGGGGATCGAGCGCGCCGGCCCGCTGGCGTGGGCTGCGCTGGCTTCGCAGCTAGTCTATCTGGGCCTGGTCTTGCTGTGGGTGCGGACGCCCGGTGATGTCGTCTGGGCACTGCTGGCGCAGAGCCTCGCGCAAGCGCTGGCGGCCGGCATTGGCTGGCGTGCGGTGCTACGCGCCGGGTTCGCGCCGCGCCGACCGCCATCAGCGAGCGTTCGCGACCTCCTCCACTCCTCGTCGCCGTTCTTCGCTTCGCGCCTGGCAGTCGCCTCCTACACGATGACCGGTACAGCCGCCGTCGGACTCACGACGTCGACGAAACTGGCCGCCGGCTACTTTCTCGCCGAACAGATTTTCAAGGCCCTGCAAGCACTCGTCTACCCGCTGACACAGGCGCTTTACGCCCACCTCGCGGCAAGCCGCGACCTGCGCCTGCTGTGGACGGTCGGCGCCACGGTGTCGATCGTTTTCTGGTGCGGCGGCATTGTGGTCGTGGTCGCCGCGCCGTGGATAGTCAGCGTCGTCGCTGGCGACGAATTCCTCGGCAGCGTCACGACGCTGCGCATCTTCATGCTCGCCCTGGCCTTTTCCGTGCCCTCGCTTTTCCTCGGTTATCCCCTGTTCAGTGCCGTCGGGCAGCCGGCGGGAGCAAATCGCGCCGTCATCATCGCCAGCGGGATCCACGTCACCGTCCTGGCGACGCTGGTGGCCACGCAAACAGTGACGGCGACTGCGATCGCCGCCGCCACCGCCTTGACCGAGGCCTGCGTCCTGGCCTTGCGCATGCGCGACGCGGCCATGCTTCTTCGCTACCATCGGCCGCGCGTGCAGGGTCAATGAGGGCGCTGCGCGAACTCGCCGTGGCGATCGCCGGCAGGCTTATCGGCTTCCTTGCCCGGCTGGTCCCACGCTCGCCGAAGATCTGGGTTTTCGGTGCGCCGGCCAATTCCTTCGGTGAAAACAGCAAACATCTGTTTATCGAGGCCAGCGCCCAAGTTCCGGAGATCTGCGCGGTCTGGCTCAGCGGTGACGCGCGGCTGGTGGAGCACCTCCAGCGCCTGGGCTTCTGCGCGCACCTGCGCAGGTCCTTGAGCGGCCTGTGGATCGCCGCACGCGCGGGCTACCACTTCACTTCCAGCTACGCTTCGGATGGCAACGAATATCTCACCCGGGGAGCCGTGCTGGTAAGCCTGTGGCACGGGATCCCGTTGAAGAGAATCGAGTTCGATATTCAGCAGGGACCCCTGCGAGCGCTCTTCCACCAACCCACCGCATGGCAGCGGCACATCGCGCAGGCCTATCTTTTTCGCCGCCCGGATTACCTGCTCTCGACATCGCCGTGGGTGTCGAGCGAACTGCTTGCCCCGGCATTCCGGGTACCCACCGTTCAATGCCTGGATCTGGGTTACCCGCGCGACGACGTCCTTGCTGCGGACGAATCCGCAGCGATGGAACATATCCGGCGCTATTCGACGCAGCCGGCGATCGCTCTCGCCGACGAAGTGAGGTCCAGGGGCGGTGACTTCTGCCTTTACCTGCCAACCTGGCGTGACCATGAGCCAAACTTCATGACCCATGTCGCCGCCCACCTGCAAGTCCTGAACGCCGCGCTTGCCCAACGCGATGTCCTGCTGGTCATCAAGCTGCACATCAATACCCCGGCGCCGGCCATCACCGGCATTGGCGCTCTGAGCCACCTGCGGCTGCTGCCTTCGACGGAAGACATCTATCCATGGCTGCGACTCGCGGCACGGCTGATCACCGATTACTCGTCGGTCGCTTACGATTACCTGCTCCTCGATCGTCCCCTGGTGATCTTTGCCCCGGACGAGAGTGCCTACGTCTCGAACAGTCGCAGCTTCTATCCGCTGATGCAGGAAATCGTTCTCGGACCACGGGTCAGCGACGGCGCCGCCCTGGCAGACGCGCTGTTCGACGATGCCCGGCAATTGGCCTTCGCGCCGGCACGGCAGCGGGCCCGCGACAGGCTCTTCGCGTACCCGGCGGGAGGGGCTGCCCGGCGCATCTGCGACTGGGCGCGCTCGCTGCCACGATCCCGCTAGCCGACCATGCCGAAAGTCAGCGTTCTCGTTCCCGTCTACAACACTGCCCCTTACCTCGCCGAATCAATCGGCTCGATCCTGTCGCAGACCTTTCGTGATTTCGAACTGATCGCCGTCGATGATGGCTCGAGCGACGGAAGCAAAGAGCTTCTTGAAGCGCTTGCCATGCGTGATCGGCGCATCCGACTGTTGCATCTGACCGAAAATCGGGGGATTGTCGGTGCCCTGAACACGGGCCTGGAACTGTGCACCGGCGAATACGTGGCGCGCATGGACGGAGACGACCTCGCGCACCCCGAGCGCCTGCGACTGCAGCTGGAGTTTCTGGAGGCGCATCGCGATCATGTGGCCTGCGGGTGTGACCTGTGGATGTTCGGTGCGCGCCACTGGTATGCGCGCTATCCGAGGATCGACGCGGAGTGCAAGTCGCTCCTGGCGCTGTTTCCCTGCCTGTCGCACCCCGCTGTCGTCCTCCGCCGCAGTGCGCTCGATCCGGCGCCCTACCGTGAAGATTACCGGCTCGCCGAGGATTACAAGCTGTGGGTCGATTTGATCCCCAAGGGAAGATTCGCCAATATCCCGCGGCCACTCGTGCGTTACCGCATACACCCTGGTCAGAGCATCGCCACGGCCAGTGCTCCGCAGCGCCGGGTGCACGCCAGGATTGCCGCCGAACGACTGCTCCGTCTTGGCCTGAACGACCTCGGCGCAGGCGATGTTCACCGCTTCCTCTGGCCCTTGGCAGAGCCCGCAAACGAAACGCGCAGCACCTACCTGCGTCACGCCAGGCGCTTTGTCGCCACCCTCTGGCGGGCAAACCCCGCAGCCAGCGACTGGTTACGTGTCGCCCTGGTCCGCGTCATGCTCAGGAACCTGCTGCTGTGGCGATGAAATCAGAGCCGTCACTGGCCATCCTGATTCCCGTTTTCAACGACGCCGAGGGCTTGCGGAAGTCGCTGGATTCGCTGCTCGTCGCGCCCTGCCCCGCACCCTTGATGACGCTGGTCGTCGACGACGGCAGCGAACCGGCGCTGGCTCTCGACCACGGGCCTTACCTCTCGCTCGGTCTCAGGGTCCTTCGCCTGCCGGCCAACGAGGGCATCGCAGTAGCGTTGAATCGGGGGCTCAAGGAAGCCATGCAGCACGGAATCCGTTACCTCGCGCGCCTTGACGCCGGCGATACCATCACCCCCGATCGGCTGACCCGCCAGATGGCGCTGCTCGATGAGAATCCCGATCTCGGCGTCGTCGGCAGCGACGCCCGCTATGTCGACGCCAGCGGCAAGCTGCTCTTCGTCTTTCGCTCGGCGACTGACGACCGAACCATCCGCAGTCGCATGCACGTCAATTGCTGCCTGGTACACCCGAGTGTGATGATCCGCATGGCCATTCTCGAGCAGGTGGGCCCTTACTCGGTCGATTACCCGGCTGCCGAGGACTACGAGCTGTTCTTTCGCATCCTGGCCGTGGCCAAGGCACAGTGCATCGCGGCACCGCTGGTGACCACGGTGGTTTCGGGGAGTGGAATCTCCAGCCGCCGCCGTCACGCGCAGCTGCTTTCCCGCTTGCGCATTCAATGCCGGAACTTTTGCTGGACACGCATCCAGGCTTATCTCGGCGTCGCCATCACGCTGAGCTTGCTTGTCGTTCCGGCAGCGCTGGTGAACGCGCTGAAGCGTCATTGCAAGGTTTCCCACTACTGATGGACGCGCCCCCAGTTCAGCCGAGCGCCAGCGCACGCCTGCTGCGACAGGCAGATTCGCCGCGCCAACTCCTTGTGGTCACGCATTACTTTTCCACCCATCGTGGGGGGGTCGAACTCGTCGCCGCAGAACTGGCGCAGCGGCTGGCGAGCGATCATGGCTGGCGCGTCGACTGGATGGCCAGCGATGTCGATGCGCTTCCCGACCATCTGACCGATGCCGTCGTCTGCCATCCCGCCCGGGCATGGAATGTGTTTGAGCGACGCATGGGTGTCCCATGGCCGATCTGGTCGCCTGACGCCCTGTTTCCCCTGTGGCGAGCGGTCGGCCGGGCCGATGCAGTGCACCTGCACGATGCCCTTTATTTCGGCAGCGCGTTCGCCTGGCTGTTTGCGCGCTTGCGCGGGGTTCCGGTCATCGTCACCCAGCATGTCGGCACCATCCCGTACCGATCGCGGCTGTTGCGCTTCATCCACGCGCTGGCCAACCGAACGCTAGGCCGGCTGCTTCTTTCGACGGCGCACCAGGCGGTTTTCATCAGTCCGGCGGTGTGCGAGGAGTTCTCGCGCTTCTGCCACTACCGCTCGCCACCCTCCTATATCCCGAACGGCGTCGACACAGCGGTTTTCAGTCCACACGGGCCGGTCGCCGACGATCCGGAGATCGTCGCGACTCGCAAGTCGGGGCGGCGGGTATTCCTCTTCGTCGGCCGCTTTGTCGAGAAAAAGGGCCTGCGCATACTGCACAGCCTGGCGAGCATGCTCCCCGACGATCTCTGGCTGCTTGCCGGTCACGGCCCCATCGACCCATCCCTGTGGAAGCTGCCCAACGTACGCGTCGTTCGCGGCCAGAGCGGCGCCGGCCTGGCAGACTATTTCCGCGCTGCCGATCTGCTCGTCCTGCCCAGCGTCGGCGAGGGCTTCCCGCTGGTCGTACAGGAGGCGATGGCTTGCGGGACACCCGTCATGGTCGGCACGGAAACCGCGGCGGGCTGCCCGGACGCGCGCTCCCTGATGATCGTCGAAGGCATCGGCCCCGACGACGCCAGCGCGACGCGCTGGGCACGCCGCTTGGCGGAACTTCGCGCCGACGGCGAGGAGCTCGCAGACCTGCGACCAGCCGTCGCGCGCTTTGCCCGAGAGAACTGGTCGTGGGCCCGGACCAGCGCCAGATATGCCGAATTACTGGCGTCCCTGCCTACCCCGGCCGCCAGGAAGGATCGCTGGCCATGACCTTCCGACGCCTGTCACTTGCTGCCCTCGGCCTCACCGCGCTGGCGATCGCGTTCATCCTCGCCAACGCCGAACCCTACGGGCGTATCTTCTGGCATTTGCTGTCCACACACGACCTGGCGGCAGCCTGGCTGATGCTGAGCATCCTCGTCCTGGGACAGTGGCTCGGCAGCAGGAATCCTGCGCATGGAGCCTGGGTGGAGCGCCTGCTGCTGGGCCTGGATCGGCAGCGCCATGCACTGGCCCTGGGCCTGTGGCTGGCGCTCTGTGCGGGCAGCCTGTGGGTCTATCACGACCAACCGCTGTCGATGGACGAGTACGCCGCCGCTTTCCAGGCCAAGGTCTTCGCCGCCGGCGCCATGCACGGGCAGTTTCCGCCGGAGCTGCTCGATCAGCTCATCCCGGCCGGTTTCCAGAACCATTTCCTGATGGTCAATCGCCACACCGGCGCCGTCTTCTCGGCGTACTGGCCCGGGTTTGCGATCCTCCTCACCCCATTCGAGTGGCTTGGAATTCCCTGGGCCTGCAATCCAACCCTCGTCGCAGCGAGCTTTCTGCTCGTTGCCAGGATCGCTCGTGAACTGATTGCTTCGCCACTGGCTGCCGGTTGGGCCCTGCTCTTCGCGCTCGCCTCGCCAGCCTTTGTCGCCAACGGCATCACCTACTACTCGATGCCCGCGCACCTCCTGTTCAACCTCGGATTCGCCTGGCTGTTGCTCGCGCCATCGCCCTGGCGCCTGTTCCTCGCCGGGCTGGTCGGCGGCTTTGCCCTGGTGCTGCACAACCCCTTCCCGCACACGGTGTTTGCCCTGCCCTGGATCATCTGGCTGGGAAGCAGGCGTGGCGCTGGGCTGCGCAACCTCGCCTGGCTCGGCGCTGGCTACCTGCCCATGGTCCTGGTACTCGGAGTCGGCTGGTCGCTGTGGCAACAACAGGCCTTGCGCGAAAGCGCTGCGGCGACCACGGTGGTGCACGCTGCACCAGCGGCGGCAGCCGACTGGGCGCAGCGAGCCGGCGCGCTGGTCAGCGGCCTGCTGCGGTTCTTCCGCTGGCCGGACGATACGATCCTCTACGCCCGCCTGGGTGGGCTGGCCAAGTTATGGCTGTGGGCTTCGCCGCTGCTCCTGCTGCTGGCGTGGTTCGGCGGGCGAGCGGAGAGGACAATCGGCATCCGGCTGCTCGGCGCGTCTGCCTTGCTGACCTTCTTCGCCTATTTCACGATTCCCTTCGATCAAGGCCATGGCTGGGGATACCGCTACTTCCACCCCGCCTGGGGAGCGCTGCCTGTACTGGCGGCACTGGGCGCGGTCAAGCTGAGCGCGGCCGAGGGTCCGCGGGCGGCGCAGCCGCTCCTCGTCCTGACGCTCGTCAGCCTCGTCGCCGCCAACGGCTTGCGCCTCACGCAAATGGGCGTCTTCATGGCCGATCACCTGGCGCAGTTCCCGCCGCGTGTACAAGCAGGGCAGCGCAGCGTTCTCCACAATGGGCGAGGCTACTATGCCCGCGACCTGATCCAGAACGATCCGTGGCTGCGCGGCCGCGAAATCATCTTCCTCGCACCCTCCGAAAAAGAGCGCGAGATGGCGCGGCGCCACAATCCGCAGCAGAGTCTGGCCGGTCGGAACCGCTTCGGCGCCACCTACACCGATGAAGGCGCGCCGGTCGCTGACAGCGGCCGGTAATGCTCGGCGCAGGCGTCGGGAACAACCAGCCTGGCGCGCAGTTCCCAGACCGTCGCAGGCGGCAGGTTTGCCCAAACGCGAACCAGGCGGCTCCAGTGCAGGCCGCTGTTGTGCGCATCGAAAGGGGGTCGGTTGAAATACGAATACTGGATCAGGCGCCGTCCCGGGGACGCCAGCAGAATGACGCAGATGGCCTCGATGGTATGGAGATAAAGTCCGCCGGGCAACGAATTGAAGGGTACCGACGACAGGATGTCGAGATGGTCGGGAAGCGCGCCCAGGCTGCTGACCGTGTCGTGAAAAAGTCCCTCGACGACCAGCGCGTGCCTGACCCGGCGCCGCAGATGCCTGGCAAGGTGCTTGTCCTGCTCAAAAACGACCAGTGGCATCGCATGCGCTGGTCTTGGAATACGGCGCGTGATGACCCCCGTTCCGGCACCGATTTCGAACACCGCGGCCGCCGGATCGATCTGCCCCACCATTGCCGCAACGAGCCTCGGTGACGAAGGGACAACCGCGCCAACCATTCTCGGATTCGCCAGGAATCTGCTGAACAGGCGAATCACCGGTAGAATCCGGTCGTCATGAGATGATCGCGATAGCTGTCGAGAAAACTACCGCCCGGACATTGATCAAGTCGGCCATCACATATTTTCCGCAGGCGCAGGTTGGCGTCAAACACCGGCCCCAGGGGGAGTCCGGCCAGTTCGAGCAGGGTCGACGGCAAGAACACGACGTCCAGTTCCCGGCGCACGGGTGGCGAGTGGTTGCCCACATTGGAAAAAAACTGATAGTTGGCAAAATGCAGTGCCTCCTCGTCCGACATCGGACGATGCGGCAACCTCGGCATCCTGTCCGCCACGCCCTCGAAACTCGGTTGGTGGTCGCCGAAGACGAGAATGAGCGAAGGCCGCTTGCTGTTGAGCACACTCTCGCGGAAAGCGCGACTGGCTCGATCAGACGCGATCGACCGCTCGATGTAGTCCTCCACCTTCTTGCTCAATTGCTGCTCTGGCGAGTCACCGGACGAAATTACGTTCTCGGGACGGGCGCACTTCTTGCCGTGCGGTCCGTGGTTGTTGATCGTCAGCATGAGCAGGAAAAGCGGCTGCTCGTCGCTGCCGAGGAGACGCTCGCGAACTTCTGCCAACTTGGCGTACATGACGTCGTCGGTAACATCGCACCAGCTCGTCGACAGGGCGAGCGCCTCGGCGCCAAAAAACGCTTCCATGCCGTAGGCGCGATACGCGTTAAAGGCGTTCATCATCCCCTTCTGCACCGGGTAGACAACGGCAGTCCGATAGCCGAGCGCGCGAAACTGATGCCCAAGCGCGTGACGAATCCTGGGAGCAACGGTATAGGGCGCATAGGCGGTTCTCGAGAACCAGTGATGGTCCGTGCCGGTCATCAGCGCCAGCTCGCTGTTCCAGGTGCCGCCTCCCTTGACATGAACGCGCAGTGGCCCGAACTGCCGGGAACGCGCACCCGGTTCGAACATGTCGAGACGGCAATCCGCGCGCGACTCGCAGGCGGCAAGCTGTCGCGGATCGAACTGCGACTCCTGGAGGATCACGATCACATCAGGCTTGCGGCCGGGATTGCGAACCACCGGGGAAGAAACGCCGGCTGCCCGGGTCTCGTATTCCCCTGCTCCGACCGGCGCATAGACGAAGTCCGCGCTGGCTATCCTGGTCGAGCGGATGAACCGCTCCAGTGCCGAAGGAGACGGTCGATGCCCGGAAAAGGTCCACGCACTGACGTCCTCGTGGGTCAATGCGGCCGCTTCGTCAATAGTGGCCACGATGCTTTGCGAGAAGGCCAGGAGCATGATTGCCGCGAAGATCGCGCCGTCCGCCCGCGTGCGTGAAAGACGCCGGCGCTCGACGCAGGCGGCGAGAACCAGCACGCCGATCCATCCGACAAGAGCCAGCAGGCCAAGCAGGTCCACATACTGGAGCAGTGCACCGAGATTGTTGCCCAGGTTCGGCAGGGCATAAGCGAGGTCCTGCCAGATGAGCGTTTCGCCGGTGTACTCGAACTTTATCGTGTTGGCCGTGGAAATGGCGGCGACGACGGGCAAGACCAGCAAGGTCGCTGAAATCGGCCGCCAGATTATCTGCAATATCGCAACCACGATCGCCGCCGACGCAATTGCGACGTCATCCTGCAGGAATCTCTGTGCGACCAGGAAAAGCGCGAACGAGACCGCGTAGGGAAGGAGCGCCGTTCTGGCTCTCACCCTGCAGCCCTCGGCAGAGACACTCCAGGAGTCTTGTTCATGCGCAGCGACATTTTTATCTACCACGAATCCGTTGGCGAATCATGCGACCGTCAATGGCCAGGCAGCGCCTGGCCGATGGACTTCTCAGGAGCCGGCGGCTGTTTATGGAACATCGCTGCCTATCACTGCTGTCGCCCTCCCGTGCTCTCCGATTTCACCTGCCTACGGGACGATGATGGAGTGGCCCTGGGGAAGATCGCCACTCTATCACTACAGGCCGTGGCAATGGGTAGCTGCCGCATGCGGAGGGCAATGCTCCCAACCTAGCGCGCCATTGTCATAATTCGATCAGCAAACAAAGAAACGGGTTGCGCGCCTGGAAGGCTCCCGGCAGAATCCGTATCCCGTTGATACGGATGTAAAATTTTATATGCAGC
>Ga0209792_1001202_pt1 | contig 13351 bp, 14 predicted proteins | sample EBPBio142005_DNA_FD_185860 | JGI IMG/M metagenome (GOLD analysis project Ga0209792, IMG submission 185860) | Wastewater treatment Type I Accumulibacter community from EBPR Bioreactor in Madison, WI, USA - Reactor 1_6/14/2005_ DNA (SPAdes)... | ecosystem: Engineered > Bioreactor > EBPR >... | reverse complement strand
CTCGAGGAAGAGAAGCTGGGCGCAGACCAGCGAGGCCATGCCGTCCTCGACGCCACCCGTGATGAAGATGATCCGCTCCTTCAAGAGCCGGGAGAAGATGTCGTAGGCGCGCTCGCCGCGATTGGTCTGCTCGACCACCATCGGGACGAGGTTCATATAGGTTTCGTACGGATCCTTCATGGGATGCCTTTCGGGAGCGGATCGCGGCGCGCGGCCGGAATCATCGTGGGAACTGTCACAGCGTAGATAGGATGCCGGGTCGCGCCTGCGCAAGGCCGCGTCCGTCTCGGCCTACAGGGACAGCGATCCGGCGAGCCTGACGAGGTCTGACTGGCGCCTGGCACCGGTCTTCTGGAAGACCTGGTGCAGATGCGTCTTGACGGTGCCCTGCCCGATGCCGAGCGACCGCGCCGTCTCGGCCACCGACAGGCCGGAGGCGAGCGCCGCGAACACCTTCGCCTCCATCGGCGTCAGGTCGAACAGCGAGGCCAGCGCCTGCTCGGGCGCCCCGCGCGGCGCGGAAGGCGGCACGATGAAGACGGCCGCGACCGCCCGCGGAGCCAGGCGTGGCCTGATCTCGCCGTGCCGAAGCGGCAGGACATGCAGCAGCGCCGGCCCACCATCGCGCCGCACCGGGATGCCCAGCCCGCCCCGGCCGATCTCCTCCTCCTTGCGCGCGGCGGCTGCGACCGCCTGCGCCAGCATCTGCTGCGCCGGATCGGACGGGACGACGAGCCGGCCGCGCTCGCTGGCGACCGGATCGCGGGCGGCCAGCATGCGGCGGGCCGCCTCGTTGGCGTGGACGATCGACAGGTCGCCGCCGACCAGCAGCGTGCCCACGCTCAACTCATCCAGCGTGGACGCGAAGGTCTGCGCCTCGACGGTCCTGATGTCGAGCAGACGGCTGATGCTGACGGCCCGCTGGATATGCGGCAGCAGCAGCGTAGGAATTTCCAGGTCGGCCGCGGAAATCCGGCCAGCCCGCTCGTGCCAGCCCATGGCAATGGTCCCGAACGCCTCGGCGTCGCGCGCGACCGGAATGGCGAGGATGTCGACAAGGCCCTGCGGCGCACCCCACTCCTTGTAGTAGCGCCCATGCCTGTATTCCCCGCCGGGCCGCGCGTGCGACAGCACCTGCGGCCGGTCGAGCGGATAGGACGCGACCGCCTCGACGCCTCCCCACATCTCGACCACGTCGGCGGCGTAGTCGTTCATGCTCTCGAGGTAATCCGGTGCCAGGCCCACGGCGACATTCAGCAGTATCTCGCCCGACGGCATCGCGATCGCGCTCAGCATCGTATTGGCGAAGCGCGTCTCGTCCAGCAGCATGGTCAGGGCCTTCGGCCACAGATCGGGATCGATCGCGCAATCGTAGATAATGCCGATCAGGTCCGAGAGCCGGCCATGTGAAATGCGCGGCATGTGTGGTCTCCGGGCGCGCCTGCCAACATTTATCTAGCCTCGTGAAATTTCGAAAGCCTCCATCGTTCGATGGAGGACGCGCGGCGAGGCCCGTGGCTAAGTCTGGGCAGAATCACGGATCGCGCGAGGCACGAGGGTTTTGGCGCGGCCAAGGAGAGGGTTTTCGCCATGCAGCCAAATCGCGGGACCGCAAAACTGCGGATGTTCGTTGCGGCGGCCGTTCTTTCAGCCCTTTCGCCAAGCGCCGCGCTGGCCGATGACGCCACGCCGTTCTCCTGGACCGGCGGCTATGTCGGGGTGCAGGCCGGATATGGGTGGGCAACGCCTGGCGCAACGGTATGCACAAGCCTCAACCCTCCGCATTGCTTCGCCGTGGGAAATCCAGCGACAGGAAGTATCGGTCAGGCGATGAAGGCAAGCGACTTCCCGATGAACGGCATGCTCGGCGGCGTCCATGCCGGCTACAATTATCAGTTCGGGAACGGAATCGTCGCCGGCGTCGAAGGCGATCTGGAGATGACGGGCCTGCAGGGGGCGGAGGCCGGGGATCTGGCCGGACCGCTTTTCGGCCTGAGGGGCAGGGTGAACTGGCAGGCCTCGCTTCGCGCCAGGCTGGGCTACGGGTTCGGCCGCTCGCTTCTTTACGCCACCGGCGGCGCGGCGCTGGCGGATTCGAGCTACACGGTGACCTTCGCGCCCAACGGCTCCACCCATAGTTACGGGACGACACGCGGCGGCTGGACCATCGGCGCAGGCTTCGAGCATGCCCTGACCAACCGCGTCACGGCGCGGCTTGAATATCGATACAGCGACTTTGGTCGGATCGACACCTACGGTCTGCTCCCGGGAGGAGTAACCGAGAGCCATCACGAGCTGAAGCACGACGCCGTGCGTCTCGGCGTCAGCTACAGATTCTAGATCAGGCAGGTGCAACGGCGATCGCGCGCACGGAGCGAGAAAAGGGCTTTGGCATGACGACGACTGAAACGATCGAGCACGCCCTGCGGCGCGGGCTGCGCGCGCTCGCGGGAACCGCCATGGTCGCCGGGCTTCTTGCCGGGCCGGCGTCGGCGGCGTCGCTGGAGGATGTGATCGAGCGGCTCGACGCCATCCAGCGCGAGAACGCGGCGATCCGCAAGGAGAACGCGGCCATGCGTCGGGAGATTTCGGCGCTGCGCAAGGAGCGCTCGTCCGACGTGGCGGAGATACGCGAAGCAGTCTCGGCCCGTGTCGTGGCGCCCGAGATCGCGCCGCTGGCCGTTGCGCGCGCGGCCGCGCCGGCACCGGATCATGAGGCCGGCCCCTATGACTGGTCCGGCTTCCATGCCGGCGCGTTCGCAGGCTACGGCTGGGGTGACGCGGATTGGGGGCCGGTGGTGCCGCGTTTCGGTGGCACCACGGTCCTTGTCGACAACGGGCTCGGACTGGGTCTCGGCGGCGGGCTGGCCGGCGTCCAGGCCGGGTTCGACCACCAGGCCGGCAACCTCGTGCTCGGCGCGGGGGCGTCGCTGGCCTGGGCCGGGATCGGGCAGCGTTCCACCCACGTCCTCACGAACGGTCTCGCTGGAGATATCGAGGAACTGGAGACGAACATCAACTGGACCGGCACAGTGACCGGGCGTCTCGGCTACGCCTTCGACAATGTGCTGGTCTATGCCAAAGGCGGGGCGGCGGTCGCGGGCGTGGACGATCATTGGACGCTGCACAGCACCACCTTCAGCCTTGCTGGCCAGCAGCAGAGCACGCTGTTCGGCTGGACGGCCGGCGCGGGTGCGGAATTCGCCTTCGGGCGCAACTGGTCCGCCGGGCTGGAATACGCCTATTCAGACTTCGGCTCCAGGAACGTCGCGTTCATCGGCACCCTTCCTGGCGGGACTCCGGCCGTCTTCTCCCACGACATCAAGACGAACCTCCACCAGGTGAAGGTCGGGCTGAACTACCGCTTCGGCGCGGAGTGATCCGCCGCGCGTGAGCGCATGGCGGGCGGTCCCGCCCCGGCCGACAGCGCAACGCGCCCGGGCAGTCGAAGGCCCGGCTATTCCGCCGCCGCCGCCAATCGCATACATGGACAACCCTCCGGTAACCCGCTTCGGCGACAATAGGCGGCTATCTGGGGCAAGGCGGACCGTGGGAGCGTCCGCCGTCAGGGGACGGTCCATGCAGAGACCTCATTATCTCGCCTATTCGGGCGAGACGCGCTCGATCAGGCTCGATCCGCACGATCCGGGCTTCATCAACGATCCGTACGTGGCGTACGCCTGGATGCATTCGGTCGCGCCCGTCGTGTTCTGGGAGGAATACGGCTTCTGGTGCCTCGCCGGTTATGACGACGTGTCGCGCACGCTGCGCGACCGGCGGTTCGGACGCGAGCGGCCCGGGGGCTATCTCGCCGCCGTGGGCGAACGGCCGCATCTCGCGGATTTCGACCGGGTCGAGGCCTATTCCATGCTGGAGATCGAGCCGCCCGTCCACACGCGCCTGCGCGCGCTGGTCAACCGCGCCTTCGTCTCGCGGCAGGTCGAGCGGCTGGCGCCGCGCATCGAGGCCTTCGCCCATGAGCTGATCGACGGGTTCGAGGCCGATGGCCGCGCCGATTTGCTGCCGGCCTTCGCGACCCCGCTGCCGAGCGTCGTCATCGCCGAAATGCTCGGCGTCGGGGCCGACATGGCGGCCCAGCTCGTCGCCTGGTCGAACAGCATGGTGACGATGTACATGCACGCGCCGACGCGGCGCGTGGAGGACGAGGCGAACGCCGCCGCCCGCGATTTTTCGGCCTTCATCCGCGACGAGGCCGGCAAGCGCCGGAGCCGTCCGGGCGACGATCTGCTCAGTGTGCTGATCGCCGCGCAGGCCGATGGCGACCGGCTGTCCGAGGACGAACTCGTGTCGTCGGCCGTCCTGCTGCTCAATGCGGGCCACGAGGCGACCGTTCACCAGGCCGGCAATGCCGTGCGCTCGATCCTGAACGCCGGCGGCGATCCGCGCCGCTTCTTCGCGACGCCCGAGCAGGCGGCTGCGACGGTCGAGGAATGCCTGCGCTACGACGCGCCGCTGCACATGTTCACGCGCTACGCCAATGACTGGATCGACCTGTCGCCCGGCGTCGTCATCGCGCCGGGAGAGCGGGTCGGCCTGCTGCTCGGCGCGGCCAACAACGACCCGGCGGCGTTCGAGAATCCGAGGCGCTTCCATCCGGGCCGCGAGGACCAGAAGAACGTCTCCTTCGGCGCCGGCATCCATTTCTGCGTCGGCGCGCCGCTGGCGCGGCTGGAATTGCAAATCGGGCTGAAGGTTCTGTTCGACCGGCTGCCGGAGCTGCGGCTCGCCTACGAGCCGGCCTATCGCGACACCTACCATTTCCACGGGCTTGAGATGCTGAAAGTGGAGTGGTGAGCTCTCGCCGCCAGTCGAATTCCCCTATCCCGGCATTCGAAAGGCAGTTCCGGTTTGCCCGCCACCGTTGTATGTGGTCGGATATAGCCGTCCGCACCTTGCCAATTGGGATAAGAGATGAAATTTCTTCGTCCGGCCGCCTTCGCGGCGCTGTTGGTCATCGTTGCAGCACCGGCGCTGGCGCAACTCAGGCAGGCCGCGACGTTCGAATTCGTCGGCGGGCCGACGCCCTTGACGATGTCGCTCGAAACACTCTCCGCATTGCCTCAAGTCGAGCAGGAGATAACGTTCAAGACCTCGAAAGGCACGTCGACGGCGCGATACAAGGGACCGCTTCTCTGGGACATCGTGAAGTCGAGCAAGACGCTCGATAATCTCGAACGAAACAAGGAGCTGGCCAAGACCTTGCTCGTTACGGCAACCGACGGCTACGAAATTGCATTCTCGATCGGCGAATTATCGCCGGAGTTCGGCAATGCGACAGCCCTTGTCGCCCTCGAAACCAATGGCTTGCCTGTGCCGGAGGGCTTTCGCATCGTCGTTCAGGGCGACAAGCGCGGAGCCCGCGCGATCCATAACATCGTCAAGATGGAAATCAGGTAGCGGCGCGTCCCTGTCGCCGCCCTGGAGACGGCCCCAAAACAAGAAAGCACCGGGATCGCTCCCAGTGCCTCCTGTTCAGCCGTTTCCCTCGTCCTTGCAGCGCCCGGAGGCGCGCGCCGGTTCGGGTCCGGTTCTGACCGGTCTTCGCGTCATCGCTTCCGTTAAGTCGCGTTCCGCTCGACCAAGCTCCGTGCCGCGAGGACACTGCGAGCCTTTCCACCTCGTGCGTTCCAGACCGCCGTTTGATGGATCCCGCTGGACTGTGACGTCATCGACTTTTCGGCTTGCGCCTAGGTCCGCCTGACATCGCGGGGCTCAAGTCTGCCCTCTGGCTTTGTTCCGCTGTCCGGGCGGAGCCGTCGTGCTCTTGAGATGGGTTGAGCCTATGCCCCGACTTCGCTGGCGGCAATGGCCGCGGGCCTGTGGACAGAGTGGATAACGGGGGCTGTGGCAGTGCACAAAAGCACTGTTTCAAACCTTCATTACATACTCTTTGCGAGTCGTTTCAAGCACTTCCCAGCTTCCCTTGAAGCCCGGCCTCAGGACAAAACTGTCGCCGGCCTTCACCGTCACCGCCGGGCCGCCATCCTCGGCGATCACCGACACGCCGGCGAGGATGTGGCAGAACTCCCATTCGTCGTATTCGATGCGCCATTTTCCCGGCGTCGCTTCCCAGATGCCGGCGTAGAGGCCGCCATCAGCTTCCTCGACGTTCCAGGTGCGGAATTTGGGCGCTCCGGAGATCAGGCGATCCGGCTTCTGCGCGCCCTCCTCGGGCTCGCCGAGCGGTTCGATCCGCTGGAAGAATTTGGACGGCATCTCAGCCCGCCTTCGCCAGCGCCTGTTTCAGGTCGGCAATGATGTCGTCCGCGTCCTCCAGGCCGATCGACAGGCGCACCACGTCGTTTCCGGCGCCGGCCGCCGTCTTCTGCGCGTCGGTCAACTGCCGGTGCGTGGTCGAGGCCGGGTGGATGATCAGCGAGCGCACGTCGCCGATATTGGCGAGGTGCGAGAGGAGTTCGACGCCCTCGACCACCTTCACGCCGGCGTCGAAGCCGCCCTTCAGGCCGAAGGTGAACACCGCGCCCGCGCCTTTCGGCGAATATTTCTGCTGGAGCTTGTGGTTCGGGTCGTCCTTGAGGCCCGGATAGGAAACCCATTTCACCTGCGGCTGCTTCTGCAGCCATTCGGCGACCTTGAGCGCATTCGAATTATGCCGGTCCATGCGCAGCGACAGGGTCTGTGCGCCCTGCAGGATCTGGAAGGCGTTGAAGGGCGAGATCGCCGGGCCGAAGTCGCGCAGGCCGAGCACGCGCGTCGCGATCGCGAAGGCGAAATTGCCGAAGGTCTCGTGCAGGACGATGCCGCCATATTCGGGCCGGGGCGACGACAGCATCGGGTACTTGCCGCCCTTCGACCAGTCGAAGGTGCCGCCGTCGACAATGATGCCGCCCATCGAGGTGCCGTGGCCGGCAATGAATTTCGTCAGCGAATGGACGATGATGTCGGCGCCGTATTCGATCGGGCGGATCAGGTATGGCGTCGCCATCGTGTTGTCGACGATCAGCGGAATGCCGTGCCTGTGCGCCACCTTGGCGATCGCCTCGATGTCGACGAAGGTGCCGCCCGGATTGGCCAGGCTCTCGATGAAGATCGCCTTGGTCTTGTCGTCGATCCTCGCTTCCAGCGCCTTCAAATCGTCGACATCGACGAAACGCGCTTCCCATCCGAAATTCTTGTAGGCATTGCCGAACTGGTTGATCGAGCCGCCATAGAGCTTCGTCGCCGCGATGAAATTCTCGCCCGACTGCATCAGCGTGTGGAAGACGAGGAATTCGGCCGCGTGGCCCGAGGCGACGGCCAGCGCGGCGGTGCCGCCTTCCAGCGCCGCGATCTTCTCCTCGAGCACGGCCTGCGTCGGGTTCATGATGCGGGTATAGATGTTGCCGAACGCCTTCAGCCCGAACAGCGACGCGGCATGGTCGACATCGTCGAACACATAGGCGGTCGTCTGGTAGATGGGCGTGACACGCGCGCCGGTGGCGGGATCGGGCTTTTCGCCGGCGTGGATGGCAAGCGTGTCAAATCCGGGCATAACAATCTCCAGAACGTCCGTTTGATGAAATCGCCGCCATTCTTGGCAAAGCCGGGTGACGGTGCAAAGACGAATTTTCCAATACTGGCCAAAAGTTGGCCCTCGCCCGACATGAAATCGGGCGAACGAAGAATTTCCGCCTATTTCTGGCGAATGCCGAAACTCTGGTAGCCGCTGCGCATGATCGGCCGCCTGGAGCTCAGCGTGCCGGAATTGACGCCGTTCCAGCCGATCTCGCCCGACAGGCGCGCATATTCGATCTTCGGGCAGCGGTTCATCACCACCTTGACGCCCGCCGCCTCGGCCTTCGCCGCCGCCTCGTCATGGCGCACGGTCAGTTGCATCCAGATTACCTTGGGCACGGACGCAAGAGCCAGCGCCTCGTCGACGATCGGCGGCACCGCGTCGGACGCGCGGAAAATGTCGACCATGTCGATCGCCACCGGAACGTCGGCGAGCTTCGCATAGGTCATGCGGCCGAGGATCTCCTTGCCGGCATGGCCCGGATTGATGGGAAAGACCTCGTAGCCCTTGTCGATCAGATATTTCGTGACGAAGAAGCTCGGCCGCACGTCGTTGGCCGACGCGCCGACGATGGCGACCGTCTTCACGGAATTCAGGATGCCGGAGATGTAGGAATTGTCGTAGGCGTCGTGGTTCATGCTGGCAGCGAGATAGTCCCATCCGCGGCGATCGGGAAGGCCGAATTGTTGGCGACCTCCCAGAGATTGCCTTCGGGATCGGCGAAATAGCCGTACCAGCCGCCCCAGAACGCGCGGCCGCCCCGCTTGACGATCTTGCCGCCGACCGCCTGCGCCTGGGCCAGGACATCGTCGACCTCGGTATCGGAGCGCGTGTTGTAGGCCAGATAGACCCGGCCGACGCCGTCGGAGAAGATGATGCCGGCATCCTTTTCCGCGTCGCCGCGCGCGAACAGCGCGAGGATCGACCCGCCGACCTGGAAGAACTCGACTTCGCCGCCGAAACCCGGATGACGCTTAAGGCCCATGCCCTCATAGAAGCGCGCGAGCTTTTCGACATTGTTCGCGGCGATGGTGATGATCGAGACGCGCGGTTCCATCAGTCCCTCGTCCAGTCAGGCTTCTTCTTGTCCAGAAAGTCGCCGATGCCGCGCGTCGCGTCCGGTCCCAGCATGTTCGCGACGATCGCGCGGGAGGCATGGTCGTAGGCGTCGGCGAGGTTCATCTCGGCCTGTTCGTAAAAGGTCTTCTTGCCGAGCGCGATCGACGCCGGCGGTTTCGCCGCGATCGTTTCGGCATATTTGGTGACCACCTGGCGCAGATATTCGCGCGGCACCACGCGGTTGATCAGTCCGAATTCGCGCGCCGACGAGGCGTCGATCATCTCGCCGGTCAGCAGCATCTCCATCGCGTGCTTGGCCTTCAGCCCCCGCGCGAGCGCCACGCCCGGCGTCGTGCAGAACAGGCCGACATCGATGCCGTTGACTCCGAAACGCGACTGATCCGACGCGATCGCCAGATCGCAGGACGCGACAAGCTGGCAGCCGGCGGCAGTCGCGAGGCCATCGACCTCGGCGATGACCGGCTTCGGATTGCGGACGATGGACTGCATCATGCGCGAGCAGCGGCCAAAGGTTTCCTCGAAGAACGCCTTGCCGCCATCAGCGTCGCCGCGGTGCGCCGTCATCTGCTTCAGATCGTGCCCGCCGGAAAACAGTTTTCCGGACGCGGCGATGACGATCACGCGCACCGACCTGTCCGCAGCCGCGCGGTCGAGCTCGCCCTGCAGCGCATCGATCATCTCCAGCGACAGCGCGTTGGCCGGCGGATTGGCCAGCGTCAGTCGAAGCACCTTGCCCGACTGTTCGCTCCACAGCGGCCCCGCCGGTTCGTCGCGCCGCATCGCCAGGATTTCAGCCATCGGGAAAACTCCGTTCGGGCCATCGATACCAGATCGCCCGCTGGCCAGACAAATAGCATTCGCTGACCAGGGTCAGTAGGGATTCAGCTCATTATGAGTTGAATCCCTACTGACCCGCGATGGACAGGGCGCGCTTCACCGTCTTACGTTTACGAAAACGGAAGCGCCTCGGACCATGCCAAAAGTCGCCTACGAAAAGGACGGCCGCATCGCGCGGATCATTCTGAACCGGCCGGACGTGATGAACGCGATCGACGACGAGCTTCCGGTCGAGCTTGCCGACTGCGTCGCGCGCGCCAATGCGGACCCGGGGGTGCATGTCATCGTGCTCTCAGGCGCGGGGAAAGCGTTCTGCGCCGGCTACGACCTCGCCTATTACGCGCAGGCGACCGGCGGCGCGGGCCATGCGGCGACGCAGGACATGCCGTGGGACCCGATGAAGGATTACGCCTTCATGATGCGCAACACGGACCTGTTCATGTCGCTCTGGCGCTCCTACCGACCGGTCATCGCCAAGGTGCATGGCTTCGCGGTTGCCGGCGGCTCCGACATCGCGCTCTGCTGCGACATGATCGTGATGGAGGACGAGGCGGAGATCGGTTACATGCCGGTGCGCGTCTGGGGCTGCCCGACCACGGCCATGTGGGTCTATCGCCTCGGCCCGGAACGCGCCAAGCGCATGCTGTTCACGGGCGACAAGATTACCGGCAGGGAAGCCGAGCGCATCGGGCTCGTCCTGAAATCCGTCCCCTCTGCCGATCTCGACGCCGAGGTGGAAAAACTGGCCGAGCGCATGGCGACCGTTCCCGTCAACCAGTTGATGATGCAGAAGCTCGTGGTCAACCAGGCGATCGAGGCGATGGGGCTGAAGCAGACGCAGATGTTCGCCACCATCTTCGACGGCATTACCCGCCACTCGCCCGAAGGCATCAACTTCAAGCACCGCGCCGAGGATGTCGGCTGGAAACAGGCCGTGCGCGAACGCGACCTCGGAACGTTCGATTGGACCGCCAACCGTCCGATCAATTCGACCAAGTGAGACCGATGCCTGTGAAGAAAGCACTCCAGCCCGTGATGACCGCCGACGAGGTGAACGGCCTCATCGGCGAGGCGTTTCCCCAGTTGAACCGCGACCATCGTTCCTACGAGGCGATCGAGGTTTTCCCGGGCGGGTGCGTCGTGCGCCTCCACGCCGAGGAGCGGCACCTGCGCCCCGGCAACACGGTCTCCGGCCCGGCGCTGTTCACGCTGGCCGACATCGGCGGCTATGTCTGCGTGCTGTCACATTCCGGCCCTGACGCGCTGTCGGTGACGACCAACATCAACATCAATTTCATGCGCAAGGCCGAGGCCGGCCCCGTCGACGGACGCTGCAAGATTTTGAAGCTCGGCCGCTCGCTGATGGTCTATGATTGCGAGATCACGCAGGACGGCGCGATCATCGCGCACGCAACCGGCACCTATTCGATCCCGCCGAAACGCGGCTGAACGATCCGCTTTGATCAAAGCGCGGCATTCGCGTATGATCAGGCCCGTCAACCAATCAAAGGAGTTTTCGTGAAGGCCATTGTCATCCAGCAGGCTGGCGGCTCGCGAAGCTAACGCCGCGTCGACGTCCGCATTCGCGGCTGACGCGCAGTTTCCACCGCCAGCGGTTTGAGCGTGCCCGCCACGAGGCGGCGCACAGTCGAATTCGCGCGAACAGATGTTCGCCATGCTGGTGCAAAGACAATGATCTCCGAAACTCCCACGCTGGCCGATCTCGGCTGGTCCACGCATTTCTCAACCCAACGCGACATCGATGAACTGCAAACGACGGTTCCGGCGCGCGTCATGGCCGTCCACCGCAACCGGCTGGCGGTTCAGGGCGACGGCTTCGACACCGATATCCTCCCGCCCCGCGACGGCGACGGGCCGACGGTCGGCGACTGGCTCCTGCTGACCGATGACCGGACGCGGCTCGTTCGCCTGCTCAACCGCCGAAGCGTCTTCAAACGCAAGGCGCCGGGCATCGAAGTCCGCACCCAGCTGATCGCGGCCAATGTCGATACGCTGTTCATCGTCTCGTCCTGCAATCAGGACTTCAACGTCGCGCGGCTCGAACGCTATCTGGCGCTGGCGCGGCAGGCGGAGGTGACGCCGCTCGTCGTGCTGACCAAGGCGGATCTCGCGGACGATCCCGGCACATACCGCGCAGCGGCGGAAAAGCTGCTGCCCGGCCTGCTGGCCGAGACGCTGGATGCGCGCGATGCGATCGAGGCAGGCCGGCTCGCAGCCTGGTGCGGCAGAGGCCAGACGGTCGCGCTGGTCGGCTCGTCGGGCGTCGGCAAGTCGACGCTGGTCAATGCATTGACTGGCGACGGTGCAATAGCGACGCAAGCCGTGCGCGGCGACGACGACAAGGGCCGCCACACGACAACGGGCCGCCAGCTTCACAGGCTTCCGTCAGGCGGCTGGCTGGTCGATACGCCCGGCATGCGCGAGCTCCAGCTCACCGATGTCGAAGCTGGCCTTGCCGATGTCTTCGCCGATCTTGACGCGATCGCGGCGCGATGCCGCTTTGCCGATTGCCGCCACGAGGGCGAGCCAGGCTGCGCCGTTGCGCAGGCCGCGGCCAGCGGCGAAATCGACGCGGCGCGGGTCAAGCGCTGGCGCAAGCTGGTCGCCGAGGAAGCGTTTAACAATGCGACCTTGGCGGAGCGCCGAGCCCGCGACCGCGCCTTTGGCAGACTGACGCGTGACGCCGGAGCAGACAAACGCTGGCGGCGCGGCGACTAGAGGAAAATACCCCGGCCGGCGTCACCGCCGGCCGGGTCGTTCGTCGTCAGGCTGCGAGCACCGTGAGCTTCGGCGCAAGGTCGGCGATCGAGGCTTCGAGGCTGCGCGGGGCCTTGCCCGACAGCGCCTCGACGTCTCCCGTCACCCCCGCCGTCCAGCCATTGGCCACCGGCACGAAGATCGCCGCCAGCAGTTCGGCATAGTCGCGCGGCACGCCGGCCGCGGCCGTCTCCGCCACGAAGGTTTCGCCGTCGACCGGCGTGTAGCGCACCGGATGGCCCAGCGCCTTGGCCAGCAGGTCGGCCGCCTCGGCATAGCCGAACGCCTCCGGGCCGGTCAGTACGAAGGCCTTGCCGTTATGCGCGTCCGACGTCAGCGCGCCGGCGGCCGCTGCCGCGATGTCGCGGGCATCGATGAAGCTCGACTTGCCCTCGCCCGCCGGCACGCGGATTTCGCCGGCCGCGACGCCCGCGCCCCAATAGGTGGCGAAATTGTCGGCGAACCAGTTCGGCCGCAGGATGACATAGGGCGCACCCGACTTTTCCAGCCGCAGCTCAAGCTGGCGGAACGGGATGTTGTCATCGGCATCGACGCCCATCGCGGTCTGCAGCACCACCTTGATGCCGCGTTTCGCCGCCGCGTCGATGACCGGAGCCAGCGGCGTGACGGGATCGACGCTGCCGGCCGGGGCCAGGGCGTAGATGCGGTCGACACCGGCCAGGGCCGGCTCGATCGTCGCCGGATCGCTCAGGTCCAGCCGCACCCATTCCACGCCGGCAGGCAGATTGCGGATCGGATTGCGGCTCGCCGCCTTCACTTGTTCGCCGCGTTTTGCCAGTTCGCCGACCAGCGGCGCGCCGACATTGCCCGAGGCGCCGATAACGAGAATCTTCTTCGACATGATGGTCTCCAAGGTTGTTCCGTCCTGCATAGCTTTCTTTTTGAAAGCAGCATTCAATAAGAGCCTTGATATAGAAAAGGCGCGCAGGTAAAAAGAAGGCACTTTGCTGTTATCTGGGTGCCGCTGGCGCGCCCTTGTTACCCGGTGGAAACCGCCCATGCGCAACTACAGCGTCTATGCCGAGAATTGCCCCACGCGGCTGCTGCTCGACCACATCGCCGACAAATGGGCGGCGCTGATCCTGCGCAAGCTCAAGG
>Ga0209792_1001198_pt1 | contig 13395 bp, 8 predicted proteins | sample EBPBio142005_DNA_FD_185860 | JGI IMG/M metagenome (GOLD analysis project Ga0209792, IMG submission 185860) | Wastewater treatment Type I Accumulibacter community from EBPR Bioreactor in Madison, WI, USA - Reactor 1_6/14/2005_ DNA (SPAdes)... | ecosystem: Engineered > Bioreactor > EBPR >... | reverse complement strand
TGCAGCGCCTGGGCAGCTGGCAGCGCCTGGCTGAGCACGAGATCGGCCTGCTGCGCGAGGCCCAGGTGCACGACGGCCCCGTGGGCCAGCGCGGCGCCATGCAGCTGCACGCAGGTGGCAGCGGGGTCGACCACCTGGGCTGGATAGTGCCCAACTACGCGCTGCGCCGCACGGCCTACGAGGTCGCCGCGCGCGAGCCGGGCGTGCGCCTGATCACCGAGGCGCGCGTCACGCGCGTGGCCGTCACCCCCACCCATGCCGAGCTGGAATACAGCCAGCAAGGCCAGCCCCCGCAGACCCTGCGCGCGCCGCTGCTGGTGGCGGCCGACAGCCGCTTCTCCAGCATCCGGCGCCAGCTGGGCATAGGCGCGGCCCTGCACGACTTTGGCCGCACCGTCATCGTCTGCCGCCTGCGCCACGAGCTGCCGCACCACGAGGTGGCGCATGAATGCTTCGGCTACGAGCAGACCCTGGCCATACTGCCGCTGCCCGCCGACCTGATCGACGGCAGCCCGCAATGCTCGGCCGTCATCACCACCGGCGCGGCCCAGGCGCAGGAGCTGCTGGCCCTGCCGCCCGCGGACTACGCCGCGCGCGTGCAGGCGCAGTTCCAGCACCGCCTGGGCGCCATGCAGCTGGTGGGCGAGCGCCATTCCTACCCGCTGGTCGCTGTCTACGCCCACCGCTTTTCCGGCCCGCGCTGCGCCCTGCTGGGCGACGCCGCCGTGGGCATGCACCCGGTCACGGCCCATGGCTACAACCTGGGCCTGGCGGGCGTGGAGGGCCTGACGCGCGCCATCACCGCCGCCCACGCACATGGCGCCGACATCGGCGCGGCCAGCGTGCTCGCCCCCTACGCGCGCGCGCACCACCGCCACGCCTGGCCCATCTACCAGGGCACGAACGCCATCGTGCGCCTGTACACCGACACCCGCCCGCTGCCGCGCCTGCTGCGCCAGGCGGTGCTGGCCGGCTCCAGCCGGCTGCCGCCACTCAAGGGCCTGATCGTGAGCCAGCTCACGGGGCGCAGGCCGGCCTGGCCAACGGCGAATCAGCCATAACGGCCGCTTATGGATAGGCACCGGCGCGCCACTCACGCGCCGGCCGGCGACTGCCTACAGTCGCGCCATGCCCAGCCCTCCCCCCCGCACCGCCGCAAGCCATGGCGCCACCCCCACGGTGGTGGACGGCCACGCCCATGTCTTCCTCAAGGACATGCCGCTCGCCACCGCGCGCCGCTATGCGCCCAGCCATGACGCCACGCCCGCCGACTACCTGGGCCTGCTGGATGCGCACGGCGTCACGCACGGCGTGCTGGTGCAGCCCAGCTTCCTGGGCACGGACAACGGCTACCTTCTGAGCGTGCTGGGCACGCAGCCGCAGCGCCTGCGCGGCGTGGTGATGCTCGATCCCGCCACCGACGAGGCACAGCTGCAGGCCCTGGGCGCCGCCGGTGTGGTGGGCGTGCGCCTGAACCTCATGGGCCAGGCAGTGCCCGACCTCGACGCGCCGCAGTGGCAACGCTTTCTGGCGCGCCTTGCTGCCCTGGACTGGCACCTGGAACTGCACCGCCAGGCCGCCGACCTGCCGCCGCTGATCGACGCCGCGCTGCGTACCGGCTGCCGCGTCGTCGTAGACCATTTCGGGCGGCCCGACGCGCTGCAGGACTATGCCGACCCGGGCTTCGCCGCCCTGCTGCAGCGCGCCGCAACGGGCCGCGTCTGGATCAAGCTCTCGGCCGCCTACCGCAACGGGCGCGGCTCCCAGGTGGCCGCTGCAGAACGCACACCGGCGCTGCTGCAGGCCGATGCCGACGCCGCACGCCGCTGCGCCCAACAGCTGCTGGCAGCCTTCGGCCCCGAGCGCCTGGTCTGGGGCAGCGACTGGCCCCATACCCAGCACCAGGACATGACCGACTACGGCCGCAGCCTGGCCGCACTTGCCGACTGGGTGCCCGATGCCACGCAGCGCGCCCGCATCCTCGGCGCCACGGCCGCCGAGCTGTTCCACATCCCACTTACCCATTAGGAGACACCATGCAACGACGTTCCATTGCCCTTGCCGCCCTGGCCCTGGCCCTTGCGCCGGCCGTGCACGCCCAGGCCAACCCCGCCGCGGGCTACCCCAACAAGCCCGTGCGCATGGTGGTGACCTATCCGCCGGGCGGCACCGTGGACGCGGTGGCGCGCATCCTGGGCCCCAAGCTCACGCAGATCTGGGGCCAGTCGGTGGTCGTGGACAACCGCGCAGGCGGCGGCGGCATCATCGGCGCGCAGGCCGTGCTGTCGGCTCCGGCCGACGGCTACACGCTGATGCTCGACGCCTCCAACCACGCGCAGAACCCTGCCCTCAAGAAGCGCATGCCGTTCGACACGCTCAAGGCCTTTGCGCCGGTGTCGCTGCTGCTCAAGGTGCCCAGCGTGCTCGTGGTCAACCCGAGCTTCCCCGTGCGCTCGCCCAAGGAGCTCATCGCCTACGTGAAGGCCAACCCCGGCAAGGTGGACTTCGCCTCGTCGGGCAACGGCTCGGCCCAGCACCTGGCGGCCGAGCTGTTCGCGCTCAAGACCGGCATCCAGATGACCCATGTGGCCTACCGTGGCGGCGGCCCGGCCATGGTGGACGTGATGGCCGGCAACGTGCCCGTGTTTTTCGCCAGCCTGGCCTCGGCCCTGCCGTATATCCAGAGCGGCAAGCTGGTAGCCGTGGCCGTAGCCGGCCAGCGCCGCACGCCCGTGCTGCCTGACACGCCGACGTTCACCGAATCGGGCGTGAACGGCGTCGATGTCTACGAGTGGAACGCCCTGTTCGCGCCCGCGGGCATGCCCGCCGCATTGGTGGACAAGATCAGCAAGGACGTGGCCACGGCCCTGTCCGACCGCGAGGTCAAGGCCCGGCTGATGTCGCTGGGCGCCGAGGTCATAGGCTCCACGCCCAAGGAGCTGGAGCAGTACCGCCGCGCCGAGATCAACCAGTGGACGGCCCTGGGCAAGCAGGCCAACATCGTGCTCGACTGAAACCCACCATCCAATGAACCCCGTCACCCCGGCGAAGGCCGGGGTCCAGGGGCTCCGCTTCTGGATTCCGGCCCCGGATCGGAGTCCGGGGTGACGTTCTTGCGCCGGAATGACGGTGATCAGCGTTGCGCGCCAGGCCAGTTACAGCCGATCCGCGATCTGGCTGGCCATCGTAGGCCGGCCCGAGGCCAGCCACAGCACGCTGAGCTCGAAGTGCGGCAGGCGCTCGCCATCGGCCAGCGGCACGAACTGCACGCCGCGGTGCTGCAGCACGGCCGCCGACTGCGGCAGCAGCGACGCGCCGACGCCGGCCGCGACGCACGACAGCACGGTGAGTGAGCGGTTGGCCTCCTGCACCACGCGCAGCTCCAGCCCCGCGCGTGAAAACGCGCCCGCAATGCCGGCGCGCAGCGCGGGCAGCTGGGCTTGAGGGAACCACACCAGCCCCAGCCGCGCCACGTCGGCCAGCGTCACCCGCCCATCCGCGCCCACGGGTTCGCCCGCCGGCAGGACGGCCACCAGCGGGTCGCGGCGCACCAGCTTCTGCCGCACCCGGCCCTGCAGCGCCACCGGCGTGTGCAGCATGGCCAGGTCGATGCGTCCCTCGGCCAGGGCCTGCATGAGGTCGGCATTGCCCATCTCCGACAACTCCACCTGCGTGCCGGAGAATTCCGCCTGCAGCAGCTTGAGCGCCGCGGGCAGCACCTCGTACACGGCATGCGTGACGAAGCCAATGTGCAGCCGCCCCATCTTGCCGCCCGCGATGGCGCGCGCATGCTGCTCGGCCGACTCGGCCAGGGCCAGGCTGGCGCGCACATCGTCGATGACGGCCCGCCCCGCGCTGCTGAGCGTGGCGCCGCGGCGCGAGCGTTCAAACAGGCGCACACCCAGGCCCGACTCCAGCCGTCGCAGCGCCTGGCTTAAAGCGGGCTGGGCCACGCCCAGGCTGGCCGCCGCGGCCGTCATGCTGCCCAGATCGGCGACGGCCAGCAGGTAGCGCATGGTGCGCGTGTCGAAGGGATTGGCGCTCATAGGCATGGCGGGGAAAGATACACGCAAACCCAGGCCGCCATGCACTTCTGTTTTGATAGCTTCCAGCGCTTACCCATAGCCGACTACGGCCAATTTTCCCTGTGATTCACAAAGGCTCAAGTAGCGATTCCTGTTGATTCGCTTGGCACCGTCTGCAAAGCCCGTCATCCCCGCGAAGGCGGGGATCCAGGTGCCATCCAGGCGGTTTATTCGTCGCTGCTGTGGATCCCCGCCTTCGCGGGGATGACGGCGGTTCACTATTCAACAGGAATCGCTACTTGAGCCTTCACAAAGAAAGCTTCCAAACCCTCTACCATCGCCCCACCCAACAACAGGAGCGAATAAATGGGGATGTTTGAGTGGAATGAGCGCCCGGCGCAGGCGCTGGCCAATGGCGGCGTGATCGGCCCCGAGGAGCGCCTGCCCTGGGGGCAGACCGGGCTGATGGGCATTCAGCATGTGATCGCCATGTTCGGCTCCACGGTGCTGGCGCCCATTCTCATGGGGTTCGACCCGAACCTGGCGGTGTTCATGAGCGGCATAGGCACGCTGATTTTCTTTGTGATCACCGGCGGCAAGGTGCCGAGCTACCTGGGCTCGTCGTTCGCCTTCATCGGCGTGGTGATCGCCGCCACGGCCTACGCGGGCAAGGGGGCGAATGCCAATATCGGCGTGGCGCTGGGCGGCATCATTGCCTGCGGGGCGGTGTATGCCGCCGTGGGCGTGGTCGTGCACCTGGTGGGCACGGGCTGGATAGAGCGCTTCATGCCGCCCGTGGTCACCGGCGCGGTGGTGGCGGTGATCGGCCTGAACCTGGCCGCCATCCCCATCAAGAACATGGCGGCGAACAATTTCGAGAGCTGGATGCAGGCGCTGACCTTTGTCTGCGTGGCGCTGGTCGCCGTGTTCACGCGCGGCATGGTGCAGCGGCTGTTGATTCTGGTGGGCCTGCTGCTTGCCAGCGTGCTGTATGCGCTGCTGACCAATGGCATGGCGCTGGGCAAGCCGGTGGACCTGTCGGGCGTGATGGCCGCGCCCTGGTTCGGCGTGCCGCAGTTCCACGCGCCGGTGTTCAGCGGCCCGGCCATGCTGCTCATTGTTCCCGTGGTCATCATTTTGGTGGCCGAGAACCTGGGCCACATCAAGGCCGTGACGGCGATGACGGGGCGCAACCTGGACCAGTACATGGGCCGGGCCTTCATTGGCGACGGCATCGCCACCATGGTCAGCGGCGCGGCCGGCGGCACGGGCGTGACCACCTATGCCGAGAACATCGGCGTGATGGCCGCCACGCGCATCTACTCCACGGCCGTGTTTCTGGTGGCGGCGCTGATCGCCGTGCTGCTGGGCTTCTCGCCAAAGTTCGGCGCGCTGATCCAGGCCATTCCGCTGCCGGTGATGGGCGGCGTGTCCATCGTCGTCTTCGGCCTGATCGCCATCGCCGGCGCCAAGATCTGGGTGGACAACCGGGTGGACTTTTCACAAAACAAGAACCTGATCGTCGCCGCGATCACGCTGATCCTGGGCACGGGCGAGTTCACGCTCAAGTTTGGCGACTTTGCGCTGGGTGGTATCGGCACGGCGACCTTTGGCGCCATCGTGCTCTACGCGCTGCTCAATCGCAGCGAATAGCGATACGACACGCTCGCCGTGCAGGGCCAACTTTTTTCACAAGACTTCCTCGCGCGCGGCATTCTGGAGACGCCGCCGCACCAGCGGCTGGGCGCGAGCGCGTTCGCCGTCTTCGAGGCCCGCCTGCGCGAGATCTACCAGGGCCTGGACGCGGCCAGCACCATCAACGAGGCGCAGACCGAGGCCGTCGTCATCACCAAGGTGCTCACCGCCCTGGGCTGGGGCGACGACTTCCTGCCCCAGGTCAACCTGTCGGGCAAGCGCCGCGAGGACGTGCCCGACCTGCTGCTGTTCGCCAGTGCCGACAAGAAGGCCACGGCCCTGCCGCTCAAGGACGAGCAACGCTTGCACCACGGCGTCGCGCTGCTGGAGGCCAAGCGCTGGCTGCGCCCGCTGGACCGCGGCGACGCCAGCGAGGCCCACGACCCCGACGCGCCCAGCTCGCAGATGCTGCGGTACCTGAGCCGTGCCGACGTGGTCAGCGACCGCGCCGTGAAATGGGGCCTGCTGACCAACGGCGCCGTGTGGCGCCTGTACTGGCAGGACGCGCGCTCGCGCTCGGAAGAATTTTTTGAGGTGGACGTGGCCGCCGCCCTGGGCCTGGCCGGCATGCAGGGTGAACTGGAAGACCTGCCCGCGCCGCACGCGCTGCAGCTGTTCTACCTGCTGTTTGCGCGCAGCGCCTTCCTGCCGCAGGACTGGGACAGCGCCAGGCGCACGCTGCACGCCTACGCGCTCAACGAGGCGCGGCTGTACGAGGAAACCGTGGCCCAGGAACTGGGCGCGCGCGTGCTCCACGAGGTCTTCCCGCAGCTGGCCGACGCGCTGACGCGCGGCGACCTGGAAAAGCAGACGCAGAACCGCGGCTACGGCCACTACACGCGCCCCCAGTTCACCGACGCCTACCTGGACGAGGTGCGCGAGGCCACGCTGGTGCTGCTCTACCGCCTGCTGTTCCTGTTCTACGCCGAAGACCGCCTGCTGCTGCCCGTGCGCGACGAGCGCTACGCGCCCTACAGCGTGCGCCGCATCCGCCAGGAGGTCATGGCCAAGCGGGACGCTGGCGCGCATTTCTCCAGCACCATCCCGCGCATCTGGCTTGACCTGCAGGGCGCCTTCACGCTCATCAACGTGGGCGACGACGGTATCGGCATGCCGGCCTACAACGGCGGCCTGTTCGACCGCGCGCGGGCGCCGCTCTTGGAGCGCGTGACGGTGCCCGACAAGATCATGGCGCCCATCATCGACGCGCTCTCGCGGCGAACCGAGGAATTGCTCAAAGGGTGGATCAACTACCGCGACCTGTCGGTGGCGCACCTGGGCGGCATTTATGAACGGCTGCTCGAATACGCGCTGGTGCACGAGGTGCAGGCGCGCGACGACTTCCGCGACAAGCCCGAGATCGACCGCATCACCGCCCGCCCGGCCAGCTTTGCGCGCAAGACCTCGGGCAGCTACTACACGCACCACGACCTGGTGCGCCTGGTGCTGCGCGAATCCGTGGGCCGCCTGGCCGACGAGCGTATTGGCGCATTCGAGAAGGCCGTCCATGGCTGGAAGAAGCAGCACAGCCTGACCACCACCCAATGGGCGCGCCTGGACGGCACGCCCGAGCAGGGCCAGCGCGACGCACTCGACCCGGCCACGCAGATCCTGGAGCTGACCGTGTGCGACCCCGCCATGGGCAGCGGCCACTTCCTCGTGGCGCTGGTGGACGACATGGCCGACCGCGTGCTCGAAGCCGCCAGCCGCGCCAGTACCCTGGTCAACGCCCAGCCCTGGGCCGCGCACCTGGTGGAGCGCGGCCGTGCCTGGGAGAGCCCGGTGATCGCCCGCATTGCCGCCATACGCCGCGAGATCAAGACCCAGGCCAGGGAGCACGGCTGGGCCGTGACCGACGCGCAGCTGGACGACCGCCACATCGTGCGCCGCATGGTGCTCAAGCGCGCCATCTTCGGCGTGGACAAGAACCCCATGGCCGTGGAGCTGGCCAAGACCGCGCTGTGGCTGCACACCTTCACCGTGGGCGCGCCGCTGTCCTTTCTGGACCACCACCTCAAGGTGGGCGACAGCCTGCATGGCGAGCGCCTGCCCACCGTGCAGCGCGGCCTGCAGCGCCTGGGTGCGCTGCTGCTGCAGACCGAGTTCGACCGCCTGGGGCGCGCCGCACGCAGCCTGGCCCAGGTGGCCGACCTGACCGACGTGGACATGGCCGAGGCCCGCCTGTCCAAGCAACTCGCACACGAGGCCACAGAACAGACCGCGCCGCTGCTGGCGGTGCTCGATTTCTGGCGCGCGCTGCGCTGGCTCATCCCCGGCTGGCCGGTGGACAAGCCCGCCCAGCTGGCCAAGCTGCTGCCGCCCGAAAACGGCCAGCCCCACCCCTGGCTGCTGGGCCTGGGTGCGCTGCTGAACCCCGGCGTCAATCTGGTCAGCGTGATAGGCAACGGCCAGTTGCCCGCCGAAGGCGCAGCCGCGGACGCCGTGCAGGCCGCCAACGCCCTCATGGCCCAGGCGCGCGCGCTGGCGCGGCGCGAAAGCTTTTTTCACTGGTGGACGCAGTTCCCCACCATCTTCACGCCCGACGGTACGGGTGCGCACAGCGGCTTCGACGCCGTGATCGGCAACCCGCCCTGGGATCGCATCAAGCTGCAAGAGGTGGAATGGTTTGCCGAGCGCGACGCGCGCATCGCCACCCAGGCGCGCGCAGCCGACCGCAAGGCGCTGATCGCCGAGCTCAAGACCCGGGACGACCCGCTGTGGACGGACTACCAGCAGGCCCAGCAGCAGGCCGAGGCCAACGCCCGCGTGCTGGGCAACGGCAAGCAGGGCGCGGGCGACTACCCGCTGCTGGGCGGGGGCGACGTGAACCTGTACAGCCTGTTCGTGGAGCGCGCCCAGGCCCTGGTGCGGCCGGACGGCCTGGTGGCCCTGGTCACGCCCAGCGGCATCGCGGCCGACAAGGGCGCGGCGGCGTTCTTCCGCTCGATTTCGGCCAGTGGGCGGCTGGGGGCGCTGTTCGACTTCGAGAACCGCAAGGGGCTCTTCCCCGACGTGGATTCGCGCTTCAAGTTCTGCACGCTGGTCTTCGGCGGGCCGGAGCGGCGCTTTGACGAGACACGCTGCGCGTTCTACCTGCATTCCCTGGATGAGCTGGACGCCGACCCGGCGCGCCAGCTGCAGCTGACCGCCGACGACTTCGCCCGCGTGAACCCCAACACCGGCGCCGCCCCCATCTTCCGCAGCCAGCGCGATGCCGACATCACGCTGGCGCTCTACGCACGCCACCCGGTGCTGGTGCGCCACGGCCAGGTCAGCGCCAGCACCGGCGCACAGCCTGATGAGCAGGTCTGGCCGGTGAAGTACGCGACCATGTTCCACATGACCAATGACTCGCATTTGTTCCTGAAGGACGGCGAGCTCGCCAAGCAGGGCTGGAAGCGTGCGCCGCTGGGCCGCTGGGTGAATGCCGCGGGGCAGGAAGCGCACCCGCTCTACGCGGGCCGCATGCTGCACCAGTACGACCACCGCGCCGCCAGCGTCACGGTCAACGAAGACAACCTCAAGGTGGCCAGCCTGTCGGATCGCAGCGCCATCGCCGACAAGGCCAACCCTGCCTACTACCCGCAGCCGCAATACTGGGTGCCCGCCGACGCCGTGCCCGAGGCCCAGCGCCGCCCCTGGGCCATAGGTTTTCGCGACATCGCGCGCGCCACCGATGCGCGCACCATGATTGCCGCCATCGTGCCCGGCGTCTACGCCGGCAACACCTTGCCGCTGCTGGTAGACCCGGCCATGGGGCCGCGCGAGGCCAGCCTGCTGCTGGCCAACTTCAATGCCCTGGTGTTCGACTATGTGGCGCGCCAGAAGGCGCAATCCACGCACCTGAACTGGTACATCGTGGAGCAGCTCCCCGTCATCGCCCCCGCGCGCTTCGACGAGCCCCTGCCCGCCGCCTTCGCCAAAGCCATGCGCGCCGCGCGGCTGATGAACGGCCGCCACCCGCGGCCCACGGTGGCGGACTTCGTCATCCCCCAGGTGCTGGCCCTGTCCTACTCCGCGCACGACCTGGCGCCGTTCGCGCGCGACCTGGGCTTTGTGGATGCGGCCGGCCAGGTGCTGGCGCCCCTGCCCTGGGACGAGGAACAGCGCCGCACGCGCCTGGCGGCGCTGGACGCGCTGTTCTTCTGGCTCTACGGCCTGGGCGCGGATGACGCGGCCTATGTGCTCGGCTCCTTCCCCATCGTGCGCGAGCAGGACTTGCGCGCCTTTGGCCGCTACCGCACGCAGGACGAGGTGCTGGCGGCGCTGGCGTTACTGCAAAAAACATAGCTATCAGCGCTTGACAGTAAAGCGCTGCAGCTGGTTTTTCTTGTATTTTTCTCCTTCCCCCTTTGGGCATAGGTATCTACACAGCGTTTTTGATAGCGCACAACGCTTGTTTGGCGCTGGCTTTCGCTCCCTCGCCCCCTTGGGGGAGAGGGTGGGGGTGAGGGGGTGATGAGGCGTAGCGCCCATCGCGGCCTGCCCTCACCCCTGCCCTCTCCCGCCTGCGGGAGAGGGAGAAACAGCCGCAAGCCTTATCAGCACTGCGCAGCTTGCTATATAAAAAGCTGTGTAGATACCTATGCCCTTTTGGGGAAAGGCAGGGATGGGGGCCGGAGCGCCGGCATCTTGCCGGCATTGCAGTTCAAGCGCCGCTGGCCCCCACCCCCACCCCCACCCTCCCCCAGAGGGGGAGGGAGTGATCAGCACCCTCAGCGCCGCAGCAGCGCCCACACCAGGCCGATGCCGGCCTCCAGCAAATCCAACTGCGCGCCGCCCCGGCCTTCGATGCGCTCACGCTGGCGTTCGCGCTCGTCGCGGGCGTTCAGGCGCTCCAGGGCCACCAGGGCGTCGGCCAGCTTGTCGGGGCTGCGCTGTTCGCGGGCGGCATCCATCATGCTGCCGTAGCGCTGCAGCGCGCGCTCCACGGCCACGGGGTCGAGCAGCGACAGGGCCGATTGGCACCAGGGGCAGGCATGTTCGTTGCGGATATCGACCGTGCCGCCGCATTGCGTGCAGGCGATGCTGCCCACGCGCTGCGCCAGGGCCTCGCGCTCGCTGCTGCTCAGGTGGCGCACAAAGCCCTTTTCCACCATGAAGGCGCCAAAGGTGGAAAAGCGCCCGTGGCGCACCGCGCAGCGGTAGGTGACGTAGCGCCCGCCCTGGGCAATGTCGTAGCCCTTGACCAAGTCCTTGGCGCAATGCGGGCAGCGCAGGCGGCCGGGCACGGGGCGGTGGCCGTCGCCCTGGTGCGCGTGCAGCAGCTCGAACAGCTGCAGCACGGCGGCGGGCGCCAGGCGGGTGTTTTCCTGCGGGTCGAACCACAGGCCCTGGCAGGCAAAGCACAGATCGAGCGCCAGCTGGCCACCGTCCGTCGCGGCGAAGCGGTGGGTCTCAGTGGGATGGCGGCAGGAGGGGCAAAGCGGTGCGTTGGGCATGGTGGCGGCAATGGTAGCGCCGTCCAAACCAAGGGTTTACCCTGTTTCAACTGGTAAGATTTGCGCTCTGCCCCGGCGCCCGCGCGGGGCATTTTTCATGTGGAGTGTGTGTGTCCCCAGCGTCGTCCCCCCGTATCGAGCACCCGGGCCTGGCCCAGAAGATCATGAGCGCCGCCGAAGCCGCGGCCTTGATTCCCGCAGGCAGCAATGTCGGCATGAGCGGTTTTACCGGCTCGGGCCACCCCAAACTGGTGCCGCAGGCGCTGGCGGCGCGCATGGAGGCCGAGCATGCGGCGGGCCGGCCGTTCAAGGTGAATGTGTGGACGGGCGCGTCCACCGCGCCGGAACTGGACGGCGCGTTGGCCAGGGTGGGCGGCCTCGGGCAGCGCCTGCCGTTCCAGTCCGACCCGCTGTGCCGCAACAAGATCAACGCGGGCGAGGTGGATTACCTGGACATCCACCTGTCACATGTGGCGCAGCAGGCCTGGTTCGGCTTTCTGGGCCCCATGCAGGTGGCGGTGGTGGAGGTGCTGGGCATCTTGCCCGACGGGCGCCTGATTCCGTCCGCTGCCGTGGGCAACAACAAGACCTGGCTGGACATTGCCGACAAGGTGATCCTGGAGGTCAACTCCCTGCCCCCCGCCGCGATGGAGGGCATGCACGACATTTACTACGGCACGGCCATTCCGCCGCGGCGCCTGCCCATCAACCTGACGCAGCCGATAGAGCGCATCGGCGAGCCCTATCTGCGCGTGGACCCGGCCAAGGTGATTGCCGTGGTGCCCACCCACCATGGCGACCGCGACACGGCGTTTGCCCAGCCGGACGCGGTATCGAACCAGATCGCGGCGCACATCATCGACTTCCTGGCGCATGAGGTGAAGCGCGGCCGCCTGCCCAAGGCCATGCTGCCGCTGCAGTCGGGCGTGGGCAATGTGGCCAATGCCGTGCTGGCCGGGCTGCTGGACGGCCCGTTCGAGGATCTGCTGGGCTTTACCGAGGTGCTGCAGGACGGCATGCTGGAGCTGATCAAACACGGCAAGATGGCGGCGGCATCGGCCACGGCGATCTCGCTGAGCAGCGCGGCGCTCAAGGAGTTCACCGACAACATCGGTTTCTACCGCGAGCGCATCGTGCTGCGCCCGCAGGAGATCAGCAACCACCCCGAGCTGGTGCGCCGCCTGGGCGTGATCGCCATGAACGCCATGATCGAGGCCGACATCTACGGCAACATCAATTCCACGCACATCATGGGCTCGGCCATGATGAACGGCATCGGCGGCTCGGGCGACTTTGCGCGCAACGGCTACCTGTCGTTCTTCGTCACGCCCTCGGTGGCCAAGGGCGGGCAGGTGAGCTGCATCGTGCCCATGGTCTCGCATGTGGATCACACCGAGCACGACACGCAGATCATCGTCACCGAGCAGGGCCTGGCCGACCTGCGCGGCCTGAGCCCCCGCCAGCGCGCGCAGGTCATCATCGACCGCTGCGCCCACCCCGACTGGCGCCCGCTGCTGCAGGACTACTTCGACCGCGCGCGCCACCAGGGCGCGCAGCACACGCCGCACCTGCTGGGCGAGGCATTGAGCTGGCACCAGCGCTGCCTGGAGACGGGCAGCATGCGCCCGTGATGCAGCGGTGACGGGCTTGTCGCCCTGGCGCTGCAGGCCTGGGCGGCAGCGGGCATGATGGGGGCTTTGCCATCACCCATTACTGCCCGCAAGCCATGTCCATCTGGAAGAAGCCGATTTCCTTGGCGTCCATCAGCGCCCACACCGCCAACACCGCCATCAGCCACCTGGGCATTGAGTTCCTGGAGGTGGGCGACGATTTCCTGCGCGCCCGCGTGCCCGTGGACGAGCGCACGCGCCAGCCTTACGGCATCCTGCACGGCGGAGTCAGCGTGGTGCTGGCCGAGACGCTGGGATCCATGGCCGCGGCCAACAGCTGCCCGCCCGATCACCGCGTCGTGGGCCTGGACATCAACGCCAACCATATCCGCGCCGCCAGCAGCGGCTGGGTCACGGGCACGGCGCGGCCGGTGCATATCGGCCGCACCACCCAGGTGTGGCAGATCGACTTGGTGAACGACGAGGGTCAGCTGACCTGCGTGTCGCGCATCACCATGGCGGTGCTGGCGCCAAGGTGAGAAGGCGCCGGGGTCAGCTTTGCTGCGGCGCTTCGGGCGCGCGCTCGGGATGGGACCACTCCACCCGGTTGCGCCCGCCCGTCTT
>Ga0209792_1001197_pt1 | contig 13397 bp, 14 predicted proteins | sample EBPBio142005_DNA_FD_185860 | JGI IMG/M metagenome (GOLD analysis project Ga0209792, IMG submission 185860) | Wastewater treatment Type I Accumulibacter community from EBPR Bioreactor in Madison, WI, USA - Reactor 1_6/14/2005_ DNA (SPAdes)... | ecosystem: Engineered > Bioreactor > EBPR >... | reverse complement strand
CAGTTGATCCGCCGCCTCGATCAGGCCGGGATTGAGCGGCCGCACATCGCATTCCTGGCCGAAGCCCTGATCGTCGCCCGCCGACCGTGCACGAACCTGCAATCGTACGAGTGCCAGGAATTCTTCGGCAGGACCCAGCACCGTGCCGTCGGCCAGGCGCGTCTGCCAGTTGGGCGAGGGGAGTTGCTGGGCGAGGTCGAGCAGACGGCGCAATGCCTGCAGCGCCTCGACATCCTCACCGATCAGGTCGCTCAGGCGACGCTCCAGCCCGCGCGCACGGCTGCCGCGGCGCCCCTCGGCGCCCAGCAGCCAGCGGCGGAGGTCGGAGGCTTCGACGCCGCTGAGATGCGCACCGAACGCGCCATCGGCAGCATCGAAGAGGTGATGGCCTTCGTCGAACACGTAGCGCAGCGGCCGCGTGCCGTCGTCGAGCCCGCCCATGGCCGCCTGGATCATCACCAGCGCATGGTTGGCGATCACGATATCGGCCTGGCGGGCGCGGCGGATCGTGCGCTCGACGAAGCACTTGCGGTAATGCTCGCACGCCGAATAGATGCATTCGCCGCGCCGGTCGGCCAGCCGCTGCACGCGGCTGCGGCCGACGAGATCGAGCAACCAGGCCGGCAGGTCGCCGCCGATCATGTCGCCGTCGCGGCTGGCCAGGGCCCAGCGCGCCAGCAGGCCGAGGCCGACGGCGTTCTCGGGCACCAGGCCGGTCCGCATCACCGCTTCCTGGAAGTTCAGCAGGCAGAGATAGTTCTCGCGTCCCTTGCGGACCACTACGCGACGGCGCTTCTCGGCGCTGTCGCGATGCAGGCGGTCGAGTTCGTTGTCGATCTGGCGCTGCAGATTGCGCGTGTAGGTCGCGATCCAGACCGGCGCCCCGTTCTTCTCGGCCCACAGGCTCGCCGGGGCGACATAGCCCAAGGTCTTACCGACGCCGGTGCCGGCTTCGACGAGAACGACATTGGGCTTGTCCTCTTCGATGCGCGGCGCGAAGGCCTGGCTGGCGGCGGAGGCGTAGTCGCTCTGCGTCGGCCGCGCTTCGGCGATATTGCTGCCGGCCGAGACGAGCTGGGCGAGGCGCAGCCGTGCTTCGCGCGGTTCGACCGGCGCGCCGCCGGGCGGCGGGGCGGGAGGCGGTTCCTCCCAGACAGGCAGGCTCTTCCAGACGTCGAGGCCGGCGCCGGGCCTGGGCTTCTTCGCCCCCTGGTCGATCCCGAGCGCGGCCAGCACGGCGTCGCCCCATTCCCAGAGCCCCCGGGCCATGGCCAGCGCCGTGTCCTTCATCTCGGGTGAAGCAAGCGCTGCCATATCTTCGAGTTCGTCGATCAGGGCGCGTGCAATCTCGGGCAGCGCGGCCACTTCTTCCTCGGATGTCGCCGGCACGTCGAGGTCGAGTGCCTCGCACAGGCCACGCACGGTGGGCAGGCAAAAATGCGCGGGCCGCACGAAGGCAAAGAGCGCCAGCAGGTCGCGGGCCTTGAGGTCCTCGAGGCCCAGCCGAGCCGCGACGGCAGGGGCATGGCAGACCAGGGGCAGGGTGCCGATGGCGCGCAACCTGGCATCGTTGGCCGACAGGCGTTCGATCGTGCCGTCGGGCGTGCGCCAGAGCGCGCCGCGCGCCGTGGCGACCAGGGCCGGCCAGGGAGGTAGCGCGGAAGAAGTCACCGGGCGGGCATAGCACAGGCCAATTGCCCGGTGCAGCGACCGTGGGTTGCTTCTAGAATCCCGGCCCATGAAGTCTCCCGCGCTCCTCGGCAGGGTCACCGCCGTCTTCCGCCAGTCCGGCGCCATGGACAAAGGGAAGGGCAAGGTCACCGGGGTGATCGCCCTGACCCTGGGGGGCCTCGCGGTGCTGGCAGTGCTGGCGTTTCACTTTCCGCAGTACCTGACGACGCCGGATCTTCGGAAGAAGTACGACGTTGCCGTCCTGCGCGAGATCATGCTGGTCGGCATGGTGATCGCAGGCGGCATGGCGCTCGCCAACCTGATCCAGTGGCGCAATCGCTGGCTGAACGGCACGGCGCTGGCGCTGATCCTGCTGGCGGCGGCACTGGGCGGCCATCGCGTGCCGGTCGCCGACTTCCCCGACAACACGCCCTATGTCGGCCTGGATTGGTTCATCCTCGACCTGCTCGGCTCGAGCATGATCTTCATCCTGATCGAGAAGCTGTTTCCGCTGCATCGAGGGCAGCCGGTGTTCCGGCCGGGATGGCAGACCGACTTCACGCATTTCATCGTGAACCACCTGCTGGTCGGGCTGGCACTGCTGATCGTGAACTTCGCCATCCATCGCCTGTTCGGCTGGGCGGTGTGGCCGCCGCTGCAGAAGTGGGTCGGCGGCCTGCCGTTCTTTGCCGAACTGTTCCTCGTCATCCTGGTGGCCGACCTGGTGCAGTACTGGACGCACCGCGCCTATCACGAGATCCCTTTTCTCTGGCGCTTCCATGCCGTCCATCACAGTGCTGAGTACATGGACTGGATGGCGGGGTCGCGGCTGCATCTCTTCGAGCTGCTGACGACGCGCGTCTCGATCCTGGGCGTGCTCTACGTCCTGGGCTTCAATCAGTCGACGACCGACATCTACATCGTGATCGTCGGCTTCCAGGCGGTGTTCAACCACGCCAACGTGCGGGTGCCATCGATCTTCGCCAAGGCACCGCTCAAGTGGCTGATCGTGACGCCGGATTTTCACCACTGGCATCACAGTTCGGAGCGCGAGGCGATCGATCGCAACTATGCGGCCCACTTCGCCTTCATCGACTACATCTTCGGCACCGCGGTGAAGTCGGATCGCCGCTTCCCCGGAAAATACGGCGTGCTGGGCGATTACATGCCGCCGGGCTTCGTGCGCCAGCAGCTCTTTCCCTTCACTTGGAAAGGTTGAGCCGGGAAGGGCTGAGGCGGCGCTGCCGTTCGGCAAGCAGCGAGAGGAGTGCGGCCACTACCAGCGCCGCCGCGGCGACGAGCGATGGCGTCGAAAGGCTGCCCGTAGCGTCGTAGAGGTAGCCGGCGAAGATCGGTCCCAGGATTTGGCCGAGGCTGAAGGAGACGGTCATCAGCGCAATGCTGCGGCGGGGATCGCCGCTGCTGCCCTGGCGGGCGGCGACCAGACCGAGCGCCGTCAGGCCCACGAACGTGCCGCCGAGGAAGATCGCCGCGACGATCACGCCGGCGGTTTGCACCCAAAGCGCACTGGCCGCCACGCCGACGGCTTCGACGAGGTTCGCCACGACATAGGCACGCATCACGCCCCATCGGGCGCCCAGCGCCGTCCAGAGAGCGACCGACGGCACGGCACTCAGGCCCACCACCAGCCAGATATACGGTTCGAGATGGGCGATCGCCGGCGCGCCGCGCACGAGATCGACGATGAAGGTCGCGGTGATCACATAACCGAAACCGAACAGGCCATAGGCCACAATCAGCGCGGCGAAGCCCGGCGAGTCTCCGGTCGCGCGCTGTGTCCGTGCGGTCTGCGGCACCGCTTCGTCCGGCGGCACCAGCGCTGCAACGGCGATGACGGCGGCAAACGAAAGGGCGGCGCTGGCAAACCAGAGCATCTGCCAGGAGGCGTGCGCCATCAGCAGCAGCGCCACGAGAATTGCAGAAAGCGCGATGCCGCTGCCGACGCCGGCGAAGTGCACGGCCGAGAGCGAGGCGCGACCGGCGGCGGCGAGCCGGTCGAGCACCAGGGCCGAACTGAAGATCAGGATAAAGGCGCTGGCGGCGCCGGCGATCAGTCGTAATGCGATGAAGAGTGGCATGGTCGCGGCCGCGCCCATGCCGGCCAGACAGATCGCATTGACGGCGAGGGCCGCCAGCAGCCAGGTGCGGCGCGAACCGGGAAGCCGCAGCGCCCCCAGCAGGGCGCCTGCGAGATAGCCGATGAAGTTGGCCGAGGCGATCAGGCCGGCCTGTCCCTTGGTGAGCTGCAGGGCTTCGACCATCGGCGGCAGGATCGGCGTATAGACGAAGCGTCCGATGCCGAGGCCGGCCGCCATCGCCAGAAGGCCGCCAATTGCGAGCAGGAGAGGGCGTTTTTTCATTGCAGGCGCGGCACTTTGGGCGCTTCGCGCAATTGACGCAATTGGCCCCCGCACCTAGTTTGCCCGATCCATGTCCCAGATCGATCGTACCCTCGCCGAGGCCGCGCGCGCGTGGCCATTTGAAGAAGCCCGTAAGCTCGTCGCCCGAATCGGCGAAAAAGCGCCGGCGAAAGGCTACGTGCTGCTCGAGACCGGCTATGGCCCGTCGGGGCTGCCGCATATCGGCACCTTCGGCGAGGTCGTGCGCACCACGATGGTGCGCCAGGCGTTCCGGCGCCTCAGCGACGTGCCGGCGCGGCTGTTCTGCTTCTCCGACGACATGGACGGGCTGCGCAAGGTGCCCGACAACGTGCCGAACAAGGAGATGCTGGCGGCCCATCTCGGCAAGCCGCTGACGGCGGTGCCGGATCCCTTCAGCAACGAACATCCGAGCTTCGGTGCGGCCAACAACGCACGTCTCCGTGCCTTCCTCGATTCCTTCGGCTTCGAGTATGAGTTCCAGTCGGCGACCGATTGGTACAAGTCCGGCCGCTTCGACAAGATGTTGCTGGCCATGCTGCAGCACTACGACGAGGTGCAGGCGGTGATGCTGCCAACGCTCGGCGAGGAACGCCGAGCGACCTACTCGATCTTCCTGCCGATCTCGCCCAAGACCGGCCGCGTGCTGCAGGTGCCGCTGGTCAAGCTCGACGCCGATGCAGGCACGATCGTCTATCGCGACGAGGACGGCACGCTGGTCGAGACGCCGGTCACCGGCGGCAACGTCAAGCTGCAGTGGAAGGCCGATTGGGCGGGCCGCTGGTTCGCCCTCGACGTCGATTACGAGATGTACGGCAAGGATCTCATTCCGTCGGCCGAGCTGTCGGCCAAGATCGTGAAGATCCTGGGCGGCAAGCCACCGGAAGGTTTCAACTACGAGCTCTTCCTCGACGAGGAAGGCAAGAAGATCTCCAAGTCCAAGGGCAACGGGCTCTCGGTCGAGGAGTGGCTGCGCTATGCACCGCCGGAGTCGCTGGCGCTCTACATGCAGCAGCAGCCGCGGCGCGCGAAGCGGCTCTACTTCGACGTGATCCCGCGCGCCGTCGACGACTATCTTTCCGCCGTCGAGAAGCTGCCGGCTGACGAACCGGCCAAGGCGCTGGAGAATCCCGCCTGGCACATTCACAACGGCACGGCGCCGACCAACTCGGCCGCCGGCGTCACCTTCGGCATGCTGCTGAACCTCGCCGGCGTGGCCAATACCGAAGACAAAGACGTGCTGTGGCAGTACCTGCGCCGCTACGTGCCGGGGGCGACACCGGAGAACGCGCCCTACCTCGACCGGCTGCTGGCCGGTGCGGTGGCCTACTATCAGGACTTCGTGAAGGCCTCGAAGAAGTTCCGCCTGCCCAACGACAAGGAGCGCGCGGCGCTGCAGGACCTCGCCGCGACCCTGCGAAAGATCGACGAAACGGCGACGGCCGAGGTCATCCAGGACGAGGTCTACGAAGCGGGCAAGCGGCACTTCGCCAAGGAAGAGCTGCGCCAGTGGTTCAAGGCCCTCTACGAAGTGCTGCTGGGCAGCGAGCAGGGGCCGCGTATGGGGGCGTTCATCAAGCTCTACGGCCGCGACAACGTCGTGAAGCTGATCGAGCGTGCGCTCGCCGGCGAGGATCTGGGCAAGGCAGCCTGATCGTGGGCGATTCGGTCGTTTTCGATTATCTCAATCCGGATGTGCCGCCCGGGTTGCGGCTCCTCGATGTGCCGCTGGTTCGCGCCGATGCGAAGTCGCTCAAGGGCTACGGCGAGATCGTTCGCGACCCCAAGAAGCACCGGATCGAGATCGTTCCCTGGCCGTTGACGGGGTGGCGGCGGCTCGATGCCGGCACCGGCATCGAAGGCGGTACGACCGAAGGCATCTTCGCCTGTGAATGGCAGGGAAACGAGCTGATCGGCCGGAACGAGGCGGTCGGCGGGCACTACGTCATCGGCTTCCGCGATCAGCCGGAGACGGCACGGCCCGGCGTGAAGTTGAGCGATGGCCGCGTGCTGCTGTGGCATTGCAACTATCACCCCGACGGCGGCCAGCTCTTCTGGCCGCTCGACGGACGACCGTTCGTGGTGCCGGTATCGTTGCCGGGCGACGACCTGAAGCCCGAAGCGTTCAAGGCCTTCTGGTCGGACGGCAGTTTCGGCATCTACATCCATCCCGGCGTCTGGCACGAAGGCGTGTTTCCAGTGAACCCGACAGGCCGGTTCTTCGACAAGCAGGGCAAGGTGCATGCGCGGGTGAGCTGCGACCTCTCCCGCGAGTTCGGTGTCCTGCTCAACGTGCCGCTGCCGCTTTCGTGAGGGCCTCGAGGTAGGCCGCCACCAGCCGCACGACTTCGTTCTCGAAGGCGCGGCGGCACGGGCTGCGATCCGCGTCAGACCTGTTCGCTGGCGCGGGCAATAACGAAGGCCAAAAAAAAAGGGGGCGCGAACCGCAAGGTTCGCGCCCCTCTCACTTGCCTAGGCAACGCAGTCGGGCCGTGGTGGGTGGGTGGGAGGACCGAGTTCGTACCTAGGCAGAGCTCCTCAACTAGCGTCTGGGGGCCGTCGCGGCGCCGACGCCGGCGCCAACGGCGCCGCCGACCAGGGCGCCCGGCAGAAGGCCAATCGGCGTCAGGGCACCGATCAGCGCGCCCGTACCGGCACCAATTCCGCCGCCGGTGACGGCTCTCTGGCCCCATGTCTCGCCACAAGCGGCGAGACCGAGGGCCAAAGCGGAAATGGTGATGAATTTCAACATATTAACTGGCTCCCAGTGGCTTGGCTGACAGCAGGAATACCGTCCCGCCGCCGCGCGCTCGGACAACAACGACCGCGGAGGTGTACTGTTCCATAAATGGCCCTCTGGCGCTGTGTCCTTCCTGTGATCCTGACCGTGCTCTGGGTCGCCCCGTCGGGGCGGGCGCAGACCGTGGGCGGGGCGGACTATGCCCCGCAGTACGACTTTTCGGAGTTCTGGGCGGCCACCGATGGGCGGCGTTTTCAGGTGGTCGTGGCCGGCAATCCCTTTCCGGCGCTGCCGGCGGACGAGGTCATGCACCGCCTGCTGCCGGTCATGCAGGCGAACAAGCCCCGGCCCAATCTCACCTTCACCTACGAGACGCCGCCCGAGGAAGTCCGGCCCAGCTATCGTCTGGTCCTGGTGTTCGACCCCGTCAACGACCTGACGGCGGCGCGGGTCTGCGCCGGGCAGGCCTTCCTGAAGCCGCCTACTCCGGGCCGGGTCTATGTATTCGGCGTCTACTGCCGCAACGATCTCGCTTTGTCGCAAACCACCGCGTGGACCCAGGCGGCCGGTCCCGACGATCCGCGGCTTGGCGCGATGTTCGCCCAGCTCTTCCTCGTCCTGTTCGACGACCGGCGCTGGCGCCGCTTTCCCTTCGAGCCCCGGTTTGGCCGCTAGGCCAAGGCAACGCGTGGCTTGGCCGCCGGTCCAGGATGTGCGACTGGTCCGCTCTCGTGGTGGGAGAAGCCGGTGAATCAGGATCTCGAAGTCTGGTTGATGTTTTTGCCGTTCTGGCTGCTGGGAACGGTCGCGATCGTAGCGGCGCTCTGGCACGGCGTGCGCTTCGCCATCGTCCATGCCCGTGCGCACGCGGCCGGCCATGTTCCCAAATTCTCGCTGACGCGCCGACTCCATTGGCACGAACTGACCGACGACGGCCGCCACCATCTCAAGCGGGCTTTTCAGAGCTTCTTCATCTTCTTCGGCTTGACCGCCCTTGGCCTCGCCTGCGTGGCGGGATGGGCATTCTGGCGTTACGGCTGAGGACGAACCCTGTCGCCTACTCGGCCGTCAGGGCGACGACTTCGTACTCGCTGGAGGGGGCGAGCTGAATGACCGGACCACAGGCATTCACAATCATCAGCAGTACGCCGAGGGTGGTGCAAAGGCGGAGGAGCATGACGAAACTCTCCTTCTGACCGACAAACGCCGCCTGCTGCGGTTCGGTTGCCCCCGGTCTTGGATTGTTCGCCTCTTTTGCAGGTCGGCAGAGGGCTGTCCGTAGGTTCTGCCCTGCCGCCACGCCGCCCTGTATGCTGGAGCAAAATCTGAGGAGGCACCGCCATGACCGCCGACACCGAGCGCTGGGACGTCATCATCATCGGCGCAGGCCTTTCGGGCATGTACCAGCTCCTGAAGCTGCGCCAGCTTGGTTTCAAGGCGCATGTCTACGAGGCCGGCGGCGGCGTCGGCGGCACCTGGTACTGGAACCGCTACCCCGGTGCGCGCTTCGATTCGGAGAGCTGGACCTACGGCTACTCCTTCTCGCCCGAGGTGTTGAAGGAATGGAGCTGGAAGGAGCACTTCTCCGGCCAGCCCGAGAACCTGCGCTACTGCGAGTTCGTCGCCGACAAGTTCGACCTGCGTCGTGACATCACCTTCAACACGCGCGTGACGTCCGCGCACTGGGACGAGGCCGCCAACGAGTGGGAGACCACGTTCGAGAACGGCAAGCGCGCCCGCGCCCGTTTCCTGATAACGGCCCTCGGACCGCTTTCGTCGCCGACCATGCCGGTGATTCCCGGCGTCGAGGACTTCAAGGGCGAGGCCTGGCACACCGGCCTGTGGCCGCATCACCCCGTCACTTTCGCCGGCAAGCGCGTGGCGGTGATCGGCACCGGCGCTTCGGGCGTGCAGGCGATTACCGAGATCGCCAAGACGGTGGGCAATCTCACCGTGTTCCAGCGCACGCCCAACTGGTGCACGCCGCTGCGCAACAGCCCCATCGCGCCGCAGGAGATGGAGAAGATCCGCGCCCGCTACGACGAGATCTTCGCGCAGTGCCGCGACAACTGGGGCTGCTTCATCCACACCGCCGACCCGCGTCACGCCACCGAAGTCACGCCCGAGGAGCGCGATGCGTTCTTCGAGGAACTCTACAACATGCCGGGCTTCGCCTTCTGGCAGGGCAACTTCCGCGACGTGCTGATGGACCAGAAGGCCAACGACGCGCTCACCCAGTTCGTGATCAAGAAGATCCGGGCGCGCCTGAAGGACCAGAAGCTCGCCGACAAGCTGATCCCGACCAACCACGGCTACGGCACCCGCCGCGTGCCGCTCGAGAGCGGCTACTTCGAGGTCTACAACCAGCCCAACGTGAAACTCGTCGATCTGCGCGAGACGCCGATCGAACGCATCACCGAGAAGGGGCTCAAGACCAGCGACGCCGAATACGAATTCGACATGATCATCTATGCCACGGGCTTCGACGCCATCACCGGGGCATTCGATCGCATCGACTTCCGCGGCCGCAACGGCGAGAAGCTCCGGGACAAGTGGGCCGACGGCCCGCACACCTATCTCGGCCTGAACGTCGCGGGCTTTCCCAACATGCTGACCCTGGTCGGCCCGCACAATGCCGCGACCTTCTGCAACCTGCCGCGCTGCATCGAGCAGAATGTCGAATTCGTGAGCGATCTTCTGGAGTACATGCGCGACAAGGGGCTGACCCGCATCGAGGCGACATCCGACGCCGAGGAGACCTGGACCGCCCATGTCCACGATACGGCGGCGCGGCTGTTGCTGACGAAGGTCGATTCCTGGATGACCGGCGTGAACAAGAATGTCGCCGGCCGTCAGAAGCGCACCTTCATGGCCTATGCTGGCGGCGCGCCGAAGTATCGCCAGAAGTGCGAAGAGATCGTGGCGAACGGCTATGAGGGCTTTGCGCTGACCTAGCGGGCACCCATCCCGAGCGCGCGCGCCAGGGCCCTTGTCCGCGAGAGGGCCTGATCTTCAGGGATGTTGGTGAAGCTCAGCATCAGGCCCGAGTCGCGTGTGCGTCCGAGATACTGGGCGGAGAGCGCGGCCGGCAGGAACCCCTGCCGGAAAGCACGGCGCGCGAGGTCGACGTCGTTGCCCTGTTCGGGAAAGCGGGCGAGCAGGTGCATGCCGCCCGGACGCAGCGTCATTTCCAGCCGATCGCCGAAGGTACTGCGCAGCGCCGCGGCAAGAGCCTCGCGTCGGGCGGCATAGAGGCCGCGCATGCGCTTGAGATGCCGTCCGAAATGTCCGTCGGAGAGGAAATCGGCGACGACGCGCTGACCCAGCACAGGTTCGCCATGAGCGGTCGCGCGCTTCGCTTGGATGACCTGCTGAATCAGGGAATGCGGCAGGACGAGATAACCAAGACAGAGGCCGGGGAAGAGGGTCTTGCTGAAGCTGCCGGCGTAGATCACGCGGTCGGCGAGATCGAGACTCTTCAGCGCCGGAAGCTTTCGCCCGACATAGTGGAACTCGCCGTCGTAATCGTCTTCGACGATCCAGCCGTTCGTCTCGTTGGCCCAGGCAAGGAGTCTCTGTCGACGGGCCAGGGAGAGGGCGACGCCGAGCACGCTCTGATGGGCGGGCGTGACGACCGCGAGCCGGGCGCGGGGCGCATTCCCTTGCGCGAAGTCTACGTCCAGTCCCTGATCGTCGACAGGGATGGGCAGCACCCGGGCCGAAGCCGCTTCCAGGGCGTGGCGCGCCAGGAAATATCCCGGCTCCTCGAACCACACCCCGTCGCCCGGTCGCAGGAGCAGGCGAGCCATCAGGCTGAGGGCATCCTGATAGCCGCCGGTAATGATCACCTGTGTTGCGTGGCATGGCACGCCACGCGAGACGGCGAGGTACGAGGCGATCGCCTCGCGAAGATCGGGCAGCCCCGCATAGGCGGGGTAGGCGAGGGCGCCGCCGCTCAGTCGCTTGGCGGCGCGGGCAGTCAGTCGCGTCCAGAGAGCCCGCGGGAACGCGTCCAGGGCGGGCAGGCCCAACTGGAATGGTCGCGGCCCGGTGCCCGAGTGCTCCTCGGGTGCCAGCTGCGGCTTGTCGCGCACGGGTCGCACAGGCGGGGCGCCGATCTGCAGGTCGGGCGAGACGATCGTTCCAGCCGGACCCCGGGAGAGGAGATAACCTTCGCCGGCGAGCCGGGCGTAGGCCGCGTCCACGGTCCCGCGCGCGACGCCCAGCTCACTCGCCAGAGTACGGACCGAAGGCAGCTTCTCCCCGGGCGTCAGCTGCCTCTTGGCGATCGCCGCCCGGATCCGTCGGTAAAGCTGCTCCTGCAGAGGGAGCGCCGACCGCACCAGGGGCGCGGAAACGAGACGTTCGGAAGGGCGTGACATGGCCTAGCGATTTTCTCAAATCTTGGACCATCTATATAGGCCATAGGAGTGCCATCTAACGGACGTCACTTTCAGGAGCACCGATGTCCGTTCAGCGCCTTTCGATCCCGAAAATTGCCCCCGAGGGATATGCGGCTCTCACCGCCATCGAAACCTACATCCAGCGCAGCGGCCTGCCGGCGAGCCTGGTCGACCTGATGAAGATGCGCGCGTCGCAGATCAATGGCTGCGCCTTCTGTCTCGACATGCACAGCAAGGACGCCCGCAAGCTCGGGGAAACGGAGCAGCGGCTCTATCTCCTCAACGCCTGGCGAGAGTCGCCGATCTATACGCCGGCCGAGCGGGCAGCCCTGGCCTGGACGGAGGCTCTGACGCTGGTCGCCGAGACCCATGCGCCCGATGCCGATTACGAACTCCTGCAGAAGCACTTCTCGGCCAAGGAGATCGCCGATCTCACGATTCTGATCGGCATGATCAATCTCTGGAACCGGGTCGCGATCGGTATGCGCGCCCAGCATCCGGTGGACAGAGTGGAGGCGGTGCGTGAGCGCGCTTGACCTGCGTCACGCGGACACCGACGAGGAGGTCGCGGCCTGCTTTCCGCTGATGCGGCAGTTGCGGCCGCATCTTGCCGATGGTGCGGAGCTGCTCGCACGCGTGCGACGGCAGGAGAAGGAAGGCTACCGATTGCTTGTAGCCTGGCGAGACGGCCATCCCGCCGGTGCGGCAGGTTATCGGTTCCAGGAGAACCTGGTCCGCGGTCGCTTCGTCTATGTCGACGACCTCGTCGTGCTCGACAGCGAACGGCGGAGCGGCATCGGCGCGCTCCTGCTGGATGAGGTGTCGCGAATCGCCAAAGGCGCCGGCTACGACTGGCTGACGCTGGACACCGCGCTCAACAATTCGTTGGGGCAGAGGTTCTACTTTCGCTGGGGCATGCTTTCGACGGCGCTGCACTTTGGAAAGCCTCTGCGATGAACGCCGCGCTGCTGCTCGAAGCGAGTCCTCGCTTCGGTCGCTCGCAGAGCCGCGCCGCTGCCGAGCAGGTCCTTCGTCGCCTGAAAGTGCGCGAGCCGGCGTTGCGTGTTCTTCGGCGTGATCTGGCGGCGGCACCTCCGCCCTTGATCGACGAGGCCTTCACCGAAGCCATGTACGTGCCGGCAGCCAAGCAGGACGAGGGGCAGCGCCAGGCGCTGGCGCAGTCGGAGGCGATGATCGGTGAGCTGGAGCAAACAAGCGGCCTCGTCATCAGCACGCCGATGAACAACTTCACCGTGCCCGCCGTGCTGAAGGCCTGGATCGATCAGGTGCTTCGCCTGGAGCGAACCTTCAGTTCGACGCCTGCGGGAAAGGTCGGTCTGCTGGCGGATCGGCCAACATACGTCGTCGTTGCGACGGGCGGTTTTGTGACGGGCGAACGTGCCCGGCAGCCGGACTTCCTGACGCCTTATCTAGAGGCGGTCTTGGCGACGCTGGGCATCAAGACCGTCCAGTTCCTCTACCTTGAGCGCATTCCGCGCGGTTCGGCCTGGTCGGTCGACAAGGATGTGCAGGTCCAGTCGTGGCTGGACCGGCACCTTCCCTGTTGAGGAATTAGATCACCCGCTGCGTGCGCGAGAACGCCATGTAGAGTTCGTGCGCGCGGGCGGCGATCGGGCCGGGTTGCAGGTCGCGGCTTTCGTAGCGGCTGACCGGCTGAACCTTGCCGGCATTGCCGGTGGTAAAGAGTTCGTCGGCATCTTCGAGATCGGCCGTCGTGACGGTGCGTTCCTCGACCGTGATGCCTGCCGAACGCAGCAGCTTCACGGTACGATTGCGCGTGATGCCGGCCAGGAACGAACCATTCGGCACCGGCGTCGCCACCGTGCCGTTCTTGGCGAGGAAGATGTTGGAGCTGCAGGTTTCGGCGACGTTGCCGATGGCATCGAGGACGATGCCGTTGTTGAAGCCGCGCTTCATCATCTCGGCGACACCACGCGAGGAATTGGGATAGAGGCAGCTCGCCTTGGCATCGGTCGGCGCGCTTTCCGGCGTCGGCCGGCGGATCGAGCGGCAGAGGCCGAGGGTCAGCGGCGTGCCCGCGCGCATCGGCGAGATATAGGTGCAGAGCAGGAACTGCGCGGAGTCAGGGTCAACCGAGATCGGGCCGGCGCCGCCCTTGCCGGCCCAGAACATCGGCCGCACGTAGAGCTCGGCCTTGGGGCC
>Ga0209792_1001196_pt1 | contig 13437 bp, 10 predicted proteins | sample EBPBio142005_DNA_FD_185860 | JGI IMG/M metagenome (GOLD analysis project Ga0209792, IMG submission 185860) | Wastewater treatment Type I Accumulibacter community from EBPR Bioreactor in Madison, WI, USA - Reactor 1_6/14/2005_ DNA (SPAdes)... | ecosystem: Engineered > Bioreactor > EBPR >... | reverse complement strand
ATGCTTCGCCCCGCCGAATGTGGCGATATGATCGCCTACCCAGTGACCCGGGCGGTCAATTCGTCCCGCAACGATTCCTCAACGTTCGTGGAACGTGTATGAACCAGCGCTTGCGACCTGCCATTTCAGAACCCGTGGTCTTGTTGTTCTCGCGCCAGCAGGTGGAAACCTGCGACGTCAATGAGCCCTTGGCATCTCTGCGCGAGCTGACGGCTGACCGAAAGGTTGCCCTTGAGTTTTGCGGTCGCGTCAGTCTGGTAATCGATGGTTACAACGACGACCCCCGCGAGCTTTTTGAGATTCCCGAGGTGCGCGCGTACTTGAAGCGCCTTGACCAGGAGTGGCCCTACTGGTTTTTCTTCCTCTCCCAGGCCGACGACTCAATCCAGATGTTGGAAAGCTGCCTGTGCGACACGATCGAGGTGATCCCCGGAGTGGCCTCCATCGATCTCGACCAGATGGATCATGCGCTGACGCGCCACTTCGACGCCATGAATCGACTGAGTCAGGAACTGAACCTGCCCGAAGAGATCTGTGGGCAGATCGCCGAAGGCGTGATCAGCCTAATCCACAACGCCGCGGTAGAAGGGATTGAGGGTGAGGACTACCGATAGCTGCGCGTTTCGGCATGCTTGAGCTTGAGCGCTTGCTCTTGGTTGCTCTTGGTAGGAGCGCCGTCAAGGGGCCGACGGATGTCAGCTGTCCGCCAAGAAGAAGCGGTCGCGACTTTTCTCAAAAGCCAACGTTGACCTGCAGCGATCAGCCGAAAGCGGTCATTCGGCTACGCACGTGACTTTCTTCGCCTGACCGGCCGCTACGTGGCGGTAAGCAGCCGGTGGGCGCAGAATAGCGTCGGTCGGCAACCGGCCATGAGCGGTCATAACGATGGTCGAAGAGTGACGGGATCGAACGGCGGCTAAATTCTACGGAAGCAGCCTTTCATCCGCCCGAGCCACCCGATTCCTGGTCGCCCAATTTGGAGGCGCGAGCGCCTCTGCGCCACTGGTGGCGGGCCAGCTCAGCCAACGTGGCGATATGTTTCGTCTCATTTTTCGCAATTCTATTGCAAAAAATGAGACGAAAGCCTACGATCAAGCGATGTTGATTGAATTCTCATTATCCAACTTCCGTTCTGTGTTCGCTCGGCAGACCTTGAGCATGGTAGCTGCAAGCTACGACGAGATGCGCGCGTTCAATACCTTTGACTCGGGTCTGTCGAGTGCGATGCCTCGATTGCTACGTTCCGCCGTGCTTTACGGCCCAAATGCGTCCGGAAAAAGTACGCTAATTCATGCGCTTGCCTTCATGCAAACGCTGGTCTTGCAGTCCCATGGTCATCAGGCCGGTGACAAGTTGCAGACTACCCCGTTCAAGCTTGCGATGGCTTCACGCGAGGACGACAGCGAGTTCGACGTCACCTTTGTTGAGGAGGGCGTGCGCTATGAATATGGCTTCCGTTGCAACCGTGACCGCATTACAGAAGAATGGATGCTAGCCTACCCTCAAGGGCGGGCACAAAAGTGGTTCCATCGCGTGTTTGATCCCGACGCTGGAAAAGATGCATATAAATTTAGTGCCACATTTCAGGGAGGACGCAAACGCCACGTCTGGGCTAGCGAAACACTGGAAAATACCTTGTTCTTCTCTAAGGCGATCCAAAACAAGCATGAACAGTTGCGCCCGGCATTCGATTGGTTTCGTGAGAGATTAAGAGTCGTATCTGCTCCGCATGCCTTAGGTGCAGGCTACACTGTAAAGCGCTGTGCTAACGAGGGCGATCGCCAACGTATTGTCGATTTTATGAATGAAGCTGATTTGTGCATTGCGGACATTCGACTTTATGAGGATGTCTTTTCTTCTGAACAGCTCCCCAAAGATCTCCCTTCTGTGATTCGCGAAGAAATCTCTAAAGAACTGAACGGAAAAAAGGTTACAACCCCAAAGTTTGTACATGCGAACGTAGAAACAAACGAATCTATCGAATTTGACGAAGAAGAAGAATCTGACGGCACGCGTGCATTGTTCGCTTTCGCAGGTCCTTGGTTAGACGTTACCGAAAACGAGCGGGTGTTGGTGGTAGATGAGTTGGATGCCAGTTTGCATCCAATGCTTGTACATCACTTGGTTAAACGCTTACATCATGAGGGGACCAAGGCGCAGTTGATTTTCACAACCCATGACACAACGCTGTTGAGTCAAAGGATCTTGCGTCGCGATCAGGTGTGGTTTATGGAAAAAAACCAACACCACGCGTCACGGCTGTACCCGCTGTCAGATTTCAGTCCGCGCGAGCAAGAGGCGATCGAACGCGGCTATCTCAACGGCCGCTACGGTGGTATTCCATTCCTAAAAGACCTCGATTTTTATGGGGACTGACGACCTGTTTCACAAGCGCAAGGCCCGCAAGGCGGAGGCGCTTGCGAGAAAACAGAAGCTGAAAGCTAGCGGAAGACGGTTTCTGATCGTCTGCGAGGGCACGAAAACAGAGCCTCTTTATTTTAGCGAGCTACTACACGATTTGAGAGTTCCACCCCAACGGGTAAAGATTGCCAAGAACGATGGCAATTCACCAGATAGGGTGGTCGCGCACGCCATTAGCTTACAGAGAGATGAGATTGCGGTCGGTGACGCGTACGATTGTGTGTATTGTGTCTTTGATCGGGATAATCATGACACATTCGCCGGCGCACTCCAGAAGATCAGAGGGAACGCGTGTGCCGGACTGCAGCTAAAGGCGATTACTAGCACCCCCTGTTTCGAGCTCTGGCTACTATTGCACTTCGATTTCTCGGACGCACCGTTTTCTCCAGCAGGCAAAAAATCGATTGGTGACACGGTGATCTCGCGGCTGAAGAAAAAACCCGGCTTGACTCGGTACGGAAAGGGAGACTGCGGAATCTACGGCCTTTTAAAACAGCGAGTGCCCAACGCGGTCGAGAATGCAAAACGGTTGCGTGACGCTGCCCGCGGCCTCGAAGCGCAGACTAATGCCAACCCGTGGACCAATGTGGATGAGTTGGTAGAGGCGTTGCGCAACTGGCCCGATTTGTGACCTCGAAGCCGACCGAAGGAGATCGGCGTTCCTGACGTTGCCCGAGTACATTGGGAGCGGATCGTCAAACCGCTCGCTCCGGCGAAACTTTCTTCGCCCTTCTGAGCTTGTGAACGGCACCTAAGGCAGGATTCCCGCCCGAAAAAAGGCTCTGACGACCGGCCGCTTTATGATCAGTCAGCCGCCATAGCCCTTGCAAACGTCATCAGGCAGCTCTGGGTCGATCGCTGCCAGTGGCCTGAGGAATCTGAACGACTGCTCTCGGTCAGATCCGGCCTTTGGCGCTCGGCCTCAGCAGCACCTGGTCTGGCTGGCCGCTTGTGGTTTGGGAGCGGCCACTGAGCTTTCGTGGTTTGGTGACGGCAATCGACCCTGAGCGGACCTTCATCCAGCCGCCTGCTAAATGGCAGGTAACAAAGTAAAGGTGCCGTTCCAGGCGAGTGCTCACTGGCAAGTGATCGGCCAAAGCGGCCGTTGGCGGCACATGGCGCGGACGGCCGGTATAGCGCCTTGACCGGCCATAGGGCAGGAGAGCACGCCGAGGGGCTGCTTTGAATTTTTCGTTACGGCAAAATTCGACCCACGAGCAGCATTCCCTTCGATGCTCTGGAGTTCCGTTAGGTGGCGCTCGCCCCAGCCAGCGGCAGGCGCTTCTGGCGGCGATTTCAGAGGACGAAGCTCAGCGGGGCGTGTGCGCGCTCACCAGGCGTCGCTTTTCAGGGCCGGCAAACGAATTCTTAAGGGCCGACTACGAAGCTTCGGCGGGCATTAGCGACGTCGATTATGACGCGCAGCCCCTAACAAACCGCGCAGCACGTCCACCTGTGATTGGTTTTCCATGTCTGTGAGGGTTGGCCTTCAGCGGCGGCCCGTCACGACGTCACGGCCGAGGACTCACGACCCGTTCCCACTTCCTTAGTTGCTTCGAGCGGGCCGACTCGGATCACTTTTCTGCCGCAGCCCGTAGCTTTAGATCGGCCCTACGGACCAGTTGCGGACGGAGCGCCGCGCGGACCGCCTTTTAATGAATAGCGCGAGCTCGCTGAAGGTCATGGTCGGCACCTTCTCAAACTCGTTGCCACATCCCGCGAGGCTATCCCGAAACTACGGCGGCTCAATCCAATCGCCAAGACCGGAGATCGCGCCAGATCCTACAGCGACACTAGCTTGCCGTCTAGAGTTGACAGCAGCAGCGCTCCACCGCCAGGGGTGCCGCGTGAAGCAAACGCACTCACGTCTTCTCGAATACCCTCAACAGTTATCAGCTCTAGAGCTTGATCAGGTGCGACCCAACGCAATTCAGTGTGCTCATCACCAAGCGTGAAGTCTCGCTGACTCGTGCGACACCAGAAAGTAACACCAATTATCTCATTCTCCGCGGTCCGTTCTCCTCGGAAGAAGTGCCACATCCGAAGCGTTCTGACGACTTCGTATTTGACTGGCCCCAGCTCCTCTCGTATTTCTCTATCCAGGCCTGCCAGGATTGGTTCGAATTGGGCTTTGCGACCGAAGACCAACTCCCACTTGTCCCGATTGAAGTTAGAATGCGCCGGGGCGCGCTTCAAGAGCAGAATCTCGCTGCTCTCCTCAAACTGGAGGAGAGCCCCAACCCCAAACATGCATCGCCCTACATCATTCATTTATCCGTCCTCGCATTTGTCCATTCTCGCACGAAGCGTACGCCACACAAGGCGACCTATAACAAAGTGCTCTCAGTTGCAGCATCACTTTCGAGTCGCCGTACAATCTCAAGATCACGCGTCACGGTAGGAAGGCTCCTTGTCCAGGCCAGCACCTTCGCAGCTAGCACGGGAAGCAGCGTCTTGAATGCCTCGTCAGCCTTCGGTGAAATTTCTGCTTCTTTGGATTGCAGCACCGCCAGAAATGCGCTGCAGAGATCTTGCCGCATCTCCCGTACCAGTGCGCGTCCGTGATCGATAGACTCGCCAAGGGCGCCTGCCTCCCCAAACCGAGTCAGGTTTTTCATGGGATAGTGAAGCTTGCGCAGACGCGGAGCGAACCTATGCAACGAGTCCGCTAAGCTTTGTACTGACTCAGAGGCGTAGCGGTAACCGAGGCTTAGCGTGTTTCTGTCCACTGTCGACTCTAGCAGGCGAGAGCCCATCCTCTCCTCGTAGCCCTTGACCAGCATATGGTATTTTGACTCACGTTGGATGCGCAGCTCATTGAAGAGGTATGACGTGGTCGATGCCAGCTGATTGTACTCGAGAAATGTGAAGTTGTCGCGAAGTTCCCCTATCGTGCACAACGGATCAAACGGAATCCATCCAAGCTCGAGCTCGAATCCAATTTCCAGCAGAATCCTCACGGCCTGCTCCACTTCTTCGATTGAATGGCCTTTGGCGTAACGCTTCAGTTGCGTTGACGAAGCGGATTCGACCCCCAGGAAGACCTTGCGCAGCCCTAGTGTGCGGAACTCACGGAGTAGTGACGTCCGCGCCTCCCTCTGGTAAGTGGTCATCCTTCGCGAGCAGACACTGTGAACAGTAAGACTCGCATCGACAGAAATCGGCCGCGACACAACCTTTTGAGCGATCCGCAAGGCAGTCGCAACGTGCTCGGCGGTTTTCCCTGAAGCTCCGAGCAAGTCTTCATCGGCGAACGTAACCGACGACATGCCAGATGCCGCAAGCCGCACTAGGTCTGATGCGATGCGCTCCGCGGGAAATTGCCTATACTCGGAACCGCGCCCTTTGATGTCCAACAGTCCGCGCAAGCAGAACGTGCAGTGCGCCCATGAACAACCGCGGCTTGCCTCGGTATAGTACTGAACGCCTTTCTGCAGCACGCGACGAGGAAGATACGGCACCGTTAGATCCACGGGTCTACGGGCGGTGTACCTTACCGCCCCATCAGCCTCCAAAAAGCACAGATTCGGAATCGTCTTTACTGACTCACCCCTCACCAACATCGCAAGAGCTTCCTCGCCCTCACCGATGACCACAAGAGAATCGGGCCCCGTAGCCCGCAAGAGATCCTCGGCCAAAAAAGTCGCCAACGCGCCGCCGAAGACGAACCGGGTTGAGCTTTCGACAACAGCCTGTAAGCGAGCCCAAAGCTCCACAGCGTAGTCGAATGTGCCATACGTAACCGACAACCCAACCACCGCGGGTTGCACCTCCCGGCAGAGCGCAATCGCTAGTTCTGATTGCTGCTGCCCCTTCGCGACCATGTCCAATACTCGAACATCCGTACAACACACGTCACCCAAGTAGCCGGCGATAGCGGACACACCATGAGTCTCTCCAATCGCCGGGTAGCGGTCCGAATAGAGGCCGATTAACACCACTTTCTGCCGAGTGCTCATAATACCGTTGCCGCAGCTGGAGTCCCAAGCAGTGAGTCAAGAATCCGCAATGCGGATGTCGACCGCACGCCCGCATGTGGTTCAAATTCATTGCGACTCGATTCGAGGGTGCGCCGTTCTTCGGCGCTGAGAGAGCCGCCGCGCGAAGACACAAACGACCACACGGTTGCCAGATCCCACCAGCGCAGTCTACGAGAGCGTACATCGCCCATCCCAATGCGCTCGAAAGTCGCAGCCCGAGTACGATGCCAAGCTAATTGGCCATCGTCTTCAAACTCAAATATGCTCTCGGTGACATCGCCAAAGTACACGAGCTGGGTAGACCGGTTCAGCAGGTTCTCTGCGGGGTGCTCAGTAAGCCGCGCCACGTACTCTGATTCGACGTCTTCCACACCATGGAGAATAGCACCGAGGGCCGCTGTCCGGCGAACTAGGCGGTGCGGATCCGCATGGTAAACATAGGCCACTGCGCGAGTCGCCTCTGGACCATTCATACGTCCTAGGAAATAGACTATCTGCTCTCTTGCCCTTAGCGACCTAGCTTGCTCAAGGGTGCGCGGCAAGCCGTCTCCACTCGACTCATCGCAGCGTGCTAGCAGTACGTCGTAGAATCTACGCGCTCGGCGTGCGATCCTTGCAGACTCGCCGTCGCCCAGATTTGAGAAGGCCCCTCTGATGAAGGCGTTAATCTCGACATTCAGTTCTTCTCCCAGGACGGATGGAACTTTATCCGACGTGCCCATCACTGCGGACAGCACAGTTCGCGCAACAAGAAATTCAAGAAACGACTGGTGCTGGAATCCAGCTTTCACGACCTTCAAATCGAGCGGTGAAGCCGCGTCAACCAACAAGCCAGCGAATGCTGGATGAGTGCGAACGCACTCATCCACTTCCAGCGCTTCATACACGCGGCCGAATGGATATGAATGACGCTTAGTATAGGCTCCCAAAGCAAGCTTCTCGTGAGCAAGAACCACTGCTTCACCGATATTAAATTTGAGCTCCCCGGCTCCCCGCCTAAGCTCCCGCGCAATCCAGTGCTGATAGAATGCTGAGTAGAGTCCGAATCGATTGTCTATAACCTCACTTAATCGCTCGCCACTAATAAACAGGTACATCAGTAGTAAGAGTTGAAACGGATTTTCGGTAAAGCCACGCAAAGGGTCTCGTGTAATCGCGGAAACGAATCTTTCCTGTTCGGCATCTGGGTAGCCAACGCGCTGAAAATAGCCGCGCGCGAAGGCCGAAGAATCTTCTAATGACCACGGCTGCAGTTCGAGAAGTGACGATATGGACTCATCGAGCCCTGGGATCGCGCTGACGTGTGAGTGATAGTGACCATCGCGGCTCGTTGTAATCCAGGTCCCGTATTCCCCTAGTGTTGGAAGACACTCGCTGGCAATATTATGACTATCCGCCAAAGTGACCTCGTCGAGACCATCGACAATGGTGACCAATGCTTCCCCGCACTGTGAGAGCCGCTCCGCAAGGGCAAGCGTCTCCTTCCGCGAATGCACAAGATCAGAGGCATGCAAGAGAAATGGGATTGTTGTGCCTTTCTTGTGCAAAAATGCGTCGGCAAGTTCAAGAAAGATGTATCGAACTGCGGTGGACTTCCCTATGCCGGGACCGCCGATGATGAATGTGCAGGGGGGACGCGGATGCCCCTCCAGCCAATCTCGAAGCGTTTGCACCGTCAAGGTCTTCAAGTCCTGCACGCGGGCCGGCACGACAAGCTCTGGCCAGAGCAGCCGAAATGCGCCAGCGCCGCCCTTGGTCCAAGGTAGAAGGCTTTTGTTTAATAGTGACTCGGTCTGGTTGCGCAGGTAGGTCCAAGGGCCTTTCTCTTCCATCGTCACGGCACTAGGCATCCTCCTACGCTTCTCCCCTCGATCGTACGCGGGCACCGCATAGGAAACCTGAACCGCCGGGACACTGGGACGACGCCGTGCGATGTCTTCCACTTGACTCGACAGGAAGCGGTAGAGCACTTCTGCTGATGCTCTGGCAGCAAACGGTTTGTACCGGTCGTCCTTCAGGGGATTTGCGTAGTCCATCACACCCTTCACCACGACCCAGAGCAGCTTATCAGCCTGCTCCGCCACCGTTGCGACGCTGGCGGCTTCCATTTCGAGCCCGACAACGGTTCGCACACCCCATCGCTTCAAGGACTCCCACGTAACGCCGTCTTTAATCACGGCGCTACCACTGGCGATCGGTCCAACCTTCAACTGGAACGGTAGTCGCTTTGGTGGGAGAGAGTGAAAGTACAAGTTCGTGTTGGCAGTATCCCGCCCGTGCTGTGTCAAATGTACTGAATCCACCCCCCGTACAATAAGCCCTTCTTCTGAGTATGAATCAACGCAACGTTGCCAACGTGAGCCCGGGAAATATCGAAGAAATGCGGCATGTTTCTTGGGATCCTGACCTGCTAAAAGGCGCTCGAGCAGCCACAAGCGCCGCTCTTCGTTGCTAGGCTTTCCGAAGCTGGGGAGATCGTCAACCCGCATCCGCAGCGCAGCATTAACCCAAGAGTTCAGTGCAAGTATTTGCCGATGATCTGGCTCGAACTCGTCGGCCTTCTGTTTCCCCTCGTCGTACTCGTAAGCCATCTCAGCGAAGACAACGTCACCGATATTCAGCTCTGCTGGATTACCTGCGCAGACACCACTCATTGCCAAACATTTAGGCTTGAGTCGTTCGACAAGCTTGGCGGCTAGTGTTGCCACCGAGCGGCCGCCCATACGCGAGGAATAAGCGAGTGCAATACGTAGCGGCAGCGAGCCGGTCTCATATGTTCCCAGTAGATATGGCGAATCAGAGTCCTCGCCTTTCTGCTCCCATCGCTTGATGCCGGTTGATCGACCGCGGGTGCTCAGCCCAGCGTCGTGAGCCGCGTCGAATTCGAGCTTCAGCGCGGCAACAATTAGAACGTCTATGGTGTCCATTGTCGTCGAGGCAAGGCAAGGCCTTTGGTAAGAGTACCCGAAACTGCACTGTTGGGGAGTGGTCTCGAGGATAGCTGAGTGAGAGGAGAGCGCGGCATTTCATCGCTAGTGCACAGGGGCAGGGGCAGGCGTGCTGCGCCGGGAGTGATCCACCTGAGCCAATAGCTAGCGAGAAAGTTGCGCTCCAGAATTATAACGAATAAGGCTAGATTGTGCGAACCCAAGCCACGATTTGATCTGTTTTTTGAAGGAGCCCGGGCCGCAGCGCTGAGCGCTCCTTCTGGAAATATACTTTCTGGATTTAACTCCGGAAGAATGAACGCCGGAGAGCCGACAGCCGGAAGTTGCAGCGCCCTGCTGCACAGTCGCCAAAGATCTTGCGAACCGGGCCGTTTTTGCGTCCCCGCTACTGAATTCAGGGCAGCCGCATCACTCAGTTCGAGGAAACTGGATTCCCAAACGCGACCGGATAGTTCTGTCGAGGCCGCCTACGCGATCAGATGGTGACTCCGACGAGCGGCGGCGCAGCGACGTCTGTGGGCGAAGCCGATAGAATCCGCGTTCTGACGACCGCCATCACGGCGCCACGAGCAAAGCATCGCTGGCCGCTCCCTTCGCGGCGACGTGAAGCGGTTTGGATCGACCTTCAGAAAGCGATTCAGCAAGCCGCTCAGGCGCTTTCAAGTGGCTTTCAGGAAGCGGCAATTGCGCGCACGGGGATAGCGGAAGCCCACGCGGTCATTCTCGCAGGCGAGGATGACCGGCTCACGGCTGACGCCGAAAAGTCCCTGGATGGCCCCCAGTCCGGACCGACGCGCTGCGGCCGTGCCGTGTCGGTTCCAGACGGCTGCTTTTCGGGCAAGTCCTAAACGCGTAAAATCGGCCGTGACCAGACCGTTACAAACTGTCTCCATAGCTGACGTTGGTGGGGTGCTGCTACCCATAAGCCCGCGATTTCCCATCATGGTCTCAATTTTTCACATCCCGGGCCGCAGCGTAGCCATATCGGCAGCTGGCCTTGGTGGGCTATACTGGGGCGCCCAGCTAAAATCGCAACTCGCTAATATCAATGAATACCCTAGCATAATGAGCGTTTTTCGATCGGGAGCGATCAGCGAAAAATCGCAAATAAAACGTCTCTCGGTCCATCGAGATCGTGGTTGATTTCAGCGTTACCCTTGAAAGCACGTAGGCGGTGCAAAAGAAAAAGAGCCTTGAAAAACTCGACCAATTCTTGATTCGCAGAGAACCAAGCCAGATGTTGATTGCATAATAGGATTTCAAATGAAAGACCAAGAAGATTTCGATCGGCAGATTCGTACGTCCGCCGTTGATTTCTCGTTCGGCGAATTGCTTAACCTCCACAACGCCCACGAGATCGTGATTCGTCCCGAATACCAGAGATTGTTTCGCTGGTCGAATGAGCAACGCTCTAGGCTCATAGAGTCTATTATTCTTGGTTTGCCGATTCCGCCAATTTTTTTAATTGAAGACAATGACGGAATTTTGGAGCTGATTGACGGATTGCAGCGCACAAGCTCTGTCCTTCAGTTTCTCGACCACGCTGCGATAAATGAGCCGGAACTCGTTCTGATAGGTTGTGACATAATTCAAAACCTAAACGGGAAACGATTTATAGACATCCCACTGAGCATTCGATTGAAGGTAAAGCGGTCACCTATTCGGGCAACCATCATAAACAAGTCGGGCGATGCTTTTGTCAAGTATGAGATGTTCAAGCGCCTGAATACGGGCGGATCTCTCTTGTCTGCGCAGGAGATTAGGAATTGCAGTTCCAGAATGGTCGATGGCGGAAAGGTCTTCTATGATGCAATTCAAGAAATGGCGGGACATCCTAGCTTCGTTGCAGCAACGGCACGCCTACCGGATTCGTTTAGAGAAAAACGCGCGGACGAAGAACTAGTCTTGCGCTTCTTCGCCGTTACTTTGTTTCGATACATGTACAAAGGCAACATCGAAGAATGGCTCGATTCGTTTATGGAGCATGTTCTATTTGGCAAAGTAGGTTTCGATCTGCCCAATGAACACAGGCGCTTCGCTGCCGTGTTCGACCTCATTTCTAGCACCCTTGGCGATGAGGCGTTTACCAGGTTTAACGATGGAGGCCGAGGAGTTGGAAGATTAGCCCCAGCTTACTACGAAGCATCAGTTTGTGCGTTTGATAGCAATCTTGATAACATTGCGAATAAGAGCGCGGCCGACGTAAGGAGTCGCCTGCAGGCAGCATTTGCAGACAGTCGATTTTTATCGGCCACAGGGCCCGGTGCAAATACTATTTCAAAGCTTGAGGAGCGTATTGCGGTCGTATCCGAGTACTTGGGGAAATGACTACTGCCTTAGAGGCTATTTCAAAAGACCTGGATTGGCGCGAAAGCGAAATTGCAGGGATGCGAATTCTCCTTTCTTCGACTGGAATTTCTGCAGGTCAACGCATGGGGCTATTGCGTGCTTCGTGGGCAATGCTATATGCTCACTACGAGGGGTTCTGCAAGGAGGCGTTAACGATATTCTTTGACGCTATTAGTGCTTCCGGCGCGGTTTGCTCAGATTTGCCGCTGCCAACGCAATTATACGCGCTGGCGCAACGACTGAGGAACTTGCGGCAGATGACCGACCAGGATTTACTACAGACCGTTGTAGACTTTAGTTCGTGCCACCTTGGAGCGTTGCCACATTTTCCAGAAGTCGATACAAAATCGAACCTATGGCCTAATGTGCTAGTAGATTTGCTTGAGTCCGCAGACTTGAGTGCGGATAAGGTTAAGGAAAACCAAGTAAAACTTAGGACGCTGGTCAGTCGCCGAAACGACATTGCTCATGGGAAGAGCGACATGATCTCCGAGGTGGCGTATTACCTCACATTTGAAAAGGTAGTCTATGACGTGATGTATGACTTAGCCTTTCAAATTGATCATCGACTGAGCATTCCTCCATATTCCGCGTAAAAATGTCCAAACCGTCGAGCCTGTTAGTTTTTCGCATTGAGCGGCTCGTTTCTGAAAGCTTGAAAGTTGCCTTTGGGTCGAGTGGGTGAGTTCGAGTAATGGAAAATATGCCGTTCCGACAGCTTTCCCGGCCAGCGGCCGCTAACCGCCCCTGACCGGTCGCCGAACGTCTGATGTTTCAGCGTCGGCTTTGGCCGAGTTGTGTGCATTGGCCCTGTGGCAGCTTGCGAAGTACAGCAGCCGTTCAGATGGCTGCTTGCCGGAATTATCGAACGACCGCAATTGGCCGGTTGCCGACCGACGCTATTCTGCGCCCACCGGCTGCTTACCGCCGCGTAGCGGCCGGTCAGGCGAAGAAAGTCACCTGCGTAGCCGAATGACCGCTTTTGGCTGATCGCTGCAGGTCGACGTTGGCTTTTGAGAAAAGTCGCGACCGCTTCTTCTTGGCCGACAGCTGACATCCGTCGGCCCCTTGACGGCGCTCCTACCAAGAGCAAGCGCTCAAGCTCAAGCATGCCGAAACGCGCAGCTATCGGTAGTCCTCACCCTCAATCCTTTCTACCGCGGCGTTGTGGATTAGTCTGATCACGCCTTCGGCGATCTGCCCACAGATCTCTTCGGGCAGGTTCAGTTCCTGACTCAGTCGATTCATGGCCCCGAAGTGGCGCGTCAGCGCATGATCCATCTGGTCGAGATCAATGGAGGCCACTCCGGGGATCACCTCGATCGTGTCGCACAGGCAGCTTTCCAGAATCGGGATTGAGTCGTCGGCCTGGGAGAGGAAGAAGAACCAGTAGGGCCACTCTTGGTCGAGACGCTTCAAGTACGCGCGCACCTCGGGTATCTCAAAAAGCTCACGCGGGTCTTCGTTGTAACCATCGATTACCAGACTGACGCGACCGCAAAACTGAAGGGCAACATTTCGGTCAGCCGTCAGCTCGCGCAGAGATGCCAAGGGCTCATTGACGTCGCAGGTTTCCACCTGCTGGCGCGAGAACAACAAGACCACGGGTTCGGAAATGGCAGGTCGCAAGCGCTGGTTCATACACGTTCCACGAACGTTGAGGAATCGTTGCGGGACGAATTGACCGCCCGGGTCACTGGGTAGGCGATCATATCGCCACATTCGGCGGGGCGAAGCAT
>Ga0209792_1001195_pt1 | contig 13446 bp, 10 predicted proteins | sample EBPBio142005_DNA_FD_185860 | JGI IMG/M metagenome (GOLD analysis project Ga0209792, IMG submission 185860) | Wastewater treatment Type I Accumulibacter community from EBPR Bioreactor in Madison, WI, USA - Reactor 1_6/14/2005_ DNA (SPAdes)... | ecosystem: Engineered > Bioreactor > EBPR >... | reverse complement strand
GCGAGCTGTTCGCCCGTCCTGGCATGCTGCTCGCCGACCGAAGCCAACGCCGCCAGCAGCGCAGACACCAGGCCAGGCCCGGTCTGGTAGGGCTCGGCGTCGTAGCGGCAGCGCCCCGCCAGGAAGAACGCGGGCGTTGCTTCGGTGCCGATGGCCTGCAGCCCCAGCTCGAAGCCGCCGAAGCGGCCCAGGATCTGGCCTGACAGCAAGGCTTTGCCCTGGACGATGGCGCGAGCGGTTTTAACAAGCTCGCGCAGGGCGTCGCCCACGGCATCCGGCCCGGCGATCCGCCGGCCTCCCAGCTCCACGGCGATCTGTGCCATGGTTTGGGGCTCCGCCTGGGCCGCATCCTCGGCCTGCAGCGCCAGCTTCTGCTCCAGCGACTCGATCAGCATGGGCAGCCGTCCCACCTCGCTCTCGTTGGCCCAGCGCTGGTTGCGCCAGACCGAGAACAGGGTGGAGAGCTTGGCCACCTCCGCGTCCACGCCGGCCTTCTCGATCACCATCGGGTTGCCCGAGGCGAGCGCCTTGACCTCCGCGTAGCTCAGCGTGGCCAGCTCCACATCCTCGATCGCCCGCAGGCCCTTGTCGCCGCGCATGACCTGCGCGATGAAGCGCGCCTTGGTCTCCAGCGTCTGCCACATGTAGGCGTCGAAGGAGCCCTCGGTGACGTAGCGGAAGATCTCGACCTCCTCGCATTCGTTGCCCTGCCGCAGGATGCGGCCCTCGCGCTGCTCGACGTCGCAGGGACGCCAGGGCGCGTCGAGGTGATGCAGCGCCACCAGGCGCGTCTGCACATTGGTGCCCACGCCCATCTTGCCAGTCGATCCCAGCAACACGCGCACGCGGCCCTCGCGGACCGCCTTGAACAGCGTGGCCTTCTGCGCGTCGGTCTCCGCATCGTGGATGAACGCGATCTCCTTCTCAGGAATACCGGCATCCACCAGGCGCTGGCGCAGGTCCTCGTAGACGCTGAAGGCCTTGCCGCCCTTGGGGCTGGACAGATCGCAGAACACCAGCTGCGCGCCGCGGAAGTCCGCCGTGCGCTGCCAGATCGCCAGCACCTCACGGGTGCAGGCGCCAACCTTGCCCTCCGGATCGAACCGCGCAGTCGGCGCGACCAGCCGAAAATCCAGCGCCGCCGCCCGGCCGTCGTTCGTGACCGCGAGCATGTTGTCCTCGGTCGGATCGACGTGGCCGTTGCGGATCGCCTCTGCGCGCTGCACCAGCGTCTGCACATAGGCCTTGAGCGCCGTGCTGGCCGGGCAGGCCACCGTGCGTGCCTTGCCGCCGCGCAGCTTCGGCACCGGCAGGTTCAGCATCTCGGCGGTGCGGATGTCCGCGACCTCCCCGAAGACGGCCATCAGCTCCGGCACGTTGATGAAGCGCGCGAAGCGCGTGTGCATGCGGTAGCCGCTGCCGTCCGGCGCGATCTCCAGCGCCGTCACCGACTCCCCGAAGGTCGCCGCCCAGGCGTCGAACTGCTGCAGGCCCAGCTCCTCCAGCCGCCGCGGCTGCAGGTAGCGCTGCATGGTGTGGATCTCCGCCATGGTGTTGGCCACCGGCGTCGCCGTCGCGAAGACCACGCCGCGCTGCGCGTTGCCGTGCAGCTTCATCGTGTAGCGCGTCTTCAGGTACAGATCGAACGCACGCTCCGAATTCGAGAGTGGCAGACCCGCGACCCGCGTCATCTTGGTGAACCGGTAGAGGTTCTTGAACAGATGGGCCTCGTCGACGAACAGGCCGTCGATGCCCAACTGCTCCCAGGTCAGCAGATCGTCCTTCTTCCGGTCGGCGGCCAGGCGCTCCAGCCGTGCCTTCCAGCTTTTCTTCTGCGCCTCGAGCTGCTTGATGATCCGGTTGCTCCGGTCGCCGCTTTTCTCGGCGCGCACAGCCATCTCTATTTCATGGATGACCTCCGCGATGTAGTCCTCGGTGAACTGCGGCGACATCCGGATGCGCTCGAAGCTCGAGTGCGTGATGACCACCGCGTCCCAGTCGCCCGTGGCGATGCGCGACACCAGCTCGCGCCGGCGGTCGCCTTCCAGATCCTCCTTTCCGGCCATGAGCACCGAGGCCTGCGGGTACAGGCGCACGAACTCGGCCGTGTACTGGCTGAGCATGTGGTTGGGCACCACATGGCAGGGCTTGGACAGGAACCCCAGGCGGCGCATCTCCATGCTGGCGATCACGCACACCGCGGTCTTGCCCGCGCCGACCACATGGAACAGGCCCACGTTGCCGGTTTGCACGGCGCGCCAGACGGAATCCCGCTGGTGCGGATGCAACTCGAAGCACTGCGAGAACCCCGGCAGCTTCAGGTGCGAGCCATCGAAATGCCGCGGCCGTGTGGCGTTGAACAAGTCGTTGTAGACCCGGCACAGCCGCTCGCGGCGCTCGCTGTCCTCAAAGGCCCAGGCCGCGAAGCGGTCCTTGAGCGCCCCGAACTTCTCCCGCGCCGCCAGCGTTTCCGCCGGATTGACGTGGTAGCGGTCCGTCACCGGATCGCGGTCGCGCACCGTCGGCACCTGCACGTTCAGCGCGGCCTGCACCAACTCGATGGCGTTCATCCGCGCCGTGCCCCATTCCTGGGTCACCTTGACGTTGTGCCGCGCGCTCCACTCGGGATAGGTCACCGACCAGGCGCCGGCCTCGGCCGAGTACGACACCTTGCAGTCCTTGAGCTCCAGCACTTCATGGATGAAGGCCTCGACGTCGCCCGCCGGTATCCAGACAGCGCCCAGGCGTGGCTCGATGGAGGCGGGCGGCAGGTCCTCCGGCTGCACGCGCTCCAGCGCTTCCACATTGCGGCGCAGGGCCGGGCCCGAGAGCGCCGCCTGCTTGAGCCTGGCCTTGACGTTGCCCGACAGGTAGTCGTCCGCGGTCTTCCAAGCGTCGTCGGCCGGATCCAGGAAGATCTGCCCGGCCTCGGAGAGCGCGGCAAGCACTTCGTCCTCGGGCGCCGATAGGAGTTGGGCCATGTAGCCGGGATCGACCCGGCCCCGCCATTGCACCGATGCGGCCAGCGCCTCGGTAGGCTCGGCGACCGCCGTCGGGGCCGACACCCTGCGCAGCGTGCGCTGGATGAACAGCGCCGCCTTGCGGGCGGTGTCCGACTCTTCGTCGTAGTGCTCCAGCGACAGCAACAGCGGATAGTCCGGGTCGCGCCGGAATGCCAGCGCATTGGCTCGGGTGCTCAGGCAGCCGTGGCGCGCCACATAGCGGTCGTAGGTGCCATTGAGCATGGCCCGCAACTGCGCAAGCCCTTCGTCGCCGTCCTGCGCCAGCTGCGCGTCGAGTAGCGCCCGCGCATGGTCCCGGAGCGCGCACATGCCCGCGATGCGGGCGCGCTGGGTGGCATTCAGGCTGTCATGCAGGTCGACCAGCTCTGCGCCTTCGACCCGGTGCACGCGCCCGTGGTGGACTCGGAAGCTTCCAGGCCGCGCGCCGGGCTCGGCCGGCACGGCGGCGCGCACTGAGGCCAGCACCACCGGTTTCGCCGGTGCGTACACGCCGCTGGGCAGCAGCGCGATGCGTTCGGCCAGCGCCGGCTCGAGGTCGCCCTCGAACACCACGGTCGGCACTTCCTCGTAGCCGTTGCTCTCCTGCATGACTTGGCCGATGCAGAACCCAGGGTTCCTGGCGTACCAGGCATTGATCTGCAGGTACTTGTGCGGGCAGCGCGGGTGCCGCAGCTGGTCGGGGACCAGCACGCGGTCCATCCAGGCGCCGCTCACGGCCTCGCCGGGGTGGCGCTTGCGCAGGAACAGCATGTCCGTCTGCACGTCGGTCGAGGCGAGACCGGCGAAGGCGCCCCGGGGCAGCCGGATCGCGCCCAGCAACTCGGCCTGCGATGCCACGTACTCGCGCACGGCGTCGTCGCGGGCCTCCATCGTGCCGGTGCTGGTGATGAAGCACACCAGCCCGCCGGGGCGGACCAGGTCCAGCGCGCGGCCAAAGAAGTAGTTGTGGATCCGGAACCGCGTATAGGGCTTGGGGCCCGCGTCGGCGGCCGGGTAGTTGCCGAAGGGCACATTGCCGATCACCAGGTCGAACCAGTTCTCGGGCAGCGCCACCTTCTCGAACGGCGCAATGCGCACGTCGGTGCCATGCGGCGCGTACAGCGCCTGCAGCAGCCGGCCGGAGAGCCGGTCGATCTCGATGGCGGTGACCGCGCTTCGCTTGGCGAGCGCGCGTGGCATGGCGCCCAGGAAGTGGCCGATGCCGGCGGCGGGCTCGAGCACGCGCCCGCCGGCAAAGCCGAAGCGCTCCACGGCCTGCCACATGGCCTCGATCACATGGACCTCGGTGTAGTGGCTGTTGTTGACCGATGCCCGGGCGGACTCGTAGTCGTTGTCGGGCAGCAGGGCCTGCAGCGCTTCGGCGCGGGTGCGCCAGGACGGATCGGCGCCTTCGAGGTTGAAGGCGGCGGGCAGGCCGCCCCAGCCGGTGAAGCGAAGCAGCTGGCTGCGTTGGTCGGCGCTCGCGGGCTGCTGATTGGCTTCGAGGCTCTGCAGCACCTGGATCGCGGCCACGTTGGCGTCGAACTTCGTGGTGCTGCCGCTCAGCCCAAGCAACTGCTCGCGGCCGAGTGCCGGCCACAGGCTGCGCGTGGTGTCAGGCTTCTTGCCGTCGATGACGCGCCAGCTCGAACGGGGGGCTGCCACGGGCGGCGGCTCCAGTTCGGCCACTGGACAGAAGGAGGGGGCTGCGACCGCCTCGGCAGGAGGCGGTGCACTGAACAGATCTATCTCGGGAGACGGATCGGGAAGATCGGGACTGTCCGGATCGAATCCGGGCAGCCACAGCGAAGGCGTGGAATGGCGAGCCATCGGTGGTTCTCCGAAAGGAAGCGGGGAACGCACCGACCCATGGGGGAGGCGAGCTCCCCGGATGGGATGGACGAATGGGCACGGCCCTGGGCCCTGCGCGTGGGTGGCAGGATCAGGGCGTGTGGTGAATGGGCAGCACAGGGGCTGCCGTGGCGGTGGGGCGGGTATCGACCGCGACGCCCGAGCGGACTCAGGAACGCCCGAAAGGGCGTGCGTTGGCCAAGGCCTGGTGCGAGGATCAGTGTGGGGCGGGCACCGCTGAACACGGTGCCCGCCGACGCAATGCCAGCGTCAATGCCGGCCAGGAGGGCCGATTGGCGGTGGCAAGGCCCCTGGGGCCAACCGGCCCGTGCCGGTCAATACTCGCTGGGCAATAGCAGCGTGGTCACGCTCCGATCCCACTCGGTGATGATCCAGAGCTTCAGATCGGGTGCCACCTGGTAGGACGAGAACAGCCGGTCGCCGCCGGACTGCAGCGCGGCGTCGTTCTGATTCCGGTCGCTGGCGTCGAGATCGCCCCAGTCGCCGCAGAGATGGCGGTACAGGTACGGCGCGGGGTCGAGCCGGCCTTCGTCGATCAGCGTGTCGACGCCGATGGTCATGACGATCCGTCCGGAGGCGAATCGGGCTTGCAATGGAAGCACGAGAACTGCGAGTGCCATGGTGATTTCCTTCGAGAAAGGAGAGGAGCCACGGCACCCGATGGGGCGACATGGCTCCATCGGTTGGATGGGATGAATGAAGACGGCTGCGGTTCGTCAGGGAACGAAGCCCAGCGAGGCGCGCGCACGCCGTTCGAGGGCGGACGCCAGCGTTTACTGAAAAACCTGCGGTTCCACGGTTTCTCCGCACATGAAGGCCAGATAGGCTCCCGCCTTGCCGATGTCGGAGAAGCACGCCACGACGGCGCCCTCATGCAGCACCTGCCAGGGCAGATCGGTTTGCCCATGGGCACGCTGGATCGCCAGGCGGGGCACCCGATAGGCTGGGTGCCGATAGAGATCCCGCCCGGAATCCCAGGCGATCAGCCGCAGCAGGCAGCTCGTCAGAATGGCGGTGCCCCCGTCCTCATCGGGTTCGACCAGCAGCGGCACTTTCATGGTGCCGATGGAGCGGCCAATGCGGCCGACCACGTCGTGCTCTTCCAGCCAGCTTCGGCCGGTGGCGGTGTCGCCGAGCACCAGCCTTACCTTGCGCCTGTCGCGCCGGCAACTCTCCAGCGCATTGGCCGCCTTGGGGTCCGTCCCTGGGTCGAAGTAGGTCTGCTGTGTCAGCGGTGATCGACCCCAGGCGGCGATGGCGGCCTGGTACTTGGCGTAGCCGTCCAGCGAACCGTGGTCGCCGGGTGCGAAGGCCAGGTCAGGCCGTTGCAGCCGGGCGGCAATCTGGTCGGCGTGGCCGCGTGCGTTGTCAAAGCCCAGGCAGGTGTAGCCATCGCCGCAGGGGACGACATACAGCCTCTGTTCGGGATTCAGTGTCACGTTCATGGTGGGGTTCTCCGAGGGTTGAACGGAGCCCACCCCTGCAGGGCGAACCCCGCAGGTTGGTCGGATCAAGCGCGGATGCCATGGCACCCGCGCAAATCCTTGGCTTCAGGCGGCCAGCAGTTCCTGGCCGTTCGGGTGACGATTCGGGGTCACAAACAGGCACTGCAATGCCGTCACATCGCCGCGGGACAACGCCGCACAAGCCTCGGCGACATCGGCCTCGACGTCGGGCGTGTTCGGCTCGCAGGGCTGGACAGTGGCAAAAACCGTGTCGTTGGCCATGAGGAACGACAGATGGCCGCTGCTGGGATCGTGTTCCACGTGCCGCACCCAGGAGGGATGATCTGCCAGCTGGCGGCGGATCAATTGGGCGGCGGCGGAAAGGGACTCCGTGAACTCGACGCGCTCCAGGTCGCCGAGTTCATGGTCATAGAAGTGCACGAGGTAGTTGCTGGGCTGCAGCGGTTCGAGCATGTCGAAGCGGAGCGCGGGGACAACGGGCACTGTCATCGGGTCTGAATCGGCGATGGTGGGCGGCGCAACGACCTCCACCTGCTGGCAGCTTTCCAGGTGGCTCAGCTTGAGCAGCAGCGCGTCGGCATGGGCGCGCTCGTCCAGGGAGAGGTGGCTGCGCATCGCGAGAATCTCCTGGATCATCAGGCGCAGTTCCTGAACGATGGCGCGCTCGGCGCGGCGTTCGATGGCGCACAGGGTCTCGGTGATGGGGGTCATGGATGGCCTTTCTGTGAATGGGTGAACCCGCCTCGGCCCGAAGGCGGGCGAGACGGAATGGCGCGGCGGGGCCGCGGGCAGGGAAGGGGAAACGCGCCGAAGGGCGCAAACACGGGGCCGGCGATACCGGCGAAGCGACTGCTGCCGGGGCGGCTCAAGGCATGGCAGCGGGGCTGCGTCAGGCGGGTAACGACCGCGACGCCCGAAGGACTCGGGATGCTCGGTGACGAGCAGGGGCGACAGCCCGGGAAACGGCTTCAGTCTGCCCGGAGTCTGGGGCGGCTGAGAGCAGCCGGACGCGGTGTCCGCCCGCAAGGCCAGGCCGATACCGGCGGTTGCCGGTGGCGACTGCGCTGGCGGTGCACGGCGCGGTGACTGGTCTCCGGGATGCCGAACGCCATTGATTCGACCAGATTGACCTTTTGATGTATGATTTCATCAATCTGGTCAAACGGAGTTCATGCCATGGCGAAAACCGCATCCCACATGCTGCAGGGCGACGTGTTCACCGTGCAGCCCTACCGCGCCGACCGGGGGCATGGCCCGCGCGCTGGCCGGGCCTTCGTGCTCGAAGTGGCGGACGAAGCTGCTTCCAGCACCTTGCTGGCTTCGCTGCCGCTGCTGGACCGCCTGCTGGGCGAGAAGATCGCTGCGGTGCGCGAGCGCCGCATGGAGGAAATGGTCGACTTCATGGCGGCGCGCATGCTCGCCCCCAGCGTTGTCGAACTGGAGATGGCGCAGCGGCTCGCCCAGCGCCACGCCCGCATCCTCAACGAGTTCGGCTTTTTCAGTGCAGAGCAACTGGCCGACGCCAACGGCTCCCAGGCCAGTAACCGCGCTGCCCTGGCCGACAACTGGCGCAAGCGCCACCAGGTGTTTGCCGTGCCGCACCCGGACAAGGCGGCACGCGACCGTGATGTCTATCCCGCCTTCCAGTTCGAGAACGGCAAGCCGATCAAGGCGGTGCAAGAGGTACTGGATGCCTTCGGCGGGCGCAAGGCGCCGTGGAAGCTGGCGCTGTGGTTCACCTCGAACAACGGGGCGCTGCCAGACAGCGCGCGCCCGGTCGATCTGCTGGCCAGCGATCCGGATGCCGTCGTGCTGGCCGCGCGGCGTGACGCCGAGGGGAGCGCCGCTTGACTTGCCGTGCGCCGGTTCCGCCACTCGATCCCTTGTTCGATACCTGGGCGGCCGGCCGGGTGATCCATGTCATCCACGATACGGCGTTTGCCCCCGAGAGCTTCAACCCCGGCGTCGATGCGGCAGGCAGGCTGCGCAAGCCCACGCGCTTCGCGCCGATACGCAGCCTCAAGGGCAAAGTCGTTCCCTACCTGTACGGCGGCTCCACGCTGGACTGCGCGATCTTCGAGACCGTGTTCCATGACGTGCCCATCGATGCACCCGACAAGTTCGTCGACCTCGACGACTTCGCACAGCGCGGCCATGGCGAATTGGTACCCAGCCGCGACCTGAAGCTTGTGGACCTGACGAGCGAAGGCCTGCACCGCCTGAAGGTGCCCAAGGAAGAACTGATCGCCAGCCCCTCGCGCGACTACCCGGCCACGGCAGCGTGGGCCCAGGCGCTGCACCAGCAATTTCCCGATGTGGATGGACTGCTGTGGATGTCGCGCCAGCGGGATCGCGACCATGCACTGGTGCTGTTTGGGGATCGCCTGGATGGCGTGCTGACCGGCCGGCGCTTTGGTGGCCCGCTCGCCCGCAACTCCGCCTTGCGCGACACCGTACTGGCCGCGGCACTGCGTGCCGGCATTGAAGCGGACTGAGAGGCAGGGAGTCTTTCGCCCGGCCGGCCTTGCATGCCCAGGGCCGGATAAGCGCCCGAGCGTGCGAGTATTGAAGTAGTGCCTGGCGCCGTAGTCCGGGAAATTGGCGAAGCGGTTCAGGTTCGGCAAGCGTCGTCCAGGCGGCCTTGAAGAGATTGCAGGGCGTGTGATTCTGGCCGCATGGAAACACAAGCCGCTACTCTGCTCGGCCCTCTTTACCACGGTACCCGTGCCGCGATTGGGCGCCGCATTCTGCGCGATGGATTCCGACGTTCGGCCTCCCGCAGCTACACCGGGACAGGTATCTGTCTCAGCGAGTCGATCACCGTGGCCTACGAGTACGGCATGTACGAGACCGGTGGCTGCGTGCTGGAGGCTTGGCTGGCGCCCATCGCGCGTTGGACCGACCGGATCGACAGCGACGGCGGCCGGCTCAGCGTCGGCGAGGCGTGGGATCGATTCTTCGTGCGCAGTGGCAACGATGCGGTGCGCGGCTTCGGCGGCAACGTGTGGGTGGTCTGGAATCCGGCCGTCCTGGTGTCGATGCGAAGGCTGTCACATGGCGACGCGATCCGGCGCATGTGCGCGGCGTTCGACGAGGATGGCCCGGACTGCGGATACAACGGTGTGGTCTCCGAATACGCATCGATCTGGTGGGGCTGCGAATCGCAGGATTCGAACCTCACGCGCTTCCCTGAAGAAGAACGGATTCTCCGGCAGAACCTGCAGCGCTTCCTTGGCCGGAGCCGTTCGAGGCCCGCCGCTGCACCCTCGGCGCCGCGGGCCGGAGGCTGATCGTGCAGCAGATCGAACTGCCCGGGCTGGCGCTGGCAGCGCCTCAGTCTCCCAGGGCCATCTCCCCAACATCGGCGCAACGCTTCAGCGTGGCCCGTGATCCCATGATCGACACCGCCTTGGCGGGCCATGCGCCCGTGTACGTTGGCGTGAGCGGCGGCAAGGACAGCCAGGCGCTGGCCTACCGGGTGCAGGAGCATCTCGACGCCATAGGACACTCTGGCGTGCGCGCGCTGATCCATGCCGACCTCGGGCGCATCGAATGGCGCGACTCCGCGCCTGTATGCGAGCGACTGGCCGAGCGGCTGGGCTGGGAGCTCGTGACCGTGCGCCGTCCGGCCGGGGACATGGTGGATCGCTGGCTGTCGCGCTGGGCGGCGAACGTGGAGCGGTACCGCACGCTGGCATGCGTCAAGCTCATCATGCCCTGGAGTTCGGCAACGCAGCGCTTTTGCACCAGCGAGATGAAGTCCCAGGTGCTGGCCAGGGCCATGCGCGCCCGGCACCCGACCGGCCCGGTGGTCTCGGCCGTAGGGCTGCGCTGGCAGGAGAGCGCCGCACGGGCGCGCAAGCCGGTGGCGAAGAGCGATGCCGTGTTGACCCGTGCGCGCGGTATCGGACTGTCCTGGCACGCGATCATCCACTGGCCGCGCCAGGACGTGCTCGACTACATCGGTCGGCGGGGCGGCGTGCTGCACGAGGCCTACCGCATCTACGGCAGCAGCCGGGTGTCCTGCGCCTTCTGTGTACTGGCGGCGCAGGCCGACCTGCAGGCAGCCAGCCGCTGCGCGGACAACGCTGCCGTCTACCGCGAGCTGGTGCGGTTGGAGGTGCGCAGCACCTTCTCCTTCCAGGCGGGACACTGGCTCGGCGACGTGGCACCGGAGCTGCTTGATCCCGCGCTGCGGGCGCAGCTTGCCGAAGCGAAGGAGCGCGCCATGCAGCGGCAGGCCGCCGAGCTGGAAATCCCCGCCCATCTGCTCTATGAAGCTGGCTGGCCCACATGCCTGCCGACGCCCGCAGAAGCGCGGCTCCTCGCTTCGGTGCGCCGGCGCGTGGCCGAGGCCGTGGGGATCGCCGTCGACTGCCTGGACAGCGAGGCGGTCAGCGCGCGCTATGCGGCGCTGATGCAGCAGCACGCACAGCGGCTGTGGGGGTGACACGCGTTGCGCAGGCGGGCCGAAGACCTTCAGTTCAGGTGCTGATGCACCAGCTGCCGGAACTTGGGGCACAGTGCTCGCTCAGGATCGACCGACAGCATCTCGCGCCGACCGCTGGGCCAGGCCAGTTCGCCGTGATGGCCGTCGAGCGTCAGCACCGCGTAGTCGAAGATCCGTTTGGACGGGTTGCCGCCACTGCCCACGACCTGCAGGGCCATCACCGTGGTGCTCTCGATCCACAGCCAGCGGGTGCCGCTTCCCTCAGACAGGCCAGGGTGTGCGAGTTCAATTTCGGCCAGACTGCCGTGAGCGGCATTGAGCAACTGCAGCACGGTGTAATGGATGGGCATGGCACGGCCGTTCGCAGCGGGCACCCTCCGGGCGACCGGCCTGCACCCGTTGCGGTGTCGGGGCGGGAGGGTTACAGCGCAGCGTCCTTGAGCTTCTTCAGCGCGCGGGCCTTGATGCGCACGGTGGCCGGCTTGGCCGCGAACACCTGCTCTTCTTTGGTGAACGGGTTGATGCCCTTGCGCTTGGGCTTGGCCGGCACCTTCTGCACGTCGATCTTGAGCAGGCCGGGCAGGACGAAAGCGCCAGCACCCTTCTTGTGAACCGAGCCGAGGACGGCAGACTCCAGCGCGGCCAGCACGGCCTTCACCGACTTGGCCTCGACGCTCGATTGTTCGGCAAGGTGGGCGACCAGGGCCGACTTCGTGAGCGTTTCCTTGACAGGCTTGATGGTCACAGCGGGTGCCTTGGCGGCAGGCGCGGGCTTGGTGGACTTCGCTGCAGGTGTCGTCTTGGTGGTTTTCTTCGCAGTTGCCATCGTTCTCAGTCTCGTTCGTTGTGGTTGAAGGAAAGGGGCGCGCCACTGCAGTCGGGCGCATCCGCGCAGTAGGCCGATTTTATCGGGCAGGTCTGGCGCGCCGCCCGATCGACGTGCAATGGGCAGTTGCGTGAAGCGTCAAGGCACGGAGGCCAGCTGTTTCTTGAACCGTGGGAGAAGGGTCAGCTTGTGCGTCACGTAGGTAGTGCTTTGGCTCTTGTCGCGCTTGTCCGGGACGACTCTTTCCACGGCATCGGCCGCCTTCCAGAAGCCGAACATCGCGACTTCGCTGCCCACGGGGAATGACGACAGCCAGGTTGCGTCCGCGTGGGCGACACTGATCTCGAATGTCTCCAGCCGCCTGGGATCGGCCGTCTTACGGGTCAGGGAGAAGCAGTTCATGAAGCTGCTCTTGTATGTCGCCCCAGGTCCGGGACTGTGGTGATGCCTGACGGCTGCGGCCAGGGCAATAGGGTGCGCGGCTTCACCGCCTCGACGGATGAACTCCCAGGCCTCGTCAAGGCGGTCCGCCTCAAAGAAGAACTGTTTCCAGGGGATGCGCTTTGCGCCCATGCGCAACGTCAGCTCGGAGGCCAGCAGGGCGTCGGATTCGCACATGGCGCGCAGGACCACCAAGTCTGACGCCGTGCGCAGATAGCTGTCGAGCTTACGTTCCGATGCGGCGAAATCCGTGGACGACGAGCCGGCCTTGGCAGCTGGCCGGTTGCCTGCGGCCACCGACGCATCCCCTGACAGCCCCGGTTTGCGCAGCCCGTTATGAAGCGCGAGCAACCGCAGCTCTCGCTTTCCATCCCCCAGTGCACTCAAGAACTCAGGATCGGACTGGTCTGCGATGGCGGTGAACCTCTTTGCTGCATCGTAGCGGCAGCCCTCCGCATGTTCTGAGCCCGTGCTCAACCCGATGTATGCCGGCACATCAATGGGTTCGATGCGGTTGGAGCGATTTTGCTGATGGCGAGGAACGAACCGCACAGAGCACGCGCATGACGGGTCGTCGCACAGAAGCGGTGGAGTGGCACGTTCGGCATCTTTCAGGCGCTGAAGCGTTTCGACGGTGTACGTGTGTCCCTGGTGATCCTTGGCGGATCGCATCTTGATGCCCTTGCCCATTTGTTCAGATCCCTGTTTTCAGTCCGACTTACATCTCATCAGTGTGCCAGCTGGAGGTCGTCATTCCTGCTGCACGGGTCCACACTCGGAACTGAGCTGCACAAGCGCGATGGAGGGCGTCACACCCGCATTGCGAAATGTGGGTATCCCGGCAGCAGCTACGAGCGATCCTTGCATTCCTCGACGCGCCTGGCCAGCAGACTCAAGGTGACGAGGTATTGGGCCGCCTTCTGCTCGTTCAGATCGTGAGTGAGCGAATGTGCCTTCACATTGCGTACACCCGTGTAGATGCCCTCGTAGATCTGAAGAAACCCCTTCTGGTCGTTCCGGCCCGTCTCCGTTTCGATCTCGCTGAAAACCAGCTTTCCCTTCTCCAGGCCGAATGCTTGTCCCACGAGGTCCTTGCCATCCAGGTTGAGTCCGGTGCGGGCACGGAGCATGTCGAACACCGCGATGACGCCATTGAGCACCGCATCTCTCAGATGGCCATTGCGGTATTGGCCGAGGGAGCTGGCAACGATGGCCGGATGCAGCAGGCCTTCGAAGCCCATGGCCTCTGCCTTCTTGGAGCCCTCCCGCGCCAGCGCTTCAGCGGCCTTGAGAACCGAGGGGATGTCATGCACCACGATGTCCTCATAGTCGCCGTCCATGCCGAACCTGATGTGCCGAGCCATCTCGCTCAGCCGGCCCGTGTTTTGC
>Ga0209792_1001194_pt1 | contig 13457 bp, 14 predicted proteins | sample EBPBio142005_DNA_FD_185860 | JGI IMG/M metagenome (GOLD analysis project Ga0209792, IMG submission 185860) | Wastewater treatment Type I Accumulibacter community from EBPR Bioreactor in Madison, WI, USA - Reactor 1_6/14/2005_ DNA (SPAdes)... | ecosystem: Engineered > Bioreactor > EBPR >... | reverse complement strand
GAGGACACCCGCGCCGTGTTCGCCGGCATCGACAACGCCGGGCTGCTGGACTTCGTGGCCGCCTGGTACGTCAAGGCCACGCGCTACCTGCGGAGCGCTGCCGCGCCCTCCCCCGCTGGGGGAGGGCTGGGGTGGGGGCCAGCGGCACAACCCCGCGCCGCCTTTGTCTCCACCAACAGCATCACCCAGGGCGAGCAGGTCGGCGTGCTGTGGGGCTGGATGCTGGCGCAGGGCGTGCATATCGACTTTGCCCACCGCACCTTTTCCTGGAGCAACGAAGCCCGCGGCAAGGCCGCCGTGCACTGCGTCATCGTCGGCTTTGGCCTGGACGACCGTGCCGACAAGACCCTCTACGAATACGAGGACATCAAGGGCGAGCCGCTTGCCGTGCCCGCGCGCAACATCAACCCCTACCTGGTGGACGCGCCCGACGTGGTGCTGCCCCGGCGCAGCCGCCCGATTTGCGCGGTGCCGAGTATTGCAGTCGGTTGCCAACCTATTGACGGCGGCCACTACCTGTTCACCGCCGAAGAGCGTGATGCCTTCATTGCCAAGGAACCCGCCAGCGCCACATGGTTTCGCCGCTGGTTGGGTGCAGTTGAATTCTTGAACGGCTACGAACGCTGGTGCCTGTGGCTGGGCGACTGTCCGCCCGCCCAGTTGCGTGCCATGCCAGAGACCTTGAAACGAATACAAGCCGTTAAAGAATTTCGCCTCTCAAGTAAACGCCCAGTAACACGTGATCTTGCCGCGACACCTACACGTTTTGCTGTCGAAAACATGCCCAACACCCCCTATCTGGTGCTGCCCGAGGTGTCCTCCGAGCGCCGCCCCTTCATTCCGTTTGGCTTCGAGCAGCCGCAAACGCTGTGCAGCAACCTGGTGAAGATGGCTCCGGGCGCGACGCTCTACCACTTCGGCATCCTCTCCAGCACCATGCACAACGCCTGGGTGCGCGCCGTCTGCGGACGACTGAAAAGCGATTTCCGCTACTCCGCCGCCATCGTCTACAACAACTTCCCCTGGCCCGACCCGTCAGAAAACTTCAAGCCAAATTAGCCACCAACGCCCGCCCATAAAGCGCAAGAAGCTATCGAATCCGCAGCACAAGCCGTGCTCGACGCCCGCGCCCGGTACCAGGGGGGCGACAAGCCCGCATCGCTGGCCGACCTGTACGACCCTTTGACCATGCCGCCGCCGCTGCTCAAGGCCCACCAGAAGCTCGACGCCGCCGTGGACGCGGCCTACGCCCTGGTCGGCGGCCGCAAGACCTGGAAGAACGACGCCGAGCGCGTGGCCTTTCTGTTCGAGCGCTACCAGCAGCTCACCAGCCTGCTGCCCCCGCCCAGGCCCGCACGCAAACGCGCAGCGCGCCCGGCCGCTTGATCACTGCTGCGGGTCAGGCGCCGAGCAGGCGCCTGGCCAGCACCGATTGCATGTCACGCCTGCCGTCAACAACCAGGTAGATGATGGCCTGGCCGCCTGCGACGCGGTAGATCACACGGTATGGCTTGAAGAAGGTCTGGCGATATTCCTTGATACCGAGATGGATCAATTCCCTGGGATAGCTGCCCCGCTCCGGAAATTTCGACAGGCTCTCGACAGCGCCCATCAATCCATCCAGTACATGATTGGCATTGGCCACGCAGTCGAATTCGGCGATGTAATCATGAATGGACTCCAAGTCCTGCTCTGCACCTTCGGTGAACAGAACCTCGAATCTGGCGGGTTCGCCAGCCATCAGGCGGCTCGCTTGGCGCGAAGCCGGGCAACGACGTCGGCCGCAGGCTTCAGCCTTGCAGCCGCCACATCCTGATTGCCCAGCGCGAGGATTTTCAGCAAGGCCAGCGTTTCCTGCGTTTCTTCGAACGAGGCCACGTCCTGCAGGACGGCCTTGGCCTCGCCGTTTTGCGTGATGACCATGGGTTCGCGCTGTTCAGCAAGAGTCGCCAAGACCTCGGCAGCGTTGGCCTTGAGGTAGCTGATCGGCTTGACTTGGGATGAGTAGCGCATGGCACGGCTCCTGATTGATTCAGACTTAATATAGTCCTTTTATAGTCTCATAAAAATGATTCGGTAGTCTTCGCCCCAGAAGGCAGAAAACCCAACCGATAAGGGTTGGGTTTTCAAGTGCTGGTGGTGGAACACGGAACCGAACCCGTGTCCGTAATCCGAGCCAGACAGTAACGCCTTGGCCTTGAGGCCGTGGATTCGACGATTTGTCCGTTTGATGGATCAGCGGGTCTCGCCTGCGAGCCGCAAGGCTTCATCGATGAGTGCCTGCGAAATGCGGTAGCCGTTGGTCTGCATCCGTTCCAAGGCGGGCGCGATGCGTTCGAGCTTGCCGATGCGCTTGGCTTGCAGCAACACACCCAGCACGCCGAACAGGGGCACGCCTTGGCGGATCGCGGTCTGGCGACCACGGCGCTCATCCATCAGCACGCCGCAGCCCAGGGCTTGCGCCAAGCTCAGGGCCTGCGCCTCGCCTTCGTCGAGGTGGCCGACGGCGGCAGCGTAGACGGCATCATCGCGGTTGGCATGCACCTGTGCGCGGGCCTGAACGTAGGCGGCGATGTCGGCCGCGCCCGGGCGCGAGCGATCTGCCGTGGTTTCATCCAGCACCTTTTGCGGTACATGGAGCACATCGAAAACGGCGACCAGCAGTTCCAGTTGGCCGCACCCAGCCAGCGCAATCAGCGGCCCGGAATCAGAAACGACGACAGGCCGACTCATTGCGCCGCATCGAAGGCGGCGAGTTCCTGCTCCAGCTCCGCCGGGTCATGATCGACCACCGGGATGCCCTGTGCAGACAGATGCGCCAGAAACTGCGGCAGGCTCATCCGGGCCACCTTGGCGGCGCGCGCCGAGGTCATCTCGCCGCTCTTGAACAGGTTCACGGCCAACGCCGTATGGACGCCCGCCTCCAGCAGGTCTTCGGTGAAGGGGACGCTGACGAACAGCGGCTGCCCGTGCCGGGTGACGAGCGCAAGCCGACCCTCCTCGGCTTCACGGCTGAGGTCACCGGAGCGTTCGCGCAGTTCGCGGATGGTGAAGGTGTGCATGGGAGTTGCCTAAAAATGTTCCCCTATATTGGGTCACAATTTTGCAAGCGCGTCAAATTCGGGGTCGATTCCCGACTGGCGAGGGTCGCTCACTTGTGGTAAAGCTAGCAAAACTTGGCAAACCGAACTCACCGTCTGCAAAGGCAAGGCAATGGCAGAAGCTGAAGGCGACATCCTGACGCTGGACGAAGTAGCGGCCTACTTGAAGGCGGGCAAGCGCACGATCTACCGGCTCGCGGCGAGCGGGGAGATGCCTGCGGCATCTGAGAGCGGAAAACGACCCGGAACCGGCTTGTCCGGTGCAGCGGCGTCCGTCGCAGCAAGGCCCGAGCCCGCGCCAGTACTGGGGAAAACGGGCAAAAAAAACCAACCGAGAGTGGTTGGTTTTTTCAGGCTCAAGTAGCGATACCTATTGACCCCGTCATCCCCGCGAAAGCGGGGATCCAGGTGCCACCCAAGCAGTTGATTCGTCACTGCTGTGGATCCCCGCTTTCGCGGGGATGACGGCGGGTTTTGCAGGCATCGCGTGTCATCAACAGGCATCGCTACTTGAGCCTCTTTTAAATAGTGGTGGACCGAAGGAGGATCGAACTCCCGACCTCTGCATTGCGAACGCAGCGCTCTCCCAGCTGAGCTATCGGCCCGTGGCCCAAAGTGTACTGCGCGGTGTTCAGGGGGGTGCGATGCCCTGTCCCCGCCCAGAAATGCAACAGGCCCGCACGCAGCGGGCCTGTTTCACGTTAGCGCTGTGCGCGTCAGGCGGCGACGCCCTTGGCGACTTCGGCGTATTCCTCGATCTGGTCGAAGTTCATGTAGCGGTAGACGCTGTCCTTGTCCGCGTCGATCACGCCCATTTCCTTCAAGTACTCGGCCTTGGTGGGCAGCTTGCCGATGCGCGACGCGATGGCGGCCAGCTCAGCCGAGCCCAGGAACACGTTGGTGTTCTTGCCCAGACGGTTGGGGAAGTTGCGCGTGCTGGTACTGATGACCGTCGCGCCCTCGCGCACCTGGGCCTGGTTGCCCATGCACAGGCTGCAGCCGGGCATTTCGGTGCGCGCGCCGGCGGTGCCGAAGGCGGCGTAATGGCCTTCCTTGATCAGCTCGCTCTCGTCCATCTTGGTGGGCGGCGCCACCCACAGCTTGACGGGGATGTCGCGCTGGCCGCCCAGCAGCTTGGCGGCTGCACGGAAGTGGCCGATGTTGGTCATGCACGAGCCGATGAAGGCTTCGTCGATCTTGGTGCCGGCGACTTCGGACAGGAACTTGGCGTCGTCCGGGTCGTTGGGGCAGCAGACGATGGGCTCCTTGATGTCGCTCATGTCGATCTCGATCACGGCGGCGTATTCGGCGTCCTTGTCGGCTTCGAGCAGCTCGGGCTTGGCCAGCCAGGCTTCGACCTTCTCGATGCGGCGCTGCAGGGTTTTCGCGTCCTGGTAGCCGTCGGCGATCATGTTCTTCATCAGCACGATGTTGCTGGTTAGGTATTCCTTGATCGGCTCGGGGTTGAGCTTGATGGTGCAGCCGGCGGCGGAGCGCTCGGCCGAGGCGTCGGACAGCTCGAACGCCTGCTCCACCTTCAGGTCGGGCAGGCCTTCGATTTCCAGCACCTTGCCCGAGAAGACGTTGATCTTGCCGGCCTTGGCCACGGTCAAGAGGCCGGCCTTGATGGCGTACAGCGGGATGGCGTGCACGAGGTCGCGCAGCGTCACGCCCGGCTGCAGCTGGCCCTTGAAACGCACCAGCACCGATTCGGGCATGTCCAGCGGCATCACGCCGGTGGCGGCGCCGAAGGCCACCAGGCCGGAGCCGGCGGGGAAGCTGATGCCGATGGGGAAGCGCGTGTGCGAGTCGCCGCCCGTGCCCACGGTGTCGGGCAGCAGCAGGCGGTTGAGCCATGAATGGATCACGCCGTCGCCCGGGCGCAGCGCCACGCCGCCGCGATTGCTGATGAAGGCCGGCAGCTCGCGGTGGGTCTTCACGTCCACGGGCTTGGGATAGGCGGCGGTGTGGCAGAAGGACTGCATCACCATGTCGGCGGAGAAGCCCAGGCAGGCCAGGTCCTTGAGCTCGTCGCGCGTCATGGGGCCGGTGGTGTCCTGGCTGCCCACGGTGGTCATCTTGGGCTCGCAGTAGGTGCCGGGGCGGATGCCCTGGCCTTCGGGCAGGCCGCAGGCGCGGCCGACCATCTTCTGCGCCAGGGTGAAGCCGGCCTTGGTTTCGGCGGGCGCCTGGGGCAGGCGGAAGGCGGTCGAGGCGGCCAGGCCCAGGAATTCACGCGCCTTGCCCGTCAGAGCACGGCCGATGATGAGGTTGATGCGGCCGCCGGCCTGCACTTCGTCGAGCAGCACGTCGCTCTTGAGCGCGAAGTCGGCAATCTTGGCGCCGGCCTTCTCGATCTTGCCCGCGTAGGGGTAGATGTCGAGCACGTCGCCCATCTCCATCTTGGAGACGTCCACCTCGATGGGCAGCGAGCCGGAATCCTCTTGCGTGTTGAAGAAGATGGGGGCGATCTTGCCGCCCAGCGTGACGCCACCAAAGCGCTTGTTGGGCACGAAGGGGATGTCCTCGCCGGTGGCCCAGATCACGCTGTTGGTGGCCGACTTGCGCGACGAGCCCGTGCCCACCACGTCACCGACGTAGGCCACTACATGGCCCTTCTTCTTCAGGTCTTCGATGAACTGCATGGGGCCGCGCACGCCGTCCTTCTCGGGCTTGAAGGCGGCGTCGGGGCGGGTGTTCTTGAGCATCGCCAGGTAGTGCATGGGGATGTCGGGACGCGTGGTGGCGTCGGGCGCGGGCGACAGGTCGTCGGTGTTGGTCTCGCCGGGCACCTTGAACACGGTGACGGTGATCTTCTCTGCCACCTTGGGGCGGCTGGTGAACCACTCGGCGTCGGCCCAGCTTTGCATCACTTCCTTGGCCTTGGCATTGCCGGCCTTGGCCTTGGTGGCAACGTCGTTGAAGTAGTCGAACATCAAGAGCGTCTTCTTGAGCGCCTCGGCGGCCACGCCGGCGACCTCGGCGTCGTCCAGCAGTTCGATCAGCGGGTGCACGTTGTAGCCGCCCACCATGGTGCCCAAGAGCTCGGTGGCACGGGTCTTGGAGATCAGGCCCACCTTGATGTCGCCATGCGCCACGGCGGCCAGGAAGCTGGCCTTGACCTTGGCCGCGTCGTCCACGCCCGGGGGCACGCGGTGGGTCAGCAGATCCAGCAGGAAGGCGTCTTCACCCGCGGGCGGGTTCTTGATCAGCTCGATCAAGTCGGCCACCTGTTTGGCATCCAGCGCCAGGGGCGGGATGCCCAGGGCGGCGCGTTCGGCGGCATGGGCTCGGTAGGCTTGCAGCATGTCTTTCTTCTCCGGAAGGGTCAGGGTTTTCAAAGTGGGGACGACCATCTGCCGGCCACATGCATGCCCGCCGCATGAGCGGCTTGCGCCTGTGACCCGGCCGGCGGGCGCCGGTTGTTTATTTGCTTGGCGGTGTGTCCAGCAGGCTGGGGGGCGGGTTCTTCTTGAAGCCCTCGGCCACCGTGAACTGCTGGGGGCTCATGCACTCGTCGGCCATGCGCTGGCCGAGCTTCTGGTTCATGAGCATGGATTTGTTGGCGATCTGTATCCACACGGCGCCGGCGCGCTGGTCTTCAAGGCGCACGGCACTGGTGGCCGAGATCACGGGCGCCATGTGGTATTTGAAGCCCTTGCCTTCCACATAGAAGCGGCCGGGGGACTGCGGGTCGGCTTCCACGCTCACAAAGGCGCCCAGTTCACAGGCCATGCGGCCGGTGTGCACATCTTGTGCAATCGCCAGCTCTTCGGGTGTGAGTGCAGCCTCGGCTGCGGCGATGCCGGCCGCCACCTGCATGGCGCCACTGTGCAGGCGCGTGCGACTGCTGGTGGGCGACGCCTTGGCGACGACGGCGGGCGCTGGCGCGGTCTTGGCGGTCTTCACAGGCTTGGCCACGGGCTTCTTGGCTACGCTCTTGCCGGCCTGTGCCGAAGATGGGGGCTGACCGGCCGGCTGCGCCATGGACCATGCGGGGGCCAGCAGCAGGAGGGCGGTAGCGATAAGGGCTTTCATGATGGCTCCGGTGGAAATACGAGAAAACCTCAATTGTGGCGGGGAATTGATCTACCGGGATTACCCAGCATCAGCATTTACAAACCAGGCCTGCGCCTGTGGCGCCAACGCGCGGCCGGTCTGGTGCGCACGCTCAAGCACCTGCCAGAAGTAACGATAGCTGGCGCGATCGTGCAGTACGCCGTCTTCGCTGATGGGTGCCCAGTCAGCGGCCATGGCGGCAGAAATGATGTGGGTGGCGCGGACGATCTCGGCATCTGCGGGCGCAAAGGCTGACAGGATGGGGCGGATCTGCGCCGGGTGGATGCTCCACATGCGGGTGTAGCCGAATTCGCGCGCGGCGCGCTCTGCCGCGCCCTGCATGGCGGCGGTGTTGCTGAACTCGGTCACCACGCAGTGCGAAGGCACCTTGCCGTTGGCATGGCAGGCGGCGGCGATCTCCAGCTTGGCACGCACCACAAGGGGGTGCTCGAACTGGCCGGCCGAAGTCATGCCCGAGGCGGGAATCGCACCGCCATGGGCGGAAACAAAGTCCATCAGCCCAAAGCTCAGGCTCTGGACGCGCGGGTGCGCGGCGATCTCGAATGCACGGTGCACGGCCGCAGGCGACTCGATCAGCGCATGCAGCGGCAAGTGCCCTGCCCCGGCTGCGACCAGCGCGCGCTCGGCCACGAGCACGTCGTCAACCGATTCCACCTTGGGAATCATGATGTGGACGAGGCGCTGGCCGGCCTGGCCGGCGATGATGGCCATGTCCTGCGCGAACGCAGGGTGATCCACGGTGTGCACGCGCGCCGCCACGCGGGCGCCGGGCGCTGCCTGGATGGCCAGCTGCGCGACCAGCTCGGCGTGTTCCCGCTCGCCGCCCACGGGCGCGCCGTCCTCGCAGTCGAGAGTGACGTCGAACACACAATGGCCGAACTCAGCCGCCATCTCGGCCTGCAGTTGCAGGCTTTTGCGCATGCGCACCTCGACGCCGCTGTAGTGATCGCAGACCGGCAAGGCATGGGCCACGGCCTGGGCGCCCAGCAGGATCTCTCGGGGATGGGGTGCGACGGTGGGCATTGGGCCTGGCGGGAGCTGGATAAAAAGATGGTGTTGCTACTGCGCTCGGGTCTGCGGCAATGGCAACAGCATGCCTCTATCGTTCACTATCAATATTGAAGCTGCTTGCGCTTGATATACGTGGATTTCGAAAACAAAAAACATTCAAAACCCCTGATATCAAGCGCAAGCCGCTATCTTTTTACAGGAGGTGTTTCACGCCGTCCTGCTCGCCCTGCAACTCGGCCAGGGTCTTGTCGATGCATTCCTGGCTGAAGGCGTCGATCGGCAGATCCTTGACGATGTGGTACTTGCCGCCTTCGCAGGTCACGGGGTAGCCGAACATCACATCCTTGGGAATGCCGTATTCGCCGTTGGACGGAATGCCCATGGTGACCCACTTGCCATTGGTGCCCAGGGCCCAGTCACGCATGTGATCGATGGCAGCGTTGGCAGCCGATGCGGCCGAGGACAGGCCGCGCGCAGCGATGATGGCCGCACCGCGCTTGCCCACGGTGGGCAGGAAAGTGTTGGCATTCCAGTCGTGGTCGTTGATGGCGTCCTTGACGGACTTTCCGCCCACCGTGGCAAAGCGGTAGTCGGCATACATGGTGGGTGAGTGGTTGCCCCACACGGCCAGCTTCTCGATGTCGCCCACGGCCACGCCCATCTTGGTGGCGATCTGGCTGGCGGCGCGGTTGTGGTCCAGACGCAGCATGGCGGTGAAGTTCTCGCGCGGTAGGTCGGGCGCGCTCTTCATGGCGATGTAGGCGTTGGTATTGGCGGGGTTGCCCACCACCAGCACGCGCACGTTGCGGCTGGCAACGGCGTTCAGGGCCTTGCCCTGGGCAGTGAAGATCTGGGCGTTGGCGGCCAGCAGGTCGGCGCGCTCCATGCCGGGGCCACGCGGGCGGGCGCCGACGAGGAGGGCGTAGTCGGTGTCCTTGAAGGCGGTCATCGGGTCGCTGTGTGCCTCGATGCCGGCGAGCAAGGGGAAGGCGCAGTCTTCAAGCTCCATGATCACGCCCTTGAGGGCGTTCTGGGCCTTTTCGTCCGGAATTTCGAGCAACTGCAGGATGACGGGCTGATCCTTGCCCAGCATTTCGCCGGAGGCGATGCGAAACAGCAGGGCGTAACCGATTTGACCAGCGGCGCCGGTAACTGCGACACGAACAGGCTTCTTGCTCATGAAAAACTCCAGAAAGGAAGTGACAAAAAATATGGGTGCAAGGCAGCACCAGCGCCAGCAACCAGCAGCCCGTGCCTCGCAAACAGCTGGTGATTTTACTGCTGATTCGTCCCTATGGTCAATTTGTCTTATGTCTTATATAAGATATGATTGCAACCGAAAACATACATTCCGTGCCACAGGCACGCCAACCTCACCATGTCATCCCTGCCTGCGCCCAGCACCGAAGGCACGCCACCGTCCAACGGCGGCGCGGGAGCCGCCACGCCCGCCTTCAGCCCCCTGTACCAGCAGATCAAGGGACTGATACTGCACAGTCTGCAGCACGGCGAATGGAAGCCTGGCGAGGCCATTCCCAGCGAAATGGAGCTGGCGGCACGCTTTCGCGTCAGCCAGGGTACGGTGCGCAAGGCCATCGACGAGCTGGCGGCAGACAACCTGGTTACACGCCGCCAGGGCAAAGGCACTTTTGTTGCCACCCATGCCGAGCGCCAGGTGCAGTACCGCTTTCTGAAGCTGCTACCCGATTCAGGCGATGCGCGCGAAGACGGGCCGGCGCAGCGCACCATCCTCGAATGCCGCCGGCTGCGCGCCAGTGCTGAGCTGGCCCGCAGCCTGGCCCTGCGCGCGGGCGATTCGGTGATCCAGATCAAACGGATACTGTCTTTTGTGGGCGTACCCACCATCCTGGAGGATATTTGGCTGCCCGGCCAGGCATTCAAGGGACTCACCGCCGAGCAGATGGCCCACTACCAGGGCCCGACCTACGCCATGTTCGAACTTGATTTTGGCGTGCGCATGGTGCGCGCCGAGGAAAAGATTCGCGCCGTACTGCCCGACGAAGCCCAGGCCCAGTGGCTGAATGTCCCGCCCGACACGCCCCTGCTCAGCGTGGAGCGTCTGGCCTACACCTACAACGACGTCCCTATGGAGCTGCGACGCGGCCTGTACCGCACCGACACGCACCACTATCACAACAAACTGAGCTGACACCGAGCCAACATCCGAGCCCAAACACCATGTATACGCAGTCACCGCACAACTCGGCCGCGGCATTGCAATAGAATTTTGGGTTGTCCGCCTTCGGCAATTACAACGCAGTTACATCCACGAAAGCACCCACCATGACAGAGCCAGTCAAGATAAAGCGGCCTGAGTTCCGCAACCTCAACCTTTTCAGTGATGTGCGCACCTACCGCATGCCGCCGGCGGCGATAGTGTCCATCCTGCACCGCGCCAGCGGCGTGTTGATGCTGGCGCTGCTGCCATTCATCATCTGGATGTTCGATACCTCGCTGTCCTCGGAATACTCGTTCGCACGCTTTACCGCCGTCTTCGCTGGCCAGGGGGTGTTCCCGGGCTGGTTCATCAAGCTCGTGGCCCTGGCCCTGATCTGGGCCTTCCTGCACCACCTCGGCGCCGGCATGCGCCATCTGGTGCTGGACGTGACGCACAGGACGACCAAGGAGTTCGGCCGCAGCTCGGCCATCGCCACCTTCGTCTTCAGTCTTGTGCTCACCGCGCTGCTTGGTGCCAAGCTGTTCGGCCTGTACTGATCTGATCAAAATCAAGGAGTAACAACATGGCTGCAACCTACGGCTACAAACGCACCGTGGTCGGTGCACATTACGGCTGGCGCGACTTTGTCGTGCAGCGCATCACCGCGGTGCTAATCGCCCTGTTCACGCTGCTGCTGCTGGTCAAGGTTCTGTTCATCCAGGGTCCCATCGGCTATGACAGCTGGGCCGGTATCTTTGCACCGCAGTGGATGAAGGCGCTGACGTTTTCCGTCATCGTCGCGCTGATCTGGCACGCCTGGGTGGGCGTCTGCAGCATCCTGTACGACTACGCCAAGCCGGCAGGTTTTCGTCTGTTCCTGCAATCGCTGTCTGCGGTCTGGCTGGTGAGCTGCGGCGGCTGGGCCATCCAGGTGCTGTGGCGCCTGTGAGTCACTCGATCGCCTGATTTCAGAATCCCTCGTACCGAATTCCCACGACCATGAGTTACACCAAAAAAGATATCGCCGTCCGCAAGTTCGATGTGGTCATCGTCGGCGCCGGCGGCTCGGGCATGCGCGCCTCGCTCGAACTCTCGCGCGCCGGCCTGTCCGTCGCCTGCCTGTCCAAGGTCTTCCCCACCCGCTCGCACACCGTGGCGGCGCAGGGCGGCGTGTCGGCATCGCTGGGCAACATGAGCGAAGACAACTGGCACTACCACTTCTACGACACCATCAAGGGCGGTGACTGGCTGTCCGACCAGGATGCCGTCGAGTTCATGTGCCGCGAAGCGCCCAACGTGGTGATCGAGCTCGAACATTTCGGCATGCCGTTCGACCGCAACCCCGACGGCACCATCTACCAGCGTCCCTTCGGCGGCCACACGGCCAACTACGGTGAAAAGCCTGTGCAGCGCGCCTGCGCCGCGGCCGACCGTACTGGCCACGCCATGCTGCATACGCTGTACCAGAAGAACGTCGAATCCAAGACCAACTTCTTCGTCGAATGGATGGCGCTGGACCTGATCCGCAACGCCGATGGTGACGTGGTCGGCGTGACCGCGCTGGAGCTGGAAACCGGCGACCTGTACGAGCTGCACGCCAAGGCCGTGCTACTGGCCACGGGTGGCGCGGGCCGCATCTTCGCCGCCTCGACCAACGCCTTCATCAACACCGGCGACGGTCTGGGCATGGCGGCGCGTGCCGGCATCCCGCTGCAGGATCTGGAGTTCTGGCAGTTCCACCCCACCGGCGTGGCCGGCGCAGGCGTGCTGCTGACCGAAGGCTGCCGCGGCGAGGGCGCCATCCTGCTCAACAGCAATGGCGAGCGCTTCATGGAGCGCTACGCGCCCACCTTGAAGGACCTGGCGCCGCGCGACTTCGTGTCCCGCTCCATGGACCAGGAGATCAAGGAAGGCCGCGGCTGCGGCCCGAACAAGGACTACATCCTGATGAAGCTCGACCACCTGGGCGCGGACACCATCCGAAAGCGCCTGCCCTCGGTGGAAGAAATCGGCCACAACTTCGCCAACGTGGACATCACCAAGGAGCCCATCCCCGTCGTGCCCACCATCCATTACCAGATGGGCGGCATCCCGACCAATGTCCACGGCCAGGTCGTCACCTGGGATGGCGAGAAGAACAACGTGGTCAATGGCCTGTACGCCGTCGGTGAATGCGCCGCGGTGTCGGTGCACGGCGCCAACCGCCTGGGTACCAATTCGCTGCTGGACCTGCTGGTGTTCGGCAAGTCCGCGGGCAAGCACATCGTGCAGTTCGTCAAGGATTTCGGCGACCACCACGCCGTACCGGCGGACGCAAGCGACCGCACCCTGGCGCGCCTCAATCGCCTGGAAGTGTCCAACGAAGGCATCTACGCGCAGGATCTGGCGGGCGAGATCCGCCAGACCATGCAGACGCACGCTGGCGTGTTCCGCACGCAAAAGGGCATGGACGAAGGCGTGGAGAAGATCGCCGCCATCCGCGCCAAGGTGGGGCAGGTCACGCTCAAGGACAAGTCCAAGGTCTGGAACACCGCCCGCATGGAGGCGCTGGAGGTGGACAACCTGATCGAAGTGGCCCAGGCCACCATGGTCTCGGCCGCCGCACGCCGGGAATGCCGCGGGGCCCATACCGTGGACGACTACGAGCACCCGGCCGACCACCCGACCGCACCGCTGGGCCGCGACGACGCCAACTGGCTCAAGCACACGCTGTGGCACAGCCAGTCCAACAGCCTGACCTACAAGCCGGTGAACATGAAGCCCCTGACGGTGGACAGCATCCCCCCCAAGGTTCGCACGTTCTGATCGCGTCCTCGTCCCACGAAAGAAACACACCATGCAACGCACTTTCAAGATCTACCGCTACGACCCGGACAAGGACGCCAAGCCCTATATGCAGACCGTGCAGGTCGAGCTCGACGGCCACGAGCGCATGCTGCTGGACGCCCTGCTCAAGCTCAAGGCGCAAGACCCCACGTTGTCGTTCCGCCGCTCCTGCCGCGAGGGCGTGTGTGGCTCCGATGCGATGAACATCAACGGCAAGAACGGCCTGGCGTGCCTGACCAACATGAACACGCTGTCGGGCG
>Ga0209792_1001193_pt1 | contig 13465 bp, 9 predicted proteins | sample EBPBio142005_DNA_FD_185860 | JGI IMG/M metagenome (GOLD analysis project Ga0209792, IMG submission 185860) | Wastewater treatment Type I Accumulibacter community from EBPR Bioreactor in Madison, WI, USA - Reactor 1_6/14/2005_ DNA (SPAdes)... | ecosystem: Engineered > Bioreactor > EBPR >... | reverse complement strand
CGATCCACGCCGAAGCGGATCAGGTGATCGCCCAGCGACCATTCGCCATCCACGCGCCAAGCCTTGCGCACGTCGCCGGCGGCGGGATCGCCCACCAGGCCGCCGCCGATCCAGCAACCCTGCACGCCCAACGGCCCGACATCGGCCGAACTGCGCGCATCGATCACGATCGGGCAGTTGAAGGAATTGGTGTCGGTGGCGCCGCGCGAATATTCGCCGCGCCCATATAGCGCCGACAAGGTGAAGTCGTCGGTCAGGTAGCCGGTCCAGCGCAGCACGTAGTTTTCGCCGCCGGTCTTCGCGTAGGCGCGGCCGTTCTCGGTGCCGCCGCCCAGGCCGAGATCGCCGGCCGGGCGCTGGTAGTTCACCGTGTTCGCCTCGTGGGTGTCGCGGAACGCGGTAAGTTCCAAGCTGTGGTTGTCGGTGATGTTCCAGTCCAGCTTGACCAGGCCCTGCGGCGTGTCTTCCTTGACGAAGGCGCTTCCGCCCTCGAACTTCTGGTCGGTATCGATCTTCTGGCCCTGGTACAGCGCGAACAGGAACAGGCGATCCTTCACCAGTGGGCCGCTGGCGTACAAGTTGTAGCGCAGCGCGTCCTGGGTATCGCCTTCCTCGACGGTGTAGCTACCGTCGCGCTGCGGGTCGTAGGCGAAGCGCGGTCCGCTGGCCAGCGATCCCGGGCTCCAGTACGCGTTCGCGCCGAACTTCCATTCGTTGGTGCCGCGCTTGGTGATCATGTTGATCACGCCGCCCAGCGAACGGCCGAATTCCGCGCCGTAGCCGCCGGTCTTGACCTGTTGTTCCTGCAGCGCCTCGAACGGGATCTCGCTGAAGGCGAGGCCCTTGACGATATTGGTCACGTTGAAGCCGTTCACGTAGTACACGTTCTCGGCTACCGACGCGCCTCCGAACGATGCCAGATTGCCGAAGCGGTTGTCGCCGCGTACCGTGCCCGGCGCGAGCAGCGCCACGCTGGTAGCATCGCGGCCCACCGGCAGGCGGTCGATCTGCGCCTCGGTCAGGATCGTGGTCGATTCGACCGAAGACACGTCGATCGGATTCACCGCACCGGTGCCGACCACGGTGACGGCATCCAGCGTGGTGGCATCACCGGCAACCGCCGTGAAATCGACCGTGGTCGCAGTGCCTACATTGACCGCGATGGTGCGCGCTGGGCCACCGTTGTGGCTGACCTGGTACTGCCCGGTCGGCAGCTGCGCGAAGCGGTAACCGCCATCGGCGCCCACGGTGATCGTGCGGTTGAAACCAGTGGCCGGGCTGGTGATGGTGATGGTGTCGCCGGCGGCGGCATGACCAATCACCGCGCCGCTGGTGTTGGTCTGTGCATGGGCGCCTGCGGAAAAGCACAGGGTAAGGGCGAGTGCGAGCGCCTTGCGGTGGCGATGTTGCGTGCGGGTGGTTGTCACCATGGATCTCCAGCTTGAGGGTGGGTTGGCAAGTCCGAAGCGCATTCGATGGATGTCGAATGCAAGTGGACTTTCGGATTTCTTAACGACTCGATGCTAGGTGCGTGGCATGCCGCTGCGCTTTGCCGGAATTGGCGGCTTTCCATGGTTTATGCGGCTTGATTCAGGCGGAATTCGCACGCCGCAGATAGGCGACAAGACTGCCGAATTCATGCGCGCGCTCGGGCTGCGGCCCCGCATTTGCGACCATTGCACCGCGCATGCGCGCGTCGTGCATGAACTGGCGATGGCGTCGTACCCAGAAGAACAGCGAGCCTTCGCTGACACCGGCTTCCCGCGCGACATCGCAAACGCTGCAGCCGTCTTCGACGACGCGTTTCACCGCTTCGATCTTGCGTGCGGCCGAATACCGGATGCGGCTCATCGCACACCCCGCACGTACTGCGGCATCGATTTCCGCCAGTCACCGCTCGGCTTGATGCGGCGCGGATCGCCTTTATGATGCGCATTGCGCAATCGATGCTCGGATGCGGTCATGCCGAAGCGGGCACGGAACGCGCGGGCAAAACTGCAGGGGCTGTCGAAGCCGCACGCCGCTGAAACCTCGGTCACCGGCATCCGCGTGGTCTTCAGCAGCCGCGAGGCCTGTTCCAACCGCATGCGTGCAACGAACTGCAATGGCCCTTCGCCATACACGGCGTGGAATACCTTGCTGAAATACCAGGGCGAGAAATTGATCCGCCGCGCAAGCTCGCCGATCCGCAGGCCATCGCCAGCCTGCCCTTCCAGGCACAGCCTTGCCCGCTGCATGCGTTGCAAGATTTGCAGCTTGCGTCGGCCCGAATGTCCCGGACAACGCTCAATGCCGTCGATCAACTCGGCCTGCAGCGCGGCAACAAACTCCGACACCACCAATGCGCCGTCGGCATCGACCGCATAGCCATCGGTCGAAGCCAGCACGCCGAGCGCATGCCAGAGCCGAAGCGCGCGACTGCGCATGCCGTGCGCCATCCGTCCGCGCCCCGCCATTACACCGCCGGCCTGCAATCCATCCGCACTTCCGATGCCGATGCCGATGCCGAGCAACAGCGCATCGCCACCTGACATGGCCAGCGGCGCCGACTCGCGTTGCAGCGCGATCCAGTCGCGCGCTCCCAAACGGAACTCGCCCTCCCGCGCCCGTACTTCCACCTGACCACGCAGCACCAGCCACAGCACGGCGTCATGCCGGGCCGCATCCAGCACCTGGGCGCCGATGGTTGCCGTGAGTCTGACTTGCCCGTGTGTGGGTGCATGGCGATGCCGGCGGGCATCATCGGAAAACGCAGGGATGGGCGGCATGGCCGGCTCCTGTCGAAGGGTCGACGCCATCTGTGCGATGCGGCGCGCCCTGCGTCAGGAAATCCCGGCGAAATCCTCCCGAAATCCCGGCGAATCCTTTTGTTTCAGTGAGTTACATCACCAGACCGGTCCAACGCATCGAGTTCGAGCAGGCCGATGTCGCTGTTTTCCTGCCCGGCCACCATGCTCATGTAGAGCCATTGCCCGTCCGCCGAGACCACCGGTGCCAACGCTGGAACACCGCGCTGCTCGCGGTCCAGGCAGCCGGGATCGGGCGCGGCTTCCCGGCCTAGCCAGTACCAGTTCGCCAGGCAATCAGGCGCGGCGGTACGCAGGGCGAAGGCCTTTCCATCCAGCACCGCCCAGCGCCGCAACCAGTAAGCCGCTGGCTGCGTGGTGTCGATCGACACCGGCGCGCGCAAGTCCAGACCGACCCGCCACAGGCCCGGGCCAGTGGCGCGCACGAAATGCACCTGCCCGCTGGCCGCATCGAAACGGGCTTCGCCGACATCGTCGCGCTGCGCCAATACCCGCATCGGCGAGGACTGCGCGTCCAGTATCTGCAGCGACAGGTGCCCTGCGCCCTGATTCACCACCAGCAACAGCCGCCGCTCCGGCAGGTACTGGGCGAAATATGGCGCGCCCTGCACCATTAGTGGCTTGGCGCGACCGCTGGCCGCATCGACCTCGTACAGCGTGGACACACGCTTGCCACCATTGCCCGCGCCTTCACCGATCACCAGCAGGCGCGTGCTGTCCGCCGACCACTGCGGCGGCTGTCGCCAGATCGGGGTGATGCCCTCGACCATCCGCAAATGCCCGGCATCGCCCGGATCGGCCAGCCACAGGCGCGCCTCGCGGCTGCGATCTGAATAGAACGCCAGCCAGTGGCCATCGGGCGATGGCGACGGCAACAGGTCGTTGCCGGTGGATGCGAACAGAGCTTCTGGCGTCACGCCGACGCGCAACGGCAGCCGATAGCGGAACATGGCGATGCGCGCATCGTCGATGGCGAAGGCCATCACCCCGCGTCGCGCGGCGATATCCAGCCCGGTCGCCGGAAATCGACCCAACGCCTGCGTGCTGCCGCTCTCGATGTGATGGCGATACAACTGCGGCGGATTGCCCAACAGACCAAGCAACAGCGTGCGGCCATCCGGCCCCCAGTCCCAGCCGCTGATGCTGCCGCGCAGCCTGGTCAACTGCCGTGGCTCGCCACCGGCCGCCGGCATCAGCCACAGGTCGGAATGGCTGAGATTGCGGCGAAACGCCAGCTGCGTGCCATCCGGCGAGAAACGCGGATCGAAGTCCACGTCGGCAGTGCCGATGGGATAGCGCATCGCCTGCCACTGCCCACCCTCCAGATGCAGGACCGACAAAGGCGCGGGGCGGGCGCCGTCGGCTTTCAGCCCCGCAATGATGCCGCTGCCATCGGGCAGCCAGTCGTACCGGCCATTGATGCGATCGCAGGCGCCAACCACGCGGGTAGCACCGCCGCTGGACGGCATCAGGTGCAGCGCGCAGCCGCCGGTAGCGTCGATCCGCGCGAACATCGACTGCCGCGCATCCGGTGACCAGCGTGGGAGATGGTCGGAATGTCCGGGCGGCGGCGTTGTCAGCTGACGCGGCGATGCGGATTGCACCGCCTGCACGAAGATCGCCGGCGCGCCGTCTGCGGATTCTGGCGGCATCGCGAAGGCCACCAGCGCACCATCCGGCGACAGCGCGGGTTGCAACTCCGGACCCAGGCGCGAGGTGAGCAACGTGTATGGCACATCGCCGGCAATCTCGCGCTCGCTTGGCCACGTTGCCTGTGGCGCGGTTGCATCACGCGCGCCCCACCAGACCAGCGCAATCACTGCGGCCACAACCGGCAGCCATGCGGCATGCCGAAGCCATCGCGCACTGGGCCTTGCTGCCGAAGTGATTGCTGCTTGCATGGCCGCTCCGCCATCTGCCTCGTTGCGTCGCCACTCCACATCGGCCAGCAGCCGATAGCCGGATTTCGGGATCGTCTCGACGTATCGCGGCGCATCGCGATCATCGCCCAACGCCTTGCGCAGGCCGGTGACTGCCTGGGTCACCACGTCATCGGTGGGCATCGTTCCCGCCCAGACCGATTCCAGCAGCGCATCGCGGGAAACCACCTGGCCCGCATGCTCCACCAGCACCAGCAACACCGCCATCGACTTCACCGTGATGCGGGTTTTCGAACCATCCGCACGTACGACTTCGCGCAGGGGGATATCGACTTCGCATTCCCCGACGCGCAAGCGTTCTGCGGGCAACGGGACGGACGGATTGGAATACGAAGAATACATGCGGACACGCAAAGACGGATCAAAGCATTGTGCGGCCGCACGCCACACATGCAAGCGCGCAGGGGATCCGGACAAATCCGGCAAAGTGCGCAACTGCATGTTGAAGCGGCATCCATGCGACGAATCCCGACAAATGCGGCAAATGAATCACGGGCGCACTCGTAATAGGCTGTCGGTAATTCCGACTCGCCCCCCGCAACAAAATGCCTGACCGCCGCTGCTCCCTGCTACACCCCCTGATCGCCGTTCTCTGCCTAGCGCTGCCGATGGCGGCGAATGCGCGCTGCCTGCTGGACGACGAGGCACCGGCCCTGCTCGCTCAATGGAAATATTCGGGCTTCGCAACGGTCGATGCCGAAAACCGCAACCGCCGCGCTTTCGAGCTGATTGATTGCCTGGATAATCCAGACCCGATACGGCGCGACGAGATCGCCTTCGGTGCCCTTTCCACTTGGATGCGCGGCAAGAAGCTCGCGCCTGAGACTTTGCGCCCGCTGACGCAGCGCCTGCTGCAACAACTGGACGGCGCGGATGCGCAGGGTTTCCGCAAGCCGTTCGCGGCGTTGGTGCTGTCCGAGGTCGCGCGTACGGATCGCGCGCAGCCGTGGATGACAGCGGATGAACGCACACGCATGGCCGATGCGGCGACCGCCTACCTGCATTCGGTGCGCGACTATCGCGGTTATATCGATGGCGAAGGCTGGCGGCACGGCGTTGCGCATGGTGCGGACTGGGCGATGCAGCTCGCATTGAACAAGTCATTGCCGCCAGCAAACGTGATGTCGCTACTTGCGGCAGTCGGCACCCAGGTCATGCCCGCCGATGGGCACGCCTATGCCTTCGGCGAACCCGGGCGGCTTGCGCGGCCGGTGGCATATGCGGTCGCGCGTGGCGACATCGAACCGGCGGCGACGGATGCCTGGCTTGGCAACTTGATCACCTCACTCGGGTCGCGGCCCGAGAACAACCACCAGGCGATCTGGTGGGAACGCCGCGCCAATCTTGAAAACTTTCTGCATGCACTAGCCTATCTCGCCAACGGCGGCACATCGCCCGCAGCGACCGCACTCGCGGCAAGCGTACTAGCGACGCTACAGAAGCTGCCCTGAGCACTGGTCAGTGCTTGCGGAGAATGGTCATCCCGATCAGGCGCGAGACAACGGTGGCGAGATAGCCCACCCCGGCGAACTGCTCCAGCATGGTCAGCACTCGTGCCTGCGCGTTCACCGGAAGCACATCGCCAAGCCCGGTGGCCGACAGATTGGCGAAGCTGTACGACAACATCTCGATCACGGTGCGATCGCGATCAGGCTCGAAACCCGTGAAACTGCCGGGATACCAGGCCTGACAGACCAGATAGGCATAGGCAAACCCCCAGACCAGCAAGGTAAACGTCGCGCCGGCAGCATAAAGATCGTCGGCGGTGACCTTCTGGTCGCCCATCATGTAGATGATCAGGCCACCTGCCGCATAGAAGTACAACGCCGCTTCCAGCAACATCGAAACCGACAGCAACGACTCCTGCTTGAACATGACGCAGTACATGGTCAGCAACATCGCTGGAATCGCCAATAAAAAGCCGATCCAGCTCATCAGCGAGCTGCGCATCACCACCCACAGTGCCAATGGCACCACCATCAGGGTCAAGGTACCGAACAGCAGACGGCCACCAGTACCGGCATCGATGGCTGGATAAATCAGCAGACCCAACAACTGCGCCGCCAGCAAGAAAGCTGACGGCTGTCGCGCGGCAATCGTACGCCACTTGCGCGCCCGCCATGACAGCTGTGCCTGGGGCGGTTGTTGATCGCCCTCGATTCCGCTAGCCATGCAACGGGCGCACTCCTCGGTCGCTTATTTTTTCGCCGGAGCTTGAACCGGCTGTCCGGAACCGGCCCGATACGGGTAACTGGAGAAGATATCGGCCACCGCGGCATCGATTTCGGCTGCCTGTTTGGCCTGCTCCGTGTTCCTTACTTCCTGCACCGCTGCCCCCGTCCACACCAGATGGTTGCGGCGGGCATCCACCAGATCCACTGTCAACGTGCCTTCCTTGTACTGATCCACTTCCACCTGGTTGTACCAACCAGGCATCCCCATTCCCCAATAAGCGGAACGGTAACCCCAGTACGGGCCAAATGCGGGCTGTGGGTCGTTCCACACCTGCGTCTTGTCCTTGATCACGCCCTGGAAATTCACCAACAGGTCTGGATTGGTTTCCGAATAGCGGTAACCCCGCGCGTCCATCTGTTGGCGCACGTCACCACTGATGCGTTCGGTGATCCAGCTGGAATAGCCGCTGGACTCCATCGCAATCGGCTTGTAGAAACCCCAGGTGTTGTATTGGCCGAAATCGGCGCTCGGGTCGGCTTGAGTCTTGACCTGTGGTCCCGTGGCGCAGGCAGCCAAGAGCACCGCCGAAGCAGCAGCGGAAAACCATACGCGAGCGTGTAGCGGACGAGCCATGGCGAATCTCCCGTTGGACTTACGGACACGCTAGTGGTGGACATGAGAAATTCATGTGATTTTGTCTGACCGGTTCATGTAATCCGACGAACGGCCATCCCCCGTCGAGCAGACGCGCCGGGACCTCACTCGGGCGCGTACACCTCATGACCGGCGGCACGGAATTCCGCCGCCTTGTCCGCCATACCCGCCTCGATGGCCGATGCCTCGTCCACGCCATGCTCGGCCGCGTAGTCGCGCACGTCCTGGGTGATCTTCATCGAACAGAAATGCGGGCCGCACATCGAGCAGAAGTGCGCCACCTTGTGCGCGTCCTTCGGCAGGGTTTCGTCGTGGAATTCCTTGGCCTTCTCGGGATCGAGGCCGAGGTGGAACTGGTCCTGCCAGCGGAACTCGAAGCGCGCCTTGCTTAATGCGTTGTCGCGCACCTGCGCGCCAGGGTGGCCCTTCGCAAGATCGGCGGCATGCGCGGCGATCTTGTAGGCCATGATCCCGTCGCGCACGTCTTGCCTGTTGGGCAGACCGAGGTGCTCCTTCGGCGTCACGTAGCAGAGCATCGCGGTGCCGAACCAGCCGATCATCGCCGCGCCGATCGCGCTGGTGATGTGGTCGTAGCCCGGCGCAATGTCGGTGGTCAGCGGGCCGAGCGTGTAGAACGGCGCCTCGCCGCATTCGCGCAGCTGCTTGTCCATGTTTTCCTTGATCAGCTGCATCGGCACGTGGCCGGGGCCTTCGATCATGGTCTGCACGTCATGCTTCCAGGCGATCTTGGTGAGTTCGCCCAGGGTTTCCAGCTCGCCGAACTGCGCGGCGTCGTTGGCATCCGCGATGCAGCCGGGACGCAGGCCATCGCCAAGACTGAAGGCCACGTCGTACGCCTTCATGATCTCGCAGATGTCCTCGAAGTGCGTGTAGAGGAAGTTCTCCTTGTGATGCGCCAGGCACCACTTGGCCATGATCGAACCGCCGCGCGAAACGATCCCGGTCACGCGTTTCGCCGTCAGCGGCACGTAGCGCAGCAGCACGCCGGCGTGGATGGTGAAGTAGTCCACGCCCTGCTCGGCCTGTTCGATCAGGGTGTCGCGGAAGATCTCCCAGGTGAGTTCTTCGGCACGGCCATCGACCTTCTCCAGCGCCTGGTAGATCGGTACGGTGCCGATCGGTACCGGCGAATTGCGGATGATCCATTCGCGGGTTTCGTGGATGTGCTTGCCGGTGGAGAGGTCCATCACCGTGTCGCCGCCCCAGCGGATCGACCACACCAGCTTTTCCACTTCCTCGGCGATGCCGGAACTCACCGCGCTGTTGCCGATGTTCGCGTTGATCTTGGTCAGGAAGTTGCGGCCGATGATCATCGGCTCGCTTTCCGGGTGGTTGATGTTGTTGGGAAGGATCGCGCGTCCGCGGGCGATCTCGTCGCGCACGAATTCCGGCGTGATGAACTTCTGGATGCTGGCGCCGAAGGCTTCGCCGGGATGCTGCTTCAGCAGCAACGCATCGCGCACCGCATCCAGGCGCTGGTTCTCGCGGATGGCGACGTATTCCATCTCCGGAGTGATGATGCCCTTGCGCGCGTAGTGCATCTGGCTGACGTTCGCGCCGGCCTTGGCGACGCGCGGCAGCAAACGACCAGGGAAGCGCACCGCGTCGAGCTTGGGGTTGGTTTCGCGGGCGCGGCCGAACTCGGAACTGAGCTTCGGCAGCACTTCGGTATCGCCGCGCTCCTCGATCCACTTCGCGCGCAACGCCGGCAAACCCGTGGACAGGTCGATGCGCGCATCGGGATCGGTGTACGGGCCAGAGGGATCGTAGACGGCGACCGGCGCGTTCTCTTCGCCACCGAACAAGGTCGGTGTCTGCGATAGGCTGATCTCGCGCATCGCCACCTGCAGGTCCGGGCGTGAGCCCTGCACGAAAATCTTGCGCGAGCCGGGGATCGGCCGGGTGACAGATTCGGAAAGCTGTTCGGTCTGGCGGAGCAGGTCGCTGGGCACGGCATTCATGGCATTCGTCCATTGGTTCAAACGGGACGAAGCGGCGGCGCGCACGCATTGGCGTTATCGCGAAGCTTCCCTACGCCGGTCTCAACCGGATCAGGTTCGATGGGTCTGTCTCAACCGCGCCATGGATCGGCGCGGTACCCCCGCTTCGGGGCGAATTAGACCACAACGCCCACGGCACCGGCCGACCGTCGGTCAGACCGCATCCAGCAGCGCCTTGTCGCGCACCGCGCCCTTGTCCGCGCTGGTCGCCAGCAACGCATAGGCCTTCAGCGCGGCGCTGACCTTGCGCGGGCGCATGTGCGCGGGCTTCCAGCCCTTCGCGTCCTGCTCGGCGCGGCGCGCATCGAGCACCTCGTTCGGCACCAGCAATTCGATAGTGCGATTCGGGATATCAATGCGGATGCGGTCGCCGTCGCACACAAGGCCAATCGCGCCACCGGCTGCGGCCTCAGGTGAGACATGGCCGATGCTCAGGCCCGAGGTGCCGCCGGAGAAACGCCCGTCGGTCAACAGCGCGCATTGCTTGCCCAGTCCTTTCGACTTCAGGTAACTGGTCGGATACAGCATCTCCTGCATGCCCGGCCCACCCTTCGGGCCTTCGTAGCGGATGACGACGACATCGCCCGGCTGCACCTCGTCATCGAGGATGCCCTTCACCGCCGCGTCCTGGCCTTCATAGACGCGGGCATTGCCTTCGAACACGTGGATGGATTCGTCCACGCCAGCGGTCTTCACCACGCAACCGTCGATGGCGATGTTCCCGTGCAGCACGGCCAGTCCGCCCTCCTGCGAATACGCATGCTCGACGCTGCGGATGCAGCCTTCGGCGCGGTCATCGTCCAGCGTCGGCCAGCGCGTGTTCTGGCTGAAGGCGACCTGCGTCGGGATCCCGGCAGGGCCAGCCTTGTAGAAGGTGGACACCGCCTCGTCATCGACCGTGGCGATATCCCACTTCGCGATGGCCTCGCCCAAGCTGTTCGCATGCACGGTGGCCACATCGGTATGCAGCAGCCCACCGCGCGCGAGTTCGCCGAGGATCGCCATGATCCCGCCGGCGCGATGCACGTCCTCGATGTGGTACTTCTGCGTGTTCGGCGCGACCTTGCACAGCTGCGGCACGCGCCGGCTGAGTGCGTCGATGTCGCGCATGGTGAAATCCACCTCGGCTTCCTGCGCGGCGGCGAGCAGGTGCAGGATCGTATTGGTCGATCCACCCATCGCGATGTCCAGGGTCATCGCGTTCTGGAAGGCTTCAAACGTGGCAATGCCGCGCGGCAATGCACTCGCGTCTTCCGCGCCGTACCAGCGATGGCACAACTCCACCGCGATCACACCGGCGCGCTTGAACAGCGCTTCGCGATCCGAGTGTGTCGCAAGCACGGTGCCGTTGCCGGGCAATGAAAGTCCGAGTGCTTCGGTCAGGCAGTTCATCGAGTTCGCGGTGAACATGCCGCTGCACGAACCGCAGGTCGGGCAAGCGCTACGTTCGACTGCGGCCACTTGTTCGTCGCTGGCATTCGGATCGGCGGCCAGCACCATCGCATCGACCAGGTCGAGCTTGTGCTCCGCCAATTTGGTTTTTCCCGCTTCCATCGGCCCGCCGGAGACGAACACCGCCGGGATGTTCAAACGCAGCGCCGCCATCAACATGCCGGGCGTGATCTTGTCGCAATTGGAGATGCACACCAGCGCGTCGGCGCAATGCGCATTCGCCATGTATTCCACCGCGTCGGCGATCAATTCGCGTGAGGGCAACGAATACAACATACCGTCGTGGCCCATGGCGATGCCGTCGTCCACCGCGATCGTGTTGAACTCTTTCGCCACGCCGCCAACGCGTTCGATCTCGCGAGCGACCAGCTGGCCCATGTCCTTCAGGTGCACATGCCCGGGCACGAATTGGGTGAAGGAATTGGCGATGGCGATGATCGGTTTGTGGAAGTCGTCATCGCCCATGCCGGTGGCGCGCCACAGCGCGCGGGCACCGGCCATGTTGCGGCCGTGGGTGGAGGTTTTCGAACGATAGTCGGGCATGGGGGTTTCGCTGCGTCGTGGGGACGAACCGCTGGAAGCCTTGATTCTGCTGGGTTTCCACGGTTTCAGTTGCAACCGTCTTTCATGCGAAATCGGAATGACGGGGCCTGTTGACAGTAGCGCATCCGCCGTGTTCTGCTCGCCCCATGTTGCACTGCCGCACATCGCTGACGCCCGCCACGACCGCATCCGCTGCGGCGTCCGTCCTCGTACTCGTACTTATTACCTCGCCCCCAGGTGCGGGACGATCCGGCGCGTAACAACGAAACACAGCCAGGAATCGCAAACCCCGCACCGCAAGGTGCGGGGTTTTTCGTTTTGGGCCTCGAAAAAAGACAACCGACCTCCTCCAACCACGACTCCAACCTCAGGACACCCGCAATGACCAGCCCCACCAAACCCCGCATCGCCATCGTCGGCTACGGCAGCCAGGGCCGCGCGCATGCGCTGAACCTGCGCGATTCCGGCTTCGACGTCACCATCGGCCTGCGCCCCGGCGGCCCCACCGAGCTCAAGGCGAAGGCTGACGGCTTCACGGTGAAAACGCCGGCCGACGCGGTGAAAGACGCCGAGATCGTCGCCATCCTGACCCCGGACATGGTGCAGCCGCAGCTGTACGGCGAAGTCATCGAACCGAACATCGCGCAGGGCGCCTGCCTGCTGTTCGCGCACGGCTTCAACGTGCATTACGGGCAGATCACCCCGCGCGAGGATCTCGATGTCGTCCTCGTCGCGCCCAAGGGCCCGGGCGCGCTGGTGCGCCGCGAATACGAAATCGGCCGTGGTGTGCCCTCGGTCTATGCGATCCACCAGGACACGAGCGGCAAGGCCGAACAATTCGCGCTGACCTATTGCGCCGGCATCGGCGGCGCGCGCCAGAACGCGATCAAGACCACCTTCAAGGAAGAAACCGAGACCGATCTGTTCGGCGAGCAGGCCGTGCTCTGTGGCGGCGCGACCAAGCTGGTGCAGGCCGGTTGGGAAACGTTGGTCGAAGCCGGCTACCAGCCGGAAGTCGCCTATTACGAATGCCTGCACGAGCTGAAGCTGATCGTCGACCTGTTCTACGAAGGCGGCATCACCCGCATGCACGAGTTCATCAGCGAGACCGCGCAGTACGGCGCGCTGACCCGCGGCAACTACATCGTCGACGACAACACCCGCGCGCAGATGCGCAAGGTGCTGACCGAAATCCAGGACGGCACCTTCGCCCGCCAGTGGATCGCCGAATACGCGGCCGGCAATGCCAACTACAAGGCGATGAAGCAGGCCGACCTCGACCATCCGATCGAAGCCATCGGCAAGAAACTACGCGCCAACATGAAGTGGCTGGCCAGCTCGCAAGCGGCACCGGCGAAGCCCGCGACCGAAGCCGCACAACCGCAGAGCGAGGCCGCCTGATGAACGGCGCCCGCTGGCTGGCGCAGGCCCTGGTCGCGGAAGGCGTGGACACGCTGTTCGGGTATCCCGGCGGCACGATCATGCCCTTCTACGACGCCCTGCACGGCACCCCGGCACTGAAGCATGTGCTGGTACGCCACGAGCAGGGTGCGGCCTTCGCCGCCAACGGTTATGCGCGCGCCAGCGGGCGTGTCGGCGTGTGCGTGGCCACCTCCGGCCCGGGCGCGTCCAACCTGGTCACCGGCATCGCCGATGCAATGCTGGACTCGGTGCCGATGGTGGTGCTGACCGGGCAAGTGCCGACCACGCTGATGGGCACCGACGCGTTCCAGGAACTGGACGTGTTCGCGATGACCCTGCCGATGGTCAAGCACAGCTTCATCGCCCGCCGTATCGATGATCTGCCGATGATGGTGGCCGAAGCATTCCGGCTGGCGCGCAGCGGCCGCCCCGGCCCGGTGCTGATCGACCT
>Ga0209792_1001192_pt1 | contig 13481 bp, 13 predicted proteins | sample EBPBio142005_DNA_FD_185860 | JGI IMG/M metagenome (GOLD analysis project Ga0209792, IMG submission 185860) | Wastewater treatment Type I Accumulibacter community from EBPR Bioreactor in Madison, WI, USA - Reactor 1_6/14/2005_ DNA (SPAdes)... | ecosystem: Engineered > Bioreactor > EBPR >... | reverse complement strand
ATGGGAATCGTGGCGAAGAGATCGCGCCAGCCGGCCCAATCGACGAGCTGGGGCAGGATGTCGGCGCCCATCAGCCAGACGAACCGCGCCCTGGGGTAGATCCGACGCAGCGCCCGGACCGTATCGAGCGTGTAACGCGTGCCCAGCAGCAATTCCGGCGCGTCGACGCGGATGCGCGGGTGGGCCGCGATCTGTCGGGCGCGGGCGACGCGTGTCGGCAGCGGCTCCATGCCGTCGCCGCTCTTCAGCGGGTTCTGCGGCGAGACCAGCCACCAGATCTCGTCGAGGCCCAGCCGCTTCATCGCCTCCAGGCTGACGTGTCGGTGGCCCGCATGCGCGGGGTTGAACGAACCGCCCAGGAGACCGATGCGCCGCGTCGTGTCGCGCGACACCCCCGGCATAGGGTGCAGGCTCATGCCGGCACGCTCACGGGCGCAGACTCATGGACGCAGACTCATGGACGCAGAGTGCCCTTGCCGCGCACGATGTTCTTGTAGGTCGTGAGCTCGACCAGACCGACCGGCCCGCGGGCATGCATGCGGTTGGTCGAAATGCCGATCTCCGCTCCCAGCCCGAACTCGCCGCCGTCGGCAAACTGCGTGCTGGCATTGTGCATGACGATGGCGCTGTCGACTTCGCCCAGGAAGCGCTGCGCCGTCGTTTCGTTGGCCGTGACGATCGACTCGGTGTGCTGGCTGCCGTAGCGCGCGATGTGGTCGATCGCGCCGGCCACGCCGTCGACGGTGGCGACGGAGATGATCGGTTCGAGATACTCGGTGCGCCAGTCCTTGTCGGTGGCGGGAACGGCCTTGGGATCGCGCTTCTGCACCTCGGCGTCGCCACGGACTTCGCAGCCGAGTTCGTGCAGGCGCGCCAGCACCGGCATCAGATGCGTGTCGAGGGCGGCCCTGTCGACCAGCAGCGTCTCGGCGGCGCCGCAGACGCTGACCCGGCGCATCTTGGCGTTGGCCACGAGATCGCGCGCCATGGCGACGTCGGCGTCGCGGTCGACATAGACGTGGCAGATGCCGTCATAGTGGCGTAGCACCGGCACGCGGCTCTCCTGCGTGACGCGGTCGATCAGCGAGCGCCCGCCGCGCGGCACGATCAGGTCGAGCCAGTCCATGGCGCGCAGCATCTCGCCGACGGCGGCACGGTCCGTGGTTGGCACGAGCTGCACGCAATCCTCGGGCAGGCCGGCGCCCTTCAGCGCCTGGCGCAGCATCTCGACGATGGCGCGCGAGGAATGGAAGCTGTCGGAACCGCCGCGCAGCACCACGACGTTGCCCGATTTGATGCAGAGCGCGCCGGCATCCGCGGTCACGTTGGGCCGGGCTTCGTAGATCACGCCGATGATGCCGATGGGCACGCGCACGCGGCTGATGACGAGCCCGTTCGGCCGCTGCCATTCCTCGATCGCGGCTCCGACGGGATCGGGCAGGGCGACGATATCGTCGAGGCCCTTGGCCATGCTCTCGACGCGCGCGTCGTTCAGGAGCAGACGGTCCTGCAACGCGCTCGACATGCCGACGGCCTTGGCCGCATCGATGTCGCGGGCGTTGGCGGCCAGAATGGCGGCCTTCTCGCCACGGATCAGTCGAGCCGCATCGGCCAGCGCCTTGTTCTTGGCGTCGGTCGGCGCAGTGCGCAGCGCCGCCGCGGCAGTCTTCGCGCGGCGACCCAGTTCGGCAACGATCTTCGCCGCATCTTCGGCAGGTTTGGTCTGAACGTTCATCGGTCGCTCCAGTATAGCTCCCGCTGCGGCTACTCGACCACGAGGTCGTCGCGATGGACCATCTCGTCGCGGCCGCGGAAGCCCAGCAGCTTCTCGATCTCGACGCTCTTGCGGCCGGCAATGCGGCGCGCATCCTCGGCGGCATAGGCGACCAGCCCGCGCGCCAGCACGCGGCCGACGCGATCCTTCACGTTCACCACGTCGCCGCGCTTGAACTCGCCGTCGATGGCGGTGACGCCGGCCGGCAGCAGGCTCTTGCCGGCCGACAGGGCGCGCACCGCGCCGTCGTCGACGACGAGGCTGCCCGAGGTCTTGAGCGAGCCCTTGATCCACTTCTTGCGCGCCGACAGGGGCGAGCCTTCGGGCAGGAACCAGCTGCAGCGCGCCGTGCCGTCGATCAGCGCGCCCAGGGCGCCGACCTTGCGGCCGTCGGCGATTGCCATGCGGCAGCCTGCGGCCATCGCGATGCGGCCGGCCATCAGCTTGGTCACCATGCCGCCGTTGGACAGGGCCGATGCGGCAGCGCCCGCCATCGCTTCGATCTCGGGCGTGATCTCGCGGATCTCGGGGATGAACTGCGCCGACAGGTCGCTGCGCGGGTCGCCGGTATAAAGACCGTCGATGTCGGAGAGCAGCACCAGGGTATCGGCCGAGATCATTTCGGCGACGCGCGCGCCCAGGCGATCGTTGTCGCCGAAGCGGATCTCGTCGGTGGCGACCGTGTCGTTCTCGTTGATCACCGGCACGGCGCCGAGGCCGAGCAGGGTCGCCATGGTCTGGCGCGCATTGAGATAACGACGGCGCTCTTCGGAATCGTGCAAGGTGAGCAGGAGCTGGGCCACGGTGATGCCGTGCCGCGCCAGCGCTTCCTGATAGGCCTGGGCGAGGCGGATCTGGCCGGTCGCGGCCGCCGCCTGGCTTTCTTCGAGCCTGAGCAGGCCGGCCGGCAGCTTGAGATGGGTGCGGCCCAGCCGAATGGCGCCGGACGACACCAGCACCACTTCGCAGCCGCCTTTGTGCAGACGCGCCACGTCGTCGGTCAGCGCTTCGAGCCAGTCGCGCCGGACTTCGCCCTTTGCCTCGTCGACCAGGATGGAGGACCCGATCTTGACGACCAGCCGCCTCGCACGCTGAAGAGGGGCGCTGGTGCGGGAGCTCATGCTGCTTCCTTGCTCTTGGCGGTCTGCTTCTCGACGAGCTTCATGAGCTCGTGCAGCAGGGGCTGGACGCCCTGACCCGAGACGGCCGAGATGATGTGCACGGTCTTGCGGCAGGCCCTGGCGAGCGCGGCACGCTTGGTCTCGATATCCTCTTGTGTCATGGCGTCGGTCTTGTTGAGCGCCACCAGCTCCTTCTTGCGCGCAAGATTGCCGCCATAGGCGCGCAGCTCGGCGCGCACCGTCCTGTAGGCGCCCGCGACATCGTCCTGCGTGCCGTCGACGAGGTGGAGCAGCGCGCGGCAGCGTTCGACATGGCCGAGGAAGCGCGTGCCGAGGCCGGCGCCTTCATGGGCGCCTTCGATCAGGCCCGGAATATCGGCCATCACGAACTCGCGCTCGCCCACCCGCACCACGCCGAGCCCGGGATGCAGGGTCGTGAAGGGATAGTCGGCGATCTTGGGCCGCGCGTTCGTGTTGGACGACAGGAATGTCGATTTGCCGGCGTTGGGCAGGCCGACCAGGCCGATGTCGGCGATCAGCTTCAGCCGCAGCCACAGGGCCTTCTCTTCGCCCGGCCAGCCCTTGTCGGCGCGACGCGGCGCGCGGTTGGTCGAGCTCTTGTAGTGAAGGTTGCCGTAGCCGCCGTCGCCGCCCTTGGCGAGCACGACCTTCTGGCCGATCTCGGTGAAGTCGACGAGCAGGGTCTCGTTGTCCTCGGCAAAGACCTGCGTGCCGCGCGGCAGGCGCAGCACCACATCCTTGCCCTTGCCGCCGGTGCGCTGGCTGCCCATGCCGTGATGGCCGGTCTCGGCCTTGAAGTGCTGGGCGTAGCGATAGTCGATCAGCGTATTCAGCCCATCGACGCACTCGGCGATCACGTCGCCGCCGCGCCCGCCGTCGCCGCCGTCAGGTCCGCCGAACTCGATGAACTTCTCGCGGCGAAAGCCCACGCATCCCGCACCGCCATTGCCGGAGCGGATGTAGATCTTGGCCTGGTCGAGGAATTTCATGAGATGAGATCCAAAAACGAAAAAGGGGGAACGGCGAGCCGCTCCCCCTTCGCAATCCGATCGGACGGGAACGGCTATTCGGCGGCCAGAGCCGGCGCCGGGAGCACGTTCACTTCGACCTTGCCACCCGAGCGGGTGCGGAAGGACACGACGCCGTCGGCCGTGGCGAACAGGGTGTGGTCGCGGCCGACACCGACATTCTCGCCGGGGTTCATCTTGGTGCCGCGCTGACGGACCAGGATGTTGCCCGAGAGGACCTTCTGGCCGCCGAAGCGCTTCACGCCCAGGCGCTTGCCGTCGGAATCGCGGCCGTTACGCGAGGAGCCGCCTGCTTTTTTGTGTGCCATCGTACTACTCCGGTCGCTCTGTCTGGTTAGGCGACGATCTGTTCGATCTTGACCACCGTCAGGTCCTGACGATGACCGTTCTTGCGCCGCGAGTTCTGGCGACGGCGCTTCTTGAAGATGATCACGTGCGGGCCGCGGGCCTGCTTGACGATCGAGCCGACGACCTTGGCGCCGGCCACGATCGGCGCACCGACCTTGTCACCGACCATCAGCACGTCGGTGAATTCGACCTTGGCGCCGGCTTCGCCCTCGATCTTCTCGACCGTGAGCTGGTCGTCAGCGGCGACCGTGTATTGCTTTCCACCCGTGCGGATAACGGCGATCATGATGACACCCGACTTGAAGCTCCCAGTCCGGATCCGACCACCCTACCACCCCTGGGGGGATAGCGATGCTTCGGGCCCAAAATCCTGGGAAGCACGAAAGAGCACGGCGGGCCTGCAAGACCCGCCGGAGGAGGGCGGAATATACGCACGCTGGACCCCGAGTCAACGCCGTAAAAGCCCCAATTTGCGGGCCTGCGACCGATTTCGAGGGGAATCCCGGCCGAAGTTCAGTAGGTCGAGCCGACGTCCCTCGCAGGAGCCTTGCTGCGGCGCGCTTCGCCGACGGCCCAGGCCAGGTCCTCCAGATAGTCCCCGACCATGCGTTCGTGGCTGGGGTTCAGATGCATATGGATGCCCGGCGGCTCGACCTGGCGGCCGACCAGCCAGCCGCGGGTGCCCATGGCATCGGAAACAGCGCCGATATCCAGGGCCGGATCGGCCGAGCGGGTAACGAAGATCGAGAGTTCGCTGGGCTCCAGCACGGCGAGGCCCGGAATGCGGGCAATGCCGTCGATCAGGGCTTTCTTGTTGTCCATGATCATGCGCGCACAGCGCATATAACCCTCGTCGCCGAGATGCTGCAGCGTCGCCCAGGCAGCGGCGATCGCGCCACCGGGCCGCGTGCCCTGCATGGTCCAGGCAACATAGGGGCCGCGCTCCCATTCGCGGAAGTCGAAGGTCTGGTACTTCTCTTTCAGTTCTTTGGACCGCAGCAGCATCAGCGAGGCGCCCTTGGCCGCCATGCCGTGCTTGTGCAGGTCGGCGGAGATGCTGGTGACACCCGGCACCGCGAAATCCCAGTCGGGCAGGGCATGGCCCAGCCGCTTGACGTAGGGCGACAGGAAGCCGCCGACGCAGGCATCGACATGCAGCCAGAGCCCGCGCGCCTGTGCCAGCGCACCGAGTTCGCGGATCGGATCGAAGACGCCGAAAGGATAGCAGGGGGCGGAGCCCACGAGGCCGATCGTATTGTCGTCGATCCGGCCGGCCATGGCGCCGATATCGGCCTTGAAGTCGTTGCGCGTGGTGGGCACGCGGCGGATTTCGACGCCCAGCGCATGCCCGGCGCGGCTGAAGGCCGGGTGGGACGTGCGTGGCACGACGAAGTTCGGCTTGTCGATGCCTTTTGTCGCGCGGGCCCAGTCGCGGGCAGTCTGGACGGCGAGGAAGATGCTCTCGGAGCCACCGGAGGTGAAGGTGCCGGCGGCGTCCTCGGGCGCGTTCATCAGCGAAAGACCGAAATCGACGACGTCGTTTTCCAGTTTCGCCAGGGAGGGGAAGGCGCGCTTGCCGAGGCTGTTCTCGGTCCAGAAGGCCGCATACGCGCGCTTCTGCACGTCGGACAGCTCGTCGTCGAGATAGTAGTAATAAACGGCCATCCGGCCGTCCCGCCACGAATAGTCGTCTTTCTTGGCGTCGTTCAGCCGCGCCTCGATTTCCGGCCAGGCCAGGCCCTTGTCGGGCAACTTCATCGCATTTCTCCCCCAACCATCGGGGTGTTGCCCCGAAAGTGCCTGCCGCCTATAACCCGGCGCCCGGAGAGGTGCCAGAGTGGTCGATCGGGACGGTCTCGAAAACCGTTGTGCGTGCAAGCGTACCGTGGGTTCGAATCCCACCCTCTCCGCCATAGACCGCAGATCGCCGCTGTTTTTCATCACTCGTCAGGCGACGGCCTGTCGCTCCTCCATCCAGCGGCGATAGCGCCGGGCGCGGCGGCTGGCTTCTGCCTGCGAGACGACCAGTGCCCAGGTCGGAGACACGCCGGGCGCGGTCCGCCGGCGGCGGCTGAGACGAGCCAGCTGATACTTGACGGCGGCCATATGCGCCGCGGACGCGAGCTGCTTGTTCTTCCATGTGATCGGCCTGAGCGTCGGGCCGTCTGGCTGGCCGAGCCGCCAGTGGCGGGGTAGCTCCGGCTCGATTGCGAGCGCGGTGGCGATGCCCGCCATCGCGATTCCGCCGTCGATAACCTGTTCCGCGACTTCGCGCCGTCGAATGCCGCCAGTAACCATGAGAGGTATCGTCGCGACCTTGGCGATGTCGCGGGCGAATTCGAGGAAATATGCCTCGCGCGCCAGGGTGCGCCCGTCGCGCGCCGACCCCATCATGGCCGGTGCCTCGTAGCTGCCGCCGGAAAGCTCGACGAGATCGACACCGAGCGGGGCGAGCATCGCGACCACGGTCCGCGCGTCCTCGGGCGAGAAACCACCACGCTGAAAGTCGGCCGAGTTGAGCTTGACGGAGACGGCGAAGCCGGGCGCGACCGCGGCGCGGATACCCTGCACGATGTCGAGCAGTAGCCGCGCACGGTTCTCAAGGCTCCCGCCCCAGCGATCCTGTCGGCGGTTCGACAGGGGCGAGAGGAACTGACTGAGCAGATAACCGTGCGCCGCATGAACCTGGACGCCGGTGAATCCCGCGCGCTCGGCGAGAAGCGCGGTGGCCACGAACCGACGTTCGACCTCCTCGATGTCGGCCGCCGTCATTTCGCGCGGCATCGGGAACCGCTTCGACTGCGATCCCAGATCGAGCGCAACCGGCGACGGGGCCAGTGTCTCCTGGCCGAGGCCCGCCGGCATCTGCCGTCCCGGATGGTTGATCTGCATCCACATCTGCGCGCCGTGCGAGCGTCCCGACTGGGCCCAGACCTCGAAGCGGTCGAGGTGGCGTTCGTCTTCCAGCACCACGCCGCCGGGGCCGGTCATGGCACGGGCGTCGACCATCACGTTGCCGGTGACGATCAGACCGGCCTCGCCCTCGGCCCAGGCTTGGTAAAGCCGCAATAGCCCGGCGGAGGGAGCATGGTCGCCGTCCGCCATGTTTTCTTCCATGGCGGCCTTGGCGATGCGGTTCGGGATGACGGCGCCATTGGGCAGCATCAGCGGGGAGAGGAGGGACATCGGCGGGCTCCGGGAAAGGATTTGCCTTTACCTTAACGTTTGAGTTAAGTTGAAGGTCAAGCGGCTTTCGGCAGAGGAGCGTCGGGCATGAATATCGGCGAACTGGCGAAGCGGACCGGACTGACGAATTCGCGCATTCGCTTCTACGAGACCGCCGGCCTATTGAAGACCGTCGAACGACGGCCGAACGGCTATCGGACTTATCCACCCGAGGCGGTGCTGGTGCTCGACCTGATCGCAACCGCACAGAAGGCGGGCTTCAGCCTCGACGAGATTCGCACGCTGTTGCCGCCCGATCTCCGGAAATGGAATCACGATGCGCTGACCGAAGCGCTGCGTCGCAAGGTGGCGGATATCGAGACGCTGGAGACGCGCCTTGCGCAGACCAAGGTGCAACTGGTCGCGCTCCTCTCGGACATCGAAGCGAAGCCCGACGACATCGACTGTGCCGCCAACGCGCAGCGCGTGTTGTCGCGCGTGCTGGGCCGGAAGATCGAGAGTCCGGCCAGGGCGGCCGGCGATGCCGGCCGGCTCGGCAAGACGAACCTGCGTCGATCTCTCAAGGTCGGCTAAACGGCCATCGCGCCAGTCCGCGACTATTCCGGATCGAGTCCTTTGGCACGGAATGTCTCGACGGCGGGCCGGGAGCGGAGAAAGTCGATCAGCGCCTTGGCCGTCGTCGTCTGTGGGCTCGACACCTCGATGCCGGCAACGAAGACCGTGACCATATGCAGGTCTCCCGGCAGCATCCCCAAGATCTCGATGCCAGGGACTTGCAGCAGCTCGGGCCGCTGCTGGATGGCGAGGTCGGCCTCGCCGGTCAGCAGGAGGTCTCCACTGAGGCCGGCAGGCGGGGGAAACTTCGTCTTGGCGTTGATCTCGTCGGCAATGCCCAGGCGGTCCAGCAGCTTGGCGAAGTAGATGCCGCTCGCACCACCGGCCGCCGGATCGGTGTAGGAGATTGCGCGGGCCGCCAGCAGCGTTTGCTTCAGCGCCTCTGGCGTCGAAATGTCGGGCCGGGCGGCGCCCGCCTTGATCGCGATGGCCGTGGCGGAACTCGCCAGCGTGACCTCCGAGCCGGACAGGATCCGTCCCTCGCGGATCATGGCGTCGATGCCGGCGCGGTTGAGGAGCAGTACGTCCGCCGTCTCGCCACCCTGCAGGCGCTTCACCAACACAGGCGCGGTGTTCCAGGTGACGCGAAGGCGGAAGCCGCTTTCCGCCTCGAACTGCGGCGCGAGCGCCTCGAACGTGCTCTGCACGGCAATCGTGCTGAAGATCCTGAGGTCGTGCGTCATGCGGATTCGCGGCAGGGCATGCTGCCTCGATAGCTCCTCGCGCAGCGATTGCCAAACGAGCCAGGTTCTGGCGGCACGTTCCCGATTTCGGGGGCGGTCGCAGAAACGCCCCAGGGCGTGCTGGCCGTCTCTAAAGGCAATCGTCGAGGAACGGACCTCCGAACGGCGGCGTTGCTGCCTTCGTCAAGAGAGGTTCGAGAGGAGGTGGCCCATGAAGATCGTCCCGATTGCGATGCTGGCGCTGGGAGTGCTGGTTGCTGGTTGTTCGGTACGGCATGAGACAGTGCAGGCCCCGCCGGCCCCGCCGGCCCCGCCGGCCCCGCCGGCCCCGACGACGCAGCGGATCACGACTGTCTACAGCGACCCGTATTCCCCGACGCCAGTCACGACGACGCCAGTCACGACGACGACCGTCACGACGACGACCGTCACGACGCCGGCCCGCTATTAGCTGCGCCGCTGGCAGAGAGGTGGGCGAGGCGGGAAGGTTTGGCTTTACCCTTTGTTCCCTGCTCGGCCGCTCCTGTTGTAACGAAGGCGTGAAGATCGAAAAACTGCGCGACCTGGGAGGGAACCATCCTCTACAGCGCGCATTGAGTGCGTATCTCGATCGGCGCCTCCTCCCCCAGGGCGGCAAGATCGAGGTTATGTCCCCAATCCTAGAGGCCCGTACCACGGGCCTCTTTTTTCGAGACACGCGCCGGCTCGGAGCGCCTGTCTCGAAGGCGGATCACGTCGATATCAGGCCTGGCCAGTAGTGGCCGTCGGGCGTTGGCCGCTTGCCGAAGATCGCCTGGCCGACGCGCACGACATCGGCACCTTCCTCGATCGCTTCCTCGAAATCCCCCGACATGCCCATCGAGAGTTCGGTGAGCGCGGCATTGCGCTTCACCACCTCGTCGCGCAGGCGGCGCAAGAGAGCAAAGCAGGGACGCACCTTGTCCATGTCGGCGCTGAGCAGGGCCAGGGTCATCAAGCCTCTCGGCTTGAGGCGCGGGAACTGATCGAGCGAGTCGACGAAGGGCAGGAGCGCGTCCGGCGACAGGCCGTACTTGCTCTCCTCGCTCGATGTGTTGACCTGGACGTAGACGTCGAGAAAGCGGTCTTCGCGTTCGAGGCGTTTGTTGAGGAGATCGGCCAGGCGCAGGCTGTCCAGCGCATGGAACTCGCGGGCAAAGCGGGTGAGGTACTTCACCTTGTTGGTCTGCAGATGGCCGATGATGCTCCAGTCGATGGCCAGGTCGTCGAGCGCTTCCCGCTTGCCCTGCGCTTCCTGGATCTTGTTCTCGCCGAAGGACCGGATCCCGGCGGCAAAGGCGAAACGCAGGACATGCGCCGGCACAGTCTTCGTGACAGGCAGCAGCCGGACGGCCGCGCGATCGCGCCCCGCCCGTTCGCAGGCCGCGGCGATGCGTTCCTCGACCCTGGCGAGGTTGGCCTTGAATGCGCCGAGCGGGTCGGGACCGAAGCGTTCTATGTCTTCGACGGATAGTTCGGGTGCTGGTTTCTGAACCATGATGGGTCTCGAAAATCCTCTTACGCGTTGACCCTAATTAGTCCGAGAGCGGATTGCGGGGAACGTCCAGTTTCGAGAATTCGATATGGTCCAGTTTGACGTGCCGGCGAAAGTCGTTGCCGGATAATGCTGACGGCGCACCGCTGCGCTCGGTGGGGTGCATTGCCATTGCGGCGATGGTCGTGGCAGGCTGCCGTCTGGCTTTCGGTAGCGGGAGGCTGCAATGCGCGGAATGATTGCAATGACCATTGCTCTTCTCGGGATCGCTTCTCCCTTGGTTGCGCAAAGCATCCCGTTCACTCTGACGCCATCGCCCCGAAATCATCCGGCCTGCGCGTCCGGGAACAATACCTTCCACGACAGGAAATGGTCGGTCGCCGAGGCGCGGACCACGGCCACTGTCTCGGGGGCGACGGCGGTTATGCTCCGGAAGGGCGCCGACGGTGTGTTCGGCGGTACGGCCAGGGTCGGCAACAGCACGATGGTGTTCTCCTTCGTCAACAATGGCCGGGAACGTGTCCTCAAAGTGACGAGCAACGAGCTGGGCTGCGTGTGGCAGGGCACGAATCTCGATCCACGGCGTGCCTGAACCGACGGCCCGGCCACAACGAAGTCACTATTGTTGCAGTTTGACGAACCTTAAGCTTGGCGGCGGAGGTGCCGCCCGTGGCCGTAATCAATCGATGGGACGAGTGGTTGCTGCTGCTGATCAATCAGCTGGCAGGCCATAGCGAACTGCTGGATCAGTTCGTCCTCGACGTCGCCGATTCGGCAGTGCTCAAGGGGGGCATCTTCCTCGCGGCCTATTGCTGGATATGGTTCGAGAAAAGCGATCGCCGCGAGGATATGCGACGCATGGTCGTGGCGTCGACGTTGGCGGCCTTGGTCGTGGTCCTGACGGTGCGGTTGATGCAGACGGGCTTACCCTTCCATCCCCGGCCGTTGCACGCACCCGCCTTCGGTCTCAATACACCACTCAGCGTGCATCCGGAGTCCCTCAGGACATGGAGTTCGTTCCCCAGCGATCACGCGGCTCTCTTCTTTGCGCTCTCGGTGCCCATATGGACATGGTCGCGTCCGTTCGGGATCGTGGCCTTCTGCTGGGCGCTCGTCGTGATCTGCCTGCCGCGTGCCTATCTCGGCTTCCACTATCCCAGCGACGTGCTGGCAGGCGCTGTTCTCGGCATCGTCCTAATGGTCGTGGCACGGGGCGCGCTGCTGAAGACGTCCCTGCCGGCTCGGATCGTGGGGTGGAGTGGCCTGCATCCTGGGTCGTTCGGTGCCGTCGCGCTCCTCTATGCGCTGGAACTCGCCACCTTGTTCGAGGATGCCCGACACTTTGCCCTGGATGCGCTGAGGGTCGCCGGCAAGCTCATTGCCTGAGTTGCGGTTCACCCGAAGCGATCCGGTCTGTAGGGCGTCGGATCCAGGCCGAGGGCTTTCCCGAGCGCGCGAGCGGCCAGTAGCCGCTAACTCGTAGCGCCAACTCGTAGCGCGAACCCGTAGGGCTAAGACGCAGGCGCTGCCGCCGGCGGCTCAGGCGGAGTCCCACGAGGCCGTTCGAGCATGCGATGGGCTATCTCGGTCTCGCCCAGCACGACGAGATTGGCGCCTAGCCGATCGAGATGCTCCACAGCGGCAGCGGTATGGGCCCGCGCCAGAATATCGATGGTCGGATTGGCGAGGCGCGCCTGCTGGATCACCTGACCGGCTTCGAAAGGTTCGGGGATCGTGACGTAGAGGCGGCGCGCGCCGGCGAGATTTGCTGCCGCGAGGACGGCTGGATCGGCGGCATTGCCGCGGCTGATTTCGGCGCCGTCGTTGCGGGCCTTGGTCGACGCTGTTTCGCCGGCCTCGATGACCAGCACCTTTGCGCCGTCGCGGACGAGGCCGGCGCCGACCAGCGAGCCGACCCGGCCATAACCGATAACGACGTCGTGCCCGGTGAGGCTGGTCATGACCGGCGTGTTCTCTGCCTCTGTCTCTGCCTTGTCGGGAGCCGTCGGCGGTGCGGCCGACGCCGCGGCGCCGGCGGCCCCCTTCTTGTCGCGCTCCCACTTCTCCAACAGGGCAAAGACGAGAGGGTTCAGCATGATCGAGACGATGGCGCCCGCCAGTACGAGGTCGCGCGCTTCCTTGGGCACCATTTTGAGATCGACGCCGAGTCCGATCAGGATGAAGGAGAATTCGCCGATCTGCGCCAGGCTGGCGGAGACGGTGAGCGCCGTCGTCGTCGGATAGCGAAAGGCGCGCACGATCAGATAGGCGGCCGCCGATTTGCCGACGATGATGATCGCCACGGTCGCCAGCATCGCGAAGGGCGCCTCGATGAACACGGCCGGATTGAGCAGCATGCCGACCGAGACGAAGAACAGGACCGCAAAGGCGTCGCGAAGGGGGATCGCCTCTTCGGCGGCCTGCTGGCTGAGGTCGCTCTCGCCCAGGACCACGCCGGCGAAGAAGGCGCCCAGGGCGAAGGAGACGCCGAACAGCTTGGCAGCGCCATAGGCGACGCCCAGCGCGATGGCGTAGACGGCGAGCCGGAACAGCTCGCGCGACCCGGTGTGCGCCGTATGGTGCATCAACCAAGGGATGACGCGCCGGCCAACCAGCAGCATCACGGCGACGAAGATCGAGACTTTCGCCAGGGTGACCAAGAGCGAGAAGATGATGCGCGAGGTCGGCACGCCGTCGCCCGCCGTGACCACGGCGACGGCCGGCAGCAGCACGAGCGCCAGTACCATGGCGAGGTCTTCGACAATCAGCCAGCCGACCGCGATGCGGCCGCGGGTGCTGTCGAGGATGTGACGGTCCTGCAGGGCCCGGATCAGGACCACGGTGCTGGCTACCGACAGGCTCAATCCAAAGACGAAACCCGTTTGCAGGCTCCATCCGAGTGCCCAGGAGAGGCCGGCGCCCATCAATGTGGCCACGGCAATCTGGCCTACGGCGCCGGGCACCGCGATGCGGGCGACCGACAGCAGGTCCTTCAGGGAGAAATGGAGCCCGACGCCGAACATGAGGAGGATGACGCCGATCTCGGCCAGCTCGGCTGCCAGGGCGGGGTCGGCTGTAAAGCCCGGCGTGTAGGGGCCGACCATGACGCCGGCCAGCAGGTAGCCGACCAGAGGCTGGATACGCAGCCGCTGGGCAATGAGACCGAAGATGAAGGCGAGCATCAGACCCGCA
>Ga0209792_1001191_pt1 | contig 13490 bp, 11 predicted proteins | sample EBPBio142005_DNA_FD_185860 | JGI IMG/M metagenome (GOLD analysis project Ga0209792, IMG submission 185860) | Wastewater treatment Type I Accumulibacter community from EBPR Bioreactor in Madison, WI, USA - Reactor 1_6/14/2005_ DNA (SPAdes)... | ecosystem: Engineered > Bioreactor > EBPR >... | reverse complement strand
GCCGGGATGCGCGGGATCGATTTCGCCGCGTGCCGTCGCGATCACACGCTCATAGCTACCGGCCTCGCCGAACGGGGCGCCGTCGGCGAGGGGCTCGACTCGCTCGATGTCGAGGGCGAGGAGCACTTACGCCTTGGCTTCCGCTTTGGCTTCGTCCGGTGGGAAATTGAGTTCCACGCCGACACCGTCGGGGTCGTAGAGGAAGATCTGTGCGGCGCCAGTGCGCGGCACGATCTGTTCGCGGAACTTCACGTTCTTGGACTGCAGCCGCTTGCGCACTCCCGGCAGGTCGCTGGCCGCGAAGGCGATATGGTCGAACCGGCCGGTATCGTCGAACTTCTTCTCGGTGCCGCGGACCACGATGCCTTCGCGCGGCTTGCGCTCGCCGAGCAGGTGCACTGTCGCCACGCCGCCCGAGTAGAGCCAGTAGCCGGGGAAACCCAGCGGAGGCCTGTCGCCGTTCTCGAGGCCGAGCACGTCGCAGTAGAAATCCTTGGTGGCTTCGAGGTCGGAAGGTTCGATCGTGTAATGCTGAAGAACGCCCAATGGCATGGTCCGTCTCCGTGGCTCTGGTCAGACGAAGGTGAGGTCGGTGTCGACGCCCATCATCCAGGCGCCGACGGTCTCGAAATGGGACAGCCTGCCCTGCAACTGCTGGGTCACGGTGTGGATGTCGCGGAAGCGACGCTCCAGCGGATGGTTCTCGAAGATCGCCGTGGCACCGGCGGCGTTATAGGCAAAGTCGACGGCGTCCTTGGCCTTGTGGATGGCATGGGTCGCGGCCATGCGGACGGTGATCCGCTGTTCGATGCTGATGGTGGCGCCGGCCGAGAGGTCCTTCCAGATCCCCGCCATCGTCTGCAGCACATAGGCGCGCGCCGAGCGCAGGCCCACTTCCGCCTGCGCGAGTCCGGCCTGGACCACGGCATTGTCGCGGATCGGGCTCTTCATGCCGCGCGGCACCTTGTTGCGTGCCACGTCGACGAAACTGTCGAGCGCGCCGCGGGCAATGCCGCACGCAACGCCCGCGAAGCCCACCTGGTAACAGGTGCCGGCGCCCATGCGGAAGAGCGGGCCGGGTTCGCGACACTCCTTCTCGAAGTCGCGCGTGATCGAGTGATCGGCACGGACGAAGAAGTCGGTCAGGGCGAACTGATCGCTGGCGGTGCCGCGCAGTCCGACCGTGTTCCAGATGTCGGTCCACACCACGTTCTCGGTCCGCACCAGCATGGTGCGCTCCTGCTGCACGCCGTTTTCGTCGAGGCGCGGCGAGCCGTCGGCCTGATAGATCGGGCAATGGGCGCCGAGCCAGGTTGCGTGCCGCCCCCCCGAGGCGAAGGCCCAGACACCCGTGACCTTGTAGCCGCCCTCGCATTCGATGGCCTTGACCCGGGGACCAGGACCCCAGGCCAGTACGGCGCGCGGGTCCTTGCCGAAGATCGATTGCGCGACCGGCAGGTCGAGATAGGCCGCCGACATGGCGCAGCCGCTCGCCTGACTGAGGCACCACGCCGTCGAGGCATCGCCGCGGGCGATGGTCTCTATGACGTGGAAGAAGGTGACGGGATCGGTTTCGATCCCGTTCGACGAGCGCGGCAACAGCAGGCGGAAGAGCTCTGCCTCGTGCAGCTTGTCGAGCAGCGCCGGCGGCAGCCGCCGCTTGTCCTCGATCTCGTTCGAGGCGGCCTCGACGGCCGGCCGGACGGCTTCGGCGCGGGAGATGACGGTCTGATCGCCGGCAAGGTCGGCGGAAGTCGGGATCAACGTATCCACGGTAAGTCCTCGTCGAACACGGTTGGTGTCAGGTGGTCGCCAGTTCCTTGTCGATCTGCTCGATCGACTTGCCCTTCGTTTCCAGTCCAAGGAAATAGTAGACCAGCCCGGCCATCGGGAACCAGCGGCCGAGATAGAGAAAAGCCGTCGGAATCCGGGGCAGTGGCACGTCGGGCTTCAGATAGTTGTTCGAGCCGCCGATCACCGCCGCGGCAACGACCTTCTTCCGGTTGCCGGTCAGCCGTGTCTGACGGTCGAGAACCTCGAACATGGACATTTCCCCCGTGCGCCTTGTTCGGGGCCGGACGAGCGCACGCTTCATCACGAGCCGGAGCGGCAACGCTACGCTCTCGCCGTCACGAGACAAGCGCCGTCAGCCCGTTGCGTTTGCGCCTCGAAACATGCCGCTGCATCGCGGCACGCGGCTTTGCTAGAAGACAGGGGAAGAGGGGGAGTTTTCCATGCATTGGACCGATCGTCGGAAGCGTTTTCGCGCGTTGCTTGCCGGGAAGCGCTGTGTTCATCCGGGATCGGTGTTCGATCCGATCTCCGCGCGAATTGCCGAGGATCTCGGTTTCGAGATCGGCATGTTCGCGGGCTCCGTTGCCTCGATGGCGGTGCTGGGGGCACCCGACCTGATCGTGCTGACCTTGAGCGAGTTCGCAGAGCAGGCCTATCGCATCAACCGCGCCGGCAACCTGGCCCTGATGGTCGATGCCGATCACGGCTACGGAAATGCCCTGAACGCACGTCGCACGGTCGAAGAGCTGGAAACCGCCGGCGTGGCGGGCCTGAGCCTCGAAGACACCGATCTGCCGACACCTTATGGAACGGCCAAGCCGCGGCTGATCCCGATCGAGGAGGGCGTGGGCAAGATGAAGGCGGCGCTGGGCGGCCGCCAGGATCCCGATCTCTGCATTGCAGGCCGGACCAGTGCCGTGGCGATCACTGGCCTCGAAGATGCGATCGCCCGCGGCAGGGCCTACGAGGCGGCCGGTGTCGATGCGCTGTTTTTCGTCGGCGTGCGCACGCGCGCCGAACTCGATGCCATCGCCGAAGCGACCACGCTGCCGCTGATCCTGGGCGGGGTTTCCGGCGACCTGACCGATCTTTCTTACCTCGGAGCACGGCGGGTCCGTATCGCCCTGCAGGGCCACCAGCCCTTCGCGGCCGCCGTGAAGGCCGTCTACGAGACCCTGAAGGCTCTGCGCGACGGCACCCAGCCGTCGAAACTGCAGGGCGTCGCCAGTGCAGATCTGATGAAGCGGGTCACGCGCGACGACGACTATGCGCGCTGGACGAAAGACTTTCTGGGCGGCTGAGCGTCAATCCACCGGGACCAGGGTGACGGCGACACCGTAGGAGTGCGAGTCGCCGCCCAGGATGACGCCGCGCAATGGGCTCACGTCGGAGAAGTCGCGCCCCCAGGCGACCGCGACGTGATCCTCCTGCGCCACGAGATCGTTGGTGGGGTCGAGATGGACCCAGCCTGCCGGCTCGCCGCACCAGACGGCGACCCAGGCGTGGCTGGCGTCGGCGCCGCGCAGGGCGATCTCGTCCTTGGAATGAACGGTGCGGATATAGCCCGAGACGTAGCCGGCCGCGAGGCCGTGCGCGCGCAGGGCGGCGATCTCGACATGGGCGAAGTCCTGGCAGACGCCGGCCTTGCCGGCGAAGACCTCGGCCAGGGGCGTGCTGATGTCGGTGGCGCCGGGGTGATACTCGAAATCGGCCTTGATGCGCGAGGTGAGTTCGCGCGCCGCTTCGAGGATCGGCCGGCCTGCCGTGAACGATGGGGCGCCGTAGGCACGCAAGGCCGCGACGGCAGGAACGAGCGGCGAGTCGTAGATGAACTCGCTCGCTTCGACCGGGGCCGGAAAGCCGTTGCCGCTCAACGCCGCGCGGATCTCCTCCCAGGGCGGCGTCGACGCCATGGGCGGCGGTTCGGGAAAGCGCACGTCGACTTCGGCACGCACCTCGATATCGAAGCGGGTATGCGGCTTGTCGATGCGATAGATGTCGATCAGGTTGCCGAAGTGATCGACATGCTGGGCGGCCAGTGCCGGTGTGGGATCGGTCGAAATGCCGATCGAACTCACCTTCTGACCGGGAAAGTCGCGGGCCCGCAGATGGGCGATGTGATGAGCGGAATCGACGGTGCTGCCGTAGGTATAGGTCGTGCGGTGCGAGAGCAGGTAGCGCATGGTTGTCTCTCCCTCAGCCGCCGAACGATCCGACGGCTTGCGCCGCCGGCACATGGCTGAAGTAGGCGCGCGTGATGGCCTCGGAGAGCTGGTCGAGCCGCTGATCGGCATCGGCCACCACGTCGCGCAGCATGGCGAGCGCCAGTCCTTCGTGGCGCCAGGCCTGCTCGTCGCCGGCGAACTGCTTTATGGTCGCCTCGAAGTCCGCCTCAAGGGACGATGGCAGCGAGGGCACGCGCACATGGGAGGCCCGCGCCAGATAGGCAAGATGCCCGTCGATGGCGTGGAGCTGGAACAGCAAGGCGCGCGGATTGCTGTCGTCCAGCACGACGAGGTCGAGCACCGGCGCGGGCTGGAGCTGGCCGAGGTAGCGCGTCCGGTAGGTGATGGTGCTGTCGCAGAGTTCGAGGGCCAGGCGCATCGCGGCTTCCCAGTCGATCGGCGACTCGGCGAAAGAGCTGAGAGCACTGTTCAGCACATGCTGTGCACGTTCCAGTCGGCGTCCCAGGTCGAGAAAGCGCCAGCCGGTGCCGCGGGTCATGTTCTCCTGCGCCAGGCCCGACAGCGTGGCGACGAAGCGCACGATCTCGTCGAGCGCGTCGAGCAACGGATCGAGATTGCCCCGCGCCGCCAGCAGGCGGTGGCGCACTTCGTTCATCAGCGGGCCGGCGGCCGTCGTCATGTCGGCCGAAAAGCGATCGCGCATGGTGGCGGCGAGACGCTGGATGGCATCGAGGACGGTAGCCAGGCCGCGATCGTCGGCCGCGACCGCCGTCAGGCCTTGCTGGAAGGCTGCGCTGTCGGGCGACGCCAGGGCGGTCGTGTGGTCCATCAGGTTGGCGCGTTCGAGCAGCCGGCCGAGCAGGCGCAGCTCGACCATGTCGCGGGGGCCCATGGTACCCTGCGCGACACGTATCGCCGTGGTGCGCAGCAGGCGGGCATCGTTGTCGAGCCGCTCGATATACCTGCCCAGCCAGAAGAGATTGTCGGCGACACGGCTTTGCAGGTCGGCGCTGCCGCGTTCGACGGCAAGCTGGTGGAAGCGCCGCGTCGACGGTACCTGGACGTCGGCTGCATCTTCGGTCAGCACCCAGACGTCCTTCAGCGTGCCGTTCAGCCGTCCCAGCGCGTGCAGCGCCGTATCGCCGGTGGGTTCGCGGGCCAGCCCGCCCGGCAGCACGCGGTAGCTGTCGCCGTCGGCGACTACAAAGACGCGCAGGACGGCGGCAGAGGGCGCCAGAGTCCGGCCATCCCATTTGGGTGTCAGCGACGGCGTCATTGGATACTGCGCCACGAACTGGCCGGGCTGGGCGCGAATGCGCTCTTCCAATGCCTTGCGGTCGGCCGGTTCGAGCATGCCGACCACGATCGGTTCGCGGTCGGCGCCGAGGCAGGGCCGCACGATCATCAGATCGAGATTGGCCAGCGCGAAGGCGAGTGCCGATGATTCTCCCAGCCACCAGACGTCGAGCGACGGCAGGTCGAGGCCGCGCCCCAGCAGGCGCTGGCTTACGCGCTCCAGGAAAGGGATCAGCGCCGGTGTCTCGACCAGGCCCGACCCCAGGGCATTGGCAAGCGCGATGCGGCCACTTCGTGTCGCCTCGACCATGCCGGTGACACCGATCGCCGAATCCGCCCGCAGCTCCAGGGGGTCGGCGAAGGCGCTGTTCAGCCGGCGCAGCAGCACATGGACGGGCCTGAGGCCGGCCAGGGTCTTGATCGAGACCTGGCCATCGCGGGCCACGAGATCGCCGCCCTCGACCAGGGATACGCCGAGCAGCCGCGAGAGATAGACATGCTCGAAATAGGTCGCCGACAGCGAGCCGGGCGTCAGCACCGCCACGCTGGGCTGGGCGATATCGGCCGGCGCCATCGCCTGCAGGGAGTCGTGCCAGCGGTCGACGAACGGGCGCAGATGGCGGATCGGCACGGAGCGAAAGGCTTCCGGCAGGCTGCGCGCCAGCACCCGACGCATTTCCAGCGCATAGCCGATGCCCGACGGGACTTCCGTGTGGTCCGCGAGAACGTACCAGCGTCCGTCGCCCAGTCGCACGAGATCGACGGCGTAGTTGGCGAGGTGACGGTCGGGCGCCTGGCCGTCCGTGACCTGCACGGGACGCAGGAAATGCTGGTTGCCATGCACCAGCATGGGCGGCAGCACATGCTCTTTCAGCAGGATCTGGGGGCCGTAGAGATCGGCCAGCGTGGCGTCGAGCAAATGGGCGCGCTGGATGAGGCCGGCTTCCAGCGTTGCCCATTCATGGGGGGCGATCACGAAGGGTAGAGGGTCGAGCGCCCAACGCGGCGCGCCGCGATCGTCGAGCAGGTTGACGGTCGCGCCCGATTCTTCGAGCTGCCGACGTGCGCTCCCGACGCGTTCGCTCAGCCCGCCCGGAAGCGCGCGGATGACGCTCAGAATGCCTTGCCAGTGGTGGCGGATCGACTTCTGGCCGGTGACCAGTTCGTCATACGCGCTTGCCGGCGAAGAGAGGAGGCCGCGCAACGACTCCATGGGTCCGCGAAAGAAAGATCGACGAGAAGGATCAAAGTCGCACGGGCGGCGCCCGAGGTCTACCGCATCAGGCGCGGCGCAGATCGAGCGTCAGCGGATGTTCCGGGTTGTCCAGCAGACGCGGTTCGGGCGCCGTGCCGCCGGTATGGCCGATCGGGAAGAAACGCGCACGTCGGCGGGCTTCGGCCTCGTTGGCGTTGACGGGCACGCGATCGTAGTTGCGGCCCCCGGGATGGGCGACGTGATAGGTGCAGCCCCCGATCGACCGGCCGCTCCAGCTGTCGTGGATATCGAAGATCAGGGGCGCATGGACGCCGATGGTAGGATGCAATGCATTGGCCGGCTGCCAGGCGCGAAATCGCACGCCGGCAACATATTCTCCGGCAACGCCCGTGGCGCGCAGCGGCAGGCGCCAGCCGTTGCAGGCAATGGCGTGACGCTGGTCGTTCAGCCCGGCGACCTTCACCTGCAGCCGCTCGACGGAGGAATCGACATAGCGCACCGTGCCGCCGCCGCCCGGCTCCTCGCCCAGCACATGCCAGGGTTCGAGGGCATGGCGCAGCTCCAGCTCGATGCCGCGCCGCGCCATCTCGCCGAGGCGCGGGAACCTGAACTCGAAGTGCGGTGCGAACCAGTCTGGCGCGAAGCGGTAGCCGGCTTCGGCCAGATCGGCGAGCACGTCGGTGAAATCCTGCCAGACGAAGTGGGGCAGCATGAAATCGTCGTGCAGGCGCGTGCCCCAGCGGCTGAGCGGACGCTCGTAGGGGCGGTCCCAGAATCTCGCGACCAGTCCGCGCAGCAGGGCCTGCTGCGCCACGCTCATGCGCCAGTGCGGCGGCATCTCGAAGGCGCGCAGCTCCAGCAGGCCGCGACGTCCGGCGGCCGAGTCGGGCGTGAAGAGCTTGTCGATGCAGAATTCGGTGCGATGGGCGTTGCCGGTCGCGTCGACCAGCAGGTTGCGGAAGATGCGATCCACCAGCCAGGGCGGCGTCTGGCGGCCGGCCTCTATCTGCCGGAAGGCGATCTCCAGTTCGTGCAGGGCATCGTTGCGTGCCTCGTCGACCCGGGGATGCTGGCTGGTCGGGCCGATGAACAGGCCGGAGAAGAGATAGGAGAGCGAGGGATGGTTGAGCCAGTAGCCCAGTAGGCTCTTCAGCAAGTCGGGCCGACGCAGCAGCGGTGAGTCGGGGGCGGAGGGGCCGCCCAGCACGAAGTGGTTGCCGCCGCCGGTGCCGGTGTGGCGGCCGTCGATCATGAACTTCTGGGCGCCGAGCCGGGTCGTGCGCGCCTCCTCGTAGACGATCTCGGTGCGCTGCACGAGTTCGCGCCAGTTGGTCGAGGGATGGATGTTCACCTCGATCACGCCGGGATCGGGTGTGACGCTGAAGCTCTGCAGGCGCGAATCGCCGCCGGGTGGCGGGTAGCCTTCGAGGAAAACCGGCTGATGCAGCTCCTCCGCCGTATCCTCGATGGCCGCAACGAGTTCGAGATAGTCTTCGGTGCGTTCGGTCGGGGGCATGAAGACATAGAGATGGCCGTCGCGCGGTTCGAAGGCCACGGCCGTGCGCACGATCCACGACGGCGACGAGCCCATGCCAGGCTGCATCGCGAGATCGGGTGCCAGCGCGCGCTGCCACGCCTCGCGTCGTGCCGCATCGCTGTCGCCATTGGCATCGTGAACGACAGTGCGTTCCTGACGGCGCAGCACCGGCGCGCGGCGGAAGGCGTCCAGCGGCGGCAGATCGGGATGCGGTGCCATCGGGTCGGGTTCGGCGATGAAACCCGCATCCGCGGGAGCCGCCCAAGGCAGTGAATCCAAGGGCAGGCGGAAGCCGACCGGCGAATCGCCGGGGATGAGGTAGCATTTCTCCGACCGCAGGAACCACGGGCCGCTCTTCCAGCGTCCGCCATGTCCGTTCTGTGCCTTGCCATGTTCGCGCGCGACCGGCAGCACATAGCCCACAGCCGATTCGAGGCCCTTCTCGAAGACGCGGGAAAGCCGCTCGCGCTCCAGCGGATCCTTCACGTTCGCTTCGTCGACCGTGACGTTGCTGGGCAACCGCCGTTCGCGCCACAGGTAATACCAGGTATCCTCGAAGGCGGGGAACAGATAGCCGGGATCGAGTTGCAGGCGTTGCGCGAAGGCGAGCGCGAAGCGGTTAGCCGTTTCAGATGTGACGTTCGTCGGCTTCGATTCCAGCGCATAGAGGTGCGGGTTGCGCCAGATCGGCTGGCCGTCCTTGCGCCAATGGCAGTTCAGTGCCCAGCGTGGCAACTGCTCGCCGGGATACCATTTGCCCTGGCCGAAATGCAGCAGCGGCCCTTGCGCAAAGCGATCCGCCAGCTTGCGGAACAGGACGCCGGCCAGACGCCGCTTTTCCGGTCCCAGCGCCAGCGTATTCCATTCGGCGCCGTCCATGTCGTCGATCGACACGAAGGTCGGTTCGCCCCCCATGGTGAGCCGCACATCGTGCTGGCCGATATCCTGCTCGATGGCCTCGCCGACTTCGAGCAGGCTGGCCCACTGAGCGTCGGTGTAGGGCTTGGTGGTGCGCGGTGTCTCACGCACGCGCGTCACCGACATCTCGTGTGCGAACTGGACGTCGGCCTTTTGGATGAGCCCTTCGACCGGCGCTGCACTCGACGGTTCGGGGGTGCAGGCGAGCGGAATATGGCCTTCGCCCGTCAGCAGGCCCGAGGTCGGGTCGAGGCCGATCCAGCCGGCGCCCGGCAGGTAGACCTCGCACCAGGCATGGAGGTCGGTGAAGTCGTGGGTGGGGCCTTCGGGCCCATCCAGCGGCTTCTCGTCGGGCATGAGCTGGATCAGGTAGCCCGAGGCGAAGCGTGCGGCGAAACCCAGGTGGCGCAGGATGGTCACCAGCAGCCAGCCGGTGTCGCGGCACGAGCCCTTGGCGAGGCCGAGCGTCTCCTCGCAGGTCTGTACGCCCGGCTCCAGTCGCACGATGTAGCCGATTTCTTTCTGTAGCCGCGCGTTCAGCCCGACGACGAAGTCGACGGTGCGCTGCGGACTGCGGTCGACCTTGGCGAGCCAGGCCTTCAGCAGCGGTCCCGGCGGTTCGAGCTTGCGGAAGGGGGCGATCTCCTCCGCCAGCGAGGCGTCGTAGGCGAAGGGCCACTGCTCGGCCTCGGGCACCAGGAAGAAGTCGAACGGATTGATCACCGACATGTCGGCAACCAGGTCGACCGTCACTTCGAACAGGTCGGTCTTCTCGGGGAAGACCAAGCGGGCCAGATAATTGCCCTGTGGGTCCTGTTGCCAGTTGATGAAATGCTGCGCCGGCGTAACCTTGAGCGAGTAGGAAGGGACGGGGGTGCGGCTGTGCGGCGCCGGTCGGAGACGAACGATCTGGGGGCCGAGGGCGACCGGCCGATCGTATCGGTAGGTCGTACGATGATGCAGCGCGACCTGGATGCTCATGACGACCACTCGATCTCCCCTGACCCCAGCCTAAGCAAGTGACATGCCAGTGTCAGCTGGCTTGTGTCGGCATTCCCGCGGCACGGTCGTTTCGGAGCGCGGCTCGACCAAGGGATGTCGTATGGGCCTCCGCGGCCAAGGTTCGATATGCTCCGGTCCATGAGCAGCAGTTACTTCGATCTCACGGGCAAGGTTGCCCTCGTCACCGGCGGCAGCCGTGGTCTCGGCTACCAGATGGTGAAGGCCTTCGCCCAGCATGGCGCCGACGTTTTCATTACCAGTCGCAAGCTCGACACTTGCGAGAAGGTCGCGGCCGAAGTGCGCGCGATGGGCCGCAAGGCGGCGACCTATGCCTGCAACGTCGCCAACTGGCAGGAGCTCGACGGGCTGGCCGATGCGGCCTACGCGGCCTTCGGCAAGGTCGACATTCTGGTGAACAATGCCGGCTCCTCGCCGTTGGCGCCGTCTTCGCTGGAGACGCCGGAGCAGCTTTTCGACCGCATCGTCTCGCTGAATTTCAAGGGCCCGTTCCGCCTGATGTCGCTGATCGGCAGTCGCATGGCGGCGGGCGAGGGCGGCTCGATCATCAATATCTCGAGCGCCGGCGCGCTCAGGCCGCGGCCGCAGATCGCGCCCTATGCCGGCGCCAAAGCAGCCCTCAATGCCATCACCGAAGCCTTTGCCTTCGAGTACGGACCTAAGGTGCGCGTGAACACGATCTCGCCCGGCCGCTTCCTCACCGACGTTTCCAAGGCATGGAGCGAGGAGCACAAGCTCAATCCGACGGCGGCGCTGAAGCGCAGCGGCCTGCCGGAGGAGATCGTGACCGCGGCGCTCTACCTCGCGTCGAGCAAGTCGAGCTTTACTACCGGATCGCTGGTCCGGGTCGACGGAGGAATTGCCTAGCTCCGTGCGCAACGTGCGGCGCCAACGATCGAAACCTGTCCCGGGAGAAACGCCATGAAGATGAAAGCCGGTGTTCTGACGGTCTGCGGTGCGCCGCGGCCGTTCGCCAAGAGCAAGCCCATCCAGGTCATGGAGGTCGATCTCGATCCGCCCGGCGAAGGCGAAGTGCTGGTCAAGGTCGGCGGCGGCGGGCTCTGCCACTCCGACCTGTCGTTGATCAACGGCGACCGGCCGCGGCCGGTGCCGATCGTGCTGGGTCACGAGGGCTCGGGCGAGATCGTCGAGGTTGGCTCCGGCGTGCACGACGTCAAGAAGGGCGATCATGTCTGCTTCACCTTCAACGTGAGCTGCGGTCGCTGTCGACGCTGCCTCGAAGGGCGGCCCTATATCTGCGAGCGCTCGATCAGCCCGCGTGCCGCCGGCCAGCTCCTCTCCGGCCATCACCGCCTGCACCATGACGGCAAGCCGGTACACCATCATTCGGGCGTCTCCTGCTACGCCGAATATGCCGTGGTCGATCGCGGGTCGGTCGTGGTGATCGACAGGAGCCTACCGCTCGACGTGGCGGCGCTCTTCGGCTGTGCCGTCGTGACCGGCGTCGGTGCGGTGATCAACACCGCGCAGATCCAGCCGGGCAGCACGGTCGCCATCGTCGGCCTGGGCGGCGTGGGTCTGAGCGGCCTGATGGGGGCGGTGCTGGCGGGCGCCGGCCGCATCGTGGCCATCGACCTGTCCGACGACAAGCTCGGCCTGGCGCGCCAGCTCGGCGCCACCGACACGGTGAACGCCAAGGATGCCGATCATGTGCAGCAGGTACGCGACCTCACCAATGGCGGCGTCGATTATGCCTTCGATCTCGCCGGGACGATCAAGGCGATGGAGACGGCCTATCTCGTGACGCGCTGGGGCGGCACGACGGTGACTGCCGGCCTGTCGCCGATCGCGGCCGACTTCTCCTTCAAGCAGAGCATGCTGGTCAGCGAGGAGAAGACCATCAAGGGTTCCTACATGGGAAGCTGCGTGCCAGTGCGCGACATCCCGCGCTTCATCGCGCTCTACCAGCAGGGCAAGCTGCCGGTCGACCGCATGGTCAGCCAGCGTATCGGCTTCGACCAACTCAACGAAGGCTTCGATCGCCTGCAGGACGTGGCAACGGTGCGCCAGGTGCTGGTCCCGCACGGATGAGCATGGCCGTCGCCGCCGAAAGCCCCTTGCAGGATGACATTCGCGAACTCGTTGCCGAGCTGAACGCCACCCTGCTGGAGCTGACGCCGCCTGAGTTCGTGTTCCACATGACCGTGGAGCAGATGGCGGAGCCGGCGACGACGGTGTTCATCGCACGCGATGAGGGCAAGGCCGTTGGCTGCGGGGCGCTCAAGCGTCATGAGGACAGCATCGGCGAGGTGAAGCGCATGTATACGCGGCCCTCGCATCGCGGCCGCCGGATCGGCGCGGAGATCGTGCAGCGCATCGAGGCGGCGGCACGCGAGGAAGGCTTGACGCGCCTGGTGCTGGAAACAGGCGACCAGCATCCCGCCGCCTGGGCGGTCTACGAGCGGGCCGGCTTCACGCGCTGCGGGCCGGTGCTCGACTATCCCGACTCGAAATGGTCGGTGTTCTACGAGAAGGCGCTCTAGCGAATTTCGAAGCCGAGTTTGGCCAGGGACGCGCGGATCGTCTCGCGGCCGTTCATCGACTTGAGGGGTGCCAGGCGATTCAGCACGCGCTGGGTCCAGGTCGCCGCCTGAAGTTCGTGACGCGCCGAGAACCGGCTCATTTCGGCGTCGTACACCTTGCGCTGGGCCGCCTCGTGCGTGGCGTCGTAGCGCTCATGGTGCAACACGGTGCTCTGCGGCAGGCGCGGCTTCACCTCGCCTTCGCCCTTCTCCGTCGCGTAGCCGACGCAGAGGCCGAACACCACGAACGACTGATGGGGCAGGTCGAGCAGCTTCGCGACCCGGATCGGGTCGTTGCGCATGGCGCCGATATAGACCGTCCGCAGCCCGATTGACTGGGCGGCCACCACGGCGTTCTGCGCGGCAAGGGCGGCATCGATGCAGGCCACCATGAAGGTCTCGAGCCAGGGCATCGTCTCGAAGTCCGTCTTCTCGGCGTCCGAGATGCGCTGGTTGCGCGACATGTCGGCGACCCAGGCGATGAAGAGCGGGCACTGCTCGATATGCTTCTGGCCGCCGGCGATCTCGGCCAGCACGTTCTTCTTCGCGGGATCGGTCACTGCGACTGCCGACCACCATTGCATGTTGGAACTGGTGGCGGCCGATTGGGCGGCGGCAATCAATGTCTCGAGCGCACCCGGCGGTAGCGGATCGGGCTTGTAGCTGCGCACCGAACGGTGGTCGAGCATGACCGCGATGGTCTCGTTCCATGGCCCTGCCGGCGGGATGGCGTCGGCGCCGTAGCGGCGGGTCAGGGCCTCGGTCGTGTCAGCGGGGGGAGGTGTCAGCGAGTCCATGGGGCGTGCTCTGTGGTTTGGTGCGGGTGATGGCGGTCACCAGGGCCAGCAGGATGAAGCCCGCCACGATCATGAAGATGGCGCGCGGCTCGTGCTGGTCCATCAGGAAGCCGAAGAGCAGCGGTGCCACCATGCCGCCGAGGTTGAAGCCGGTGCTGACGAAGCCGAACACCTTGCCGAAGG
>Ga0209792_1001190_pt1 | contig 13493 bp, 13 predicted proteins | sample EBPBio142005_DNA_FD_185860 | JGI IMG/M metagenome (GOLD analysis project Ga0209792, IMG submission 185860) | Wastewater treatment Type I Accumulibacter community from EBPR Bioreactor in Madison, WI, USA - Reactor 1_6/14/2005_ DNA (SPAdes)... | ecosystem: Engineered > Bioreactor > EBPR >... | reverse complement strand
CGGCCTGTTTATGCTGCCGCGCTATTTCGTCTATCATCAGGAAGCGGCGGAGGACTCTGCTGAAAATGCCATCTGGCTCGATCGTGAGGGGAAGCTGCTCAAGATCATCCTGTGGCCGGCGATGATCGTATCGTGGGTGCTGGGATTGAGCCTGGCCTATGTGACCGGAGCCTTCGCGCAGGGTTGGTTTCACGTAAAACTGGCTGCTGTGCTGGCGTTGACGGCTTATCACGTCTGGCTGGCTGGCTATCATGCCGCGCTGCGCCGGGGCGAACGGCGATTGACGGGCAAGCGTCTGCGATTGCTGAACGAGGTGCCGGGTATCGCTGCGGCGATCATCGTCGTCATGGTGGTCCTGCGCCCGTTCTGATTGACGAGCGCCAGGTCAGGTTCTATTGCAAGTGCTGACCGGCAAGCACGGCGCCGTTGTGCGCGGTACGATCTGCTTTCCCCAAGCCCTATTTGATCGTCCGGCCAGATTGATCCCGCGAATGTTACGGAACGATACCCAAGATGCATCTTAAAGAACTCAAGAAAAAGACCTCCGCCGAGCTGGTCGAAATGGCCGAAGAGCTTGGCGTTGAAGGCGCCAGCACTCTGCGCCGGCAGGATCTGATGTTCGCTATCCTCAAGGAAGTGGCTGAAGATGGAGAAGAAATCATCGGGCAGGGCACCATCGAAGTGCTGGCTGATGGTTTCGGATTTCTGCGCAGCCCGGAAGCGAACTATCTCGCCGGGCCGGACGATATCTATGTTTCGCCCAATCAGGTCCGCAAGTGGGGCCTGCGCACCGGCGATACGGTTGAAGGTGAAATTCGCGCGCCCAAGGATGGTGAGCGCTATTTTGCCATTACAAAGCTGGTCAGCGTCAACTTCGACGATCCGGATGTGGTTCGCCACCGCGTCAACTTCGATAACCTGACCCCGCTTTATCCCGACAGCAAGCTCAGCCTTGATACGCTTGATCCGACCGTCAAGGACAAGTCAGCCCGGGTGATCGATATCATCAGCCCGCAGGGCAAGGGCCAGCGCGCGCTGATCGTTGCCCCGCCGCGGACCGGCAAGACCGTGCTGCTGCAGAACATCGCCAAGGCGATCACCGATAATCACCCGGAAGTGTTTCTGCTGGTGCTGCTGGTGGACGAGCGGCCCGAGGAAGTGACCGACATGCAGCGCTCGGTGAAGGGCGAGGTCATTTCCTCAACCTTCGACGAACCGGCCAGCCGCCACGTCCAGGTGGCAGAAATGGTGATCGAAAAGGCCAAACGGCTGGTCGAGCACAAACGTGACGTGGTTATTCTGCTCGATTCGATCACCCGTCTCGGCCGGGCTTACAACACCGTGGTGCCGTCTTCGGGCAAGGTGCTGACCGGCGGCGTCGATGCCAACGCCCTGCAGCGGCCCAAGCGGTTCTTTGGCGCTGCCCGCAACATCGAAGAGGGTGGCTCGCTGTCGATCATTGCAACCGCGCTGATCGATACCGGCAGCCGCATGGACGAAGTGATCTTTGAAGAGTTCAAGGGCACGGGTAACTCGGAGATCGTGCTCGATCGCAAGGTCGCCGACAAGCGCATCTTCCCGGCACTCGATGTCGGCAAATCTGGCACGCGTAAGGAAGAATTGCTGGTCGAAAAGGACAAGCTCAGCAAGATGTGGGTGCTGCGCCGGATCCTGATGCAGATGGGCACGGTCGATGCGATGGAATTCCTGCTCGATAAGATGAAGGATTCCAAGACCAATGAAGATTTCTTCGCCACGATGAACCAGTAGAATCGGAACCACCCGCCATGCTGACCATTCTTCCGCCAATTGCCTATGGTCTGGCGGTGCTGTTTGTTGGCTGGGTGGTTACGGCAAAGCCGCCGCTGCGGTTGAGCTGGCTCGTCCCGGTCGTTTTGGGCGCGGCATTTCTTGCGGTGTCGCTCCAGGTCGTGCTGACCGAGGGGGTGATGCAGTTCTGGGTCAATCATGTCGCCAATCTTGCCGGCAATCAGGTCTGGTTTGATCTGCTGCTGGCGGTCTGCATCGCCTTCTTCCTGATCGCCCCGCGCGCGCGGGCCGCAGGCATGAACCTTCCGGTGTGGGGTTTGGCTGTCATTACTACGGCAAGCGTCGCCTTGCTGCCGATGCTGGCGAGGTTGCTCTGGCTAGAACGCCGCAGCTAACCCCGGGCCGCGGCGGCTCGCCCCGGCACGCAGTGCTGACCGGGGCGCCGGGTGCCGGCAAGACCACGCTGCTGAATGCCGCTGCCGCGGCGGGTATCCGCACATCTCCCGAAGTAGCGCGCCGTATCCTGCAGCAGCCTGGGGGTATGGCCTTGCGCGCTGACGATCCCCTCGGTTTCGCTGAAGCCATGGCCGCTGCGCACAAGCAGGAATACGAACAGCACCGCCATGGGGCAGGGCCGGTGCTGTTCGATCGCGGTTTGCCCGATGTGGTAGGGTTTCTTGATGTGTCGGGGCTGCAGGTACCGCGTTCGGTCGATCGGGCGTGCCGCGATCTGCGGTATGACGGACCGATCTTCCGCGCTCCGGCCTGGTCAGAGATCTATGCACAGGACGATGAACGCATTCAGGACTGGGCACAGGCCGTGGCCAGCGATGAAGCGGTAACAGCGGCGTGGAAGCACTACGGTTACCCGGTGATCGAGCTACCGCTGGACGATGTCTCCACACGCTTGCAATTCCTGCTCGGGCATCTTCACCCCGCCGCCTGAAGCTGCGCCGCCATCATTTCCCACAGTTTATTGACTGCCTTGACCGGGCGAACCATCACCTTGAAATCCTTGATCTTGCCGTCATCGTTGAAGTGGATCAGATCAATCCCGTTGATCATGATCCCATCGATCTCGCAGGTGAATTCCAGCAGCGCGTCATTGCCTTCAATCACTTGCCGCACGTATCGGAAACTGTCGTTCCCGAGCACCTTGGCGGCGCTCAAAAGGTATAGCATGACCTTGGCCTTGCCCTCCTGCGGGCTGTGCACCACCGGGGAATGAAACACTGCATCGTCGGCCAGCTGGGACGAGAGCAGACCGGCATCGCCGCCGCTCTCCATATAGGTATGCCAGGCCGCGACGCCGTCCCGCGCGGCGCTCATGCCAGGTGCTCGGCGAGGAAGGCCGCGGTCCGGCTGTCAGCCAGGCGAGCCTCGGCATCGTGGCGGCGATCGCCCATTTCGGCGGCAAAACCGTGCGGCATGCCGGGGTAATCGTACAGCGTGACGCGCGGATGATCGTCAAGCCCGCCGTGCATGGCGGCCTGGGCCTCGATCGAAACGAACTGATCATCGCCGGCAATATGCAGCATCAGCGGGTTGGCGATATGGTGTGCCTCGTCCAGCATCTGGTCGACCATAACCGCATAGTAACCAACCGAAGCGTCGATATCGGTGCGTGCGGCAGCCATGTACGCCAGCCGTCCACCCAGACAGTATCCGGCGCAGCCGACCTTGGCGACACCCTGCGCGCGGATCCATTTTATTGTTGATTCAATATCATAGACGCCGTCCGCCGGATCGTATTGCTGAAAATAGCCGAAGGCCTGATTCAGTTCCGCCTCAACGTCTGGATTGAGTTCCACGCCGGGGGCGAAGCGCCAGAAGATGTCCGGCGCAACCGCCAGATAGCCCTGCTCGGCCCACTTGTCGGCCTTTTGCCGAATGCCGGGGTTTACGCCGAAGATTTCGGGAATGACGATGATTGCCGCCGTCGGCGTACCGCCCGGGCGCGCGACATAGGCTGGAATCGCGCCATCTTGCTTGAGCGAGGGGATCTGGACAGTGTCTGACATGGGATTCTCTCCGATAGCGGGTTTTCGCCCACCCTAAGCGAGCCGTGGACTTTGTGAAGGCCCTATGCCAGCTTGCCCGCCGGGATGACTGGCGCCGCCGAGGAGTTTGCGATGAAGGTTCATGTAGAGATCGATTGCACACCGGAAGAGGCACGGGCCTTTCTGGGGCTGCCAGACGTTAGCAAGGCCAATTCGGTCTATGTCGATATGGTTTCAAAGGCGATGAAGGGCGCTGGTTCGGTCGAGCAGGTTCAGGATTTCGCCAAGAACATCGCGCCGATGGGGCAGGCCGGGCTCAAGCTGTTCCAGCAGTTCATGGAAAGCGGCAGCGCCTTTGCCGCCGGTGCCGGGACCAAGAAGAACAAGGATGACTAGCGGCTGATCCGGCAGCCCTTGCTACGGCAGAGCTGCCAGCGCAGGCGATACTCCGGAGTGATGATGACGGACACGATATTTGCCTTGTCGAGCGGTGCGCCACCGGCGGCAATCGGGGTGATCCGGATAAGCGGTGAACGCGCCCGCGATGCGATGCTGGCTCTGGCCGGCAGGGTGCCCGCGCCGCGCCGCGCTGCATTGGCCTGTTTGCGGGACCGGCATGGCGCCCAGCTCGACGAGGCATTGGTGCTGTGGTTGCCTGGCCCCGGAACCGAAACCGGTGAAGATACGGCGGAATTGCAGTGCCACGGTGGACGGGCGGTGATTGCGGCGGTTGAGGCGGCGCTGGCGGCGCTGCCTGGCCTGCGCAAAGCCGAACCGGGTGAGTTTACCCGCCGCGCTTTCCTCAACGGCAAAATTGACCTGGCCCAAGCGGAGGGCCTGGCCGATCTGCTGGAGGCGGAAACCGAACTGCAACGTCTGTCTGCCATTACCATGGCGGACGGGGCGTTCTCGCGCGAGGTGGAGCGATGGCGCACGGCATTGCTGAATCTGTCCGCAGCGGTTGAGGCGGTGCTGGATTTTGCTGATGAGGACGACGTTGCCACGTTACCTGCTGATTTTGCGTTGAAAATCAGCGCGCTGAGTTCCGCCATCAAGCAATGGCTCGATCGCCCCCGGGCAGAACTGCTCAAGGAAGGCTTCAGGGTCGTCATTGCGGGGCCGCCAAACTACGGAAAAAGCACTCTTTTCAATAACCTGGTTGGTGCCGAGGCGGCGATCGCGACGCCCATTGCCGGGACCACGCGCGATGTCTTGACCCGCCCCGTTGCGATTGCAGGCGTGCCTTTCCTGTTTGCCGATACAGCAGGATTGCACGACGCCGTCGATGATGTGGTTGAGGCGATCGGGATCGAGCGCGCGCTGGAAGCCCTCGATCGGGCCGACCTGGTGCTGTGGTTGGGGCCGGAAGGTGCCGGCCCGCCCGGAGCCTGGGAGATTGAAGGCCAGATCGACAGGATGGAGCAGCTGACCAAGCGAGCGCCCCGCCACCGTATTTCGGCAAGAACGGGGGAGGGAATTGCGGAACTGCGGGCGGATCTGGTGCAAACCGCCGCCGCCGCCCTGCCCAAACCGGGCGAGGGTGCGTTGAGCGAGCGTCAGCACAAGCTGCTGAGCGACGCGCGCACGGCTCTGGCCCAGGCAACCGAGCATGCAGATCCACTGCTGACCGCGGAGTCGCTCCGTCTGGCACGGGTCGCCTTTGACAATCTGCTTGGCCGCACTGCTACCGATGACCTGCTGGACACTTTGTTCGGGCGCTTCTGCATCGGCAAGTGAGCTGTTCCACGTGAAACATGTGTAGTGGCCTTTTTGCGGTACAAACCCGGCCAGCGTCGAAAACCAGGTTCCCACATGATGGTGCGATGCTCTAGAGACGCAGCTGGCTATGCAGCAATTTGACATCATTGTGGTGGGCGGGGGCCATGCCGGGGTCGAGGCTGCGGCTGTCGCGGCGCGGATGGGCGCGCACGTGGCACTGGTCAGCTTTGATCTTGATGCAATCGGCGCCATGAGCTGCAACCCGGCGATTGGTGGGTTGGGCAAAGGACATCTCGTTCGTGAAGTCGATGCCTTTGATGGCATCATCGCGCGGGCTGCGGATGCCGGGGCGATTCACTATCGGATGCTCAACCGCTCCAAGGGGTCGGCGGTGCAGGGGCCACGCATTCAGGCCGATCGCAAGCGGTTCAAGGCTGCCGTGCAGAATCTCTTGCAGCGCCAGGGTGACCTGACTTTGATCGCGGGCGAGGCCGCGGCGCTGCGGGTCGAGCGCGGTGCGGTCGTTGGGATCGACCTGGCCGATGATACTGCGCTGGCCGCGAACGCCGTCATCCTGTGCACCGGGACGTTTCTGGGCGGAACGTTGTTTCGGGGTGAAGAGCGCATCACCGGAGGCCGCATCGGCGAATCGTCCGCACAACGGATGGCGGCGCAACTTCGCGATCTCGATCTGCCGATGGCCCGCCTTAAAACCGGCACGCCGCCGCGGCTGGACGGGCGCACGATTGACTGGGCCCGGCTGGAGGAACAGCCCGGCGATATCGAGCCGTGGACGATGTCGGCATTGCGTCCGCACGGAAATGGTACGGGCCGGGCATTGCCGCAAGTGTTCTGCGCCATCACCCGTACGAACCCGGCCAGTCATGACGTGATCCGGGCAAACCTGCACCGTTCGCCGCTTTTCTCCGGTGCGATTGGTGCGTCCGGGCCGCGCTATTGCCCCTCGATCGAAGACAAGATTCATCGTTTTGCCGACCGGGACGGTCACCAGGTCTTCCTGGAACCGGAGGGCCTGGATACCCCCTTGGTTTACCCCAACGGCATCAGCACCTCGCTTCCCGCTGATGTCCAGTTGCAGATGCTCAGGACAATGGTGGGGTTGGAGCGGGTGACCATGGCTGTGCCGGGCTATGCGGTTGAATACGATCACATCGATCCGCGGGCGCTGCGCCCAACTTTGGAACTGCGCAATCTGCCGGGCCTGTATTGCGCCGGGCAGATCAATGGAACGACCGGATACGAAGAGGCCGCCGCGCAGGGGCTGGTGGCCGGGATGCAGGCTGCGGCTGCGGTGCTGGGGCGGGATGGGCCGGCGATTGACCGTGCCAATTCCTATATGGCCGTGATGATTGATGATCTGACCCTGCATGGGGTGAGCGAACCCTACCGGATGTTGACGGCACGGGCGGAGTACCGGCTTCGGTTGCGGGCCAATAACGCCGCATCACGGCTCACGCCGCTGGGCCTGACGCTCGGTTGTGTCGGGCCAGAGCGCAGCGCCTGGTTCGCCCGGCGCGAACAACAACGCGCAGCGCTGGATCGCGCGCTGGAGCTCACCCTGACCGGACACGAGCTGGCCGGATCGGGGGCTCCGGTGCGGAGCGACACCGGGAGGCTTACCCTGCGGGAGTGGTTGCGGTTTGGCGGGGTCGAACTGGCGGCGCTGCGGCCGTGGATCGCGGCGGAGGTGCTGCGCGATGACGATCTGGCGGAGGAAGTGGCTGAGGATGCCGCCTATGCCCCCTATCTGGCGCGTCAGGACAGCGAACTGCGGGAACTTCGCGCGGGCGAGGCATTACCGCTGGGTGACGATTTCCCTTATGATGCCACGCCCGGGCTATCGCGTGAGATGGTGGAACGCCTCACCGCGGCTCGCCCCTCGACCCTGGCCGCGGCCGGACGGGTGCCGGGAATCACCCCGGCGGCACTGGCGGCATTGATGGTCCATGCCCGCAGGCGGGCGGCATGATCCTGACCGACGAGGCTGGTGCGCGCGGGTGGTTTGCAGGGCTCGCCGAATGGGACGCTGCGGCCGCAGATCGGCTTGAGCAGCTGGCCGTGCTGCTGGCCGCGGAAAATGCGCGGCAGAATCTTGTAGCCCAGGCGAGCCTGGCGGCACTGTGGATTCGGCACTATGCCGATTCGGCGCAGTTGCTTCATCATGTTCCACGTGAAACAGGTGCGTCCTGGCTGGACCTGGGGACGGGTGCGGGCTTTCCGGGTCTGATCACGGCGATTCTGCGTCCCGAATGCGAAGTGGTAATGGTCGAATCGCGCGCCCGGCGGATCGCCTGGCTCAACACCGTTTGCGATGCGCTGGACCTGAAAAATGCAACCATCGCCGGGCAGCGCGTCGAACAGCTGGAAACGCGAAAATTCCGCGCCATTTCGGCACGGGCCTTTGCTCCATTGCCCAAGCTGCTTGAGCTATCCGCAAGATTCTCCACAAGCGAAACGGTCTGGCTGTTGCCCAAGGGGCGCTCGGCCCGGCAGGAACTGGCAGAGCTGTCTGGATGGGATCATACGTTCCACGTGGAACAATCGCTGACAGATGCCGAATCCGGTGTGATCATCGGGACAGTGAACGGCAGAAAGGGCAAGAAAGCGTGATTCGCGTTGCGATCGCCAATCAGAAGGGCGGGGTGGGCAAAACCACCACGGCAATCAATATCGCTACCGCGATGGCTGCCACCGGCTGGAAAGTGCTGCTGATTGATCTTGATCCCCAGGGTAACGCGTCCACCGGGATCGGTTTGCCGCCCGGCGAACGGGAACATTCGTCATACGATCTGATTGTCGACCAGATGGCGCTTTCTGATTGCGCCACGCCTACCCGCATTCCAGGTCTGGACATCGTGCCCGCCACGGTGGACCTGTCTGGCGCGGAAATTGAGCTTGTTGGCGTCGATAACCGCACGGATCGGCTGCGGACGGCGCTGAGCGGCCATAGCGGGTACGATATCGCTTTCATCGATTGTCCGCCGTCGCTGGGCCTGCTGACACTGAACGCCCTGTGCGCGGCGGATACGTTGCTGGTGCCGCTGCAATGTGAATTTTTCGCGCTTGAGGGGCTGTCCCAGCTTTTGCAGACTGTGGAACGGGTGCAGCAACGCTTTAATGCCGATCTTGGCATTATCGGGGTGGCGCTGACGATGTTCGATCGCCGCAACCGCCTGACCGATCAAGTATCGGACGATGTCAGGTCGTGTCTCGGCAAGCTGGTGTTCGATTCGGTGATCCCGCGTAATGTCCGGCTATCCGAAGCACCCAGTCATGGCTTGCCAGCGCTGGTTTACGATCACAATTGCGCGGGGAGCCGTGCCTACATGGCGCTCGCGCGGGAATTGATTTCTCGCCTGCCTGAGAAGAGGAAGGCCGCATGAGCGACGAAGCCGTTATCCGTACTCCGCATGCCAAGCGCCCGGCCTTGGGGCGAGGTTTGGGGGCCTTGCTGGGCGAAACCCGCCGCGAAGAGCCACTGGTTACGCCCGCTGGCTCCGCACAGGCGCAGGATGGAAGTGCTCCGGGGGCGGGCCTGGCCCTGCTGGCGGTTGCCGATATCGTGCCGCATCCGGGCCAGCCGCGCCGCACATTCACCGAAGAATCGCTGGCTGAACTGGCCGCCTCGATCGCGGCGCGCGGTGTAATACAGCCTGTCATCGTTACACCGCACGGTCCGGGGCGTTGGCGCCTGGTGGCGGGTGAGCGCCGCTGGCGCGCCGCACAACGTGCCCAACTCCATGAAATTCCAGCTATAATTCGCGATTTGAGCGAACGGGAAGTGACGGCGCTCGCGCTGATCGAGAACCTGCAGCGTGAAGACCTTAACCCGATTGATGAAGCGCGCGCTTATCACCGCCTCAGCGAGGACCAGGGTCTGACGCAGGCCGATATCGCCAAATTGGTCGATAAAAGCAGAAGCCATGTCGCCAATATCCAGCGCTTGCTGGCCCTGCCGGAAGCAGTGATTGGCCTGGTTGAACAGGGCCGGCTTTCCATGGGTCACGCGCGCGCGCTGATCGGCGTTGAAAATGCGGAAGCGCTGGCCCAGCAGGCAATCCAGCGCAATTTGTCGGTGCGCGAGGTTGAACGGCTGGCGCGCAAGGGCAACGGGGCGGCGGCGTCACCACGCCGGGCCCGGAATGAGCGGGACCTTGGCGATGCGGCCGACATTGCGGCGGTGCAAAGTCATCTTGAGGAATTTCTCGGGCTGTCGGTTCGGATCAATACCGATGCGGATCCCCGCTCGGGCGCTGTGACGATTCGGTATCGCACGCTGGATCAGCTTGATCTGATCTGTCAGCGGCTGACTGGTGGCGGCATCTGAACGGATCTGGCCCTGTTCTAAGGGATTTCCGGGGTCATTTGTTAACGTGTGCGGCGTCAGTGTTAACCACACTGATCAGTAATCATTGAACACAGTGGTTCTACTTAAGGTTCGCGAATGGGGGGTTTTTGCCGGCCATTCGGGTGGCGCTTTGACGTGCTGCCGGCACAAATGCTTGTAAGGGACCAGAACTCTATGCGTAATTCGCTTCGTCTCGCCGCTGTCGGCGCTCTCGCTGCTGCTTCGTTTGCAACTTCGGCGCAGGCTGCGACGACTGCAACCGGCACGGCCACTGCTGAAGTCCTCAGCTCGCTGACCGTAACCGCGACTGCTGATCTTCAGTTCGGCCAGATTGCCGCCAACACCGGCGGCAGCGTGACTGTAAACGCCGATTCGTCTGTTTCGAAGACGGGTGGCTTGATTTCGACCGGCTCGCGCGCTCCGGCGGCGTTTGATGTCGTTGGTTCGCCCAATGCCATGGTCATCGTTTCGCTGCCGACCGCGTCGGTCAACCTGACCCGCGTCAGCGGCACGGAAACGATGCAGCTTGGCAGCTTCAACACCGATCCGAACGGCGCTTTCCAGCTTGATACTGCCGGTGCCGGTTCGTTCAACGTTGGCGGTACCCTGACTGTCGGCGCCAATCAGGTCGCCGGAACCTATACGGGCACCTTCCAGGTCTCGGTTGAATATCAGTAAGCATTGCGGTGCCCGGGACCAGGGCACCGACTAAGCCTGATCCATGGAAGGGCCGTACCGGGCAAGCCGGTGCGGCCCTTTCGCATGCCTTGCGCCCAGTGCGATGGTTAGCCGAAAATTAACCCTGACTTCCTAGAACCCAGAGGTATTCCCGCAGCCGGATGGAGGCTCGCGGTAAGTGTTCGAGGAACCATCGATGCTGCTATCGCCCGCTTTTCGTCGCGCCGCATGGGGCGCGTCCGCTTTGTTCGGTGCGCTTTGGGCCATGCCCGCTCAGGCTCAGGGCGATCTGCTTGTCGCGCCGACCCGGGTGGTCATAGCCAATGGCGGCAATGCCGAAGTGGTATTGAGCAATATCGGGGCGGAGCCGGCCACCTATCGCATCTCGCTTGAGCTGCGACGGATGGATGAAAGCGGCGATTTCAACGATATTGCCGAGGCGGACGCGAACGCAAACGAACGCACGGCGCTGGACATGATCCGCTATGCACCGCGCCGAATCACACTGTTGCCGGGCCAGCCCCAGGCCGTGCGCATCTCTGTCCGCCCACCTGAAGGTTTGGCGGACGGTGAATACCGCGTCCATATGAGTTTCAGGGCGATACCGGCAGCGCCCCCGCCTGAGAGTGAGGCCGCAGCCGCACCGGAAAATGGGGTGTCGATCAAGCTGACGCCGATCTACGGCATCACCATTCCGGTGTTCGTGCGCAAGGGGCGGCTTGAAGCGCAGGCCAGCCTGACGAAACCGCATATCGTGCAGAATCCCAACGGCGCTTACCTCGAGCTTGATATGGGACGCACGGGCCAGCGTTCGGTTTACGGAGAACTGATTGGCCGGAACGGCCGCGGAGACGTGGTGTTCAACCTGCGGGGCGTTGCGGTTTATCCAGAGATCGGCCGCCGCAAGGTGCAGGTGCCGCTTAATGCGGAACAGTTTGCCCGGCTGAAGGGCCCGATTAAAATCGAGTACCGCGAGCTGCCCGAAAACGGCGGTGCGCTGCTTGCCGAAACGTCGGCAACATTTCCGTGACCGAATTGAACCAATCCGGTCTGGACGCTGCTTGACGTCATGATCCGTTGGCTTTCCCGGACCCGCAGGGCCGCCGCATGCATTGCGGCGGCGCTTGCCGTTTGGGCGATGCCGGCAGCGGCCGAGCAGTGGGAACCCAACGATGATGATGCGCTGCTGCTCGAGCTGCGCAGCGGGCAATACCGGCTGGGTGAGCCGCTGCGTGGCTATCAGACCCCCACTGGCGTTTGTGTCGATTTTGCCGATCTGCTTCAGGCGCTTGACCTGCCGGTGCGGCTCGACAAGAAGTCGCGCCGCGCAACTGGCTGGGTATTCGCGGAGGATCAGCGCCTGGTCATTGATCGGGATGCGAACACGGTACAAAACATGAACGGATCGCGGGCAATCGATGCTTCTGCGATCCGCGATACGCCCGAGGGGTGGTGCATCGGCCTGTCTGCGCTGACGCAGTGGCTTGGGGTTACCTTCAAGCCCGATCTGGGAAATCTTGCCGTGATCATCGAAAGCGATCGCAAGCTGCCGTTCCTGGAGGCGATCGAACGGAAAAGTCGCGCGGCACGACTTCAGCGCCCGAATGAGCGGAAATTTGATCTGGCCACCCTGCCCCATGCTGATTCGCCGTATCAAACCTGGCGCGCGCCGGCGGTTGACATCCAGGTCCAGGCCGGTTGGTCGAGCAGTTCCGGGGCGACGGCACAATACGAAGGGCTGGCCAGCGGCGAAATCCTGAGCATGTCCTATACGGCGCGGGTTGCCGCGCGGGATTCACCCGTGCCGGATTCGCTGCGGCTCCGGCTCTATCGCAACGATCCTGCCGGGAACCTGCTGGGCCCTCTTCATGCAACCCAATTTGCCGTGGGTGATGTAGAGACGCCAACCAGCGCGCTGGCGGCACAGAGCGCCTATGGCCGCGGTGCCTTCATCTCGAACCGGCCGCTCAACCTGCCCTCGCGTTTTGGCCGCACCACTCTGCGGGGCCAGCTTCCTGCCGGATGGGATGCCGAACTGTATCGCAATGGTGTGCTGCGGGCCTATCAGGCGGACCGCGGCGATGGCCGTTATGAATTTCCCGATGTTGACCTGCAGTTCGGGGAAAATGATTTCGAGGTGGTACTCTATGGACCGCAGGGCCAGATCCGCCGCGAACGGACCAGCCAGAATGTCGGGATAGAAAACCTGCCTGCTGGCAAGACGTGGTATTGGGCCGGAATTCTCGACGAGGGCCGCGACCTGGTCGATCTGGGTACCTTACCTGTCGCCGCCGGCCAGGGGTGGCGCTGGGGTTCCGGCGTGGAACGCGGGCTGGATGATAGAACCACGGCAGGTCTCGGCTATTACAGCATGGCGCGTTCTGGCTCCCGCAGGCATTATCTGGAAGCCACCGTGCGCCGCTCGGTCGGTCCGATGCTGATCGAACTGTCCGGCGCGCAGCAGTTCGGCGCCGGCCGGGCCTTGCGGGCCGAGGCATTGGGACGATTGAAGGGAGTCAATTTCGACGCCCATGTCCTGTGGGTTGATGGATCGTTCGATTCTGATCTGGTGTCGGTCGAGCAGCGACGTGAATTCGGCGCGCGAATGTCTGGTTCCGTCCGGCTTGGCTCGTGGCGTCTGCCGGTCGAGCTGGGCGCGCGCCAGACCCTGTCCCGGCGCGGGGTCAGGGTCACCGAGTTGCTCACCCGCAGCTCTGGCCACATCGGCCGGGCATCGCTGACGGTTGAATTTCTCCATCGCCAGGTGACCGGCCCGGCATCGCTGATTGCAGCCGAAGAACAAGGTAATAAATTGACTTTTATAGGAAATTCCACGGTTGGTCCGGTTCGTGTGCGTGGCCAGGCGGCGTTTGGACTGGATGGCACTCATCCTGGTTTTCAGCGGACCCAAATCGTCGCTGACGCTCCGATCGGCCCAAGATCCACCTTGCGCGCGG
>Ga0209792_1001189_pt1 | contig 13534 bp, 13 predicted proteins | sample EBPBio142005_DNA_FD_185860 | JGI IMG/M metagenome (GOLD analysis project Ga0209792, IMG submission 185860) | Wastewater treatment Type I Accumulibacter community from EBPR Bioreactor in Madison, WI, USA - Reactor 1_6/14/2005_ DNA (SPAdes)... | ecosystem: Engineered > Bioreactor > EBPR >... | reverse complement strand
CCTTGCGGTGATCCCAGTGGCACTCACCAGCGACCTCACCGTCGCCATCGCAGGCATCACGGTGGCGGTCGCCGCGTCGATGGGCGCCAATGCCGCCTACTATGCGGTGAATGTCGACATCGTCCCGCGGCGCGCGGCGACGGCGCTCGGCCTCATGGACTTCGGTTTCGCCCTCTCAGGCTTCCTGGCACCCGCCATCACCGGCTGGGTGCTGGGCCTGCGCGGCTCCTTCGCCGACGGCTTCTTCCTGATGGCAGGCCTTGCCTTGTCATCCGTGCTGGTCGTTCTGCTGTTCCATCATCCAGACCGGGACCAACAGACAGCCTGAAGGGCAACTGCCTTCTTTCAGCCTCCGCCGCGTGCTAGCCTATTTTAGGTCATCATGCCATGCGCACTCACCAACAGATCGATCGCCTTAACCTGGAGCTCGGCCGTGCCGTCGCGGAGAAGCTGCGTCGCCACCCTCATCTGTTCGATAAGGTCGTCGCCAAGCGGTTGCAGCGCTGGCGAGCAAGTATCGAAGGCGGCGACCTGAGCAGCGCGCCCTACCTCAAGCATTGGCAAGCGCTGGCCAAGCGCGGACTCGAAGCCTGCCTTGAGAAGGTCACCGAGGACTCCGAACGAGCGGCGGCCTTGCGTCAGGCTTCTCCCTTCGCGGGCGTACTCAACGCGGCAGAGCGGATGCGGGTCATACGAGCCTGGCGGGCGAAAGAGTGAAGCGCGCGGACCTCGAACATCTCATTCGAGCCGCTTCGGCGATCACCAACGAGCGCGACCTGGTTATCCTTGGCAGCCAGTCAATTCTGGCTTCCATTCCAGATGCGCCGTCCAAGGCACCGGAACTCGTCCGTTCGATGGAAGCCGATATGTATCCCCGCGATCGGCCCGAACTCGCCGAACTTATCGAGGGCGCTCTGGGTACACTGTCCGATTTCGAAAGCACCTTCGGCTATTATGCCGATGGCGTCGGTCCCGAAACAGCGATCTTACCAAACGGATGGACGGACCGCTTGGTCAAGGTCGAGACCCCGGCGACTGGCGGGGGTCGTGGATGGTGTCTCGAAATCCACGATTTGGCCTCGTCCAAACTCGCGGCAGGACGCGAAAAAGACCTCGAGTTCGTGGAAGCGATGTTGGCTCATGGGTTCACGAACATCGAGATCCTGAGCGACAGAATTCAGAATACTCCGGCTCTGGATCGTGCTCGGCGCGAAATCATCTCGAAATGGCTGAAGTCGCGCCAGCCAAAGACCTGACCGGCGAACCAGAGCCGATCACCCGTCGCGGTACCAGTTGGCGATATCCCAGGTGTTGTTGTCCCAGCCGCTCATTTCGGCAACGAGCTGATTGTTCATCCCCACCGTTTGAGGCCGGGCCACGATGGGGATGACCACCACCTTGTTGACCACAAGCTCGTTCAGCTTGATCAGCATCGCCGCGCGCTTGACGGGATCGAGCTCGACCTGCGCGGCCTTGTGGATGTCGTCGTATTCCTGGTTCCGCCAACGCGTGATGTTGCGGCCTTGCCACTTGTTCTCCTTGGTGGCCGCCTCCCACGAACAGAACTGGCGCAGGAACACCTCGGGATCGGGCGCGTTCATGCCGTTGCTGTACTCCTGAAGGTCGGCATAGAACTTCGTATAGGTGTCGGGATTGGCCACGTCGGAGGAGAAGAACACCGACGCCGTCACCGATTTCAACTCCAGCTCGATGCCGGCCTTTTGCGCGGCCTGCTTCACGATCGCCTGGGTCTTCTGGCGCGGCTGGTTGATCGAGGTCTGGTAGACGAACTTCAGCCTCTTGCCGTCCTTGGCGCGGATGCCGTCGGGCCCGCGCGCCCAGCCCGCCTTGTCGAGAATGGCATTGGCCTTGCCGACATCGAACTCGAACTTGGTCGTCTTGGAGCGGAACCGCTCGGGATTGTTGATGTAGTTCGGAGTCGCAATCCCGATGCGGCCATAGATGTGATCCTGGATCGACTTCTTGTCGATCAGCAAGGAAAGCGCCTGGCGCACCGCCGGATCGGACAAAAGCGGGTGCTTGGTCTTGAGGCTGGATCGCTCGCCGTCGACCTCGGTCCAGGGGTCGGTGTTGTTGAGCTGCATATGCTCGATGGCACCGCCGGGAGTCACCTGTACGCGCCCCCGGCCCCCCTTCTCGAGACGGGTGAGGATCTCGTCCTCGACCTGCAGGTTCCAGGCGAAGTGATACTCGCCGGTCTGCAGCACCGCGCGTGCCGCCGAGACGGCATCGCCGCCGCCTTTCAGTTCGATGGCGTCGAAGTAGGGCCGGTTGGGCTCGTGATAGTTGGGATTGATCTCGCCGGTGATGAGATCGCCCGGCTTGAAATCCTTGAACAGGTAGGGGCCGGTGCCGACCGGCTTCAGGTTGGTCGGCGTATCGCGCGACTTGGCGCCGATATAGTCGCTGAACAAGTGCTTGGGAATGATGCAACCCGCCCAGCCGACGAAGGTGTCGGCCCAGAACGGCGTCGGCTTCTGGAATTTCACGAGCACCGTGTAGGGGTCGATCTTCTCGACCGCGACGTCCTTGTAGGAGCCGCTGCTGACGGTCGCCGTCGCGGGATTGCTGGAATATTCCCAGGTGAAGACGACATCGTCGGCGGTGAGCGGCTTGCCGTCGTGCCAGGTGACGCCTTGCTTCACCTTCCAGATCACCGACCGGCCGTCGGCGGCGAGCTGGCCGTTATCCCGGCTCGGGATAGTGGCCGCGAGCTTTGCCCGGAGATTGCCGGCGCGGTCCCAGGCCGCCAGCGGCTCGTAGAAGAGGCGCGAGCCGTCCTGATCCTTGGTGCCGACCGCGAAGTGCGGATTGAGCAGTGTCGGACCCTGCCACCACAGTACCTTCAGCAGGCCGCCGCCGCCGCGCTTGGTCGGCTTGTAGATCGGTTTGGTATCCGCCATCGCGACGCCTGAAAAGGCCAGGAGCTGCGCCGCCATCGGTGCCGTAAGGCCTACTGCCGCCATGCGCCGCACGAAGGCGCGGCGGGACATCCCGCCCGCCTTCACCTTGTCGATCAGACTACGCAAGCCACGCTCGTCCATCGGATACCTCCGTCCAGGCTGTCGAATCCGTCCCCGACGCTCCCGCTATTCTGCAAGATACGTGCGAGAAGGATGGGACCAGCGCAGGCTGCCGCCGTCAACGTCAGTCGAACTGAAAAACGACGGGAGTTCGCTTGATTACCCGGCCGGGCTGCGCGATACCCGCCCGCCCCCAGCCTTCCACCGGCGGGGTGCGCGGCGGTCCAAACCCCGCGCTTTCGACCTTGAGCGGAGTCCAAACCCATGCCTGACGCGACCACGAGTCCGAATTCCGACGCTTCTGCGCCCAATCCGCACCTCGCTGCCTACGCCGCCCGCGGCCTGAAGGGCCGGATCTTCTCCGGGGTGCAGCCCACCGGAAACCTCCATCTCGGCAACTATCTCGGCGCGATCCGCAACTTCGCGCGCCTGCAGAACGACTACGACTGCATCTATTGCGTGGTCGACCAGCACGCGATCACCCAGTGGCAGGAGCCCAAGGAACTGGTGAGCCAGACCCGCGAGATCGCCTCGGCCTTCCTGGCGGCCGGTGTCGATGGCTCCAAGCACATCATCTTTAACCAGTCGATGGTGCCCGGCCACGCGCAGCTCGCCTGGGTCTTCAACTGCGTCGCCCGCATGGGCTGGATGAGCCGCATGACGCAGTTCAAGGAAAAGGCCGGCAAGGACCGCGAGAATGTCTCGCTGGGCCTGTTCGCTTATCCCGCCCTGATGGCTGCCGACATCCTGCTCTACAAGGCCACGCACGTGCCGGTCGGCGAGGACCAGAAGCAGCATCTGGAACTGACGCGCGACATCGCGATCAAGTTCAACAACGACTTCGCGGTGCCCGACTTCTTCCCAGTGACCGAACCGCTGATCTTCGGCGCGACCACGCGCGTGATGAGCCTGCGCGACGGCACCAAGAAGATGAGCAAGTCCGATCCGTCGGATTACTCGCGCATCAACCTGACCGACGATGCCGATGCCATCGCCCAGAAGATCCGTCGCGCCAAGACCGATCCCCTGCCGATGCCGGAAACGCTGGCCGATGCCGAGAAGCGGCCGGACGCCGACAACCTGCTGGGCATCTACGCCGCCCTCGCCGATCAGGAGAAGGAGGCAGCCGTTGCCGCCTTCGCGGGCAAGCAGTTCTCCGAATTCAAGGCGGCGCTGACCGAACTCGCCGTCGCCAAGCTCGGCCCGATCGGCGCGGAAATGCAGCGGCTGATGAAGGACCCCGGCCACGTCGACGGCATCCTGCGCAACGGCGCCGAACGCGCCCGCGCGCTGGCAGCGCCGATCCTCGACGACGTCTACAGGACGGTCGGCTTCCTCAAGCCCTAAGGCTGAGGCGGCCCGACGTTACCCTTCCATCCGCGTCAGGGCCCACTTCACGGTGGTGCCCTCGACCGGCACCTGGCCGACCAGGACGATCTGCTCGGTGCGGCGCACGCGGCCCTCTTCGCCGAGATAGATGCTTTCGGCGAGGCCGATGCCGGCGTTTGAAGCACGTAGCCGCCAGCCGCGGCCGCTCGGCAACCGCATCAGCACCGCCTGACCGCTCTGCGCCAGGGTCGCCTTCACCGTGGGATGCAGGTGGAAGCGCACGATGAAGCGCTGGTCCGGAACGGTAATCGGCCGGCCCTCGTAGCCCAGGAAGGCATCCTCGCCGCGCAGATCGCCGCCGTCGGGCGACAGCCATAGCCTGCGGCGATGGATGATGCCGTAAAGCGAGCGATAGCCGTCGTGGCACATGTCGAGCCACTGCGCGCCGGCATCGTCGGCCCGGTCGATCAACACGTTGCCGGCGCGGTATTCCAGCGCGCCGTGATCGGTGATCTCGGTCGAGTTGGTATCGTCGACGACCGCCGTGCTGTGCGCGGCCGTGTAGCGCATGAAGTGCTGCCAGTCGCGCGGGGCGCCCGGATAGGTGCCGCAGTTCACGATGAGGCGTTCGTGCGCCGCGCTCATCTCGAAGGAGAGCGTGCCGGCATGGGCGATGCCGTCCATCCCGCGACCCGGCGGACTGCCGGCATCCGCGATCACCAGCGACGTGCCGGCCACGAGCCGCTGAAAGCCGCTGACCAGCGCCATGGTCGGTGCCGCCTCGCCCGAACCCGAACGGGCCAGCACGAGATCGATCATGCGACGGTCGCCCTCCCAGGTGCCGTTGAACAGCGCGAGGCCGCCATCGCCATGGCGGAAGAAGCGCAGCATCGGCGCCATGCGGTCGATGGCGGCCACCAACTCGGCGGGCGCCCGGCGCTCCGCCGAGGCCAGCGCGGCGCGGACATCGAGCAGATGACGCATCACGGTGAGCTGCAGGTGCGGCGCACGCTCGGCAACGATGCCGTCGTGCAGTACATAGCGCTTCACGAACTTCGCCAGCCGGGTCAGCGACTGGTCCAGGCCCTTCTCGAAATGCTTGCCGTCGCGGATGAAGGCGAGATCGGCGTAGATCAGCGCCTTCAGGACGGCGATGGCCTCGTGGCCGACCATGCCGCGGCGCGCGACGCGCCGCAGGTGGACGCGCTGGCGGGCAATCGAGAAGACGAAGCGCGCCGCGAAGCCCGGATCGGCCGCCGCGGCCATCCATTCGTAGTGGCGAATCCAGGCGACGATGCGCGCGGCAACCACGTCGCGCTTCCACGTCACCGGCGACCAGCGCCATTCCTTGTTGGTCCAGTCGTCGACCAGCCGGGCCGCCAGCAGGCCGGCTGCGGGATCGCCGCTGTCGCGCAGATCGCGCAGCCAGCCGAAGCCGTTCAGGGCATCGAGCCAGAGCGGCGACATGCCCTTTCTCTGCCAGGGCGGATCGTCCGAATCCGGCAGGACGGCGCCGGAGCTGCCGCAGGCGGCCAATTCGCCGGCCATGAGCAGCCTTTGACCCAGGACCGGGTCGCCAGGCCAGCCATCGGGGGCCACGGCGAAGAAGCTTTGGGGCGAATTGTAACCGAGCGTCAGGGAATAAAGGGACGAACCCAGGAACCAGCGGCCGAACCGGCGGCTTTGCTTGGCGGTCGATTTGGCGGCCGACTTGGCTGTCGGACGGGCCTGAACCGAACGGATTGGGCGGGCGCCGGGAACTAAAGGCTCCCCGGGCCGTCTTTCTGAGGCGACCAGCGTCATTCGTTTCGTTCTTTGGCCCGGACGCGTCTGCCCGGACGGTGGAGGGGTTCTGGATATTTTACCCTACGAAGGAGGCTATGGCGATGGGGTGCGAAACCCAGGTCCAGCTCCGAAACGGACCCCTTGACCGGCCCTTGAACCGGCCATTTGGCACACCAGATTCATACAATGGGAAGGCCTTATGGGATTCCCTGCCGCTCGCTCCTCGGAGGAGGGTCAATATGAGTCGTATGCCGATGTTCAATTCACCGTTGCTGCTGGGTTTCGACCAGCTTGAGCGCACACTGGATCGCTTGGCGAAAAATGCCGAAGGCTATCCACCCTACAATATCGAGCGAATCGGCGAGAATGGCCTGCGCATTACCTTAGCCGTCGCCGGCTTCACAGACGACGATCTGGTGATCGAACTGGTCGAAAACCAGCTGATGGTCCGCGGCAAGCAGGCCGATGAGGGCGACCGGGTCTATCTCCACCGCGGCATTGCCGCGCGTCAGTTTCAGCGGGCTTTCATGCTCGCCGACGGCATCGAAGTGACGGGCGCCCGTCTCGACAATGGTCTGTTGTCGATCGACCTGGTGCGCCCCGTTTTGGAGCCGCGCATCCGCACCATTCGTATCGACGGTGGCAGCGCCAAGGTTGGCGCTCCCGACAATACGATCGACATCACCGCGCGCCGCAGCCGTTGAACGGCGGACACGCGTTGATCGCTGCCAAGGAGGTAGCCATGGAAAACAACGAAGCTGCTTTCACTCCCCTCGCGGAAGAGGCTTTTCTCAGCCTCGGTTCGGAGCAGATCGCTTACGTGAAGGCGATCAACCTTCCGGACGGCGCACACGCCATCGGCATCTTCTCCGCCGACGGCAAGCCGATGGCGGCCGCGCCGTCGGTGGAAATCGCCCAGGCGCTGATCCGCCAGCACGAACTGGAACCCGCGCTGGTTCACTAAAATCGGATGGAGCGCGGGCTGCCTCAGGCAGCGGTCTGCGCTTGGATTGACTCGACGAGCAGTGCGTAGAGCGCGTCGGCCTTGTCGGTTGCCCTCAGCTTCTCGACGAGGCTGCGGTCGCGCAGCAACCGCGAAACGCGGGCCAATGCCTTGAGATGGTCTGCGCCCGCGCCCTCGGGGGTCACGAGCAGAAAAACGATATCTACCGGACGCTCGTCGATGGCGTCGAAATCGACAGGATGGGCCAGACGGGCAAACAAGCCGACCGGCTTGGGAACCGAAGCGAGCCGACCATGAGGGATGGCGATGCCGCCACCGATGCCGGTCGAGCCTAGACGCTCGCGCTCCAGCAGGCGGTCGAACAATTTGCGTTCGTCGATCTTGAAGACATTGGCAGCGCGGGCGGCCAGTTCGGCCAGGAGCGCTTTCTTGCCGGATGCCTTGACGCTTGCCAGAACGGCATCCGGGCCGGACAGCAAATCGGCAATTTCCACAACATCACCAATGGGTTAGCGGGCTCGAACTCGATTCGCCCCGCGAGGGGTGCGCCCCTATAGGCGCGTCCCCCGGGCGGGTCAAGGGAGGGTTCGCGGTACCGCCAGCCGGATCAATCGGCCGGGCCGGTCAACGCTTGGGCGGCGACGGCGGCATTCGGCACTACCGAGGGTGTCGGCCGACTCATGCCCAGCCGGCCCAACCGGCGACGCTCGGACGACGAGGGAATGCGCATCGCCTCGCGATACTTGGCGACCGTACGACGCGCGATCTCGATGCCCTCGCCCTTCAGCAGATCGACGATGCGATCGTCGCTGAGAGGCTGCCCCACCTTCTCGCTGCCCACGAGATGGCGGATGCGCGAGCGTACCGCTTCGGACGAGACGACGACGCCGGGCGTGCGTGCCGGCAATGCCGACGTGAAGAAGTACTTCAGCTCGAAGATGCCGCGCGGCGTGGAGATGTACTTGTTGGAGGTGACACGGCTCACCGTGCTTTCGTGCAGTTCGGTGGCGACGGCGATGTCGCGCAGCACCAGCGGCTTCAGTGCGCTGACGCCATGACGGAAGAAGCCGTCCTGCTGACGTACGATCTCGCGCGCAACCTTGAGGATGGTCGTGGCGCGCTGCTCCAACGTCTTCACCAGCCAGTTGGCCGACTGGAAACGCTCGGCGACGAAATCGCGATCGGCCTTGGCGCGGACACCCTTCATCAGGGTCGCGTGGTAGTTGCGGTCGACCAGGACCTTGGGCAAGGCGTCGGTGTTGAGTTCGATGTGCCAGCCTTCTTCGCCGGTCTCGGGATCCTTCGCGGCGGTCAAGTAGAGATCGGGCGCTACCGGCTGGATCGGCTCGTAGACAAAGGCCTGGCCGGGACGCGGATCGAGCGTGCGCAGCTCGGCCAGCATGTCGCGCAGATCCTCGTCGTCGACGCCGCAGCGCCGCCGCAACTGGCCGAGTTCACCGGCCGCGACGAGGTCGAGATTGTCGAGCAGCGCCTGCATCGCAGGATCGAGACGGTTGCGCTCCGCGAGCTGGGCGCCGAGGCACTCCGCGACAGTCCGCGCAAAGAGCCCGGCCGGCTCCATCTGACGCAGCCGCGTCCAGATCGCCTCGACGACGCCAATGTCGGTCGCGACGGCCTCGGCGACAGCCGCGGCGTCGAGGCGGCAGTAACCGGCTTCGTCGAGACCTTCGGCAAGCTTCAGGGCGATCCGCCGCTCCACAGGGTTCTTGAACATGAGTTCGAGCTGCTCGAGCACATGGACGGCGAGTGAAGGCTGGCGCTCGGCAACGAAATCCAGGGCATCAGGGGCGTCCTCGCGGGCACCCGTGCGGCTTGCAGTACCGTCGCCGCCACGATCGGCATACTCGCGCGTCCAGCGCTCATCGGCATCGGCCAGCGCCGGCGCTGCGGCCGACAGCGCTTCCGCCGTATCGCCCGCCGGCTCGGGAGCGGGCATTTCGATTTCGCCAGCCGGGCCTTCCTCGGTCGTCCCTTCGGAAAGCAGAGGGTTCTTTTCGAGCTCCTGCTGGATGAAGGCAGCCAGTTCCAGGTGCGAAAATTGCAGCAGCTTGATCGCCTGCTGCAGCTGCGGAGTCATCGCCAGGGCCTGGCGTGACGTGAGGATGAGACTCGGACCGATACGCATATGACCCCCACCCGGAGGTCACCGGACCTCCGACGATCAGTCTAATGCAAGAATCGTGCCAAAATCAGCACGAGTTCCATTTCAGTGCGCGAAAATATCCGTCTCCGGCCAGCCCGCCACGTCCAGCCGCGCACGGATGGGCAGGAATTTGAATGCCGCCTCCGCCAGCTCCCGCCGCCCCTCGCGCTCCAGAAGCACATCCAGCTTCGCCTTGAGGGCATGCAGATGCAGAACGTCCGACGCCGCATAGGCGAGCTGCTCGTCCGTCAGGGTCTCCGCCCCCCAATCGGACGTCTGCTGCTGCTTGGACAGGTCGACGCCCAGTAGTTCGCGGCAGAGGTCCTTGAGACCGAAGCGATCGGTGAACGTCCGCACCAGCCGCGCTGCGATCTTGGTGCAATAGACCGGCTCGCATCGCACGCCGAGCGCATACTCCAGGACGGCGATGTCGAAACGGCCAAAATGAAAGAGCTTCAGCACCTTCGGGTCGGCCAGCAGCGCCGCAAGCCTCGGCGCCTTGTGGGGCACCCCTTGAGGGCGGCGCGGGATCTGGACCAGATGGGCATTGCCGTCGCCGCCCGAGAGCTGAACCAGGCAGAGCCGGTCGCGATGCGGATTGAGGCCCATCGTCTCGGTGTCGATAGCCACGATCGAGCCGAACGAAAGGTCCGCCGGAAGGTCGCCGCGGTAAAGACTGATCGCCATCTATAGGGTATCCCGACTGCCCTGCATGGTGCCCAGGAGAAGACTCGAACTTCCACGCCTCTCGGCGCTAGTACCTGAAACTAGTGCGTCTACCAATTCCGCCACCTGGGCACGGCATGCGGGCTAGTGCGGGCGCTGAGTTAGGGCGAGGCCGCGCAGATGTCAACTACAGTGCCTTTGCGCCTTCTGTTTGTTGGGCTATAGGCAGCACCATGAGCATCAAGCAGGTCACGGTTTTTGGCGGCAGCGGCTTCGTTGGCCGCGCCATCGTGCGGGCACTGGCGCAGGAGGGATTGCAGGTCCGTGTGGCCTGCCGCCGCATCGAGCTGGCAGGGCGCACCAAGACCGCCGGCGACGTCGGGCAGATCACCGTGGTGCGCACCAACCTGCGCGTTCCGTCGTCCGTCGCGGCCGCCATCGTCGGCAGCCAGGCCGTGATCAATGCTGCAGGCATCCCATTCCAGCGCGGCCGCCAGCGCTATCAGGCGGTCCATGTGGCCGGCGCCCGCGCAATCGCCGAGGCGTCGCGTGCCGCGGGCGTACAGCGCCTGGTGCACATTTCCGGCATTGGCGCCGAGCATCGCAATTCGACGAACAAATACGTTCTGTCCAAGGTCGAGGCCGAGGACGCGATTGTCTCGGGCTTCGAGAGTGCCACGATCCTGCGGCCCAGCGTCGTGTTCGGGCCGGAAGACGTGATGTTCAATCGCCTCGCGCAGATTGCCGCCAAGGCGCCATTCCTTCCGGTCGTCGGCGACGGCCTGGCGAAGGTACAGCCGGTCTTCGTAAGCGACGTCGGCAGCGCCGCGGCGGCGGTCCTGGCCCGCCCCGACACCGTCAAGACCGTGTTCGAGCTGGGGGGACCGCGCGTCTACACCTATCGCGAGATCGCCGCGCTCACGCTGCGGGTGATCGACCGGCAGAAGCCGATCGTCGGCGTGCCGGCCGGCCTGATGAAGATCGCCGGGTTCTTCGCCGAATTTCTGCCCGTGCCGCCGCTGACCAGCGATCAGGTGAGCCTGCTCACGGTCGACAATGTCGCACGCCCGGGAGCCCCGGGATTGGCGGCGCTCGGGATCGAGCCGACGGCGGCCGAGGCCATTCTGCCGATGTACCTCGACCGCTACCGGCTCGGCGGCCGCTACAACCAGCACGCCCCCGCCTGATCGGCGGCATTTCTGCGCTTTTCCCGTGTGGGTATCCGCTGGCCTGAATTTATAGTCCTGTTTCGGAATTATAATCCACTTGGCCGAATCTCCCGATGGGATAGAATTCTTCCGCCGGCGCCTCACGATTCATAATAGGTCAATATTGTTGACTATTGTCGACGGACATGGTCTAAACAGATCAACAACGCAGTAAAGGCGCGGTCGGCGCGCCTCTTGTGTAATAAAATTTCACAATCTATCCGAGGGAGCCGGGAATGGCCGAAAGGATGCTGAAGTTCGTCGGAACGCCGCAAGCCATGCCCGACAAGCGGCCGGCTGCCGAGCGCCGTCGCGACTTCGACGAGATCTACGAGCGCTATGCCCGGGACAAGGCCGCCGAACAGGCGGCCCGCTGCTCGCAATGCGGCGTGCCCTTCTGTCAGGTGCACTGCCCGCTGCACAACAATATCCCCGACTGGCTGAAGCTCACCGCCGAAGGCCGCCTCGACGAGGCCTACGAACTCTCCTCGGCGACCAACAACTTCCCGGAGATCTGCGGCCGCATCTGCCCGCAGGACCGCCTTTGCGAAGGCAACTGCGTCATCGAGAAGGGCTTCGAGTCCGTCACCATCGGCGCGGTCGAGAAGTACATCACCGACACGGCCTGGGATCGCGGCTGGGTGAAGCCGATCCAGCCGCGGCGCGAGCGGCCGGAGAGCATCGGCATCGTCGGCGCCGGCCCCGCGGGCCTCGCCGCCGCCGAGCAGCTGCGCCGCAAGGGCTACCAGGTCGCGGTCTACGACCGCTACGACAGGGTCGGCGGCCTGCTGATCTACGGCATCCCGAACTTCAAGCTCGAGAAGGAGATCGTGCAGCGCCGCGAGAAGCTCCTGCGCGACTCCAAGGTCACCTTCCACCTGAACTGCGAGGTCGGCCGCGACGTTGCGCTCGAAGAGCTGCGCGACCGCCATCAGGCCGTGCTGATCGCAACCGGCGTCTACAAGGCGCGCGACATCGCCGCGCCCGGCGTCGGCCTCACCGGCATCGCCGCCGCTCTCGACTACCTCACCGCCTCCAACCGACACGGCCTCGGCGAAATGACCGCCGCGTTCGAATCCGGCCTGCTCGACGCCAGGGACAAGAACGTCGTGGTGATCGGCGGCGGCGACACGGCGATGGATTGCGTGCGCACCGCCGTCCGCCAGGGCGCCAAGTCGGTGAAGTGTCTCTATCGCCGCGACCGCGCCAACATGCCGGGCTCGCAGCGCGAGGTGAAGCACGCGGAAGAAGAGGGCGTGGAGTTCGTCTGGCTCTCCGCTCCGCAAGCCTTCCTCGGCAAGGATGCCGTGAGCCACGTCCGCACCGTGCGCATCCACCTCGGCATGCCCGACGCCTCGGGCCGCCAGACGCCGCAGGAGATTCCCAACAGCCACTTCAACATCGAGGCCGACCTCGTGTTGATGGCGCTGGGTTTCGACCCCGAAGACCTGCCGGCGATGCTGGCCGCGCCCGACCTCGGCGTGACCGGCTGGGGCACGCTCAAGATCGACTGGCGCAGCATGATGACCAACCTCGACGGCGTGTTCGCCGCCGGCGACATCGTGCGCGGCGCCTCGCTGGTGGTGTGGGCGGTGCGCGACGGCCGCGACGCCGCCGAGCGCATCCACGCCTACCTGACGACCCGGACGCAAGCGGCGCAGCGCATCGCAGCGGAGTGAACAACCGATGCTGACGCTCTACGACTTCATGGACTCCGGCAACGGCTACAAGGTGCGGCTCGTGCTGGCCGCGCTCGGCCTGCCCTACACGCTGATCGAGTGCGACATCCTGAAGGGCGAGACGCGCACGCCGGAATTTCTGGCGCGCAATCCCAACGGCCGCATCCCGACCCTGCAGCTCGAAGACGGATCGTTCCTGGCCGAGTCGGGCGCCATCGTCTGGTACCTGGCCGACGGCACGCCGCTCGCGCCCAAGGACCGCAAGGCGCGGGCCGAGACGCTGCAATGGATGTTCTTCGAGCAGTACAGCCACGAGCCCCACGTCGCCGTGGCGCGCTTCTGGAAGCACTACCTGCCCAAGCTCTCGCCGCTGCAGGAGATGGACCTGCCGAACCGCATGAAGGGCGGCTATGCCGCGCTCGACATCATGGAGACGCATCTCGCGACGCGACGCTTCTTCGTCGACGAGCGCTATGGCCTCGCGGACATCGTGCTCTACGCCTACACGCACGTCGCGCACGAGGGCGGCTTCGACCTGTCGAACCATGCGAGCATCAACGCCTGGATGGCGCGGGTCGCCGGCCAGCCCAGGCATGTCACCATCAGTCACAAGAATTGAACCGAGGGAGAAGACAATGCCGATGATCAACGTCCAGATGTTCGAGGGCCGCACGATCGAGCAGCGCCGAAAACTG
>Ga0209792_1001188_pt1 | contig 13538 bp, 12 predicted proteins | sample EBPBio142005_DNA_FD_185860 | JGI IMG/M metagenome (GOLD analysis project Ga0209792, IMG submission 185860) | Wastewater treatment Type I Accumulibacter community from EBPR Bioreactor in Madison, WI, USA - Reactor 1_6/14/2005_ DNA (SPAdes)... | ecosystem: Engineered > Bioreactor > EBPR >... | reverse complement strand
TGGCCGGACTCCCGCTTTGGGGACAATCAACGCCGCGACGGCTTCGCCCCACTTCTCATGCGGCACGCCGATCACTGCCGCCATCGCGACATCGGGATGCGAGGAAAGTACGTCCTCGACTTCACGCGGGAAGATGTTGAAGCCGCCGCTGACGATCATGTCCTTCTTGCGATCGACGATGTAGAGGTAGCCGCGCTCGTCGGCGCGTGCGATGTCGCCGGTGTGCAGCCAGCCGCCCTTGAAGGTCTCGGCGGTTTGCTCCGGCCGCTTCCAGTATTGCTCCATCGCGTGCGGCGCCCGCACGCAGATCTCGCCCGCCTCGCCTGGTTTCACCTCTTCGTTGTCCTCGTCACGCAAGGTGACACTGCACGAAGCGATGGGAAATCCGCAGGATGCAAAGAGCTCGGGCCGCGCGACGTCATGGTCGGCCTTGCGCAGCACACTCACCGGATAGCATTCGGTCTGGCCATAGAGCTGACTGAACACGGGACCGATGCGCTCCAGGCCCTCGACCAGCCGCGTCGGCGACATCGGTGAAGCGCCATACAAGATCAATTCCAGCGAGGAGAGGTCGGTTTTCTCCAGCTTGGGATGATCCAGCATCACATAGATCATCGTCGGCACCATGAGCGTGAAGTTGATCCTTTCGCGCTCAATGGTCGCCAGGAATTTCTCGGGATCGAAGCCCTTCAGCAGATGGATCGTGCCGCCTTTCAGCAGCGCGGGCAGCACCTTGGTCCCGGATACGTGCGTGATCGGCGCCGCCGCGAGATAGCGCGGCACATCCGGGAATTCGAAGTCGGCGGCGATCGAAATGGCGGAAGCGGCCGTCGAACGGTGGCGGCGAATCGCGCCCTTCGACTTGCCCGTGGTGCCGCCGGTGTAGTTGATGATGGCGTAGTCGTCGGCATCGGTGAGGTCGACGGGGCTCGCCTCCCCTGCCTTCTCGGCTGCCGCCATGACGTCCCGACCGAAATCGGCCCGACCCATCGTGAGGACAGTCGCCAATCGATCGGCCGCCTTAACCGCGAGTTCACCACCGCGTTCGGCGTGACTCCGCGGATCGACGACCAATGCCGTCGCTCCGGAATCCTCGATCACGTCGAGATGATCGGCGAGAGCGCCCAGGGGATGCAGCCAGGTGACGACGAGGCCCAACCCTTGCGCGGCGACACCGGCGCACCAGGTTTCCGCGCTGTTGGCACTGAGGAAGGCCACCGTCTGCCCCTTGACGAGGCCTGCCGCGGCCATGGCGGCCTGCAGCCTGCCGATGAGCGACAGGGCGGCGCGATAGGTGAGGCTGCCGCCATCCCAGACAAAGGCCATGCGGTCGGGGAAACGCGCCAGCGCGCGCAGGGTCATCGTGGTGGCGGTCGGCGCCTGGGCGATATCGTCGTTCACTTGGCATTCCCTCGCGATTTCACGGCCGGCTTCCATCGGCTCTTTGATTGTCGGAGTGTAGGCGTCCTGCTCAGGGAGCAAAATTGCGTTTGAGCGTCGCGATCAAGTTCGCACGCAGCGGCAGCAGGTCGACATGGTCGGGATCGACCAGCCATTGCGCGACGATGCCGCGTACCGAAGACAGGATCAGGATCGACCAGGCCCTGGGATCGATGTTGCGACGAATCTCGCCGTTGGCGATGCCCGCGCGGATAGCGCCTTCGATTTCCTCGACCGATTCGCGGTTGAGCCGGGCAATTGTCTGAGCCAGCGGAGGTTTGTGCAAAGCGCCCGCCAGGACCGTATGCAGGGCCAGCAGCATGGTTCGGTCGGTGTCGCAGGCGCCGATGTAGAAGTCGATGCCGGCGATCAGATTGGCGAGGCCTCGGCGACGCTGGTCGACGCGGGTCCGCAGCCCCGTAGAGAACCATTCGCGAATGTGATCGGCGACCGCCGACAGGAGATCGGCCTTCGATCCGAAATAGTGAGCCGGCAGACCGCGGCTGTAGCCCGCGGCCTCGCCGGCATCGGCCAGCGTGAATTCATCGAGACCTTTCTCGGCCACGAGCCGGACAGCCGCGTCGAGGATCAGGCGCTCGGCTTCCTCGCGCCTCTCCGCCTGGGTGCGTCGTCGCCTTGGAGAGACAACCGGGGCCACCGCCGTCATCCGAAATCCCTTGCTGCTTGACAGCATCGTCTCAGATATTTATTTGCTGATCAACAAATATATTAGAGGAAGCGACGATGCATCAGGCTCCGACCTACAGCGCCGATCACGAGCAGTTCCGCACCACCGTTCGTCGCTTCATCGACAAGGAGATCGCGCCCCACCACGCGCAATGGGAAAAGGACGGCATCGTAAGCCGCGACCTCTGGCGCAAGGCGGGCGCGGCCGGCCTGCTGCTGACCGACATCCCCGCCGAGTATGGCGGCGGCGGCGCGGATTTCCTGACGATCAACGTCATGGCCGAGGAGATGGCGCGCGGTGTGTACTCGGGGCCGGGCTTCCGCGTGCATTCCGACATCGTCTCCCGCTACATCCTCCACTACGGCAGCGAGGAGCAGAAGCAGAAGTGGCTGCCCCGCATGGCGACCGGCGACGTCGTGGGCGCCATCGCCATGACCGAACCCGGCACCGGCAGCGATCTACAAGGGGTGCGCACGGTGGCGATGCGCGACGGCGACGACTACGTGATCAGCGGCCAGAAGACCTTCATCACCAACGGTCAGCATGCCGACCTGATCATCGTCATCTGCAAGACCGACAGCTCGGTCGGCGCCAAGGGCGTCACCTTGATCCTGGTCGAAGGCGACCGCCCGGGCTTCAGCCGCGGCCGCAACCTCGAGAAGATCGGCCTCAAGGCGCAGGACACGTCCGAGCTCTTCTTCGAGGGCGTGCGCGTGCCCGTAACCAACCGGCTAGGCGACGAGGGTCGCGGCTTCATCTACCTGATGCAGGAGCTACCGCGCGAACGGCTGCTGATCGGCATCGGCGCCGTCGCCGCCATGGAAGCGGTGCTCGGCTGGACCCTGGACTACGTCAAGGAGCGCAAGGCCTTCGGCAAGGCGATCATCGACTTCCAGAACAGCCGCTTCAAGCTCGCCGAGGTCAAGACCGAGGTGAAGATCGCCCGCACATTCCTCGACCACTGCACGGCACTGCATCTCGAGGGCAAGCTCGACGTCCCCACCGCCGCCATGTGCAAGTACTGGCTGACCGAGACCTACGGTCGCGTCGTCGACACCTGCCTGCAGCTTCACGGCGGCTACGGTTACATGTGGGAATATCCGATCGCCCGCGCCTACGCCGACGCCCGCGTCGCGCGCATCTACGGCGGCGCCAACGAGATCATGAAAGAGATCATCGGCCGCAGCCTCTGAACGGAGGGCTCATGGATACGCTGCTGAAGCCTACGCTCTACACACCGGATGGGGCATTGCTGGGTGGCCGTTGCCCTTGCGGCCACGTCTTCTTTCCCATGCAAGGCCATGGCTGCGAAGTCTGCGGCCGCCATGGCGCCGACCTCAAGCCCATGACGCTCGCGGGTCGTGGCAAGCTCCTTTCCTCGACTGTCGTGCATCTCCATGCCGACAAGGCACGAACCGCGCCCTTCACCGTCGGCAAGATCGCCCTCGCCGATGGGCCGGTCGTGCGGACCTTGCTCGTCGACACGGTGCAGCAGATTGCCCCCGGCACGGAGATGGCGACGGCACTCGTCCCGGTCGGAATCGGCGACGACGGCACGACGATCCTCGACCTGCGATTCAGGCCGGAGCGCTGACCATGGCCAGGACATTGAAGGACCTGCGTCCCGTCTATGTGGTCGGCGTCGGCTGGCACCGCTACCAGAATCCCAGCGACACGCCCTACGTTACGCTGGGCGTCACGGCGATCCGCGAAGCGCTGGCCGATGCCCGCATCGCATGGCCATCGGTGGAATCCGCCTACGTCGCCACCGCCCTGCTCGGCATGGCGTCGGGTCGGCCGATGCTGCGCCATCTCGGCGCCACCGGCATCCCCCTCTCCCATGTCGAGAATGCGTCGGCCTCGGGTTCGACGGCTTTCCGTCAGGCCTGCATCGAGGTGGCGGGCGGCCTCGTCGACGTATCGCTGGCGGTCGGCGTCGACAAGCGCAATCCGGTACGGCGCGACAACACCGGCATGGACAACCTTGCCGAGGACGCGATCGCGCAGTTCACGCATTTCTCGCTGCTGACCAACGAGTATGCCTACCGGCACAAGGTTAGCTTCGAGGACATCGCCCGCGTCGCGGTCAAGAACCACCGCAACGGCGCCAGAAACAGGAACGCGCAGCGGCAACAGGAACGGTCCCTCGACGAAGTATTGGGAGGCAAGAAGGTCGCCGGCTCCCTGACCGCTCTGCAATGCACGCCCGTAGGCGAAGGTGCCGCCGCCGCAATCGTGGCGTCGGAGGACGGCATCAAGCAGCTCGGCATCGATCCCAATCGCGCGATCCGCGTGATCGGTTCGACGGCGCGCAGCGAACGGGTCTACGCGGCAGGCCTCGGCTTCGATGCCGTGCTGACCAAGGAGACGACGGCTGTCGCCCTGCAGGAGGCGCAAGTGTCGCCGCAGGACCTCGACATCATTGAGCTGCACGACGCCTTCACCGTCGAGGAACTGCACTACATCGAGAATATCGGCCTCTGCCCCGAAGGGCAGGGCGTTCATCTCCTCAAGGAAGGCGCGCTCGATATCGGCGGGCGTTGCGCCGTCAATCCGTCGGGAGGCCTCATCGCCATGGGCCATCCCATCGGCCCGACCGGCATCGGCCAGATCGGGGAGATTACCCTGCAGCTCCGCGGTGAAGCGGGCACCCGCCAGCACCCGAACGCCCGGACCGGCCTTGCCCACATGGTGGGCGTCGGCGCCGTTTGCTACGTCCACCTGCTGCAGCGGCCGTAGCTGCCGCGCCTATCCCTTCTTGGCGGGATGCACCTTGATCCAGTGGCGTGCAATCTCCTCGCGGGTCGCCACCCAGACCTTGGGCTTCGAGGCGACATAGTCGAGGAAGCGCGCCAGGGTCGCGGCACGGCTCGGCCGGCCGGCAAGCCGGCAATGCAGGCCGACCGACGTCATCTTGGGGCTCGTTGCGCCCTCGGCATAGAGCACGTCGAAACTGTCCTTCATCGCCTGCAGCCAGCCGTCGCCCGAACTGAAGCCCGGCGCCACGCTGAACTTCATGTCGTTGACTTCGAGCGTGTAGGGAATGACGAGGTGAGGCGTTTTACCGACGCTCACCCAGTAGGGCAGGTCGTCGGCATAGGAATCGCTCGAATAGAGGAAGCCGCCATGCTTGATGACGGCCGCGAGCGTGTGCATGCCGAAGCGGCCCGTATACCAGCCGACCGGCGCCTTGCCGGCCGAAGCAGCGATGGCCTTCACCGCTTTCTTCATGTGGTCGAGTTCCTGCTCGAACGTGAAATCCTTGTAGTTGATCCAGCGCCAGCCATGGCTTGCGACCTCGTGGCCGGCCTCGGCCATCGCCTTGCCGGCCGCCGGATTGAGTTCCAGGGCACGACCGACCGCCCAGGACGTGAACCGCATGTCGCGCTCCTTGAATAGCCTCAGGATGCGCCAGAAGCCGGCCCGACTGCCATATTCGTACATCGACTCGGTCGAGAGATCGCGTGCGCCCACGAACGACGCGCCGCCCGGCGTCTCGGTCAGGAAGACCTCCGACCCGGCGTCGCCGTTCAAAACCGTGTTCTCCCCGCCCTCCTCGTAGTTCAGCACGAAGCTCACGGCGACGCGGGCATCGCCCGGCCACTGGGCGTGCGGCGGGTTGGGGCCATAGCCAATCAGATTTCGCTCAAGGTGATCGTGCATTGGGAGCCCCGGAGAATGCCGACGATTGAAGCCCGACTATGGCGCGGCTATAGCTCGCGCGACAAGCACGAGGAGGCGAGATGAGCGCAGCAGGCGCAGTGCGCGAAGACCGTCTGTGGCAGCGGCACGTCGACATGGCGAAGCTGGGCGGCACGCCCCGGGGTGGCGTGAACCGTCAGGCCCTATCGCCCGAAGACGCGGCCGCCCGCAACCTGCTCGCTTCGTGGGCAAAGGCGCGCGGCTTTTCGATCTCGACCGACGCCATCGGCAATCTCTTCGTGCGCCGCGAGGGCAGCGACCCCAGAGCGTTGCCCGTGCTGAGCGGCTCGCACATGGACAGCCAGCCGACCGGCGGCCGGTTCGACGGCATGTACGGCGTGCTGGCGGCGTTCGAAGCACTGGAAGCGCTGGAAGATGCCGGCGTGAAGACCAAGCGGCCGGTGCTGGCCGTGGCCTGGACCAACGAGGAAGGCTCTCGCTTCCAGCCCGGCGCCATGGGGTCGGCCGTCTTCGCCGGCCACAACAAGCTCGACGAGATGCTCGCGGTGAAGGACTGGAAAGGCGTCGTGCTGAAGGACGCCCTGGCCGACACCCTGAAGGCCGCGCCGGCACCGATGCGCGAGGGCAAGCCCGGCTTCCCGCTCGACGGATATGTCGAGGCACATATCGAGCAGGGCCCGCGCCTCGAGAACGAAAGGAAGACCATCGGCGTCGTCACCGCCATCCAGGGCAGCCGTCGTTACATCGTCGAGACGCTGGGCGAGGAAGCGCATGCCGGCACCACGCCGCGCGCTGCCCGCAAGGACGCCTTTGCCGCCGCCCTTCGCATCGCCCAGGCGATGTACGAGGCGACCACCGACAAGGACGACACCTTGCGCTTCACCATTGGCCGGGTGGATGTCGGCCCCGGCTCGCCCAACACGGTGCCGGGCAAGACCAGCTTCACCATCGACATGCGCCATCCTTCCGATGCTGTGCTCGACGCTTACGAGAAAAAGCTCCGCGAGATCGTGGCAACCAAAGGGGCGCCCTGCCCTGCCAGCATCGAGCGTGTCACCGCCGTCCCGCCGACCGACTTCGCGCCAATGGTGATCGACCTGGTGCGCGCCAAAACCAATACGCTGGGTCTTTCCAACATGGATATGCCGTCCGGTGCCGGCCACGACGCCATGCACATCGCCCGGCTCTGCCCGACCGGCATGATCTTCGTGCCGTGCGAGCGTGGCATCAGCCATAACGAGATCGAGAACGCGACCCCTTCCGACCTCGCCGCCGGTGCGCGCGTGCTGGTCGAGGTACTGACCGAACTGGCCAACCGCTAAGGAACATTCGATGTCGAAGAAGATGCAGTCCGAGCTTGTCGCGATCCTGTCCGATCTGATCGCCCTGCCGAGCCCCTACCCGCCTGGCACTTCGGTCGAAATCTGTGCCTACACCGCCAGGCGCCTGAAGAAGGCGGGCTACAAGGTCGAAATCGTGACCAAGGCCAAGGGTGTCGACAATGTCGTGGCGCGCCTGAAAGGCAAAGGCAAAGGTCCGGTCATCGCCTTCAATGCCCATGTCGACACGGTGGGCGTGGGCGAACGCGCCAACTGGAAGAGCGATCCCTATAAGGCGCTGGTCAAGGGCGGCCTCGTCTACGGTCTGGGCGCGGGCAACTGCAAGGGCAGCATGGCGGTCCAGATCTGGCTTGCCGAGGAGATCGCGCGGCGCGGCGGACCGGCCAAGGGCGAGCTGATCTTCACCTTCGTGGCCGACGAGGAGAATCTCGGTCCCAACGGCATGGAGCATCTGCGCAAGAGCGGCAAGGTACGGCCCGACGCGCTGATCCTGGGCGCCCAGACCGAGAACAACATGATCGTCGCCGAGCGCGGCGTGATGTGGGCCCAGATCACGACCAAGGGCCGCGCCGCCCATGCCGGCAACCCGGCGGCGGGCGACAACGCCATCCTGCGCATGATGCGTCTCGTCGGTGCGTTGCAGTCCTACTACGACAAGGCCCTGGCGCGGCGTGTCTCGGGCGCCATGAAGTCGACCGTGAACATCGGTATGTTCCATGGCGGCCACAACACCAACGTCGTGCCCTCGGCCTGCACAGTCGAGATCGACCGCCGCCTGCTACCCGACGAAAAGGTGAAAGACGCCTTCAAGGAACTGAAGCGCGTCGTCGACGGCGTGGGTGAGCCGAAGGCGATGGTTCAGGTCGAGTTCCTGACCGGCACCAACGGCTTCTTCGCGCCCGAGAATGGCGCGGCCGTCGGCGCCTTCGAAGCCGCCGTAAAGGCCCATAGCCGCCGCAAGGTGAAGTTCCTCAATGCCACCGGCGTCAGCGATGGTCGCTACTATGCCGACGACGGCATCGAGATCATCAACTTCGGACCGGGCTCGGGCGTCCAGGGGCACGCCGCCAACGAGAGCGTGCCCATCGCCGAGATGGTCGATGCGGCCGAGATCCAGATGGATGTCGTGCAGCGCCTGCTGGGCTGACGCCTACAGCTTGCGGACTGGTACTAGCGGGCTGGCGTCTCGACGATCAGCCCGACCAGGCGCCGCACGATCGGCATCACCACGAGCAGGGTCGGAAAGGCCACGACCCAGGACAGGCCCCAGGCGCTCATCCAAGTGCCGGCAAAGGTCGGGGCAAGTCCAATACTGCGCGCTGTCGCGATCCCAGAAACGACGAAGGTCATGACGATAGACAGCAGGAACGGCAGGACGAGACCGGCGTAGCGCGACGGCAGGCGTCGGTAAGAAAACGAGGAATGCTTGCTCACGATTGAAGGTCTCACTGTAGGTCGCCGGCCGCGCTGCATCCGCCGGAAAGACCGGCTACCCAGCCGAGAACCGGGTCAAGATGCGTTGCCTGACGTGAGACGCTTACGATCTTCGCAGTGAAGACGGAGGCTAACTAAGCACCTTGCGAGCGATTCGCAAGTAGGAAAATTCCATCAACGCCCCAAAGACTGCAGCCATCGCTCGAAGTCTTGAGCCGCGGTCCGCAGGGGATCGAAAGGATCCGACGAGCGAGCTGCGCCTGACGCGCGTGCAGGTCGTGCGGTGCGCTGGACAACTTGTGGTGCAACAACCTCGGGCGCGGGGTCCTGGCGAAGCTGTTCCAGCAACTGGCGGTCGATCGTGCCGGTCTGCGGTAATTCCCTGTTCTGCTGGTAGTGCATCATGGCGGCCTGGGTTGCTGGGCCAGCGATTCCATCGAGAGGTCCCGGGTTGAAGCCGAAAGCACGCAACCTCGCCTGGATGTCCCTGACTTCATCTCTCTGCAATGGTGGCTCCTCCGCATCGCCGATCGGCGGAGGCAATGCCTTTTCAGGTTCCAGAGTGGTTTTCGCCGGCGCCAGGTCGAGGCTGGACTGTGGGTCGAGAACGGCCCACGGGTCGAGAACGGCCTTGGCAGCCAGGGGCGGGGTCGCGGGCAGCAAACTCCTTGCCGGCTCCTGTATCTGCTCCACGGCCGCCACCTGGGCAGGCTTCGCAGGCGCCGTCGACGCGCGCGGCTGCGGACGATCAAACGGCGAGGCAATGAGGACGACGGCTCCGGTGATGCTGACCGTAAGAGCCACGCCACCGACTGCCTTCAGGATCGTCTTCAGTTTGTGGGTACGTTCGGCGTCGTACGCATGGAGTGCGGCTTTGCGGGCCTCCGCAGTGGCGCGCGAATCCGATCGTCCAGCCGCCCGTTCGCCCAAGTGCCGGGACAAGCCTTCGAGGGATTGCTTGAAATCCTCGTCGACCGGGCCGTCCAGCTCCTTGAGCAGCTTGCGTGCAGACCGTCGGGCCCGTTCCGGCTCCGACCCTATTTCACCCGTCCCATCGGGTTTGCCCGTCCCATCGGGCCTGCCTTGATCACCCCTCATCTCGCCACCCCGCAACGCTTCCCTTCTCTGAGGGCTCGACTGTTGCTGAACAACGGCGCAGCAGTGCGAATGGTGCCGTGACCAATCGGAGACTTTTAGCGGGCACTGCGTTTGCTCTCGCACGACTTGCTTTTCGGGCCGCGAGTTGAGACTCCGGCCTCCGCATGGCACCGTACCGACAAGGGAGTTAGCCATGCCGTTCCATGAAAAGCGCGATGTCCGCATCCACTACAAAGAGGCGGGCACGGGGTTTCCCTTGCTGATCATTCCCGGCGGCGGGCTGAACTCGACAATCGCCGGCCTTGCCGCGACCCATCCGTTCGACGCCATGGAAGCATTCAAAGGCGAGTACCGCTGTATCGTAGCGGACTTGCGCAATGCCGGCGGCGGCCAGTCCTCGGGACCGCTCGAAGTCGACCGACCGTGGGATTCCTACACCGACGACCATCTTGGTCTAATGGACTACCTTGGTATCGATAAGTTCATGGTGCTGGGCTATTGCATCGGCGGCCCTTTCATCTGGAACCTGCTGAAGCGGGCGCCCGATCGCGTCGTCGCCGGCGTATTGACCCAACCTTCCGGCCATCGACCGGAACTGCCCGACCAGTTCTTCACCAACAACATGAACGCCTGGGGACCGGCCCTCGTCGCCCGTCGGCCCGAGATCACGATGGCGACGGTCGAGGCATTTCTGGCGAAGATGTACCGTGCCAACCCCGACTTCGTTTTCACCGTGACCCGAGACTTTGCACGCGCCTGCCGGACGCCGCTGCTGATCCTGCCAGACGACATCCCGCCACATCCCTATGCCGTCGCGATGGAGTCGGCGATGCTGGCGCCCAACGCGCAGGTCAGCCTCTATCCGTGGAAGGATACGAAGGAGAAGATCCCGCTGGCATTGCGGCACATCAGGACGTTCCTGAAGGCGAACCGACCGCCGGCATAGGCTACGCCGTCTTCTGCGCCGCCAGTCCGAGCTTGCTGATGGTCTGTTCGCGCATCACGAATTTCTGGATCTTGCCCGTGATCGTCATCGGAAACTCGGGCACGAACTCGATGTAGCGCGGGATCTTGTAGTGAGCGATCTGGCCCTTGCAGAATTCTCGAATCTCCTCGGCCGTCGCCGTCTCGCCGTCCCGCAGCTTGATCCAGGCACAAACCTCCTCGCCATACCTCTGATCCGGCACGCCGATCACCTGCACGTCCTGCACCTTGGGATGGCGATAGAGGAACTCCTCGATCTCGCGCGGGTAGACGTTCTCGCCGCCGCGGATCACCATGTCCTTGAGGCGGCCGACGATATTGACGTAGCCCTGCTCGTCCATGATCGCGAGATCGCCGGTATGCATCCATCCGGCGTCGTCGACAGCTTCTTTCGTTTTGGCCTCGTCGTTCCAGTAGCCCTTCATGACCGAATAGCCGCGGGTGCAGAACTCGCCCGTCTCGCCGCGCGGCACAGCCTTTCCTTCGGCATCGACGATCTTGATCTCGATATGCGGCAGGACCTGCCCCACGGTCGAGACGCGCCGCTCGACCGGATCGTCGGTGGCGCACTGGGTCGACACCGGCGAGGTTTCCGTCATGCCGTAGGCGATCGTGACTTCGCCCATGTTCATCTGGCTCTGCACGCGCTTCATCACCTCGATGGGACACGGCGAGCCCGCCATGATGCCCGTGCGCAGGCTCTTGAGATCGAACCTGGCGAACTCCGGATGATCGAGCTGGGCGATGAACATCGTCGGCACGCCGTAGAGCGCCGTGCAGCGCTCCTCGGAGACCGCCTGCAGCGTCGCCAGCGGATCGAAGGCCTCGGACGGGTAGACCATCGTCGAACCGTGCGTCAGGCAACCCAGATTGCCCATCACCATGCCGAAGCAGTGGTAGAGCGGCACCGGAATGCAAAGCCGATCCTCGGGCGTGAGCTTCAGCCCCTCGCCCACGAAGTAGCCGTTGTTCAGGATATTGTGGTGGCTGAGCGTGGCGCCCTTGGGATAGCCGGTCGTGCCCGACGTGAACTGGATGTTGATCGCGTCGTCGAACTGCAGCTTGGGCGCGAGATCGGCGATCCTGGCCTTCTCGGCATTGCCTCCGGCCTTCGCGACGTCGTCGAAGTTCAGCATGCCCGGCGTCTTCTCGGTGCCCAGCCGCACGACGTGCTTGAGGTGCGGAAGCTTCCTGTCCTTCACGAGGTCCTGGACGATCTCCAGGTAGTTCGAGGTCTTGAGCGCCGGCGCGAGGATCAGCGCTTTGCACTCGACCTTGTTCATCGCGTATTCGAGTTCGGCACGCCGGTAGGCCGGATTGACATTGACCAGCACCAGCCCGGCCTTGGCGGTGGCGAACTGCGCCAGGGTCCATTCCGACGTGTTGGGCGACCAGATGCCGACCCGGTCGCCGCGCTCCAGGCCTAACGTCAGCAGCCCGGCGGCGAGATCGTCGACCCGTCGCCCCAGCTCACCCCAGCTCCAGCGCACGTTCTGGTGACGAACCACCAGCGCTTCCCGGTCTCGATAGGTCTCGACGGTGCGATCGAAGTAGGCGCCGATGGTCTCGCCGATCAGCTTCTTGTCGGAAACGCCGTGGTCGTAGGAAATCTGGGTCATGTTCATGGCTCGAACCTTAAACAGGCCCGGCCCTGCCCTCAATTGCAGCCGTCAATTGTTTCGCGGCGGCTTGCTGCCGGGGATCGGATCGCCGCTGTCGCGTTCCTGCACGGCTTGGTGGAAGCCCTTCTCTTCGGCCCGCTGCTTGAACCAGACCCCCTCCGGCGAATGGCGGGTCATGCCGTCGAACAGCGTCGCCAGGGTCTGGGTCGTTCGCATCCCCATATTCTCGAAGGCGCTGTTGATGGCGGTCTTCTGCATCCAGAGCTGGTTCTTCGGCACGCCTTTCATCCGGTCCGCAAGTTTTTGCACTGCAGCATCGAGCTCTGCGGCCGGCACGGCCTGGGTGACGAGACCGATCCGCTCCGCTTCCCGGCCATCGATCAGGTCGCCCGTGAAAAGCAGACGCTTGGCCCGCTCCGCGCCGACCCGATAGACCCACATCATCGTGGTCGGGCAGCCCCAGACGCGGGCGGGCGGATAGCCGATCTTCGCCTCCTCGGCCATCACCACCAGATCGCAGGACAGCGCAATGTCGCTGCCGCCGGCGACGGCGTAGCCGTGGATCTTGCAGATCGTCGGCTTGTAGCTCCGCCACAGCGACTGAAAGCACTGCGTATTGTGGTCCATGAGCTGGAAGTCGATGAACGGGTCCCAGGGCATCTCCTGGCTGCCGCCGGTGCCGCGCGGACGCTCGGCGGCGTTCTTCAGGTCATAGCCGGCGCAGAAGGCGCGCCCTGCGCCCTGCAGGACGATGACATGGACGAGATCGTCGCGGTTGGCTTCCTCGACCGCGGCCCGAATCTCGTCGGGCATCTCCCGGGTGATGGCATTCAGCCGGTCCGGCCGATTGAGGGTGATGGTGGCGACACGGTCGTCGCGACTGTAGCTGAGTGTCTGGTAGGCCAAGGCTCTCTCCTTCTTCACTCAATTAATCTCGCGCCAGCGCCGCCGGGCAAGCCGCTAGGCTGGGGCCATGAAACTCGAATTCACCACCGTCGACGTCTTCACCGACCGCCAGTTCGGCGGCAATCCGCTGGCCGTCGTCACCAATGCGCAGGGTCTGTCGACCGAGCGCATGCAGGCCATCGCTGCCGAGTTCAACCTCGCGGAAACGACCTTCGTGCTGCCGCCGAAGGACCCAAAGCATACGGCAGAGGTGCGCATCTTCACGCCCAAGGCCGAGATGCCCTTCGCCGGCCATCCCAATGTCGGTACCGCCTTCGTCCTGGCGAGAGCCGGCGTGACCTACGGCAAGCCGGTTACCGGCGA
>Ga0209792_1001185_pt1 | contig 13589 bp, 14 predicted proteins | sample EBPBio142005_DNA_FD_185860 | JGI IMG/M metagenome (GOLD analysis project Ga0209792, IMG submission 185860) | Wastewater treatment Type I Accumulibacter community from EBPR Bioreactor in Madison, WI, USA - Reactor 1_6/14/2005_ DNA (SPAdes)... | ecosystem: Engineered > Bioreactor > EBPR >... | reverse complement strand
ACGCCACGAATCGCAGATTTGAAAGTGAACAGGAAAGTCAATGAAATCAACGATCTACCAACACCACCTCCGCGCCAGTGCTAGCTTTTCGTACCGTCACTTATTGCACTGAAAACGAGGAGACCCCTGTGCGAGCGCAGCTTTGGTTTTGACACGGCGGTGGCCACGGTCGCCGATGCGCTACACCGGGTGGAAAGCACTGGCAACAGCCACCACCGGGTGATGATCGTCGAGACCATGGGCCGCCACGCGGGCTGGCTGGCCCTGGAGGCCGGCATTGCCGGCGCGGCCGACGTGATCCTGCTGCCCGAGATCGACTACGACCTGCAAGCCGTGGCGGCACGCTGCCAGGAGCGCGAAAAGCGCCAGCGCTACACCATCATCTGCATCGGCGAGGGCGCCAAGCAGCGCGGCGGCAGCCTCACCGAACGCGAACGCGTGGCGCATAGCCCCGACCCGGTGCGCCTGGGCGGCGTGGGCCATGTGCTGCGCCAGCAACTGCAGCCGCACCTGAAAAGCGAAGTGCGCACCACCGTGCTGGGCCATGTGCAGCGCGGCGGCGACCCCACCCCTTTCGACCGCGTGCTGGCCACGCGCTTTGGCCACCACGCGGCGCAACTGGTGATCGCCGGGAAATTTGGCCGCATGGTCACGCTGCAAGACGGCCGCATCGGCAGCGTGCCGATCGCCGACGTTGCCAACACCCAGCGCACGGTGCCGCCAGGCCACGAGCTGATCACCACAGCGCGCGATATCGGGGTGTGCCTGGGGGATTGATGTGCCGCGTTGTCAGAGGCTGCGCGAGCAGCGTTTTGAGGGGCTGCTCCTCACAATCAACAGGGTCAGGTTACCGAGATGGATTGGATCCCAATAGTCTTTATTGCGTTCAAGGTGCTGGTGTTTGGCACGTGCATGTTCTTTGCCATCAAGTGGCATTACGACCAAGGCAAGAAGAAGCAAAACGATTCCAACGAACCGTAAGCCGTCAGTGCTCGCATCAAGCCCCCAGATACGCCTTGCGCACGTCTGCATTGGTGAGCAGCGCGGCGCCGGTGTCTTGCAGCACTACGTGGCCGTTTTCCAGCACGTAGCCGCGGTCGGCGATTTGCAGGGCGCGGTTGGCGTTTTGTTCCACCAAAAACACGGTGACGCCCTCGGCGCGGATCGCCTGGATGATCTCCATTTGATTGGAATCTGCCCCGTCCTCCCCATTCGACATGGGTAGGACGGGGCGCCAAGGCGGGTGCTTTTCCGCGCGGACTCAATACCATGAGCTATTAGTACTTACCCCCATGGAGGTCGCAGTTGCATTGATGAAAATCATAGACCGCCCACGTTTTGGGTCCGTGATGTTTCGGAGATGCTCTTTGTGAGTCAACTTGTTGCGCCTGATGAAGTTCCTCGCTGGATACCCGGCCAGCTGACGCTGGACAGCGTGCCAGTCGGTTGGGAGCAGGTAACGCTCAAGGGCTATCAGTACACGTCCCTTGACGTTGAAATACCCTCCATGCGCGACTACATGCTCGTGCGTTACAAGGGCGACGATGCGGTCATGAGTCGGCGCGCAGGTGGCGCCTGGACCAGCGAGCGGGTGGGGCAGGGCGTGTGCTCGCTGCTGACCCGCGGCGAGTCGTCGCAGTGGAAGTGGGACCGTCCGATCGAAGTCACGCACATCTATCTGGCCCACACCGAGCTGTGCCGTGTCGCCGAAGAGGTTTTTGAGCGAAGCGTGAGTGATGTGGGCATGGAAGACTGCGTGCGTGCCAAAGACGATGTTCTGCCCGTCCTTGTGTCCGCTTTCGAGTCCGAACTGCAAAGCGGCGGGCTGGGCGGTGGGCTGTACCGGTCGGCGTTGGTGAACCAGCTGTGCGTTCATCTGCTGCGCCGTTACGCCAAGGCCGGCGTGCGCGAGGTGCCGCTGGCCGGCCGCATGGCCGATTGGCAGCGGCGGCGTTTGGCCCAGTATGTCGAGGACAACCTGGATCGCAACCTCAAGCTCGATGAGATGGCACGCGAGGCGGGCGTCAGTGTGTCCGGGCTGATCCGCAAGTTTCATGCGGAGTTTGGCTGTGCGCCACACGCCTATGTTTTGCGCCAGCGCCTAGAGCGCGCCCGGCGACTGCTCAGTCGTCCTGTGGCGACGCCGCTGAAGTGCATTGCCATGGACTGTGGATTCTCTGACCAGAGCCATCTGGTGCGGCACTTCAAGCGGGCGTTCCAGCAGACACCTATGGAATTCCGAAGCGCTGTGATCGTGGCAGCACCACGCGAGACCGACAGCCTGTCCTGACTGGCGAATCGGTCAGGCGATGCCGCTGGTCGGCGTCACTGCCTGCGCCCACGATGGGGGGTAGGCAGCGGTGGCCGGTAATTTTTTAGAGGCTGCCCATCTTTGCGGATTGGCAGCCTTTGCGCCTCAATTGAGTTGCGACACAAACTTGGTGGTCAGATAGCCGTCGAAGGTTTCGCTGCCGCCCTCGCTGCCATAGCCGCTTTCCTTGATGCCGCCGAACGGTGTCTCGGCCAGCGCCAACCCGATGTGGTTGATGGACACCATGCCCGCTTCCAGCCCGCGCGAGATCTGGTGCGCGTTTTTCAGCGATGTGGTGAAGGCATACGACGCCAGGCCGAAGGGCAGGCTGTTGGCGCGCGCGAGCACTTCTTCCACCGTCTTGAATCGCACCATGCCGGCCATCGGGCCGAAGGGCTCCTCGGTCATGAAGCGCGAGTCGTCGGGCAAGTCAGCCAGCACCGTGGGGGCGAAGAAGTTGCCGTCGCCTTGCAGCCGATGGCCGCCCGCCACGATCTTGGCGCCGCGCTGGCGGGCGTCTTCCACGAAGTCCTCCATGGCGGCAACGCGGCGCGGTTGCGCCAGCGGCCCCATGCGGTTGGTTTCAACCAGCCCGTCACCGACCGCCAGGGCCTGCGCCCGCTGCGCGAATCGTTCGACGAAACGATCGTACACACCGTCCTGCACATAAAAGCGCGTGGGGGAGATGCACACCTGGCCCGCGTTGCGGAATTTGAAGCCAGACAGCACGTCTGCTGCCCGGTCGATGTCCGCATCGTCACACACGATGACGGGCGCGTGGCCGCCCAACTCCATGGTGGTGCGCTTCATCATCTGCCCGGCGAGCGCCGCCAACTGCTGACCGACGGGCGTGGAGCCGGTGAAGGAAATCTTGCGCACGATGGGCGAGCGAATCAGGTAGTCCGAGATCATCCCGGAGTCACCGGACACCACGTTCAGCACGCCCGGGGGCAAGCCGGCGTCGTGAAACAGTTGGGCGATCGCCTGCACCGAGGCCGGTGTGTCGCTGGAGCCCTTGAGGATAACCGTACACCCGGCGCCAATGGCCGCGACCACCTTGCGAAAGGCCTGGCTGAAGGGGAAGTTCCAGGGTGAGAACGCCACGCACACGCCAATGGGTTCACGCAGCACGGTCTGCTGGACGCTGGCATCGCGCGGTGGAATAAGGCGACCGTAGATGCGCCGGCATTCCTCCGCATGCCACTCGGCGTGCTCGGCGCAGACCGCCACTTCGCCCACGCCTTCGGCCAGGGGCTTGCCTTGCTCCAGGGTGAGATTGCGGCCGATCTGCGGCGCACGTTCGCGGATCAATGCTGCGACGGCTTTCAGCACTTGCGCGCGCTGCATCGCCGTGCTGTTGCGCCACGACGCGAACGCGCGCTGGGCCGCTGCCAGTGCCATGTCAAGGTCGGCCTGGGTGGCATGCGGCAACTGGCCGATCACCTGGTTGTTGGCGGGGTTCAGGACATCCTGCTCGCGGCGGCCTTCGCCGCGCAGCATTTGTCCGTCGATGTAGAGGCTGAGTTGGGGGTACATGGTGGGGTGTTCTTTCAGAAGCTCATGGGATCAGGACTGCGCGCCCGATCACCTTGCCGTGGTGCAGGTCGTTGATGGCCTGGTTCACCTGGGCCATGGGGCGGCGCGACACCGGAATCGACTTCATGCCGGTGCGCTTGACCAGCTCCACCAGCTCTCGCAGTTCGGCCAGGGTGCCGACGTAGCTGCCCTCGATGCACAGCGGGCGCAGCGGGATGGTCGCCAGGGAGATGGTCAGGTCGCCGCCCATCAGCCCGCAGATGACGATGTGGCCGCCGCGCCGGGCGCTCTGCATGGCCAGCGACACGGTTGCAGACGAGCCCACCAGGTCCAGAATCTGGCCGGCACCGCCTTCAGTCGCCGCGATGATCTGGCTGGTCGCATCGGCTGCCTTACCGTCAATCACCGCCAGCGCGCCGGCTGCCAGCGCGGCTTCGCGCTTGGCAGGGTCGATGTCCACCACGATCGCGCCTTTGCCGCCAAGGGCCTTCAGCACCTCGATGGCCATCAGGCCCAGGCCTCCGGCACCAATCATCACGACGGGTTCGCGGTGGATGCCTTCGCCCAGTTTCTTGATGGCGCTGTAGGTGGTCACGCCCGCGCAGGCCAGGGGCGCTGCCTCGGCGTCGTCCAGGCCGTCGATGTTGACCAGGTAGCGTGGGTGGGGAACGATCACGTAATCCGCAAAGCCGCCGGGCTTGACCACGCCAAGGGCGCGGCCCTTCAGGCAAAGGTTCTCATCGCCGCGCAGGCAGGTGGGGCATTCACCGCAGCCAATCCAGGGGTGGATCACGAAGCGGGAGCCGGTCGGGACTTCGCCTGCGTCCGGCCCGGCCGCCACCACCTCGCCACAGATTTCGTGGCTGAGGATGATGGGTGGCTTGATGCCACGGTCTGCCAGGTTCATGCGCTTGCCGCCGCCCAGGTCGTAAAAGCCTTCCCAGATGTGCAGATCCGTGTGGCAAAGGCCCGCAGCCTTCACCCGCACGAGCACTTCGGTTCCCTCGGGCTGCGGTGTCTCCCGCTCGACAAGTTCAAGCGGCTTTGAATGGTGCATCACGCAATAACAGCGCATGGTGTGTCTTTCCTTGAGTATTTGGATTTCAAAAATGTCAGGCTCGAATCGAAACGGCCATTGCCTGATGACAGCCTGCCATAACTGCGCGATCCAGTTTCAGGCGGCCGCCGGGCACCTACGGCCGCCTGCGTGATCAATAGAGCTTCAGCAGGCGCAGATTGATCTGGTTGTTGGCCTTGAAGCCTTCGCGCACATGGATGTCGCGGCCATAGGTGGCGATCAACTGCAGGTCGGGCTGCATGAACCACGCGGTGCCCACGTTGAACTTGGTGGTGGACTGGCGGTTGTTCTGGTCCACGCCGCCCACCTTGGTCTCGCCACCGAAGGTGTGGAACAGGGCAGCGCGCAGGTCCAGCGTCGGGCTGAGCTGGTAGCGCAAATGGGTCTGCAGCTGGTACAGCGGCTTTTGCTTCATCTCGGTTCTGCCGCCCGCGCCGTTGTTGAAGTCGTCGTTCTTGCCAAAGAGCGTCACGTCACCGGCGTAGTCCCAGTGGATGCCGGGCGCCAGTTGCACGATGCCGCCAGCCTGCAGCGCAAACTTGTAGCGGTTTTCGCCCAGGCCCAAAGACTGGTTGCGGTCATACGAGCCGGTCGGCAGCCACAGGTAAGGCGTGATGGCGAAGTGGTTCTTGTCACCGGGTTTGGTGAACCAGATTGCGGACGCGAGGATCAGGTCGCCCACGCTGCTTTTCGAGCCCAGGCCCGCAATGTCGTCCTTGGCGCTGAGCCGGCCAAAGGGCAGCAGAAACTGCGGGTCGATGATGAGGCCGCCCACTTCCATGAAGCGCACACCGCGCAAGATGCCCACGGTGGAGTCCAGCTGCGGGTTGATCGCCTGCCGGTTGCCCTGGCTGTATAGCTTGTCGCGCGTGGTGTGCTGGCCATAGACCACCAGCGCGGTGGTGCCGGCCGGCAGCGGTGTGTAGTCACCGGCGTCAAGTTCGATGGCGCTGGCCTGGCCGGCCTGCGCGAGGGCAGCCAGTGCGGTGGCCAGGGGTGCCAGTCGCTTGAAAAATTGCTTCATTGGTTTGTCTCCTGATGGGGGTCTTGTGCTTGCAGCGACGCCCCGGACTACCCGCTCGCGGCTTGAGTCCGGCGCGTTGCGGTTGACGATCAATTGGCCGTGTAGCCGCCGTCAACGACCAGTTCTGCGCCATGCACGAACGATGATTCGTCCGAGGCCAGGAACAGCACGGCCTGTGACACCTCGATCGGTTGCGCGGGGCGCTTGAGCAGCGTGGGGCCGAGCAGTGCCGGGCGGATGACCGGGTCGTCCAGCATGGCCTTGGTCATCTGGGTCTCAATCACGCCGGGGTGCACCGAGTTGACGCGGATATTGAACGGTGCCAGATCCACGGCGCAAGACTTGGTGAACAGGCGGACCGCGCCCTTGGAGGCTTCATAGGCGCTGGCACCGGGGGCACCGACCAGGCCGTAAATCGACGACACGTTGACGATGGTGCCGCCGCCGGCCTTTTGCATCAGCGGCACCGCCGCACGGGTGCCGATGAACAGGCCGCGCACGTTCACATCGAAGACGCGATCCCACTCGTCGTTGGTCGTGTCTTGCATGGGCTTGAGGATCAGAATGCCGGCGTTGTTCACCAGCACATCCAGACGGCCTGCACGCTCTGTGATTTGCGCCAGCGCGGCGTTCCATTGGGCTTCTTGTGTCACATCCAGCTGCAAAAAGTCGGCCTTGCCACCGTTTTTGCGGATGCTGTCCACGGTGGCTTGCCCTTCGGCTGCGTTCACGTCGGCCACGAACACCCAGGCGCCTTGCGCTGCCAGCAGCTCGCTGTGCGAGCGGCCCATGCCCATGGCACCGCCGGTCACCAAAATCACTTTGTTTTCTACGCGTTTCATGTTGTCTCCTTGGTTGGTTTTTTAAAAAATGCGCATTTACTGGAATACGAAACCCTCGTAGCCCTTGTTTTGCACTGCAGACAGCTCTTGCCGGTAAGCGCCGAGGCCGGCCATGTAGAAATACACGGTGTTGGTTTTGCCCGGGATGTTGGCGCCAAAAATCCAGGAGTCGGCCTTGGGGAACAGCGTCATGTGGGCGATGTCGTGGCAGGTTTTGGTCCAACCGGCTTCGGCCTCGGTGGTGGCTTCCACGGTTTTCAGATCCTTGGCGTTCACATCCTTGATCAGCGCGGCAATCCACTCGACCTGGCTCTCGATGGACGGTGGCAGGTTGGTGAACGGGCCGTTGGGGCCCAGCACCATGAACATGTTGGGGAAGTTGGCATTGGCCACGCCCATGTAGCTGCTGGGGCCCGATTTCCATTGCTCTTGAATCGTCAGGCCATTGCGGCCACGGATGTCGATCTTGGTGTAGTTGCCATCCACCGCATCAAAGCCGGTGGCAAAAATCAGCATGTCCAGTTCGTGCTCCACGCCATCGGTGGTTTTCACGCCCTTGGGGGTGATTTCGACAATCGGGTTGGCCTTGACATCGACCAGATCGACATTGGGCCGGTTGTAGGTGGCGTAGTAGCCGCTGTCGCACAAAGGGCGCTTGGCGTACAGGTCTTGCGGCATGAGCTTGCGCGCCGTCTCGGGGTCCTTGACGATTTCGGCAATCTTGCCGCGGATGAAGTCTTGCGCCGCCTTGTTGGCGCGCTCATCGGTGGCGATGTCGCAGAAGGTTTCGAACATGAAGCGGAAACCGCCGCCCTTGTCCCAGGCTTTCTGGAACACGGCCTGGCGCTCTTCTTCCGACACGCTCATGGCCGACACGGTGCTCTCCTTGAAGCCAAAGGCCACCACCGAGCCCTTCACCTGCTCCCAGATCTCGTCGTAGTTCTTCTTCACCTCTGCCACGTATTCGGGCGTGACCGGGCCGTTGCCCACGGGCACGCTGTACTGGGGCGAGCGTTGGAACACCGTCAGATGGCCCACCTTGGGCGCAATGGCGGTGATGACCTGGGTGCCGGTGGAGCCCGTGCCAATCACGCCCACGCGCTTGCCGTCGTATTGCACGCCTTCGGGCCAGTTGCCGGTGTGCAGCCACTCGCCCTGGAAGGTGTCCAGGCCCTTGATCTTGGGGACGTTTGTGGCCGAGAGCAGGCCCAGCGCGGTCACCAGGAATTTGGCGGTGTAGGCCTCGCCGGTGTCGGTTTTCACTTCCCACAGGTTGGTGGCTTCGTTGAAGTGGGCGGCGGTGATGCCGGTGTTGAGCTGGATGTCGGGGCGCAGGTTGTGGCGGTCGGCCACATGCTCCAGGTACGACAGAATTTGCGGCTGCGTCACATAGCGCGTGGTGATGTGCATCTCTTGCAGCAGCTCTTTGTCCCAGGAGTAGCAATAGACAAAGCTCTCGGTGTCGGAGAGCGCGCCGGGGTAACGGTTCCAGTACCAGGTGCCGCCCACGCCGCCGGCCTTGTCAAAGACGCGCACTTTCAGGCCCTGCTCGTCGCGCAGCTTTTTCAGCATGTACATGCCGCCAAAGCCGGCACCGATGACGATGGCGTCCAGATGTTGGGTTTTTTTCATGGTTGATCTCTCTGTGTGTTGCGGCCACAGCTGCGCCCAGCGGCGACGTAGTGGCCCGCGTTGTTGCAATGAAATGAAGAAAACTTCCCCAAGGCCCTCTGGCCCAGGGGTGCCTGGCTAACCGGCGCTCAGGCGCGCTTGAACCACTGGGCAATGCGCCGCAGCTCGTCGTCGGCCTCGGGGGCTCGGCCCGCCAGGAACGGGAAGACGTGCTGCATGCCGTCAACCACCGACAGCGTGACGTTCACGCCGGCAGCCTTGGCGATGCGCTCCAGGTCTTGCGCGTTGTCCAGCAGGGTTTCGGCACTGCCGGCGTTGATGTACAGGCGCGGAAAGCCCGTGTAGTCGGCCTTCAGCGGATTGGCCAGCGGGTCGGTGCGTGAGCCCTTCTCGCCCAGGAACATGCCCGACATGCCCTCCAGAACGGCCTTGCTGACCAGGGCGTCGGTGGCCGCGTTGGTCTGCAGCGTCTTGCCGACATGCTCCATGTCGAGCCAGGGCGAAAAGGCAATCACCGCGCCCGGCAGCGCCACGCCGTCCTGGCGCAGCTTCAGCACCGTGGAGATGGCCAGGTTGCCGCCCGCCGAGTCGCCGCTGGTGACGATGTCGGCTGCTTTGAAGCCACGCGCCAGCAGTTCTTTGTAGACAGCCGTCGAATCCTCGATCTGGGCCGGATACGGATGCTCGGGCGCCCGGCGGTAGTCGATCACCACCGCGGTCGCGCCCAGATGCTTGGCCAGGTGACCGGCCAGCTTGCGATGGCTGGCGGCCGAGCCCACGGCAAAGCCGCCGCCGTGCGTGTACAGGATGACCTTCTTGGTGTCTGCGCCATGGGGCAGGGCCCAGATGGCTTCCACGCCGGCGAGCACGTCCGACTTGTAGGTCACGCCTTCAGGCTCGAGCGTGGGTTGATGCCACTCGTCGAACAGGCTGCGCAGGTCGGCGATGGTCATCGCGGGATTGGCGGCCATGCGGTCCGACCAGGACTGGTACAGCGCGCGCAAAAAATCAGACTGGGGGGAGGTACCCATGCTTGTCTCCTTTGGTTGTGGTGAGCAACGCCGGATTATTCGGAGGCAGTGCGCATGCGTATTGAAGGTCTTGCGCAGCGCGTTGTAGAAAATGAGCAAGGGGGGGAGAACCACGGGTTTCCCCCGGGGTGGAGCGTCGGGGATGAGTGGGTTTTTGCCCTGATGTGCGCTGACGTAATGGGATTTGCAGCTCTCAAACCCAAAGGGGCGCGGGCGATTGGTCGCGTCGGTATGCCCCTTCACGCCCTGGCAGAGAGCCTGTGCCCGATTGGATCGATGACGCGTCGCCATCAAGATGAATTCAGGCACTAGCCTTTATTTATCAAGCGCTGGTAGCTATCAAATCAAAAGCGGCCAAAGGCCGCTTTTGTCGTGCCAGTGCGCCCACACAGCGCATCAAGCCCCCAGATACGCCTTGCGCACGTCTGCATTGGTGAGCAGCGCGGCGCCGGTGTCTTGCAGCACTACGCGGCCGTTTTCCAGCACGTAGCCGCGGTCGGCAATTTGCAGGGCGCGGTTGGCGTTTTGTTCCACCAAAAACACGGTGACGCCCTCGGCGCGGATGGCCTGGATGATCTCGAAGATCTGCGCAATGATCAAAGGCGCCAGGCCCAGCGTGGGCTCGTCCAGCAGCAGCAGGCGCGGGCGGCTCATCAGCGCGCGGCCGATGGCCAGCATCTGCTGCTCGCCGCCCGACATGGTGCCGGCGCGCTGGCTGGCGCGATCCTGGAGGCGCGGGAACAGTTTGAAGACATGCTCCATGCCCGCGTCGATGGCGGCGCCGTCCTGGAAAAAGCCGCCCATTTTCAGGTTCTCGGCCACCGTCAGGTTGGAGAAGATGCGCCGCCCCTCGGGCGAGACGGCGATGCCCTTGCGCATGATCTGGTGCGTGGGCAGCTGGGTGATGTCCTCGCCCTCGAAGCGCACGGTGCCGCCGCTGGCGCGCGGCGTGCCGCAGAGGGTCATGAGCAGCGAGGTCTTGCCCGCGCCGTTGGAGCCGATCAGCGAGACGATCTCGCCGTGGTTGACATGCAGGCTCACGCCGTCCACGGCGCAGATGGCGCCGTAGTGGGTGGACAGGTTTTCGACTTGCAGCATGGGTCGGATGGGTGTCTGGGCCATCACGCTTCTCCCAGATAGGCCTTGATGACCCGTTCGTCGTTGCGAATGGCGTCTGGCGCGCCCATGGCGATGGGCTTGCCGTGCTCCATGACCAGGATGCGCTCGGATACGCCCATCACCAGGCCCATGTCGTGCTCGATCAGCAGCACGGTTACGCGGTAGTCGCGGCGCAGCTGGTCGATGAGTTGCTGCAGGTCTTTTTTCTCCTGCGGATTCAGGCCGGCTGCGGGCTCGTCCAGCATCAGCAGGCGCGGCTGGGTGATCATGCAGCGCGCAATCTCCAGGCGGCGCTGGTGGCCGTAGGCCAGGTTGCCGGCCTCGCGGTTGACAAAGTCGCGCAGGTCCATCACGTCCAGCCACTGCAGGGCGCGCTCGATTTTTTCGGCTTCACTGCGGCGGTAGCTGGCGGTGTTGAACAGGCCCGCCAGCAGCGGCGCGCGCGACTGGTGGTGCTGGGCCACCAGCAGGTTTTCCAGTACCGTCATGCCCTTGAACAGGCGCACGTTTTGAAAGGTGCGCACCACGCCGTGGCGCGCCACCTGGTGGCTGGTGTAGCCCGCGATGGCCTGGCCTTGCAGTGCAATCTGCCCGCTGCTGGGCCGGTAAAAGCCGCTGATGCAGTTGAACACCGTGGTCTTGCCCGCGCCGTTGGGGCCGATGATGGCAAACACCTCTTGCGGCCGCACATCAAAGCCCACGTGGTCCACCGCCAGCAGGCCGCCAAAGCGCATGCACAGGTCTTTGACTTCAAGCAGGGGCGCGCTCATGCGGGCACCTCCACATGGTGGCGCTTCATGGGCAGCAGGCCCTGCGGGCGCCAGATCATCATCAAAATCATGACCAGGCCAAAGATCAGCATGCGGTATTCAGAAAATTCGCGCGCCACTTCGGGCAGCACGGTGAGCAAAATGGCCGCGATGATCACGCCCAGCTGCGAGCCCATGCCGCCCAGCACCACGATGGCCAAAATGAGTGCGGACTCGATGAAGGTGAACGACTCGGGGTTCACGATGCCCTGGCGCGCCGCAAAAAACGCGCCGCCAAAGCCCGCAAACATGGCGCCCAGCGTGAAGGCCGACAGCTTGATGCGCATCGGGTTCAGGCCCAGCGAGCGACAGGCGATTTCGTCCTCGCGCAGCGCCTCCCAGGCGCGGCCAATCGGCATGCGGATCAGCCGGTTGCTGATGAACAGCGTAATCACCGCCAGCAGCAGCGCCATCAGGTACAGCGCGATCACCATGTGCAGCGAGTTGAACTCCAGCCCGAAGAACTGGTGGAAGGTGGTGCCGCCCTCTGCCGACGGATTGCGCGTCATCTCCAGGCCCAGCACCGTGGGCTTGGGAATGCTGGAGATGCCGTCCGGCCCGCCCGTCCAGTCGGTCAGGTTGACCAGCAGCAGCCGGATGATTTCGCCAAAGCCCAGCGTGACGATGGCCAGGTAGTCGCCGCGCAGCCGCAGCACCGGAAAGCCCAGCACAAAACCGAACAGCGCCGCCGCCGCGCCGGCCAGGGGCAGGGCTTCCCAGAAGCTCCAGCCCGCCCAGTGGAACAGCAGCGCGTAGGTGTAGGCGCCCACGGCATAAAAGCCCACAAAGCCCAGGTCCAGCAGGCCGGCAAAGCCCACGACGATGTTCAGACCCAGGCCCAGCATCACGTAGATCATGGCCAGCGTGGCAATGTCCACCGCGTTGCGCCCGGCAAAGAACGGCCACGATGCAGCCAGCATCAGCGCCACAAAGATCAGCACCTTGCGCTGGCCTGGCGCGGCCTGCGGCAAGCGGGGCAGGGCAAAGCGCGGCAACCTGGGCGCCAGCAGCGGGCGCAGCAGCTGCACCACAAACACGGCCAGGCAGCCCCACAGCAGCGTGCTCCATTCAGGGACGATGATGGTGCGCGTGCCTGCGCGCTCCAGGTGCAGCGTGAAGATGGGCAGCACCACGATGGCCGCCAGCGCGGTGGCGATCAGCGCGTTTTTGAGATGGGAAGAAAAACCGGCGGCGTGCATCAGACCTTCTCCACTTCAGGCTTGCCCAGCAGGCCCGTGGGGCGCACCAGCAAAATCAGCACCAGCAGGCCGAAGGCCACGATATCTTTGTACTCTGACGAGATATAGGCCGCGGCAAGGGTCTCGGCCACGCCCAGAATCACCCCGCCCAGCATGGCGCCCGGGATCGAGCCAATGCCCCCCAGCACCGCCGCCGTGAAGGCCTTGATGCCCGCCAGAAAACCGATAAAGGGGTTGAGTTTGCCCACAGCCAGCGCAATCAGCACCCCGCCCACGGCAGCCAGCATGGCGCCCAGGATGAAGGTGAACGAGATCACGCGGTTGGTGTCTATGCCCAGCAAATTGGCCATGTGCATGTCTTGCGAGCAGGCGCGCGACGCGCGGCCCATGCGCGAGTGCTGGATGTACAGCGTCAGCGCAATCATCAGCACCACCGCCACCACGATGATCAGAATGCGCGAGTAGGGCACATACACCTCAAAGCCCCCTTCTGCGCCAAAACGCAGCGCGCCGGGTACCAGCGACGGCACAGCCATGTCGCGCGCGCCCTGGCCCAGCGCCACCCAGTTTTGCAGAAAGATGGACATACCGATGGCCGAGATCAGCGCCACCAGGCGGGGGCTGCTGCGCAGCGGCTTGTAGGCCACCTGCTCCACCACAAAGCCATAGACGCCCGTGACGGCCACGGCCACCACCAGCATCAGCGCAATGACGGCCCACACCGGCAGGCCGCTTTGCACGCCGACGGCCGACAGCGTGACCAGGCCGATGTAGGCGCCGATCATGTAAATGTCGCCATGGGCAAAGTTGATCATGCCGATGATGCCGTACACCATGGTGTAGCCAATGGCGATCAGGGCGTAGATGGCGCCCAGCGAAAGAGGGGTCTCCTCGTTTTCAGTGCAATAAGTGACGGTACGCAAAGCTAGCACTGGCGCGGGGGTGGTCTGGGTAGACCGTTGATTTCATTGACTTTCCTGTTCGCTTTGTAAACGGGTATGGTGGCCT